>Ga0209491_10000182_pt1 | contig 119252 bp, 105 predicted proteins | sample BON02_FD_187213 | JGI IMG/M metagenome (GOLD analysis project Ga0209491, IMG submission 187213) | Freshwater microbial communities from Lake Bonney liftoff mats and glacier meltwater in Antarctica - BON-02 (SPAdes) (version 2) | ecosystem: Environmental > Aquatic > Freshwater > Ice > Glacier... | reverse complement strand
CTTTTATCCTTTTTAACTCCTTACCGCTCATTCCAGCATAGCGCTCTCGCCATTTGTAAAATGTCGCTTTACTTAACTTATGCTCTCTACTGATATCATCAGCTGTCTTGCCTTGCTCAAATTCCTTCAGAATCTTCGCAATCTGTGTCGGTGAAAATTTACTCTTTCTCATATTTACTGTTTAAAGTTATAAAATTATTCTACTTTTAAACAGTTCTGTTTTAGGGGAAGCTTACAGTACAAACATTGAATATTTAAAAAGGAAGACCGAACCTACCTTTTTAAAACTAGAAAATCATGAGCTATCTTCTACCGTAGCACTTATTTGTCGAATTTAGAGGTGTCCCAAGCTCAAAGATGTGCTGAACAGCGTACCCGAACACAAAATCAACAAAATAGAAGAACTTTGAACCTTAAACTTTGAACCTCTTGAACCTTTTCAACAATTAAGCCTTAAACATTTCCCTTCGTCCAATCTGACTACAAATAGGACATTCCTCTGGCTTATGTCCTCGAGCTTGGCAATATGCTCTACCAAAAAAAATGATTTGTAAATGCAGCTTATTCCACAATGCTTCAGGAAATAAACGTTTAGCATCTTTTTCAGTGCGCACTACATTTTTGCCATTCGTGAGGGTCCAACGATACATTAATCTATGAATGTGGGTGTCTACAGGGAAAGCCGGTACCCCAAAGCCTTGACTCATTACAACGCTGGCTGTTTTGTGTCCAACTCCTGGCATGCGCTCTAAAGCTTCAAAAGTATTAGGTACTTGCCCATCGTGTTCCTCTACAATGATTTTGGATAAACCATGAATTCCTTTTGACTTCATGGGGGAAAGTCCACAAGGACGAATAATTGCCTTGATATCTTCTATCTTTTGTTTCGCCATGTCATATGGATTGTCAGCTAAAGCAAAGAGTGCTGGAGTAATTTGATTGACACGAACATCTGTACACTGAGCAGAAAGCAAAACTGCAACGAGAAGTGTGAAATTGTCTTTGTGATCTAATGGAATCGGAACTTCAGGATATAAATCTTCCAAAGTATCGATAACAAAGGCAACTTTCTCTTTCTTATTCATGACGCAAAAATAGTTAATTAGCTAACTAGTAGACTAGTTTACTAGCAAAAAAGCGATGCCATCTCTTGAAGGAAAGGCATCGCTTTTTTTAGCTCAATTCTTTTCCCGCTGCTTCGGGACTCAAGACTATCTAGCAGCTTTTATCAACTCTTTAGAATACACTTGGTCGCCAATTGTTAATTTAACAATAAACAAACCCGTGCTTTCTTTTTCAAGATTCACTTTGCTGGTGTACGTTCCTTTATCTAAAGTTTTATTCACTGGGACGGAAACTACTCTTCCTGACAAGTCATAAACTTCAACCACAACCTTACTCTTTTTTACTACCTCATAACTTATATCTGCGAAGTTAGCTGTTGGATTAGGGTAAAGACTAATATTGATATTAACGTTTTTAGATGTCACCTCTTTTTCACAATCGCCAAAGCAAGGTCCTTGTTTTTCATCTACTCTAAAAATTTCTGTGTAGCCACCGGTGCAAAAAGCACCAAAATTGCTAGTATAACTTTTGGTTTTCCCTACAAGGTAAGTTTTGCCATCCTTAGATACAATATCGAGTTCTCCCGACTTGTAACACCAAACAGTATAAGGTGCTTTTATCTCATCGATGATTTCATATTCTTCAAAATAGAATTTATCTCCCATGACCATCCCTCTGATTTTAACATCAGCATAATCACCATTCACGCTATAAATAGTTGAAGTGCCACTTATGCGATCCCCTTCTTGAACAAGGTCGTACTTGTATTCAAATTCTTGCGAAAAATTCTTGTGACTCGGATCATATTGTTTTCTTAATCCTTCAAAAGTTCCGTTTAGGTCAAAAGTACTTTGAGCAAACACAAAACTGGTGAACAAGACGAAGAATAGAAAATAGCTAAAGGTGAATAGTTGAATTTTTTTCATGACATGTATTTTTAGTTCCTGATAAAAAGATCGAAATTGCTCTCTTTCCATAAAAATGGCAAGAAAAGTTTAAACTATGAAATTATTTATGTTAAAAATGTTGGTCTAAAATTTACTTTTGTATAATTCTGTAGAGTAGATTTTTTTATCCAGAATCAATTCCACGATATACATCCCTTCGTCTTCAAAAGATAAGTCTAATTCAAAAGAGTAACTACCCGCAAGCAAACTTCTATGAAGTAGGTTTAAAATCAATTCGCCTTCCAAATTGTACACTTCAATTATGGCTTCATGACTTTCGCTTAAATCAAAAGAGATGCTGGCAATGTTTTCAGTTGGATTTGGTGAAACAGTTACATTGGCTACGGTTAAAATAGTTTGATTCGCATTCTCGAAATTTACAGATTTATTGGCAAGAAGCTTTTCAAGGTTGATATATCCATTGGCACAAAAAACACCATATTTCTTACTAAAACTTTTCGTACTTCCTTTCAAACTAATTTTCCCTTCCTGAACACCAATGTCGAGGTGCCCACTTTCATAGCACCAATCTTTTTTTTCTGGATTCACTTGATCTAAGGTTCCATACTCTTCAAAGTAAAACTTATTCTCCACAATTACCCCATGAATTAAAACTTCAGCATAATAGCCTTTCTCATTATAAACAGTCGATTTTCCGCTTACATTCGAACCATCTTGCTTTAAGTCATATAGGTATAATGAGGGCTCACCTAATCCTAAAGAATCTGTTTCAATCTGTCTATATCCCTCAAAAACACCATTCAAATCAAAGGGGGTTTGAGCATAACTTGTGAAGGAAATACTTGTAAAAAGGAAGAGTAAAATTCGGGTAAACGCATTTTTATTCATAACGGTTCTGTTAAGATTGGGTGAAGAGAATTAGATGTCCATTCTAAAGACTTCGCAGTTTAAAACAATGAATGCAAGTATAAAGTTCAAAGAATTTCACAACATACCTTAATGATTTCGGATTAAATCCCTTAACTTTACAGCACAAATCAAACAAAAAATTATGGAAAGGACTGTCGCACAAACAAATAATAAATTGGTAGATGCACAAGATTTTTTACCACTATTAGGAACGGATCATATAGAGATATACGTGGGAAATGCCAAGCAATCAGCGTACTATTATCAAGCGGCATTTGGGTTTAATATCGTAGCTTATTCAGGATTGGAAACTGGGAATAAAGAGCAAACTTCGTATGTTCTACAACAAGAGAAATTGCGCATAGTAGTAAGCTCTGCATTAACTCCTAGCAATCCAATTAACGCACACGTAACCAAACATGGTGATGGCGTAAAAGTATTGGCGCTGTGGGTAGATGACGCAACCAAGAGTTGGGAAGAAACAACTAAAAGAGGAGCGGTAAGTGTACAAGAACCAACAATGTATAAGGATGAATTTGGTGAAGTAGTGATTTCTTCTATTCAAACTTATGGAGAAACGATTCACAAATTTGTGGAGCGAAAGAATTATAAAGGCGCATTCATGCCTGGCTTCTCTGCGAAAAAATCTTCCTTTGAAGTGAAACCAATTGGTCTGCAATATATCGATCATTGTGTTGGTAATGTAGAGTTAGGTAAAATGAATGATTGGGTCAAATTTTATGAAGATGTCATGGGCTTTGGCCTATTGTTGACCTTCGATGACAAAGATATTTCTACAGAGTATACCGCTTTAATGAGTAAGGTGGTGAGTAATGGAAATGGTTATGTGAAGTTCCCTATTAATGAACCCGCAAAAGGAAAGAAAAAATCTCAGATTGAAGAGTATATAGATTTTTATCATAGTGCTGGGGTACAACATATTGCAGTTGCTACAAGAGATATTATTTTCACGGTTGGAGAATTGAGAAAAAGAGGTGTTGAATTTTTAGAAGTGCCGGCGAGCTATTACGAAGATTTAGCAGATAGAGTAGGAACGATTAAAGAAGACATTAACGTACTTAGAGAATTAAATGTTTTGGTCGATAGAGATGAGGAGGGATACTTGCTTCAAATCTTTACCAAACCTGTTCAAGATAGACCTACGATGTTCTTTGAAATTATTCAAAGAGAAGGGGCTCAATCTTTTGGGAAAGGCAACTTTAAAGCTTTATTTGAGGCGATAGAAAGAGAACAAGAGAGTAGAGGAACCTTGTAATTTCTCTCTGATTTTATATATTTAAAGGGCGGATGTTTCATTGGCCCTTTTTTTAAATTTTAAACATGGGGAAATTACTACAAGTAGCCGCATTTGCTTTTGAGATAGATATGGCGATGGTTCGAAATAAATTAGAACATATCGGTATTAGAACCATAGTGAAAGATGAAAATGTTAATGCCCTTCGAGAATTTTCTGCGGGCTCTTTAAATGGAGTGAAAATTTTGGTGGATGAAAGTGATTACGAGCAGGCGATGAATTACCTTATTGAAATTGGGCACTATTCCGCTAAAGATTTTGAACCTACTTGCTTGGAAAAATTTCTTCACAAACTTTTCGGAAAATCTAAGTAAGCTTGGCTTTCAAACTTCCAACTACTTTTTTACTATTTCCAATAAAAATAGTTTGATCTAAGATAGCTACTGGTCTCTTCAGAAAAGTATATTCTTCTAAAATGTAGTTCTTGTAGTCATTCTCGCTAAGGTTTTTTTCTTTTAAACCCAAGGCCTTGTACTTCATTGCAGTCTTGCTGAATAAGGCCTCATAAGAACCGGAAAGCGCTTTCATTTCGTCTAATTGCTTCGCTGTAATTTTGTCCTCTTTAATGTGCTGTAATTCAAATCCATGCTGGCTTGCTTCGATCTCTTTTAAGATGCGTTGACAGGTGCTGCACGTTTTTAAGTAGTATATTTTTTTCATTAGGTCTATTTAAATATAGGATTGAGCAAACCCTTTCATCTGATTAATCATGGCTGATAACCCGTTACTTCTTTGCGAACTTAAATGCTCATGTAAATGAATCTTTGGAATGAAATTTAAAGGATGTTCTACAAGTTCCTTAGGTTTTAATCCGGATAAGACTTTCACTAACATCGCAACAATTCCTTTAGTAATCACCGTATTACTGTCGGCTTCGAAATAAATGAAACCATCTTTTTCAAAAGAATGTAACCATACTTTGCTTTGGCATCCTCGTACCAAAAGTGCATCTACTTTGTACATGTCCGCTAAAGGGGGGAGTTCATTCCCTAAACTGATGATATGCTCATACTTGTCCATGGCATCATCAAACAATTCAAAATCTTCAATTATTTCTTCTTCTATTTTTGATAACATCGCTTAATTTTTCAATACTTTAAATCGGTAAAATTGTGAAGATGTGCGCAATTCAAGGAAATAGATTCCTGGGGATAAATCAGTTGCTTGCAATTCTTGGTAGGCACCCAGAATTGCTTCACGGTGTACTATCTTCCCTTCAAGATTAATAAACTTCATTTCAGCTTCTACCAAATCTAAATCTTCACACCTCAATACTAACTTTTCATTTCGGTAGGCGAAACCATCGCTATTCAGGACTTGAACTTTCTCATCTTGGCTGTAGCTCGTTTTAATGCCACTGTAAAAATCGGTGCAAGTGCCTTTCAAGAATTTTCGATCAAACAGTACATTAAATAGTTGACAAGTGTGTACCCCATTAAAAATAAGGGTGTCAGCTAAGAATAAATTTTCTGCTGCTTCACTAATCGTTCCATTCGGCATATTGTAATACATCACTTCAATAGCCAATTTGTCCGTATTTATTCCTCCAATTTGTGTATGTATATCCATTAAAGTGGCTGACCAAATTTCACCGTTGAAATAGATGTTCTGATTCGCATCTAGATCTAACTTCGTTTTTGAAGTGTTCGATATTCTACCCAACCAAAACTCGTTATGCCCATCCCAAGAAAAAACTAACTCGGAATTAAAAGAACTGAACATTTTCGAATAAGAAGTAGCTAAATAATCTCCGAATCCTTCATCTAAAGCTCTTCGTTCGTCACCAGAATTACTTCCGGGTGAAGCGAAATTACTTAGGGCATGCCCATATTCATGAATAATCACATCCGCATCTTCAGCGTCATCCACACCACCTTGACCAAATACTAATCGGGGAGGATTGGTCGGGGAAAAGAAGGAATTGTCTGCTCCATTATTACCATGGGCGTCTATAAGAATAACTTCATTGTCCAGACCTGTAAATCCCAAACTTAGCCAATGTGCTCTATAATTGTTAAGATGATAAAAAGCATTGACATCCTCAAACCCCAGCTCACTCCTGTTGAAATCAAAACTATCACTTGCGCTATTTGCAGGATTTGTAAAAGGATTACTAAATTCACTTACAATAAAATAAGCATTACTTAAACTAAATAAACCTCCACTAAAATCTGCAGGAATACTTTTCCATACTTGTTCATTCGCAATGGAAGGATAATTGTAATCTTCTCTAATAATTTGGGTCACATAGCTTCCCACATTTTCCGTTATTGCAGTGTTAAAACCAATAAGATTCCCTTGACCATCTATATAGATATTTTCAAACACTTGATTTAGAATAGGTGCCGTAAATGTATTGACATAACTTTCGGTTTGGATGTTAAAAGTCTGCCCATCAAAAGTATAGTTCGTTGCATTAACCGTAACGGTAGTTCCTCCAGGGTTGCTTATATTTTGAATGAGTAAACCACTCGTATCTATCGTGAAGGCATCTTGGTAGAGTCCTCCATAAATTTGATTTGCACTTGTTAAAGGGTCGGGGTTGAATACCTTCGCATAAGCGATAGAATCGTTATGATACTTGAGTTCGTTTTCGAAATAGCTTTGATCGTTAAGTTCAAATCGCTCTGAATAGCTATCCGTTTTTTCTTCCGAAATTTTAACTTTTTTGCAAGCTAGAACCTTCTGGTCTTTTACGAGGTAAACCATGTTGTTAGAATCTTCTATTCTTGGAAATTGAAGCGTATTCCAGAGTGCAGTGCTAGGCAAGTTGGCTTGAACAAGGAATATTTTGCCATTAGATTTTTGTAAATGCACCTTTACTAAAGCTTGTTCAATGGGAATATTTTTATACTCAATCTGATATGTGAAATGCTTCGATCCTATACTTTCGTTAGCGAATGAAAGCCTAAAGTTTAAATCGGGGTATTCATTTTCTGGGAAGAGTGTTTGAAGCAAAAGGATTTGTTCATTTTCATAAAATACATGGTCGATTATAGCTATCTTCTGATTAGAAAAGGGAATAACATAAGTACCCAAATTCTGAGCTAATCCTACAAGCCAAAACATGCTTAATAGCAAGCTAACTAAACTATATGTTCCTATTTTATTGGACAATTTATTCCGTTTTTAAGATATGAAACTTCAATTCTCTTTCGTCTAACCATAAAGATAAAGATTCAGCGCTTGAAAGTGGAATGGAAAACCGAATATTGCAATTTTCTGAATAATCTTCTTGCCATGACTCAACGCCGACACTTTTTAAATGATTAAAGAGGTCGTTTAGTTCCAAGTAAGTGCAACTTACCCGTATTTCTTGCATGACTTCCATCTCAACAATTGTGGCTTGATTGAATGCGTCTGCGGCTGCTTTTTTATAGGCGTTAATCAAGCCAGAAACGCCCAAATTAGTGCCGCCATAATAGCGCACAACGATGACCAATACATTGCTCAAGTTAAAGGAATCAATTTGACCTAGAATTGGCCTGCCGGCGGACCCACTCGGCTCGCCATCATCATTCGCTCTGTGATTATTTTTATCCGTTCCAATTCGGTAGGCGTAACAATGATGCGTGGCTTTAGGATGTTGCTCCTTGATTTGACTTAAGGCCTCTTTAAGGTCTTCTTCGTGATAACATGGAAAGGTATAAGCTAAAAATTTTGAACCCTTATCTTCAAAATAGCCTTCCATTGGTTCTTTTATGTTAAAATAAGTGTTCAAGCGACATTAAAATTATAGAAATTAACGCTAAGGCGAAACCAAGAATATTGAGTTTGTTTAGTTTTTCTTGAAAGAACAATAAGGCTAGAATAGTCGAAGCAACTACGATACCTACATTATTTATAGGAAATACCGCAGCACTTTTATTCGGGTAAAAATTAAGTGCTTTAAACAAGAAATAAATGGAAAAATAATTGGGAATGCCCAACAAAACTCCTGCAATAATATTTCTTTTGTTAAAGTTGTTTTTCTTTTTCTTTAAATCGTTAATCAAGGCTGCAATCAAGCCAATTCCCCCTGCTGTTAAAAAGAGAATGATTAAGAAGGCTTCAAAACCTTCAGATTGAAAAAAGGTTTTTTCAGTGTATTGGACTACGGCATCACAAATACCACTTCCAATGAAAACAACAATGGGAAGAGCAATCAACCACTTGTGACTTTCGAGTTCGTGTTGGTCATTTGACCCTTTGATTGAACTTAAAATTACAGCGGCAAAAGTGAGTAAAATTGCAAAGAGTTTGAGGTTTGAAATTTCTTCATTATAAATACTAAACGCTAAGATTATAGGGAGAACGTAACCCAATTTCATGGCAACAGTCGCCACGCTGATTCCCAGTTGCTGTGTAGTGCGTCCAATGAGAAAAAATAGGGAAATGAACAAGGTGCCAAGCATCAAGGCTAAGTAATACCATTCTTGATAAGATTGTCCTGCTGCTTCCCAATTATCTACGAAGGGAATTCCTATAGCACAAGCAGTGAAATAATTAATAACGATAGCATGAAAGGTGCTGATTTCATATTTTTGAAAACTTTTGAAGATCAACATGATGGCAGTTGAACTTAATATGCTGAGTAGTAACCAAATCATGACTTGTTTCTTAAAATTTCAATTTTATCTTCCAATAGGTAAAAGTAATCTTTCCGTGTTCCCAATATTTTTGGAGCTTTTATTCCCGAACCTAATTCATTAGCTCCAGTCAAGATTCTAGCCTCATCCCAAAGTCCTTCTGCGATAAAGGAATTTAAAGTAAAGGCTCCTCCTTCTATGATAATGGAGTTAATCTGAAATTCGTATAGGTGCTCTAATACTTGTTTTATAATCGATTCTTCTGAATTTAAAAGAACAAATTTTACTTTTTTAAAGTCTACTCGCTGCTCAAAACTAAATACTAAAGTGGGCTGTTCATCTTGGAAAATTTTTAATTTTTCATCTAAATGTTGATTAGCATTAAGCACAATTCGAACGGGATTTTTGCCTTCAACTAATCGTGTATTTAACCGAGGGTCGTCACTTAGAATGGTGTTTTCGCCTACTAGAATCCCCATTTCTTGACTTCTCCATGAATGAACTAAGGCCTTCGTTTTTTTATTGGTAATCCAGAATTGACTTTTGTTGTCCGGCGCAAAATAGCCTTCGGGTGTTTGCGCCCATTTCAATATAATATAGGGCCGCTTTTTCGTGTGAAAGGTAAAGAAGCGTCTATTTAGTTCAAAGCCTTCTTTTTCTAAGACACCTTCAATGAGCTCAATACCAGAATCCTTGAGTTCGGCAATTCCTTTTCCAGCAACAAGAACATTAGGGTCTTTGTTCGCTATAATTACTTGGGGTATTTTATTTGCAATAATCAAATCGCTACAAGGGGGTGTTTTTCCATAATGGGAGCAAGGTTCAAGGCTGACATAGAGCCTAGAATTCTTGATCAAATGTTGATCTTCTGCTTTCACATTTTGAATACAATTCACTTCTGCATGCGGTCCTCCATATGCAGAAGTAGCGCCTTCCGCAATAATCTTGTTGTCATGAACCAACACAGCGCCAACACTTGGGTTAGGTGAAGCTTCGGCCAAACCCATAAAGGCTAATTCCAAACATCGTTGCATGAAGTACTCGTGATTCATTGGCGTAAAGATAGGATTAAGAGTTTAAGCTTTATTTATATTACGAACACTTTTGTTCTATGGAAGCAATTACTTGAGTCTTGCTGCGGTAAAAAACGTCAAAATACGATAAAAGCGCTTTCTTTTGGAGCATTTTTGCAGGTAAATTACTCGCTTATCATCGAAACGAAATTCCAATAAAATAGGCTTAATCAGAGATCTCAGCACCGCATCGTTAGGTTTAAATCGAAAATGCAAGCAAAGTACTATATTTTGAAGTAGATTCAATCTGTAATAGATTTTCTAATATATATTTCGGGTTAAACACTTACATTTGTTCAAAATTATTTCTTGTGAAATTCACCACCAAACATATCAATTCGGAGATTCAATTACAGCTTTATAAAAACATGCTTTTTTCTAGAATGATAGAAGAGAAGATGTTGAAGCTGCTTCGTCAAGGCAGAATTTCGAAATGGTTTAGCGGTATTGGTCAAGAAGCCATCGCAGTGGGAGTAACTAGCGCCTTAGAAAAGGATGAGTACATTTTGCCATTGCATAGAAACTTAGGTGTTTTTACAACAAGAGAAATTCCATTCGCTAAATTATTCAAACAATGGCAAGGGAAAAAAAGTGGATTCTCAAAAGGAAGAGAACGAAGTTTTCATTTTGGAACAAACGAATATAGTATCGTAGGAATGATTTCTCATTTAGGACCTCAATTGAATGTGGGAGATGGGATTGCGTTAGGATCAAAACTCAAAAATGAACAAAAAGTAACGGTAGCTTTTACTGGTGATGGTGGAACAAGTGAAGGAGATTTTCATGAAGCCTTGAACATTGCAGCAGTTTGGGATTTGCCCATCATCTTTATCATCGAAAATAATGGATATGGTTTATCTACCCCAACCAATGAACAATACAAATGTGAACGTTTATCTGATAAAGGAATAGGATACGGTATTCCAGCAATTACTATAGACGGAAATAATATTATAGAAGTATACGAAACGATTAGAAGAAATGCTGAAGAAATCAGGGTAAATCCTCATCCAATATTAATTGAATGCAATACCTTCAGAATGCGCGGTCATGAAGAAGCTTCAGGCACTAAGTATGTGCCAGATGAATTGTTTGAAATATGGGGCAAAAAAGATCCCTTAAGTAATTTTGAATCCTTCCTTTTAAAGGAGAAATTGATTGATACAAACTATATTGACGCTTTGAGAAAAGAACTTACAACAGAAATTGAATCTGGATTGGAAGAAGCTTTCGCTGAACCGGAATTGACGCCAAATTTGACAGAAGAACTAGCAGACGTGTACATGCCTTTCTCATTTGTCCCTACAAATCCTAAAGGCGCTGAAAAAGGAGAGAAGAGAATGGTTGATGCTTTTTCTGATGGATTGCGACAAAGTATGGAACGTTTCGATGACCTGGTCATCATGGGCCAAGACGTTGCTGAATATGGTGGGGTGTTTAAAATTACAGAGGGGTTTGTAGAAGCTTTTGGCAAGGAAAGAGTTCGAAATACACCGATATGTGAATCCGGTATTTTGAGTGCCGCTTTAGGATTGAGCATCAAAGGAATAAAATCTGTGGTGGAATTGCAATTTGCAGATTTCGTAACGTCTGGTTTTAATCCAATCATTAATAACATTGCAAAAAGCCACTATCGCTGGGGACAAAATGCTGATGTGGTGATGCGGATGCCAACAGGTGCTGGCGTTGGAGCGGGTCCTTTTCATTCTCAAAGTAATGAAGCATGGTTCTATCACACTCCGGGATTGAAAATTGTTTATCCAAGCAACGCCTATGACGCTAAAGGTTTGATGTGTGCGGCTATTGAAGATCCAAATCCAGTCATGGTTTTTGAGCATAAGGCACTTTATAGAAGCGTGCTCGGAGAGATACCAAATGATTATTACACTTTAGAAATAGGGAAGGCGAACGTGATACAAGAAGGAAATTCTATAAGTATCATTACCTATGGTTTCGGGGTAATTTGGGCAAAAGAATTAGCTGAAAAATATCCAGATCTAGATATCGAAATTCTAGATTTAAGGTCTTTGGTCCCCTTAGACTTTGACGCAGTAAAAGCAACTGTTCAAAAAACAGGTAAGGTGATTGTCTTGAATGAGGATTGCTTAACCGGCAGTATAGCCTCTGATATAGCAGCTTGGATTGGAGAAAACTGTTTCGAAATGCTAGATGCTCCGGTGAGGAGAGTCGGCGGTTTGGATACGCCAATACCTTTTGCGAAAGTTTTAGAAAATCAATTTTTGCCCAAAGAGCGATTGGAAGCGGCGTTGAGAGAGTTGGTCGCTTATTAAGCTTTCGTGCCAAATCGCTGTTCCTGCAATTCATCATACTCCTTTACATAGTTTGGGTTTTCAGTGCCCATAATTCGGTCCCATACTCGAAAGTATAAACCAAAATTCCCTTTAAAGTATTGGTGATGCATGTTATGGTGAACAGAACTATTTAAAATTTCAAATAAAAAAGACTTTCGATACCATTTTGGTACAATTTCATAACCTAAATGTCCATAGACATTTATCATTAGACTCGCTAGGGTAAAGGCTAAAATCATAAATGGGTGGATAGGAATTGCAAATACAACAATCAAGATTATAGCCGATTCAAAAATCGCTTCTCCAAAATGAAAGGCAAAAGAGGCCCAAGGCGATGGATTGGTAGAGAGATGATGGACCTTGTGAAATTTTTTGTACAACCAATTGCCATGCAAGATGCGATGCATCCAATAAAAATAGGTATCGTGAATAATTAAAGCTAAAACAAAACTAATGGGTAAATACCACATAGGAAATTCATGGATGTCTTGGTAAATTTGGGTGTAATCTTTTAATGGACTAATCAAAATCAGCAGAGCAGTGCCTAAAAAAACTACATTCGTTTGAAGGGAATAAAGTACCTCTCTTCTAAAATCTTTCTTTTCAGCCTTACTTTTCTGAATCTTATTTTTTTGAATTTTATCAGCTAAAAAAATATAGAATATTAAGAAAGCTGTTCCAGCAAAGGCAAAATATCGAATGATGAATGCTGCGAAAAGTTTAAGAGCTAAAAATAGTCCACTCATGAGAAGTTAAGAATTAAGTTTAGCTAAGTTAGCCAAAGCTTTGAAAAAACAAGACCAATTAACATTCTTTAACCTTATAAATGAAAATATTACTTGGACTGGCGTCCATTGCAAGAGGAAGTACTTGAATGTTCGCGAGGTATAAGCCATCTTCAATATTACTTGGTGCATAAATCATTTCAGTGATCGTGGCACGCACTCTTACTGCCACGCCAGGATAATTCCAGAAGCGCTTATGAGCTAGTAATTTTCCTTCGTCATGCTCTCTATCTACCGAAGGCACGTCAATCATAAAGTGTTCAATTCCCTTTTCAACTATATATTCCATCGCTTCATGATGGATATAGGTCGGATTCGTTTCGGTCCAATCTTTGAGTTTGTCTTCTTCATTATTGGGTAGGGTGCGGATAATCAAACAATTGACCCCAATTTGGAAATTAATTTTTTCTACTTGCCTCTTGCTAATAAAGGTGTCTTGGTCCTTGGATTCTGGATCGATCGTTACGAGCTGAGCGAGGTGATGTTCCTTTTTTAAAGTATCCTTAATATAGTAAGGCTCGGTTGCAATATGTCCAACACATTCTGTATGCGTGCCATTGCCGTGCGGATTGATAAATAAATTTTTAAAATTTAGAATCCCACCTTCGGTGGTACTTCCTATAAAATCATCAGTTCTTACAGGCTCCATCGAAATATCCGGAGCGTGAAACGCCCGCGGCAGATGGTCGATTCCTGAAAAAGTAGTAGAAATGGAAATGCCTGCGGCCAAATCAGCTTCGTATGTAATTTCGTTTTTATTAAATTTCACCTTCATGAAAGCTAAATATAGATTTTATAATTCAAATTTATGCTGTAAATAAATCTGCGGCGATACCATCAGCATAAAACCTACCTGCATCACTTAGTTGAAGCACGTCCTTTGAATTTTTTATCCAATCTGGATTGATTTGATCAACTTGTTTTTCAAAGTTAGCATAATATTCTGGGAATTTTTGAGCTAGCAAGGTCTTGTCAACTCCCCAAATAGTTCGCAATCCGGTCATGATGGTTTCATTAAACTGATTACTTTTATTTAAAAGTTCTAGTTCAAAAGGCACCTGATTAACCGCTATAGCATCGATATACTTTTTAAGATTGGAAACATTCCATTGACGGGATGAGCCATTGTAAGAATGTGCTGCAGGACCAAGACCCAAATAGGGAGTGCCTTGCCAATAGGAGGTGTTGTGTTTGGAATAATTAGCCTCTCTACTCAAATTCGAAATCTCATAGTGATTCCAGTTGTGTTTATAAGCCCATTCTTGTAATATTTCAAAATGAATGGCTGCCAGATTTTCATCTACCGGAGGATATTTCCCTTTTCTAATAAGATGGTAAAGCGGAGTGTTTTCTTCAACAGTAAGCGCATAACTTGATAAATGATTAATATCTAATTCTTGCAAGATGTTCAAATTTTTTTTCCAACTAGAGATGCTTTGGCTAGGTGCACCATAAATGAGGTCTATCGATAAGTTCCTAAATCCAACTTTGCTTGCATCTTTGATGCACTGTTCTGCTTCCTTAGCAGAGTGCGCTCGATTCATAAAGATTAAATCTTCTTTTAAGAATGACTGCGTACCAATGCTTAGGCGATTGATTCCTATCTCGTATAGTGCATGAACTTTTTTGGTAGTTAAATCATCTGGATTGCCCTCTAAGGTGATTTCAATAGCATTGTCTATTTCAAAAGTTTCTTGAATTTTGATTAAAATCTTTTGAATTTCATTTGAATTGAGAATGGATGGCGTTCCTCCTCCGAAGTAAATGCTGGAAATCGTTTCGCCTTGCAAATAATTTTTTCGAAGATCTATTTCTTTTAAAAGGGAAGCTATAAGCTTGTCCTTGAAGTGAAGAGACGTGCTAAAGTAAAAATTACAATAATTACAGGCTTGTTTGCAAAAAGGAATGTGAATGTATATGCCAGCCATGAATCTATTGCTTACTTTTGAAAATAATTTACAAAGTAAAGAGTTTAAATAGGACTTGAAAAGAAAAATCACATATTGCTTTATATTTTTTCTTGCGTTTCTGAAAATTCAAGCCCAAGGACCAGTAGGTCTCAAGTTGACGACCCTTAATGGAGAAACCTTGCTGAAGAAATACAAACTTAACCAAAGCTATAAAACTAAAGTGGAGGTGCAAGAGGATTTGCGCATCTTCATACAGAAATTGCAAAAGGAAGGATACCTCACTGCTTCCATAGATTCTCTCGTTTGTGATTCTATAAATTGTGAGGCTTTTTTATTTCTTGGCAAAACTTATCAATTAGACAAATTGAACAATGGCAACATTGAAGAGGAGGCTTGGGATAAGTTAGACTTGCAAAAGGCAAGCAAATCCTTTCAAATAAATGGGATCCCCAAATTAGAAAAATTAATGCTAGCCTATTATGAAAACCATGGGTATCCATATGCAGAGGTCTTTTTAGACTCGATCGTTTTGTTGGAAAATAATTTTGAAGCAAGCATCTTTGTCAAAAAACAGGAGCTCATTTTAATTGATACTTTAATTGTCCACGGCAATACCAAAACAAAGGATAAGTTTTTAGCACGATATCTCGGAATTCAATCTGGAGATGAATACAATCAAAGTAAGTTGAATGCCATATCGAGTAAACTTCTGCAATTGAGTTATCTACAGGAAAGTAAACCGGCTGAATTGTTTTTTACACCAGGGAAAGCAAGTCTACACGTATTTCTAGATAAGCAAAAGAGCAATCAGTTTAACTTAGTTTTAGGTGTACTTCCCAATACAAGCCTAGATGGGAACAAGGTGACCATAACAGGAGACGGAAAGTTGCGCCTTCTAAATTCATTTGGAGTGGGGGAAGAAATTTATGCAGAGTTCAGACAACTAAAACCAAGAACCCAAAATTTGGATATTTCCTTTGCTTATCCCTATTTTCTAAATTCCGCAATTGGAACCTATGGCTCGTTTAATTTATACAAGAATGATAGCTTGTTTTTAGAAATTAATACAGAAGCGGGTTTGCTTTATCAATTCGGAGGATTCAATCGATTGAAGTTTTTTTATAACAATCAAACCTCGAATATTCTCAATGCAGATACTTTCGCTATCAAGTCTAGTGGTTTGTTGCCAACAACTCTAGATTTTAGAAGAAATACATACGGCGCTGCGCTGGAATTGCAGAAATTAGATTATGTATTAAATCCAAGAAAAGGATACAATTTGAGAATAAGTGGGGGAGTGGGCTTAAACAAAATAAAGGTCAATCAGAGTATTGCAACTTTGCAAAATTCACAAGGGGAGCTCTTGCAGCAGCAATACGATTCTTTGAATCTAAGAAAAATTAACTACACCGTGGAATTTAAGGTGTCTAGATTTTTCCCTATCAAGAAAAGAAGTACCCTCTTGTTGCAAAATGCATCTAAAGCTTATATTACTCAAAACATTCTAAGCAATGAAAAATTTAGGATAGGAGGGTATAAACTATTGAGAGGATTTGATGAAGAAGCTATTTATACGCCATACTATTCTATCTTTACAGGTGAATTTAGATTCTTGCTTTCAAAAAATTCGTTCATAAGTTTATTTGCAGACATAGCAATTGTAGAAAATGAACTCAAAGGTTCTGGATTTATTGATGTTCCAATAGGTTTTGGCTCTGGTTTGGCGCTAGAAACTAAAGGAGGGATATTTAGCTTGAGCTATGCTTTAGGCAAAAATTTGGATAATAAAATTCAATTTAGAAATGGAAAAATTCATTTCGGTTACATAAGTTTATTTTAATGAGATCAATTGTTTGTTTCCTTTTCGTTTTAGCCATGAGTCTTTGTTTTAGCCAGGAGCAATTCAGTATTGAAGATAGTTTGCTTGTAGGGGCAGACTCCATAGAAATTGAATTGTTGTTTGATTCGTTACCCGCATTTAGCTTTTTTAATCCAATGGAAGTCACAAATCATAAATCAAGAATTACGGAGATTCAAGGAAACACAAACTCAAAAAAAATCTATTTTTTTGCCATTCTCGCGTTCAGTTTGTTTCTCTCTATGGTTTATGTAAACTCTCGAGATATGGTAAAGAGTATTTTTAAATCGTTAACGAGCGTTCAGAATACAATACAATTTAGTAGAACCGAGAAACAAAGCAATGGGATCTATTTTGGATTTTATTTAATCTTGTTTATTTTCGGGCTTTCTTTGATTGCATATTATGTTTTCGTAGAAATGTACGGCATGCATTATAGTTATTTGAACATAGTGCTATTTGTTATTCTGTTTTTTTTACTCGATTATTTGGCAAGTTATCTTTTCTTGTTATTTACCTCAAACGATAAGAGATTGGATATGGTGCAAACCGTAATATTAACTTATCCTGTCTTTTTATCTTTTGTGTTATGGCCAGCCCTGTTTTTCATTATTCTGGCAGTCATTCCAGTAGGTAAGGTATTTTTATTCATCATGTTTTTTGTGATTGGAATCATTTTTATTCTTAAAGAAATTAGGACCTTACAAGTTTTACGCATAGAAAAAATAGATATATTTTCATTTCATTTTTTTGCTTACCTTTGGAGCTTCAAATTTTTACCTTTATTTGTATTGGCAAAGATTTTCTTTTAGTGCAACAAATAACATTTTCGTCATTAGTTCTTCAAATGCTAAGTTAAAATATGAAAAAAGTTTACAATATCCTTATTTCGCAACCTGAACCAGCAAGCAGGTCGCCTTATTTTACTGTTGCAGAGAAGTTTGAGCTTAATCTTGATTTCAATCCCTTTATAGTTGTTGAAAGGGTTAGTAATAAAGAGTTTAGAAAGCAACGTGTTGACTTGAATACCTACCCGGCGATTACTTTTACAAGCAGAAATGCAATGGATTACTACTTTCAAATGATGGAAGAAATGCGTGCTACAGTTTCTCAAGAGACGAGATATTTTTGCATGTCAGAAGCAATTGCCTTGTATTTGCAAAAATATATTCAATATCGAAAAAGAAAAGTGTTTTACGCTAATGGCACTTTCGAAGACTTTAAATTACTTCTCTTAAAGTACAAGGCGGCAGCGGGAAGGTTCTTAGTGCCTTGCACAGATGTTAGGAATGATGAACTATCCAATTTTTTAATGACGAGTGGTTTTGAATTCAAGGAATGCGTCATGTACCGAACAGTGAATGCGGATTTAGCAGAAATGGATATCCAGAAGTACGATATGATTATATTCTTTAGTCCAGCGGGTATTCAATCTTTATTTGACAATTTCCCAGACTTTAAACAGGGCGATATCCGAATAGCTGGTTTTGGTCCAAACACCTGCGATAGAATTGAGGAAGTTGGACTTCGATTAGACTTAAGGGCGCCTCTACCTGAGGCAAGATCCATGTCAGCTGCCTTAGAAAGATATTTAGAAGGAAAGTAAAAATTCCCAAAAAGTAGGCTAACTTTACTTAAGATAAAAAAGCAAATCGATTGCGTACCTTATTCATAGTATTCTTATTATTTTTTCTAAGCAAAGTAGATGCACAGCAGTGGGTCCAATTTAGTCAGCAAGCTAGTTATGGTACGTATTTAAATCCAGCCTATGCGGGTTTTGCAAGCAACTTAAACGCTACCATAGCTCATAGAAGTCAGTATGTAGGTTTGGGAACAAAGTCCATAGGAACGCAATATGCATCTTTCAGTTCTCCCTTTCTTAGTTCAAAATTTGGTTTGGGGGTTCGTTTAATTAACGATTTCATTGGATTACAGCGCTATACGAATGTAGATTTGGATATGGCTTACCATGTTTTAGAAAAAAAGCATAAGCTTTCTTTTGGATTAAATATTGGTTTAGTTCAATTTGGATTGAAAGGCGATCAACTTACAGCTCCCGACGGTGTCTATTTGCCAGGTTTAGTGTTACACAACGACCCTTCGTTGCCGAATACAGCTAGTGCTGGTTTAGCTCCTACTTTTTCCTTCGGGGCAATCTATGCATTCAAGAATTGGGAGACGGGTGTGGCTATTCAAAATCTAAATTCTCCTAAAATAAAATTATCTAATACATCAAATGGAACAATTATATTTTTAGCACGTACAATAAACGTACACTCGACTTACGTTATTGAGTTGAACAATACAAAAATAAAACCATCGTTCTTTTGTAAAACGGATTTGAATAAATGGCAAGCGCAGATAAATTTGCAAGTGGATTGGCGCAAAATATTTGCAGGAGTTGGATTTAGAGGCTACAATGGCTTGAATAATGATGCTGTTATTACCATGTTTGGCTTAACACTAAAAGAAAAAGTAAAAGTTGCCTATGCTTATGATTACAATGTATCCAATTTAGGAAATGCTAATACGGGTTCTCATGAGATAAGTATAAAGTTTGATTTGCCTAAAAGTTTTACACAAAATGTTAAAAGTAATATTATCTTTAATCCGAGAAGTTTATAAAATAATATTACATTAGCGCCGTAAATATTCCTCTCTAATGTGGAAAGTGGTGTGTTTGCGCGCTTTAAAATTGCTATTAAAAAGAAAATAATTATGAAATTACAATCACTGGCATTAGTATTCTTGAGTTTAGGAATCGTATTGTTATCTGGGTGCGGAGGAAGTTATAACGGTCAATTACTCGGTGAGTTAGATCGTCCGAATTGGCAACCTGAAATGCCCTACGGAATGGTATACATTCCTTCCGGTTTTCTTCATATTGGTCCATCGGATCAAGATGTAAACCATGCCTTACTTTCTCAAAGTAAATCTATCTCCATTCAAGGTTTTTTCATGGATGATACAGAGATTACAAATAATGAATACCGTCAATTTGTGCATTGGGTTCGAGATTCAATCGCTCACAAATTATTGGATAATATTATTGTAGATGAAGAGTCGGGTAACGAAAGAATTGATTGGAGTATCAAGATTGATTGGCAAGATGCAGAAACAAAAGAATTGCTGGAAGCAATGAACTACCCTAACAATGACCCTTTAGGTGGAGGAGTGAACACTAGTAAATTACTTTATAAGTATGTATGGATTGATTGGCAAACTGCTGCAAGTCAGCCTAATATTGATAGGGATGAGTTGGTAATGGAAGAAGAAGAACCTATTTATCCAGATACGTTAGTGTGGATTAGGGATTTCTCTTACTCTTACAATGAGCCTTTAGCACGAAATTATTACTCACACCCAGCATTTGATGATTATCCGGTGGTTGGTGTAAATTGGGATCAAGCAAACGCTTTTGCTGCTTGGAGAACTTCATTCTATAATGGTTTTAAAGCTGAACAAGGCTTACCAATGCTAGATGATTTTAGAATTCCAATTGAGCATGAATGGGAATATGCTGCAAGAGGTGGTAAAGATATGTCGCCATATCCTTGGGGTGGTCCTTACATTAGAAATAGTAAGGGGTGTTTATTGGCTAACTTTAAGCCAGGTAGAGGTAATTATCCAGAGGATGGTGGTTTGTATACTGTTAGAGCAGATGCATATTGGCCAAATGATTATGGATTATATAATATGGCTGGAAATGTTGCGGAATGGACTTCTTCAGCTTTCTATGAAAATTCTTATAATTTCATTCATGATTTGAACCCTGACATTAGATATGATGCTAATGATAGTGAGCCTAATACCATGAAACGAAAGGTTATAAGAGGTGGATCATGGAAGGATATAGGATACTATATTCAAACAGGAACAAGGCATTGGGAGTATTCTTTTGAACCTAAAAGTTACATCGGATTCAGATGTGTTTCTACCTACTTAGGTAGAGATTTCAGAGATTCCTCTTTCTAAAAATTATTATCTAACCAATTTGCAATACAATTAATTAAATGTTAATATTGGTATTAACCCTAAGAACTATTGTTTAAAATCTAAAAAAAAATTAAAAAATGGCAAAATCAAAATCATTCTTTCTAAGTAAGTCAGGTAAAACTTATTTAAACTATGCGTACTCTATAGGAGCTGCAGTTGTAATTGCTGGCGCATTGTTTAAAATTATGCACTGGCCAGGGGCTAACGAAATGTTAATTGCAGGTATGTTGACTGAGGTTTTAATTTTCTTTATATCTGCTTTTGAACCACAGTTTGAGCACCATAATGAATACGAATGGGAAAGAGTTTATCCTGAATTAGCGGATGATGAATTATCTTCTTCTGCAAAAGGTTCAGTAACTAAAAGTTTAGACGTGATGTTAGCAGAAGCGAACATTGAGCATACTATTCTTGCGCGTTTAGGTGAGAATTTAGGGAAACTAAGCACGAATGTGGAAAGCATGAGTAATATGACAGATGCTATGTCTGCAACTACCGATTATTCCACTAACGCAAGAGCTGCTGCCAATGTTTTAGGTCAAGTTAAAGATGCTTATGCAGCTGCTTTATCTTCTGCTGACGGTTTAGCGAGTACTTTAGATTCATTGAAAGCAATTTCGGAATCTACAGTTGCTGTTCAAGTTCAAATGACTGATTTAACTGATAACTTATCATCTTTAAATAAAGTTTATGGTAACATGCTTTCAGCAATGAAATCGTAATTACTTTTTTTAAGCTCAATTATTAACCCGAAAAAATAGAAAATAATGGCAGGTGGTAAATTAACCCCAAGACAGAAGATGATTAATATGATGTATCTCGTATTAACAGCGCTTCTGGCAATGAACGTTTCAGCAGAGATTTTGAACGCTTTTAAAACGGTAAATAATAGCATTGTTAATTCAAATGGTATTATTATGGATAAGAATGCAGACACTTATTCTAAATTCCAAGATGCAATCGCAGATCCCCAAACAGCCGATAAAGCTAAAAAATGGGTTGTTTATGCTGAAAGTGCAAGAATTATTTCAGATGCGATTTATAACAAATTAGAAGATATTAAATTAAAACTCAAAACTGAATCTGGTTTAGAAATTGTAGATGGTGAAGAAGAATATAAATTAGATGAATTAAATGCTGCGTCTCGGATATTGATCGAAGAAGGTCAAGGGTCAGAGATTTACGATGAAGTATCTGAATATCGAAAAGAGTTATTGAACATATTAAATCCTTCTAATTTTGAGGGAGAGCCTGTGACCAAAGAGTTAATTACTCAGAAATTAGCAGAGTTCGATAAATCATTCGCTATTAATCTAACTGTTCCAAAATCTACAACTGGTGCAGCTTATACTCAAGATGGTAAGGGATGGTCTGAAAGTAATTTTCACATGACTCCAACCGTTGCAGCGGTAACAATTTTGTCTAAATTACAAAATGATATCAGAAGCTCTCAAGCTCAAATGGTTGATTTTTGTTTTGGTCAAATCGGTCAAGTAAAAGTAGTATACGATGCATTTGAAGTTATTGCTTCAGCGAATACTAATTATGCAATGCCTGGTGACGAAATAGAAATAGTAGCGGGTATTGGTGCTTTTAGTGAAGCAGCTCAACCTGTGATTACGATTGCTGGTGCTGTTGTTCCTTTATCAGGTGGTCAGGCTATTTACAAAACTACCGCATCCGGTTCAGGTGAACGTGCTATTCCAGTAAAAATCACATATACAACCCCTGCTGGAGAATCGAAGACTGTCGACAAAGTAATCAAGTATACAGTCGGAACACCTTCTGGTGCAGCTGTTCAGTTTGATAAAATGAACGTGATGTACATTGGTGTTGATAATCCAATTACAGTCAAGTCGAGTACAGGTGATGAGCAAACAACGGTAACACTTTCTAGTGGAAGTTTGAGTAAAGTAGGCCCAGGTAGATATTCTTGTAAAGTAACGAATCCTTCAGATAATGCTACGATCAATATCAATGCTGGTGGTGTGATGAATAAATTTCCTTTTAGGATTAAATATATTCCAGATCCAATACCAACTTTAGGTGGTGATGAAGTTTTAACTACAAATGGGAAAGGTCAAAAAGGTACAATTAAGGCGAAAGGTGGTATTGTTCCTTTGTTGAAGAACTTTGATTTTGAAGCAAGATTTAACGTGATTAGTTATGATTTCTATTTAACATCTGGGGGGGAATTGTTACCTGCTAGAGATAATGCTGGTCCGATGTACAGTGGTGCAGTGTCAAACTTGCTTGATAGAGCAAAACCAAACGATTTAATAGTATTTGATAACATCAAGGTTCAAGGACCTGATGGTAAGACTAGAAAAATTCCTGGGATGTCATTCCAAATATTTTAATAGTTAATACTATTGTAAAGTAATAAAGCGTTATTATAGCGTAATTTAAAAAGAAGTGTTATGAAGAAATTATTTTCGTTTTTATTCCTATCTGTATTTGCTGGTTTTTACATGCATGCACAAGATGTTATTGACGGTGTTTACGAAAAAGTGACGACCGTTGAGAAAGAGATTATCCCTTACGATAATATTCGTGAAGCTGATGTGTTTTGGTCCAAAAGAGTTTGGCGTACAATTGACGTGCGTGAGAAAATGAACTTAGTGTTCGCTTATCCTCAGCAACCACTTATTGACATTATGCATACGGCTGCTTCTAATGGTGATTTAACGGTTTATGATATGACCGTTTTAAATGCAGATCAGTTTTTACAAAAATTGGACGTATCAAAAGTGAAGGCGATTGGTAACAGTATAGATACCATTTCAAGAATTAATCCGATTACTTTACAGCAAGAAGAGGTTATTCAAAGAAATGAGTTTGATCCACAAAAAATCATTAAGTATAAAATCAAAGAAGATTGGTTCTTCAATGAAGAGACATCTACTTTTCAAGTTAGAATAATTGGTATTGCTCCGGTAATTGAATCTTACAGTTCTGATGGAAACTATTTAGGTGATGAAACAATGTACTGGATCTATTACCCTGATTTGAGACCTGTGTTAGCAAAGTATGAAGCTTATAATGTTGCAAATGATGCAGTGAGATTAAGTTGGGAAGATTTGTTAGAAGCGAGATTGTTCTCAAGTTATATCACGAAAGAATCTAACGTATTCGATAGAGTTATTCAGCAGTACGCAACAGGTTTAGATGCTCTTTTTGAATCAGATAGAGTGAAACAACAACTATTTGAATTCGAACACGATTTGTGGTCATACTAGGATTCAAAGTAATCTAATATTTGATGGGCTTTAGACTGACCTACAAATAAAGCGAGCTCTTCTAAAGAGGCTCGCTTTATTTTTTCTACAGATCCGAATTCGCTAAGTAGGCGTTCTTTGGATTTTGTACCTATACTTTTGATCTGATCCAATTCCGAAGTAATAAAGTTTTTACTTCGTTGATTTCGATGAAATGTAATGGCGAAGCGATGCGCTTCATTTCTTAAATGTTGAATAACTTTTAAACTCTCACTTTTCTTATTAATGTATAAAGGATAGGTGTCTCCTGGATAGTATATTTCTTCTAGTCTCTTAGCAATGCCAATGATGGGGACTTTCCCTATGAGGTTCAGACTTTTCAAGCTTTTAACTGCGGAGCTTAATTGTCCTTTTCCTCCATCTACAATGATTAAATTTGGGAGCGGATTATCTTCTGCAATTAATCTAGCATACCTTCGGTAAACGACCTCTTCCATACTTGCAAAGTCATCAGGTCCTGTCACTGTTTTTATATTATAATGCCGATATTCCTTTTTTGCGGGTTTCGTGTCCTTAAATACCACCATAGAGGCCACTGGGTCGCTTCCTTGAATGTTTGAGTTGTCAAAGCATTCAATGTGCTTAGGAAGCTCCGTTAAGCGAAGGTCTTTTTGCATTTGATTTAGGATTCTTTCTACGCCACTTTCTTTTTTTGCTTGTTTTTCTTTAATGTCAAAGTAATGTTGTTTTTGAGAAATTAAATTCCGAAAGGCTAAATCTAGAATCTTGCGCTTGTCTCCAGTTTTAGGAATCGTAATTTTAACTCCTTCTAATTCCACCTCAATGGGAACAACAACTTCTGGTGCATTTTCTGCACTATCTCTATCATTACGGTGATTTTCAATCAAGTATTGAAGCAATTCCTCATCTTGCTCATCAAGTTTTGTTTTTAACTCAAAGTTATAAGTACTGACTATAGCTCCATTTCTAATTTTTATATAGGTAATAAAGCATTTCTCAGTTACGCTAAGTATATGATAAGCATCGACATGTTTTATGCTTTGATCCACCACCGTATTTTTTTCTCCATAGTGCACCAAAGTCTCGATGCGTTTTTCATACTCATGTGCTTTTTCAAATTCTAGATTTTCAATAAAAACGGTTTGTTTTTCTTTTAAATAGTTTAATGCAACGTTGGATTTGCCGAGTAGGATGTTTCTGATTTGATCAATGTTTTCAATGTATTCTTGTTCTGATTGGAGTGCTTCACATGGTCCAAGACAATTTCCAATGTGATATTCTAGACAAACTTTGAATTTTTTTTTGGCTATATTTTCTTTGGTTAAAGCTAAAGTACATGTGCGCAGAGGAAAGAGTTTGGTTATCGTTTCAAATGCCTTTCTAGCATAGAATATGGAAGTGTAGGGTCCAAAGTATTCTGAACCATCATCGATTTTCTTACGTGTAAAAAACACCCTTGGAAAGGCTTCATTTTTAATAGCAATAGAAGGATAGGTTTTGTCGTCCCTAAATTGAATATTGTATTTAGGCTTCTCATTTTGGATTAGATTTCGTTCTAAAAGGAGGGCAGAACGTTCGTCTTTTACAACTGTAAATTGGATGTCCGTAATTTGCTTAACCATTAAGCGCAATCTAAAACTATCGTGAGTTTTTGTGAAGTAGGAAGAAACTCTTTTCTTTAAGTTTTTTGCTTTCCCCACGTAAAGCAGTCTACCATTCTTGTCATAGTGTCTGTAAACACCTGGCTTCTCTGGTAGGGCATGTATGAGATCTTTTATATTTTCAAGCATCTTTTCTTACTATTCAAATCTATCGGGATCTTCCATTCTTGTACCCCCTTGTTTGAACTTGGAGCAATTTAATTCGACAGACAGTTCTTTTAGAGGCTTCTTAAAACTTGAATCAATATTATAGTTCAACGTAGTGTCTGCATAAACTTTTTGAATAAACTTAGCCCATATTGGTAGCGCCGTACTTGCTCCTTGACCTAAACTAGTACTTCTAAATCTGATGAATTTATCATCACAACCAACCCAGACGCCCGCTAATAATTCAGGCGTAAAACCCATGAACCAACCATCTGAATTGCTTTGTGTGGTGCCGGTTTTAGCTGCTATTTCTAAGGATCTAGGAATATTGTATTTAAAACGAATTCTTGCACCTGTAACTACGCCTGCATTCCCATCTACTACATTTCTTAACATTTGTGTAATGACATAGGCTGTTTCTTCATCTAGAGCAGCCGTACTCTCTGCAAAAAATTCTTCAATAACATTGCCGTGACTGTCCTCAATTCTGGATACGAAAATAGGTTCGTTACTGATGCCATAATTAGCAAAAGTGGTATAAGCTCTTATCATTTCGTACATGGAAATATCAGCAACGCCTAAACAGATTGAAGGATATGGAGGAATTTTGCTTTCTATGCCCATCTTATGAGCAAAATCAACTACAGCCTGTGCGCTCAACTCATGCATCAGGTAGGCCGTAACTTGATTTTTAGAGGCAGCTAAACCATCCTTTATTGCCATTAGTCCAGCGGATTTTCCATCAGAATTTTGAGGGCAATATCTGTTTTGGATAGGCCATCTGGCATCATCTGGTTCAAAACATATAGGTAAATCTGGAACTTTAAAACAAGGAGAGTAGCCCTTTTCTTTTATTGCTAAAGTGTATATAAGTGGTTTGAATGTAGAACCAACTTGTCTTTTTGTATTAATGTTCACGTGGTCGAATTGATTGTATTCGAAATTAGAGCCACCGACCCATGCTTTTACATATCCCGTATGCGGATCAACTGCCAATAACCCAGTTTGCAAAATCATTTTATAATATTTTACCGAATCTAACGGACTTAAGCTGGTGTCAATCAAACCTGAATGACTCCAGATAGTCATAGGTCTAGCGGTGTTGATTTCTTTTAGAGCACTAAGCTCATCTAATGTGGAATCTCGCTGCATAAAAACTTTAACCACATTAGAAACTAAGACTTCGCTTTGTTTAGCGTAGGATGCTTCTCTATCATATTTATCATAATATTCCCACGCATCTCTATCTTTCCAATGTTCGAAAAACTTATCTTGCCATTCACTTAAATGTTCCGAAACGGCTTCTTCGGCATATTTCTGAATTCTACTATCAATGGTGGTATAAACCTTAAGTCCGTCCTTATAAATATTATAAGGTTCTCCGGTGCTTGGGTTAACATTGTTTGATGCCCAATCTTTCAACCACATTCTTAATTGTTCTCTAAAGTGAGGAGCGATGCCGTTAATGTGATTGGTAGCTTTATAATCTGTAATGATTTCTAAGTCCTGAAGAGCGTCTTTTTCTGCTTTTGAAATAAAATCATAGTTGTATAACTGATAGAGGACAACATTTCTTCTACTTATACTTTTATCATAATTTGAAACTGGATTGTATGCAGACGGTGCTTTAAGCATTCCTATAAGTACCGCACTTTCTTCTTGAGTTAGATCGCTTACGGCTTTATTGAAGTAGGTTTTAGCTGCAGATTTCACACCAAAGGAACTGTGAACAAAATCCACAGTATTGAGGTACCAAGTGAGAATTTCTTCTTTGGTATAGGTTCTTTCCAACATGATGGACATGACCAACTCCTTAATCTTTTGAACTATTCTGCCAATAAACCCGCTAGGTTGATCATGGAAAAGATTTTTGGCCAATTGTTGCGTTATCGTACTTCCTCCCCCTTTACTACCTAAAAATAATAAAGCACTAAAGCTACGCTTCAAATCAATTCCTGAATGTTGGTAGAAACGAACATCTTCAGTGGCAATAAGTGCATTGATTAAATTTTGAGGTAATTCTTCAAACGTGGCATTGGATCTATTTTTACTGTAATATTTCCCAATTGGAACATCCGAATCTACGGCATAGATTTCAGTGGATAACTCACTATTTGGATTTTCTATTTCTTCAAAAGTGGGCATTTTCCCTAACATTCCTTTTGATACACCAAAAAAGAAAAGCAATAAAAGCACCAATCCTAGAAGGAAGAACATCCAAAGTTTTTTCACATAACTTCCATAATTGGGGGACTTAGCATTTGACATATGTAATTGGTTTTTTAAGGGTAAACAGAGGCAAATTACTTTTCTTCAATTGGAGCTGGACTATCACCTTTTTTGCCGCCAAGGTTTAATTCTTTGTCTCCAAATTTCAATTTGAGTCCTCCATCGTTTGAAGATGAATTTTCATCTTTCTTGATTTGAGTAGCTTCATTTATTGATTTGGTATCAATTTTTTTCTTGTCTATGAACTTTGCTTGTTCACTTTTATCGCTGTTTGCGGGGTCTTCACCTCTTAGATAAGCTAAAATTTCTTGTGCACTCTGCTGTTCTTCAGTAGCTTTGTGCTCCGATACGACATATTCAAGAGCTGTAATGAAGGGTTCATATAATTTTTTCCCTCCAATACACATCGCTTTTAGCAAATCAAATTTAGCTTGTAGCGCATTATTTGAGTATAACTCATTCGCTTTTTCGCATTTCAGAATAGCTTCATCAAAATTTTCAGATTCATAATCAGCATAAGTCTGAATATAATATTTCTCGCTAGCTTGTTTCGGGTCTAATTCTGCTATTTTTTCGGGATGCTTAATAAAGGAGCTAAACTTACTGTCAGGATAGTTACTTAAAAGGTCATTTTTGGCTTTGTTCGATTGGGCTTTATTGTTCAAATCATCATGAATAAGGTAGAGTTGATAAAGTACTTCGGGTTCGTAACTATTCTTCGGAAATTTAGTATTTAAAGCTTCGAACATTTCTAGGCTCTTAGGCAAATTTTCTAAACCTATTTTATAAATTATAGCAGCGTTATAATAACCGCTTATAATCTCAGTTTTCAAACGATTCTTTCCAATATCCGAATTGGGAACTGCACTGAGCATATCATTATACTTGGTATCAATTCTAGCAAAGTATTGATCTTTAGTTGCTGCTTCTTCTTCACCATCAACACTAGATTCTGAACGTTTATCACTTCTTCTCCAATTGTCGCTTAACTCAATTTCACCCCAGGTTTGTTTAAACTTTTTATATCCGCTATTTCTGCTAGCCTCACTGTAGAAATACCAAGAATTTTTATCGGTTTTTTCACTAGTTGCGCTTGAGGCTACTAAATTAGTTTGTTGGTTTCTACCTTCTCGTTTGATTTCTTCATCAACTTCATCGACAGCTTTCTTATAGAGCACGGCTTCTAGGTCTTTAGGAGAAAGCTGAGCTAGCAACAATAAACTGTCATTCATTTTAATGGTTTCTAGACTTCCAATCAAATCTGTTAATACGCTACTGCGACTATTCACCAAGTCATAGAATGGATAGCTTTTTTCAATAAAACTTAGAGAGCTATCGTAATAAGCTTGAGCTAAGGGATAATTTTCTTCATCGTAATTAATTTCAGCTAATTTGATTAATGAAATACCTTTTTGTGATGTGTTGATAGTCGATAGTTTAATCGATTTGTTTAGGTAATCTTTCGCATCCTCTCTTTCATTGTTCGCCAGTGCGATTAGTGCTCTTTCATAGTAAAGTTGATCAAAGTAATCTTTGTTTTTATTATCCTTACTCATTTTGGCAATCAACTTTTCAGTTTCTTTAGAAAGTGATTCATTTCCTCTACCCATTTGAATCAATTTCAATTTTGCATAGAAAATCATTTCAAAATTTTCATTGGCTTTCATAGATTGCTTATACAAAATCGCAGCGTTGGTTTTGTCTTGGTTTTTTTCATAGAGTTGTGCTAAAATAAATTGCAAACGTGCCTTGTTGTTTTGCTTCTTGTAGAAAGCAATTGTGGCTTGAACAAAAGGAATGGCTCCGCTGTAATTCCCTTGGCTTAAAAAAAGATAAGCGTTCGTTTTTTCAACTTCTTTGTCATAATTTTTTAGAAAAGTTTGGTCAGATCTAATATAAGTTAAGATAGCTTCTGCTTCTCCATATTGTTGATTACTTACATAAGCATTCGCAAGCCAAACTAAGGCTTCACTTTTAGCAGATTCATGAACGCTAAATTTTTTCGATGGACGAACATCCTTTCCTTTAAGTTCTTTCTCTATGAGTTTATCTTCTTGCTTCTTAGCTTTCGCTTTTAGCTTTTTATTATTTCTTTGTTTTTTTATTTTCTTTTTACTTCGACCATCTACCGCTTCGTCAAAGTTTGCCGTGATGTAGCGAAAACAGCTTATGGCTGAATCCATCTGTCCCTGCATGTAATAAGATTTTCCAATTAACAGAAAGGCATCATCGCTCCAATTACTAATGCTATTATCTTGATTGGAAAGATAGTTTTTACTTTTTGATTTCTCTTGATGGGTTTGGATACTCAATCTAGCTTTTGCAATAGATTCATTTAGCGCACTTCCTTGAGTTTTAATTTCTTCAATGCTTCCGTAAGCGTAAATAGGAAGTAAATCGTCGTAGTCTTCTTTTTTATTTTTTTTAAGAGCTTTGACATGAAGTTTATAACTTTCATTCGCGTTAAAGTAGCCGTTATAGTGACTCGTAAGGTCCTGGTAAGTTTGCTTTACAATACTAGCATTTTGTTTGGCACAAGCGCTTAATAAAAATAATGCGAAAAAGAGATATGTGATTTTTGAAATTGGCTTCAATGTTTTTCTTTTTACTGAGGTATTCTATTTTTAACTCTATTTATGCCTTTTTATTATTTCGGTATTCAAAAATAATAGTAATTTGCACATCAGAAATTATGGCTAAAGATAAGAATATTAGAAATAAAAAGTCGCTTTTACAGAAATTAAGACACAAGTATAGATTGATAATTTTGAATGAAGATACTTTTGAACAAAAGGCATCTTTACGTTTATCAAGAATGAATTTGTACGTTTTTGGAAGTGTCTTTTTTGTTTTTGTGGTCATGATTGTAACTGGGGTAATAGCTTTTACTCCTTTGAAGTATTATATGCCCGGCGTTGGGTCTATAGATGTCAGGACACAGTTGATAGAGGTGGAAATGTTAACGGACTCCATTCAACGCCAATTAGATAAAAGAAATCTGTGGTTAGAAAATTTTCAAATGGCTTTGAGTGGGAAATTGGACAGCACGTTTTTTATTAGTGATAGTTTACATCCTTTAGATTTGAAGGAAGTGAATATCGACTACCGTTCAGCAGAGGAACAAGCTTTTAAGGAGAAAATGAAGGACGACCCTATTCTTACTTCAGTGCAAAGTGAAATTGCTGCAATTGCGGTTACGGATCAATCTTTTTATCCACTCACATTTCAAGCTCCTACGGATGGAATCGTCTTGGCTGAGTATAATGTCAAAGAAGGTCACTACGGAATTGACATAGCAGGGAAAGAAGAGGAAAATATTAGAGCGGTTGAATCTGGGGTAGTTATTATTTCAGATTGGAATCCTGAAACAGGTCATGTTATTGCTATTCAGCACAAGAATAACACACTATCTTTTTACAAGCATAATTCCCTTTTGTTAAAAAAAGTTGGTAGCTTTGTTAAGAGGGGTGAGGTGATTGCACTCATGGGAAACAGTGGTGAACTAAGCAGTGGGCCTCATTTACATTTTGAGCTTTGGCAAAATGGAAAACCAGTGAACCCCCTAAACTTTATAGCACTAGAGAAAATAAATTGAAGAACATGTTTGGAGATAAAAAGGCAAATAATGCGGCAAATTTAGAAAATTTTGCGGCAAATACAATACAAACCGGCACATCGATTAAAGGAGAAGTTATTTCTGAAGGAAGTATCCGTATAGATGGCAATTTAGATGGTTCACTTAGCACAAAAGGTAAATTAGTTGTTGGAAACAGCGGTCTTATCACTGGAGATGTGGTATGTGAAAATGCAAATATTGAAGGAAAAATTGAAGGAAAATTAGTCGTAAATGGTATGCTTATTTTAAAGCAATCTGCAATAATTGAAGGTGATATCAGTACCCTCAAGCTGGTTGTAGAAGAAGGCGCTGTTTTTAATGGGAAAATATCCATGGGTAAGAAATTGCAAAAAGCAGTAATGAATAATGAAGAATCAGAATACCAAAAACAAGCCGTTTAAAGATAATACATATCTTAAATATAGTAGCATGGGATTTCAAATGCTGGCTACTATTCTAATAGGTCTTGGTCTAGGCTTGTTTTTAGATAATAAATTTAGTACAGGTAAGTTATTTACCGCTATTTGCACTCTTCTTTTTGTAGTTGCAAGTCTCTATTTGGTCTTGAAAGATTTTATTAAAAAAGACGAGTAATGCCGAATATAAGCTTCACGCGTAAATTAGCTGTAGCCCAGTTCCTATTCTTGACTCTTCCGCTCTATTTTGGTCATTTCACAGAAGAAGCAATCATTTCTTTTACTTTGATTTGTCTCTACTTAATAATTGAAATAAATATTGATTTTTTATTTAGAATTGCTAAGGTCCTTAAATGGACAAGAACTTCAATTATCTTAACGGGTTTTTTTGGAATAAAGAACATTTTTTTTATTCTTTGCCTTATCCTATTTTGGAAGTCTAATTTGCTGTATCCTAGCTTGGGAATAATATTAATAATTACAATTAATTATGCCTTACACAGTTTTGCTTTAGGTCGTAAACTTCTAACTACACCGTACGACGAGGATGTTGAAGCTTAGGATTTCTTTATCGTACTATAGTCAAATCGATCCATAAGACCTGTATCATAACTACCAGAGCGAAATTCGTCGTTTTTAAGTAAAGCAAGATGTAAAGGAATAGTGGTTTCTATACCCTCAACTATGAATTCCCCTAATGCGCGTTCCATTCTTTTGATAACTTCTTCTCTACTTTTCCCTTTGCAGATTACTTTAGCAATCATAGAGTCGTAATATGGGGGCACCACATAGCCAGAATAAGCGTGCGTGTCAACTCTTACGCCAAAACCTTTAGGCGTATGAAATGCGGTTATTTTACCTGGATTAGGTGCAAAGTTTTTAAGTACATTCTCTGCATTTATTCTACATTCCATAGCAAAGTTGCCATTAGGTAAGTAACTATTTCCAACAATTTTTTCACCGGCGGCCAGCTTAATTTGTTCATTGATTAAGTCGTATTGCATGACTTCTTCCGTAACGGGATGCTCCACCTGAATTCTTGTATTCATTTCCATGAAATAGAAATTCTTATATTTATCTACAAGAAATTCTATAGTGCCCATGCCTTCATACTTAATCGATTTAGCTGCTTTCACCGCGGCTTCACCCATTTTTTTTCTAAGTTTATCATCTAAGAATGGTGAAGGACATTCTTCTATTAGTTTTTGGTGCCTTCTTTGAACGGAACAATCTCTTTCTGAAAGGTGACAAGCATTACCTCTTCGATCACCTGCTACTTGAATTTCTACGTGTCTTGGTTCAACTAAGAATTTTTCCATGTACATGCCATCGTTTCCAAAAGCGGCTGCTGATTCTTGTCTGGCAGAATCCCATGCAGCTTCCATTTGTTCTTCTCCATGCACAACACGCATACCTTTTCCACCACCACCGGCAGTAGCTTTAAGGATAATTGGATAACCGATTTTGTCAGCTATTTTTTTAGCATGAGGAAGACTACTGATTAAACCTTCAGATCCCGGAATACAAGGAACACCAGCGGCAATCATGGTTTCTTTAGCGGTAATTTTATCGCCCATTTTATTAATCATTTCTGATGTTGGGCCAATGAATTTAATGCCAGTATCTTCACAAATTTTTGCGAACGTAGCATTTTCAGATAAGAAACCATATCCAGGGTGAATAGCGTCAGCATTTGTGATTTCTGCAGCAGCCATGATGTTGTTAATTTTTAAATAAGAATCAGCACCTCTTGGTCCACCTATGCATACGGCTTCATCTGCGAAACGCACGTGCAAGCTATCTTTGTCTGCAGTAGAATATACTGCAACAGACTGAATGCCCATTTCTCTGCAGGTTCTGATTACTCTTAAAGCAATTTCGCCTCTATTCGCTATAAGTATTTTTTTAAACATACTTGATTATTTATTGGTTTGGTAAAACGCTACCTAATCCACTTTTCCGCTCTAAATGCGAAGCAAGGGAATTATGCTTAAAAGAAATTATGCCGGGTCAATTAAGAAAAGGGGCTGGTCGTATTCTACTGGTGTTTGATCATCAATTAATACTTTAATGATTGTTCCAGTAAGTTCAGATTCAATCTCATTAAAAAGCTTCATTGCTTCAATGATAGCAACTACGTCGCCTTTATTAATTTGATCTCCAACTTTCACAAATACTTCTTTATCTGGCGAAGGCTTTCTGTAGAACGTACCAACCATTGGTGATTTGAATACGATATGTTTAGACTCTTCAGCGGGTACAGAAGCTTCAGTAGCATTCTTTTCAGAAGCTGCAATAGGCGCAGCTTCAGGCGCAGCACTTGCCTGAGCAAAGTTCGTATTGTTCGGCATCATAGGAACAAATTGTTGTCCCTTACCTTTAAAAAAATCTTTAGATCTTATGGTAATTGCAAAATCTCCTTGCTTCAATTTAAATTCAGCAACTTCTGATTTATCTAACAATTTTATTAATTCGTGAATTTCTTTATTATTCATGATGATTTGGTTTGGGTTAAATTATTTAGCGCGCTCCATGTATGCTCGCGTAGTAGTATCTACTTTAATTTTGTCTCCTTCATTGACAAACAAGGGGACATTGACTTCTGCACCAGTTTCTAATGTGGCTGGTTTGGTAGAATTTGTAGCAGTATCTCCTTTGACACCAGGTTCACTATAGGTAACTTCTAAGATTACATAAGAGGGTAATTCACAAGTTAATATCTGGTTGTTGTTAGTGTTGTATAATGCCTCAACGTGCATTCCATCCTGCAAGAAATCATTATTAGTTATCATTTCTTCCGGGATACTAACTTGTTCAAAGGTTTCACTATTCATAAAGTTAAAACCGGTATCGTCTTTATATAAGTATTGAAACTTTCTTCGTTCTATACGAACTTCGTCAATCTTATGTCCAGAAGGCCAGGTGTTGTCAATAACTTTACCTGAAGTTAAGCTTTTTAATTTTGTTCGCACAAAGGCAGGACCTTTACCTGGTTTAACATGTTGAAATTCCACAACGGTGAAGATGTCGTGATTGAAATTCATACACAAACCGTTTCTGATATCTGAAGTTGATGCCATAAAATAATTAAGTTTTAGTATGTAAAAGTAAGGTATTTTTTGGAAAAGGGTTTTTAAAATTACTTAGAAATTACAATTGATAATTAATATCCCCAAACTAAATAGATCGCTCCCCAAGTAAATCCTCCACCAAAGGTGGTTAAGATGAGTTTGTCGCCTTTTTTTAATTTATCTTCCCATTCAGCTAGGCAGAGTGGTAAGGTTCCAGCAGTAGTGTTCCCATATTTTTGAATATTCAACATTACTTTTTCTGGAGCAAGATTGATTCTTTGCCTTGCGGCTTCTATGATTCTTAAATTGGCTTGGTGCGGAACTAACCAATCTACGTCCTCCGCGGCAAGTTTGTTTTTTGCTAAAATTTCTTCACAAACACTAGACATCTCTGAAACGGCGAATTTAAAAACGTGCGTACCTTCTTGATAAACGTAATGCATCTTATTCGCAACGGTTTCTTTACTTGCAGGATTTAATGAGCCTCCAGCCTTTTGATGTAAATATTTTACACCAGAGCCATCCGTTTTGAGAATACTATCTTGAATTCCAATGGAAAGGTCTTTTGTTGGTTCTAAAAGGACTGCACCTGCGCCGTCACCAAAAATGATACAAGTGTTACGATCTTCATAGTCTATGATGGAACTCATAGTATCCGCTCCTACAATGATTACTTTATGGTATGCGCCACTTTCAATGAAACGTCGACCTGTCTCAAGGGCAAATAAAAATCCTGAACACGCCGCACCTAAATCATAGCTAAAAGCGTTCGTTAATCCTGCCTTATCACTAATTAAGTTTGCTGTTGCTGGAAAGGGCATGTCAGGAGTAACCGTTGCACAGATTAATAAATCAACTTCACTGCCTTGAATTCCCCTTTTGTTTAGAAGTTCTTTGACAGCGACAACTCCCATATCGGAGGTGCCTAGTTCTTTATCTTTTAGGATTCTTCTTTCATGAATACCCGTTCGACTAACGATCCATTCATCATTCGTGTCGACCATAGTTTCAAGCATAGCATTAGTGAGTTTATGTGGGGGAACATAAGCTGCAACGCTAGTTATGCAAGCTCTTAATGCCGGCATAGTTCTTATTAAGCTTCAGTTAATTGCTTACCTCTGTAGTGCAATACACCATCTACAAAGTAAGCTTTGTGACGCACGTGTGCTTCACCTGTAGTACTACAAATAGAAATAGTTGGAGCAGTAGCTTTATAATGCGTTCTTCTTTTATCTCTTCTAGTTTTAGATATCTTACGCTTAGGATGTGCCATTTTACTTTATTTTTTATTTTTTAATTTTTCTAATGCGGCCCATCTAGGGTCAACATTTTCTTCTTTTGAACTCGTTAGTTTGCTCAAGACTTCTTGATTGCATTCCGATTGGCCTGATTCATTTTCAGGATGAGCGCATCTTAGCGGAATACTTAATAGGATGAATTCATAAATCAAATCCGAAACATCAATAAAATCATCGCTTTTGGAAATGAAGACAACATCTTCGTCCTCATTTTCAACGGTGTCATCATTTCGAAATTTTACAGCAATTTCATAATCTCCAAATACATTTTGATTAAAAGGTTCCATGCATCTGTCGCAAGGCATTTCAATCGAACCATCTATGTAAAACGTTAATAAAAAAAAGTTTTCCTTTTTATCAATATCTAGTTTTACTTCAATAGCGCATTTTTCAATATCACTTTCTGCAAAATTATTAAAGAACAATTCGCTTATCAGATATTTAAACTGATAGAGCTTTACCTGCATCCCTACAAAAGGAATGTGAAACTCCTGTAAAAACTTATTTTCCATTTTTATTATCGGAGGGCAAAGATAAAAATAATTATTGAAAGTATAGGTAAGATTTTATTTTTAAAGTAGCTCGGGGCAACTTTTTCCTTAAAAAGCATTTCTAAGAAAAGATAGGATGTAAATTTTGGTTAAAATTAATTAAAATTAGCCAATTTGAAACCCTACATATTGGTGGATTGCACTATTGTAGTACATTTGAGTAAAATATAAAAAAATGAAAACGAGCAAATTAATTACGGGAGTTTTAGTGGTAACATTATTACTAAGTTCATGTGTTTCGAAGAAGAAATACGCTGAATTACAAACAAAGTGCGATGCGTGTACCACGGATTTAGATAAAATGGGCAAAGATTATAGCCAAATGGCTCTCTTGAATGATGGGTTGAAGGATAAAATTGCGTTTGCTGAAAAACAAAATGAGATCTTGCAAAAGTCTTTAGAATCCTGTTTGGCAAATACAGGGCAAGGCTCTATGAATATTGCCAAGTTGTTAGACGAAATTGATAAATCGAATACTTATATTAAGATACTGGTAGATAGTAAATTCAAAAATGATTCTTTGAATCTTTACATCTCTAATTCCTTGAAGCGTTCTTTGGATGGCATCGACGATGGAGATGTTGATGTTAAGGTTTTAAAAGGGGTGGTGTTTATTTCATTATCTGACAATATGTTATATAAATCGGGTAGTTATGAAGTTTTACCTACAGCAGAGAAAGTTTTAGCTAAGGTTGCGAAGATTGTCAATGATTACAAAGACTATGATGTTCTAGTAGAAGGTCATACAGACAATGTTCCTTATAATGGATCAGCTGCGATCAAGGATAATTGGGATTTAAGTGCAATGAGAGCAACTTCTGTTGTTAAAGTTCTTCAAACTAAATTTAATGTTGAGCCAAGTAGAATGACCGCTGGTGGACGTTCTGAGTACAACCCTAAAACTTCAAATGAGACGGTTAAAGGAAAAAGTGAGAACAGAAGAACCGTTATTGTTATCATGCCTAAACTAGATCAATTCTTGAATTTAATGAATAACGCGCCTAAGCAAAAATAGGTCTTGATTTAAACAAATAAAAAAGGGAAGAAACAATGTTTCTTCCCTTTTTTTATGTTTGAAAATTTAGGCAAGTTGAGTCATGCTTTTCTGAATGAATTCAGTCAGCTTCTTTCCTTTTAACATTCCTTGACTGAGCAAAGCGAGATTATAGAGTTGTCCAATTTGTTCTTTTTGGCTTTTCTTATTCTTCAAAATTTTCTGTGCTAAAGAGTGATTGGTATTGACAATCAAATTTAAAGATCCAGGCATTTCGCCCATCATCGGCATTCCGCCACCTAGTTGTTGCATTTCTTTCATTCTTCTCAGCCACTCACTTTGAGTAATTTGTACAGGCATGTCATCAGGAGAAAGCGCTTTAAGTTCAACGCTCACATGATTATCATTGATGCAATCTTCAAATGCTTTTTTCAGTTTTTCTTCTTCTATTTTACTTAAAACAGAAGCGGACTCTTCATCTTTTTCTATCAGATTATTGACAGTGTCTGCATCCACACGTTTAAATTCCGAATCGCTGTCTTTCATTTCTAATTGCTGGATGAAGTGATTGTCAATTAAGGCATCCATTTTCAGCACATCGTAATTTCTAGTTTTTGCTGCACTAACATAGGCATCTTGTGCTTCTGGGTCGCTTGAATACAAGTGTATAATTTTTCCGTTTTTTTCCGTTTGAAGTGTTTTAATTTGCTCTTTGTATTCGGCAATTGTTTTAAATTTACCATCCACATTTTCTAGCAAACACGCATCTTTGGTTCGATCAAAGAATTTTTCATCACTTAACATTCCGTATTTTACAAATACCCCAAGACTTTCCCATTTTTCTTCATAAGACTTTCGATCCTTTTTAAAGAGCTCTACTAATTTATCTGAAACCTTTTTACTGATATGCCCCGTTATCTTCTTGACATTGCTATCGCTTTGTAAATAGGATCTTGAAACATTAAGAGGGATGTCTGGCGAATCGATTATACCATGTAACATGGCTAAAAATTCAGGAACAATATTGTCTACGTTGTCGGTAACAAATACTTGATTGCTGTACAATCCGATTTTGTTCTTTTGTACTTCGTAGGTTTTTTTTAATTTTGGGAAGTAGAGTATTCCCGTAAGCGTGAATGGGAAATCTACATTTAAATGAATCCAAAACAGAGGATCTTCACTCATCGGATATAACTCGCGATAGAAGTTTAGATAATCCTCGTCACTTAAATCACCAGGCGCTTTTATCCAAGCTGGATTTGGATTATTGATGATGTAATCTTTTTTTGTTTCAAGCATGACATCTTTGCCATCCTTATCTTTTTCTCCCGTTGCTTCTTGAAGACTTTGTTCTCCAAATTTTATAGGAATAGGCAAAAACTTGCAATACTTGTTTAAGAGACCACGTATTTTCCCCTCTTCTAAGAATTCCAGGGATTCGTCATTAATATGAAGAATAATATCGGTTCCTCTTTCTGTCTTCTCTGCTTCTTCTATGGTGTAATTGGGACTGCCGTCGCATGACCACTTAGAAGCTGGAGCATCTTGATAGGATTTGGTAATAATTTCCACATGATCTGCTACCATGAAAGCACTGTAGAATCCTAGTCCAAAGTGACCAATAATTTGTGCTTTGTCATCAATCCCCTTAAATTTTTCTATGAATTCTTCAGCACTTGAAAAGGCTATTTGGTTGATGTATTTTTCAATTTCTTCGGTGGTCATTCCGATTCCTTTATCACTAATCGTTAGCGTTTTGCCTTTTTTATTAAGTTTGACTTCGATTTGTGTGCTGCCTAAATCGACTTGAATATCTCCTTTCTTTGAAAGCAAAATCAATTTTTGCGTCGCATCAACGGCATTCGACACTAATTCTCGAAGAAAAATATCTTGATCGGAATAAAGAAACTTTTTAATAATTGGAAAAATATTTTCCGTTTGTACATTAATACTTCCTTTTTGCATAGTTACTTTTGTTTTATTTCAACTTCCCTAAATCAAAGTCTATGCCCATACCTAAATTATGACAACTTGACATAATCACATGGATAATTTAAAATAGCGCTGTCAAATATTACTGTAAACTATTTCAATCGTGTCAATTCTTGAAATGTCGCTAATATTTCGAATTATGATTTGAGCTTTTAGCGAAAAAAAGAAAGTGATAAAAAAATGAATGTTACAGTTTTGATCATTGTGCATTAATTGGGTTTTGAATAATTGTTGTAAAGCGCGCTGAAGGGTCCTTTACTTTTCAACAAATCTTGCATTTCCCCTAGGTCAACAATAGTGCCACCTTCTAACATCATAACATAGTCAGCTTTTTGAATAGTAGCTAATCGATGTGCAATTACGATTGATGTTCTTCCTTTTATGAGCTTATTGATAGCAGCTTGCACAATGTGTTCTGTTTCAGTATCAACGGAAGAAGTTGCTTCGTCTAAAATTAATATTTTCGGGTTAAAAACTAAGGCTCTGATAAAAGAAATCAATTGTCGCTGACCCAGACTTAGCGTTGCCCCTCTTTCCATCACTTGATAATTGTAACCATTTGGTAGTTGGGTAATGAACTCATGCGCACCTATTAATTTTGCAGCTGCTATGATTTCATCATCCGAAATCATTTTATTCAGTAATCGAATATTGTCAAAAATACTGCCTGAAAAAAGAAAAACATCTTGAAGAACCGTACTTATTTGTTGTCTGTAAAACTCCAAATTATAATTCTTTATGGCTTGTTTATCTAAATAAATATCTCCACTTTGCCAATTGTATAGTCTCGTTAAGAGGTTGATTATTGAGCTTTTACCCGATCCAGTTTGTCCTACTATTGCCAGTGTTTTGCCAGCTGGAAGATGAAAAGAAATATTTTTCAGAACAAAATTTTCTTTACTGTACGAAAAGCTAACATTTTCAAATTTAATTTCTCCAACTATTTCAATATTATTAATTTTGCCTTCATCTTCTGTTTGACTTTTATCCTCTAGTAATTGAAAAACTCTTCTAGAGGAAACCAAGCCCATCTGCATCGTATTGAAACGCTCCGCCATGAATCGAATCGGTCTAAACAATAGACCAATTAAAAGAATAAACTCTATGATTAACCCTACATCTGCAACATCGCCAAAACTTGTGGAGAGCTGATCTTTTATCAATAAACCTGCACCAAACCAAACCATGAGTCCTACTGCAACGGCTAGTAATATTTCTACTACAGGAAAAAAAATGGAATAGGCCCATATTGCTTCAACATTCGCTTCTTTATGTTTTTCATTTATCGCATTAAATTTTTCAAATTCTTGTTGTTCAGCACCAAAAATCTGGACTAAGCGCATCCCAGAGATATGTTCTTGTAGAAATGCATTCAATAAAGCGACTTGTGTTCTAACTTTTTGAAATGCTTTTTTGACACTTTCTTTAAAAATATAGGTGGCTAAAATCATAATAGGCAAAGCAATCAAACTTACAAGCGCTAGCTGCCAACTCTTCACAAACATCCAAACAACGATGATTATTAGGGTTAAAATATCTGCCAGTAGCTGAATAAAGCCTTGTGTGAAAATGCTATTGATAGTTTCGATGTCGTTTACCGTTCGCGTTGTTGTTGCACCAATTGGAGTTTTATCAAAATAACTTAAATTTAGACTGAGTACATGCTCGAAAACGGAAGTTCTTAAATCTTTGATTACAGATTGACCAAGTTTATTGCTGTTGTAAATAAACAAATACCTTAAGAAGGATTCTACGAAAAGAGAAGCGATAATTAATACGACGAGAATTTCCGTATTTGAGCCTTCTCGGAGTATGTTTTTATCTATTAATTGTTGTATTAATTCTGGTCGCAATGGACCAATTAAAGCTAATAGAAAAGAATAGATAATCGTTGCAATGAGTAAAGCCTTAAATGGGAAAGAGAGTTTTATCACTTCCCACAGCAATCTCATATCTAAGGTTCCTTTTTTATTTTCATTTGAGCTAGTCATATATCAGATATATGGGTATTTAATTTGCCATAAAAATAAACCTTGTGGTGGAGCTGCTTTGTTATATTTTAATTCAGTTCCATTTTTTAAAGCATCTTCTAGCTCTTCTAGGCTTAGTTTTCCTCTACCAATATCAACCAAGCAACCAACCATTCTCCGAATTTGATTTCGAAGATACCTATTTGACTTCACTTTGAAAATAACTCTTTTTTCACTCTTGAAATAACACCATTCAGCTTCGCTAACTTTTGATCGGTGATTACTTAACTCCGGGTTGAACCTGCAGAGCGCTATATAATTGTCATAGGAAGTGAAAAGTTCACATGCTTTATAAATTTGTTCGAAATTCAACTCATTTAGAGGATACCACCAGGCTTGATTTCTTCGAAATACATCGTAGTCTTGATCTAAGAAATACCAATAAGTTCTTTCGGTAGCGTCAAACCGGGCATGTGCATTCAGTTCAACATCGTGAACATTTAGGATTCCAATATCTTTTGGGAGCATCTTTTGTAAAATGAACTTCAAATTTTCTCTTTCTTTAGGAGCATCAAAATGCATGAAATATTGATTGGCGTGAACACCCGTATCAGTTCTTCCACATCCAACGATATAGACAGGCTCAGCGTACAGCTTTGACAAAACTTCCTCAATAGCTTGCTGGACAGAAATAAAATCTGGTTGCCGCTGCCATCCAAAATAATTTGTGCCATCGTAACTGATTTCTAAAAAAAGTCTTTTTGGGTAGTTGTTTTCCATTTGAAAGTGCCAAAGGTACAATTTAAGAATAGCAATTCTATAAGCTTCTTTACACAATTGATTGGAGAAGTTTGAGCTCCGACTCTTGTATCAACCTAGCAAATAGCTATCTTTGGAAAAAATATACAATGATTCAAAGAATTCAATCTGTTTACCTTGCTTTAATGGCTATTGTATTTGCCGTTTTTAGCTATATTAATGAACATTCCTTTCGTTTTTTGAGTGAAACGAGTTTCGTAAATGTTTCCTCGTCTATTTTAGCTTCTTTTAGTTTGGTGCTAAGTATCGTCATTATTTTTCTTTATAAAAATAGAGGCATACAACTAAGGTTAATATGGTTAAATATGGTCTTAGTTTTCGCAGCAATAGGATTATACATTTATTCGGACGGGGTGAATGGCTTTTATTTGGATTGGCCATTTTACCTGCTCCCATTAGGCTTAATCCTCCAATTTTTAGCTAAGAAAGGAGTGCAATTTGACGAAAACTTAATCCGATCTTCCGATAGATTAAGATAATTAAAATAAAATCAAACAGGGCTATCCTGTTTAGTTTAGTATAAATGGAGCTACAAAATTGAATACTTAAATTATTTTATTCCGATGTACATCTTGCTGAAAACAAAAAGCACTTTTTACTTGAGTTAGCGTTACTGAAATCAACAACAATTTCTTCGCTATAGAACGAATACTATTGCTGCGAAGGTCTATTATACCATCTTCGATATCAATTCTAAACTAATCATTAAATAAAAACTAAAAAAGGATGGACAACCGTCCTTTTTTTGTTTTTATTTATGGAATTTTGCTTAAAATGTATCTTTACAATATAAATAGAATCACATGAAAAAATTAATTGTCTTATTACTTGTTATTCAAACAAGCCTCTTCGCCCAAACGACCTTAAATTCAAAAATAGTTGAAGCTACTGTATACAGACAAAATGCGGAGTTAGTGAATGTCTCTAAGGGGAATATTCCAGCCGGAACCTCAGAAGTAATCATAAAAGACATATCAACTTTTATCAATCCAGCTAGCTTGCAAGTAGCCTTAAAATCTAGTGGTAAAGTAAGTTTACTTTCTGCTACTTATGAATTAGATTATTTAAATTCTAACAAATTAAGTGCAGAACAACAAGAATGGAAAGATAAATTAGAGGAGTTAAATACCAAGTTGCGTTGGTCGAAAGAACAAAAACAAATCTATTATGATTTGGAAATGGTCTTAAATGAAAACAAAAAATTGGGTGGGGCAAATCTCGGTGTAAGTCCATCGGATTTGATGCAATTGTTGGAGCTATATAAGACGAAGCAGTACGAATTCAATACCGCTTTCTTGAAATTTGAAAAAGAAGAAAGAGATTTGGCAATCGAAGTTGGAAAGGTTCAAAATCAATTGAACGCAGCCAATGCCAAAGCGAACAAGCCAACGGGCATCTTAAAATTACAAGTGAGTGCTGTGGCGCCAACAACTATTGATTTTAGATGTGCTTATATCGTATCCAATGCAGGGTGGGATCCTATCTATGATTTAAGAAGTGAAGGAACGACCAAGCCCGTAGAATTAACCTATAAAGCAAGCATCTATCAAAATGTTGGTTTTGATTGGGATCGGATTAACTTGATTGTATCAACTGGAAACCCGCTTCAAAATAACAATAGACCAATACTCAATCCGCTTTATGTAAATTATTACGTTGCATATAGGTCCGGGGGGTATGAGATGGATGCAGTCAAAATGAATATGGCTTATGCAGATGAACTAATGGAAATGAAGTCGATTGAAGTAACAGAATACCAAGATGGTTTCGAATATAACAACCAAGCTTTAACTTCTCAATTTTCAACGCAATATGAAGTGAGCTTACCACAAAATATCCCTAGTGATGGGAAATATCATTTAGTAGGATTAGAAACCTATGAATTGAAGTCTGAATATGCCTATCATTCAGTGCCTAAATTGGATTGTGCCGCGTTTTTACTTGCTAAGGTTAGTGATTGGGGGCAATATAACTTATTGCCAGGTACTGCTAATATTTTCTTTGAAGGAGCTTATGTTGGACAATCTGCCATTAACCCAAATGTGAGTTCAGATACCTTATTGATTTCTTTAGGTAGGGATAATGGCATTAAAATCACGCGTAATGAAGTGAAGGACTTCACTTCTTCTAAGTTGATAGGTTCTAATAAGAAAGAAACCTATGCTTACGAGATTGAAATTAGAAACAACAAAGCTTTTGGAGTTTCTATAGAGATCTTGGATCAAATACCTGTGAGTAGCAATAAAGATATTCAAGTTGAGGTGGATGATTTAGGTGGGGCAACTTACAATTCAGAATTAGGTAAATTGGAATGGAATTTGCAATTAAGTGCAAATCAAAGCAAGAAAGTTAAATTTATATATTCCGTAAAATATCCTAATGACAAATCAATTACCGGTCAAAAATAGCATCATGAAAAAGTCAATCTACATAGCAGTCCTATTTGTTATTATATTAAGTGCATGCAAGTCTACGGCATCTAGTACGAGCTCTAGTAGCAGCACTACAACGAAAAATGAACAAACAAACACGACTAAGAATACTAAAAATGAAACCAGTTCAGAATTCCCAAGCACGCAAGGAGTAATTGACCCGAAAGGGGTAAGTACGAAGAGTCCAACAGCCAATCCTAGTACCCCCGCAAAAAAATATCCATCTAGCGGCGGTTTATAAAAATTTTATTTTTAAATTTGCAGCCCGTTGAGAATTAATACTTGTGTTAAAACAACGGGGGTGCAGTTCGGTTGCTTGTTTATCGACAGCCTGAGATTGTCAATTATCTCATGAAATGCATCACTTTAAAGACTTCGGTCCGGTAGCTCAGTTGGATAGAGCAACTGCCTTCTAAGCAGTAGGTCCTAGGTTCGAATCCTAGCCGGATCACTAAGAGAGTAAATCCCCTTCACGAAGTGAAGGGGATTTTTTGTTTAAAAAATTTGCTCAAGCTTGCTTGAAAGTAAATTTTAGAAACAAAAAATCATTTTAGCACGGAGTGTTAAATAGATTTACTTTCGGAATTCGGAGAACACTAGGATCATGCAATAATCCTATTGTAGACAAATAAGAGGGATAGATTTTAGACGGATAGACGACCTCAAATGATAACTTGCTATTATCATTCATCAGCATAATTTAAGTAATTTATTCCACATTAACAAAGCTAGATTCCTAACTACGAAGTTCCTAATCCATAATTCGGGTTAATAACTGAATAATCCTCCTTAAATTCGTGGAGGATGAATTCGCCGAAAGACATATTGTTAAAATATTGGGGCTACCAAAGTTTTAGACCGCTTCAAGAAGATATTATCAATCAGGTATTGGAAGGGAAGGATACACTTGCCTTATTACCTACGGGAGGTGGAAAGTCTGTATGTTTTCAAGTGCCTGCCATGTGCAAGGAGGGAATCTGTATCGTGGTTTCTCCGCTCATTGCTTTAATGAAAGATCAAGTTTATCATCTAGAATCAAAAGGAATAAAAGCCCTAGCCATCTATTCTGGCATGAGCAAACGATTGATTGATCAAACCTTAGACAATTGTATTTATGGTAAAGTGAAATTTTTGTATGTTTCCCCCGAGAGACTTAAAACCGATATTTTCATTGCACGAGTGAAGAAGATGAACGTAAATCTTTGGGCGATAGATGAGGCTCATTGTATTTCTCAATGGGGCTATGATTTTAGACCGCCCTATTTGCAAATTGCGGATATAAGAGAATTCCATCCAGAGGTGCCTATCTTAGCGCTAACAGCTACTGCTACGCCAAAAGTGGTAGAGGACATTCAAGAAAAACTAAACTTTAAATCCCCAAACCTACTTCAAAAAAGCTTCTTAAGGTCCAATTTGAGTTATTCGGTTTTATATGAAGATGCAAAATATGCCAAGTTGGTTGATATCTTGCAAAAAGTAAATGGCAGTTCAGTGGTCTATGTTAGAAATAGAAGAAAAACAAAGGAGATTGCAGATTATCTAAATCAATGTAAAATAAGCGCCACTCATTACCATGCGGGTTTGTCCATGGAAGAGCGTTCAACGAAACAAGAAAATTGGATTAAAAATAAAACCCGAGTGATGGTGTCTACGAATGCCTTTGGTATGGGAATAGATAAGCCAGATGTTCGAACCGTGGTTCATATGGATATGCCTGAAAGTCCAGAAGCTTATTTTCAAGAAGCAGGCCGAGCTGGGCGGGACGAGAAAAGAGCCTATGCGGTTCTTTTATTCAACTTAGCAGATAAGATGAATGCTTTGGACCAACTAGAGCAAACCATGCCGTCTATTGCGGAAATTAAAAATGTCTATAACGCCGTAGGTAATTTTTTACAATTGGCTATTGGTTCCGGCGTAGAGGGAATCTTTAAATTTGACTTATCCGCTTTTTGCAAGCAGTACAATTTTCATCCTATAAAAACTGTACAAGCCTTTAAGTTTTTAGAGCAACAAGATTTTTTGCTTTTATCGGAAGGAATTTATCAATCTTCAAAGTTAATGGTGAAGGCTCATAAAGATGTACTGTATAAATTTATGGTAGAAAATAAAGGATTTGAGCCTTTGATAAAATTTATTTTAAGGTCATATAGTGGCGTTTTTGATGGCTTGAGTAAGATTGATGAAAAGCTAATGGCCAAAACCTTGCATACAGATAAGGCAAAAATAGTTAAAGCACTTTCCTATCTTGATCAATTGGAAATTGTACAATATGAGCAATCTAATGATTTTCCATTTCTAAAGTTTTTAAAACCAAGAATGGCACCCATCAATCTAGCTTTGGATGTTAAATTCATTGAAGCTAGAATAGCTGTGTTTAAGGAAAAATTAAATGCTATTTTACATTATGCTACGGACAAATCTCAATGTAGAAGCAATGTTTTACTTTCGTATTTTGGCGAAATCCGAAAGGATCGATGCGGTGTTTGTGATTTTTGTTTGGGTAGGAATAAGTTGGATTTGAATGATTTGGAATACCAGCATTTCTTAGAATTAGTTCAAGAAGCAATAAAAGAAGAAGAACATAGTTTAGAATATTTAATGACAATCATTCCCAATCAAAACAAAGATAAAGTAGCCCATTTCTTGAAGTGGTTGGTAGATTATGAAATTTTGAAAAAGGCAGCAAACGGAAAATATTTTTGGAACGAAAAAAAATAATATTACTCGCTACAAGCGACATTAATTACGACCAACGCTTGCAAAAAGTGTCTTCTTCTTTGGCAAGTTTTGGGGCGGAGGTCCTTTTGGTGGGTAGAGCTTTGAAGACTTCAATCCCTCTGCAAAAAAGACCTTTTGAGCAAAAACGAGTGACTTGTTTCTTTAACAAAGGAGTGTTTTTTTACCTGGAGATTAATATTCGTTTTTTCTTTTTGTTGCTTGGAAAGAAAGCTGATATTGTTTGCGCGAATGATGCGGACACTTTACTATCGGCTATTGGAGCAAATTATTTTAAATCCTTTGAGCTCATTTATGATTCACATGAATATTTCACTGAGGTTCCTGAATTGCAAAACAAAAATGGAAAGAAAGCCATTTGGTCATTTATCGAGCGATGGGGTGTTCGTAAATCAAAAGCAAGGTATACGGTAAATGAGAGTTTGGCAAAATTGTTCTTTAAGCAATATCATTCCAAGTTTGAAGTAATCTTGAACGTGCCAAATTCGGCAAGCGATAAAATTCCGCAATTCAAAGAAAACATCTTACTTTATCAAGGGGCGTTAAACGAGGGCAGGGGATTGGAAACTTTAATCAGGGCCATGACCAAAATTGAGGGAAAACTCATTCTTGCAGGTAAGGGGGATCTTCAAGAAGAACTTCGTGAATTGGTTAAGAACTTAAATTTAAGTCATAAAATTAATTTCGTAGGAAATCTTTTGCCAGAAGAGCTTAGGGTTAGAACCTTGCAAGCCAAGATTGGAATCAATATTTTAGAGGGTCAAAGTTTAAATTATTATTATTCTTTAGCGAATAAGTTCTTCGACTATATGCATGCAGGAGTCCCTAGTTTAAATATGGATTTTCCGGAGTATCAGTTTATAAATGACAAATTCAAAGTAGCTGTGCTCATTCCTTCACTCGATGAATCTAATATTGTAAGTGCGCTCAATAAGCTCTTGATGGATGAACCCTATTACCATAAAATGAAAGAAAATTGCCTACTGGCTAAGAAGTTTTATAATTGGGAATTGGAAGCCTTAAAGCTAAAATCCATTTATCAATTGTAGTTATTCGTCACCGACGAGAAAGAACGCATCTTCTATATGTTCTAACTCTTTATTCTTAAGAATAGAAATGATATCAAAACGGATATCCAAGTTTTCAGGAATATTTTCTAAATAGTAAGTGGCTGCTTTTACAATTCGTTTTTGTTGCGCTAGACTTAAAAAATCTTCAGGATTCCCGTGATTATTTTGAGTGCGGGTTTTAACTTCCACAAAGACAATAATGTTCTCTATCTTAGCAATAATGTCAATTTCAGCTCGATCATATCTATAGTTTCTTTCTAAAATGGTAGCACCCATGGATAGTAAATATAGTACGGCCTCATCTTCTCCTTTTTTACCAATTTGATTATGTAATGCCATTTTTCAAATGTACAAATAATAAGCTAAATTTGAAATTGTGGTCTTAAGGCTTTTACTTTGCAACTTAAATGAATTTTTATGAAGAGATTAATTGAAAATTTCTCGGTCCAAATAGAGGAAGCACTCTCCATAGGAGAGGCTTACAAATTCCAATTGGAAAGGAGAATTTTTAAAAATGTAGTAATTTGTGGTTTAGGAGGATCTGGTATAGGAGCAAGCTTCGTAAAAGATGCAACTTTTAATGAGTTAAGTATTCCTTTAACAGTGATAAAGGGCTATCTTATTCCAAGGTTTGTGAATGAAGAAACCTTAGTAATTATTTCATCTTACAGTGGTAATACAGAAGAGACTGTGCAATGTTTTCATGATGCTATTCAAAGAACATCTTCGATAATTGGCGTTACTTCTAATGGGGAAGTTTTAAAAATTTGTAAGGAAAGTAATTTTGATTGCATTCAAATTCCAGGCGGAAACCCTCCTCGTGCTTGTTTTGGCTATTCTGGAATTCAATTGTTTTTCATTCTTCATCACTTTGGTTTAATTAATGACCAGTTTAAAACTGATTTTAAAGCAGCAAGTAGCTTGCTTAATGAAGAAAAGGTTTCATTGAAAAAAGAAGCTTTAAATTTGGCGGAACAATTATATGATAAAATTCCAGTACTTTATTGTAGTGATCAGATTGAATCAGTTGCTATTCGATGGCGTCAACAAATAAATGAAAATGGCAAGCAATTATGCTGGCATCATGTTATTCCAGAAATGAATCACAACGAAATAGTTGGTTGGAGAGATAAAAACGAAAATTTAGCTGTGGTTTATTTGCGAAATGAAACTGACTTTGAAAAGAATGCTAAACGCATGGATTTGAATAAAGTAGTTCTGAAAAATTATACGCATTCTGTTTTTGAAGTTTGGTCTAAGGGGGCTAGCTTTATTGAAAAGTCTATCTACTTGCTTCATATTGGAGATTGGATGTCCTTCTATTTAGCCGATTTAAGAGGATATAATGTCACCGAAGTAAAAGTACTTGACGAACTAAAAGCAAATTTGAAATAATGACAGTTGACCAAAAAGACGCAGAAGAAGATAGTGGTGATGATGATTTGAATGTAACGGTTTCTATAGCTGTTGATAAAGGTCAAACCCCTCTTAGAGTTGATAAATTTATAATCTCACATAGCCATGTTACGAGTCGATCAAAGGTGCAAGATGCCGCGAAAGCGGGTGCTTTGTTAGTTAATGATGAACCTGTAAAATCGAATTATAAAGTAAGACCTTTAGATCAAATAAGCTTGACCTATCCAAAGTCCATGCACACACCAGATATGACACCGGAGAATATTCCGTTGGAAATTGTCTATGAGGATGATGACTTGCTTGTAGTGAACAAACCTGCAGGACTAGTGGTTCATCCAGGTGTTGGTAATATCAATGGAACCTTAGTAAATGCTTTACTTTACCATATACAAGATTTGCCAGGGGAAAGTAGTGAAAGAGCCGGTTTGGTGCATCGAATCGACAAGAATACCTCTGGATTATTGGTCGTAGCTAAAACTGCTGAAGCCATGACTCATTTAGCTAAGCAATTTTTCAATAGAACCATTAATCGAAGATATATTGCTTTAGTTTGGGGTGATTTTGAGGAGGAGGATGGCTCTGTAGAAGGAAATATTGGAAGAGATGCGCATAATTCGAAAAATTATACGGTCTACCCGAGAGGAGATTTTGGCAAACATGCCAAGACGCACTATACGGTAATCGAAAGATTTGCATATACCACCATGGTAGAGTGTAAATTGGAAACAGGAAGAACCCATCAAATTAGGGTGCACATGAAGCATATTGGACACACCTTGTTCAATGATGAAAAGTATGGTGGCAATAGAATTTTAAAAGGAACGATATACTCCAAATACAAGCAATTTGTAGATAATGCGTTTCAAGTTTGTCCAAGACAAGCACTTCATGCCAAATCTTTAGGTTTTATTCATCCCACTACGGGCAAAGAACTTTTTTTCGAAAGTGATTTGCCAGAAGATATGGAGCTCCTTATTGAAAAATGGAGAACTTATGCAAAGGCCATCTATCAAAAAAATATGGATTAGGAATTGCTAGAACTTTCAAGTAATTTTTGCGTAAATTTAAACTTGTTTAAAAACTCAAAAAGCTTTCATGAAAAGAATTTTATTTATAGTTATTTGTAATCTTATGATTTTGAGTTTGATGGCTCAAGAATCTATTGGAGGAAGTCCCTTATCTCTTCAGTTGAACTTAAATCAAAGTGTACCTACATATACTTTATCCGCGTTGAATCTTCCCCAATTGCTTGCGGAAGATGGTGAAAATGGAAAAAATGGAATGCTAGAACGCTCAGCGGTTATCCGACCAAGCAACTTGGGATTGTATAATTCAGGTGTTTGGACGGAATTAGAAAACGGCGATAGAATTTGGCGTCTAGTGATTCATGCTGATGAAGCAAAAGCAATAACTTTGTTGTTTAAGGATTTCTCTTTACCAGTAGGTGCTAAATTGTTTGTTTATAATCCAGCATACACGCAAATTCTTGGCGCATATACCAACATAAATAATCATGAGTCAAAGCAATTTACTACAGAATTAATTTACGGAGATAAAGTTGTTTTAGAATATTACGAACCTGCGAACCAAGCATTCAAAGGACAATTTACCGTTGAAGGAGTTGCGCATTTATACAAAGACATACCATGGCATACAGAAACTCTTGATTTTGGTGGTTCAGATGCGTGTGAAGTAAATATAAATTGTAGTGAAGGAAATTCTTGGCAAGACATTAAAAAAGGAGTGGCACGTATTTTTGTTGTTGCTGGTAATTCTGGTGGTTGGTGTACCGGCTCTTTAGTGAACAATACCAACTTAAATTGTACGCCTTATTTCTTAACGGCGTTTCATTGTAGTGAAGGTTCTTCAACTTCAAATTTTAATAACTATGTTTTCTATTTTAACTATGAAGCTAGTGGATGCTCAAACCCAACGAGCCAAAGTTCCGTTACGAGTAGTGCCCAATATTTTTCAGTTACAGGTTGCAGTGTAGTTTCTAGCAGTAATAATGGAGGAAGTTCTAGTTCAGATTTTTTATTAGTACAGTTTAATGCGAATATTCCTTCGCAACATACTAGTAAAGTATATTATAATGGATGGAATAGAACAAATGTTGCTACCGTAACTACCGATGGTGTTGGTATCCATCACCCAGACGGTGATATTAAAAAGATTTCAACTTATACAGCAAACTTAACCACCACCGCTTGGGGAAGTGCTACAGGTTCGCATTATAATGTTTTTTGGGCAGCGACAACGAATGGATATGGAGTTACAGAACCAGGTTCTTCAGGTTCACCATTGTTTAATGCGCAAGGCCAAATTATTGGAACGCTTACTGGTGGAGGTTCTTTTTGTAACAATACGGGCGCTTCTGATGAATATGGCAAAGTATCCTACCACTGGGCCTCAAATGGATCAGCGAACAATAGAAAATTGGATATTCACTTAGATCCAGCAGGAAGTGGAACGGCTACAAGTTTAAATGGCACTTATGCCCCTTGTGGAGTAGTTGTTGCTCTTGATGCTCAAATTTCTGCCATCACGCAACCTACTACCGCTGATATTTGTGGTAGTGCATTTACACCAATTGTTGTCCTAAAAAATCTTGGAACAAGCAGTTTGACTTCATGTCAAATCAAATATCAAGTTACAGGAGGAGGATTGCAAACTTTTAGTTGGACAGGAAATTTGGGAACAAATGCTACAGCAAATTTGACGCTGTCAGTCCTTAGCGCAACTCCAGGAGCAAACACCTTTACCGCCTATACCCAAAATCCGAATGGGGGAACCGATCAGAATGCGGGAAACGATTCAAAATCAGTTTCTTTTAGTGCAATAGCTGGAAGTGCTTTACCTTTAACTCAGAATTTTCAAGCTACCACATTCCCTCCTTTAAATTACAGTATTTCTAATGGTGATGCAGATGTAACTTGGGCAAGAACAACCACTGCGGGTGCAGCAAGTTCAGCTTCTATGTTTGTTGACAATTGGGATTATAATGCGGCGGGAGCTTATGATTGGTTTATCTTGCCCTCAATAAATTTATCTACAGCGACAAGTGCTTCAATGACCTATGATTATGCCTATGCTTATTATAATGGAAATCAAGGTACTTTTTACGATTCACTTGCAGTTGCTTACTCTATTGATTGCGGCGCTAGTTGGTTTGCACTGTCTTTTGAAGGAGGAATTCAATTAGCTACAGCTGGAGGGCAATCTACGGAGTTTGTTCCAACAGCAAATCAATGGGTAAATAAAACCATAAATTTAAGTATCCCCACATTAGCTGGTCAAGGAAATGTCCTGTTGGCTTTTGTGGCTGTTAATGGCTACGGAAACAATATATACGTGGATAATATCAATATACAATCTAGCACGACTACAATCAATCCGCCGGTAGCCCAGTTCTCAGCTTCTAGTACAACTCTTTGTGCAGGATCGCAAGTAACGTTTACCAATAGCTCAACCAATAGTCCTACATCATATTCTTGGTCTTTCCCTGGGGGAAATCCATCTACTTCGATACAAGCGAATCCTGTAGTAAGCTACTTAAATCCCGGAAATTATACAGTTACGCTTAGCGCAACGAACGCTGGAGGAAATGATTCCGAAGTGAAGACAAATTATATTTCTGTAGTAGCCATACCTATTTTAAGTATTACATCAATCCCTGCATCATGCAATAATGTCAATACAGGAACAGCGACGGTAAGTGTTGTAGGTGGTTCGGGAATATATACCTACTCATGGAGTGGAAGTTCTAGTACAAGTGCCACTGCTTCTGGCCTTGCTCCAGGAAATTATACAGCCACAGTAACCAATAGTACTGGTTGTTCTTCTTTAACTTCTATTAGTGTGGGAAGTTCAGCAAATATCAATTTACAACTTAGTGTGGTAGATAACAGTTTACAAGGAGGATTAAGCAGCATCCAAAGTATTGTGAGTGGGGGCACGCCAAATTACACTTACAGCTGGAATGCGGGAGCTACGAGTTCTGGTTTAGTTGGTCTAGGGGCTGGGACCTATACTTTAATTGTTACCGATGCCAATGGATGCACCGTTACTGCTAGTGCTTCCATAGGAGGTGTGGGTATTAAAGACACGGAATGGTTAAGTTATGTTAGTTTGTATCCCAACCCGACAAATGGTTTTCTAAATGTGGATTTAGCTCTTCAATCTAAACAAGACATACAATTGCAGGTATTTAATGCTCTTGGACAAGTCATGTATACGAAAACCTTAAATGGTTTTCTTTCAGGCATAGAAGCCATCAATTTGAAAGAAGCTTCAGAAGGCGTTTATTTTGTGAAAATTACGGATTCTTCCAATACAAAAATATTGAGATTTATTAAGAAGAATTAAACTCATTCAATTTACAGGTGCTTATCTCAAGCGCTTTTTATACTTTCCACAAACGTTCATATCAAAAATCGCTTAAGTGCATGCCTAGCTTTATATTTGTAGTATGACACGACATAAAATACTCTTATTAGGTTCAGGTGAATTGGGTAAAGAATTAGTTATTGCGCTCAAGCGACTAGGAGAATACGTAGTAGCTTGCGATAATTATGCAAATGCCCCAGCCATGCAAGTGGCCGATGAATTTGAAGTGTTAAACATGCTTGATGGCGACGCACTAGATGCGGCAGTAGCAAAACACCAACCTAAACTCATTGTTCCTGAAGTGGAGTCCATTCGTACGGAACGATTTTTTGCTTACGAAGATGAAGGCTATACCGTAGTTCCGAGTGCTAAAGCGGCTAATTACACCATGAATAGAAAACTAATTCGCGACTTGGCAGCTAAGGAACTAGGTTTGAAAACTGCGAAGTATGTATATGCCACTGATATGGCATCTTTTCAAAAAGGGGTAGGGGAGATAGGCATTCCTTGCGTAGTAAAACCGCTTATGTCGAGTTCAGGTAAAGGGCAAAGTTTGATTCGATCAAAAGAGGATATTGAAAAAAGTTTTCACTATGCTATGGAAGGAAGTAGAGGCGATTTGAAGGAAATAATTGTAGAAGCTTTCGTAGATTTCCATACTGAGATTACCTTACTTACACTCACTCAAAATGAAGGGCCTACTTTATTTTGTCCACCTATTGGTCACCGACAAGAACGGGGCGATTATCAGGAGTCGTGGCAACCTTGCGTGGTCTCTGAGCAAGATTTAAGTGTGGCTCAAGACATGGCGGCAAAAGTTACTGAGGCATTAACTGGAGCGGGTATTTGGGGTGTTGAATTTTTCTTAGCTTCTGACGGGGTTTACTTTTCGGAGTTATCTCCGCGGCCACATGACACCGGCATGGTAACTTTAGCCGGCACCCAAAATTTAAGTGAATTTGAACTACATGCTAGAGCCATTTTATCTTTGCCTATTCATGAAATCACCCTAGAACGAGCAGGTGTGAGTGCGGTGATTTTAGCCCAAAACGAAAGTAATACTATCCCTGAGTATACTGGTGTGAAAGAAGCCTTGATGGAAAATAATACAGATATCAGATTATTTGGCAAACCTAAAACTAGAAAGTATAGACGAATGGGGGTGAGTTTGGTTTATGACCATGTTGATGCAGATGTGGAATCGCTTCGTTTGAAGGCAAGAACCCAAGCAGACAAGGTAAAAATAAGCTAAGTAGCTCAATCGTTTTAGCGTAAATTGCGCTACATTTATGCGTTTACTTTTTAAAATTAAGCGTCCTGCTTTTTGTTTTATCTGCCTGTAATTTGAACGCTAAGCTAGCACTACAAAAAGCAAAGAATTCAGAAAAAAACATTTACGAAATCTTTGAAGATTTTGAATTAACTCAAAGCTAATAAATATAGGCTGTAACAAAGTTTTTACCAACCATTTTGTCTATTAGGCCGAAATATATAAGAAAGCGCCCACTACTTTAGATTAGTGTTAAATATAAATTTAAGGGTTGCAAGCATTGCACCCTTTTTTTATTTCCTTATCTTTATACTCAAATTTTAACCTTTTATAAATCGACCATAGCATGAAACTGTGTAATCGTGAAGACAAAAGGGTTCTTAAAGAGCGTATCGCGAATAGCGAAATTAAACGATTAACGATGTCGTTTTATCAATACGCCCAAATTGGCAACCCACAATTATTTAGAGATTATTTGTACCTCCACCTGGATGAAGTTGGTGTGCTGGGTCGTATTTACGTTGCCCATGAAGGCATAAATGCCCAACTCTCCGTTCCAGAAGAAAATTTTGAAGCCTTCAAATCCGTGCTAGAAACAGTAATTTTCCTAAGCGGGATTCGATTGAATACTGCCGTGGAACACGCTAATGATTCCTTCTATAAATTGATTGTGAAGCATCGTCCTAAGATCTTGGCTGATGGTTTAGAAGATACTTCTTTTGATGTTACCAATAAAGGGAAACATCTGAAGGCAGATGAATTCAATGAAATGATTCAAAAGGAAAACACCATTTTGATCGATATGAGAAATCATTACGAGACAGAAGTGGGTCATTTCAAAGGAGCCATTACACCTGACGTTGATAATTTCAGAGCGTCTTTGTCTTTTATTGAAGATGAAATTCTAGATGGCAATCAAGATAAAAACATTGTGATGTATTGTACTGGTGGAATTCGTTGCGAAAAAGCGAGTGCATGGTACAAGCATAGAGGGTTTAAAAACGTTTATCAATTAGAAGGTGGTATTATCAAATACGCTAATGATATAGAAGCGCACAACTTGCCTAATTTGTTTATTGGGAAAAACTTCGTTTTTGATGAACGTTTAGAGGAAGCCATAAGTCCAGATGTTATTGCGAATTGTCACACTTGTGGTCACCCTTTTGATAGTCACACCAATTGTGGTAACGTAGCTTGTAATGTGCTTTTTATACAATGCAATGCTTGTAAAGAGAAACTAGACAATTGTTGTTCGTTAGAATGTCAAGAAATAAATGCCCTTCCAGAAGAAGAACAAAGAGCACTGCGTAAAGGAAAAAAATCCAAACGCAATGTGTTTAAGAAAGGAAGAAGCGAGAAACTTGTTTTTAAGAAATAGTCTTGCCGTGTTTACTCAGTTTCTTTTAGTAGTACCCGATTTATGAATACCCTGTCGATAAATTCACGCACACAACCTTGACCTCCTTTCTTTTCCAAAACGATATTCGCCACTCTTCGCACTTCACCCAAAGCATCACTAGGGGCTGCAGATAAACCAACTTCTTGCATAATCATAGCATCGTTAATGTCATCGCCAATAAAGGCTACATCTTTAAATCCAAGATCTAACTCGTCAAGCCACTGACCTAAAATTTCTAGTTTGTCGGCGCTCCCAGCGTAACAATATTTCACTCCCAACATGGCTGCTCGGTGATGCACAATTTTCTTACTAATGCTAGCACTAATAAAGCCAACTTCAATGCCGGCTGCTAATAAATTTTTAATACCCATACCATCTTTGGTGTTGAATTTTTTCATTTCATCACCCTTTTCACTAATGTAAATTCCACCATCTGTTAAGGTTCCATCTACATCTAAAACTAAAAACTTGATCTCGTTTGTTTCCATAAGACTCTAATATGGCGATATTTTTTAAAAAAAGCTATTGCTGGGCGAAATCATTTTTTTCATTTAAAATTTATTAAAATTGAATGTTACGCTAATAAATTTCTTAATTTCACTTCCGCATGAGCACACTACAACAAAAAAGACCCAAAAAATCAAGCCCTACTTACATTTCTTCTATTGTAAGCATTAGTCTCATTCTATTTGTTTTGGGCTTGCTCGGTACGTTTTTTATTCAATCGACAAAGCTGACGCAGTCTTTAAAGGAGAATATGGCTGTACAACTTGTCTTAACAGAAAAACTGAATGAATCGGATCGCTTTCAATTTGCGAAGCAACTAGAAACTGCTTTCTATGTTAAAGACGTGGAAGTGGTCAGTAAAGAAGTTGCTGCTGAAATGATGAAAGAAGATTTAGGTGAGGATTTTTTAGCTACGATAGGTTACAACCCCTTACCCGATGCTATTGTCTTACACTTGAATGCTGCTTATTCTAATCCAGATAGCATGATTTGGATTAAAGAAGAGATTTTAAAGACCAATAATGTAAGCGCTGTAAACTACGACGAACAACTCTTAAGTAATATTACAGATGTTTCTTCGAAGCTCTTGTTTACACTATTGACTATTATGGGTGTCTTGTTACTGATTAGTTTTATCGTTATTGACAACACGATTAAACTCGCCATGTTTTCACAACGCTTCATTATTCGGAGTATGCAGTTGGTGGGAGCTAAGCGTTGGTTTATAACCAAACCTTTTGTATTAAGAGCTATTTTTAATGGCGTACTGAGCGCAATTTTAGCAGGACTTTTATTACTATTGGGTGTTTATCTTTTTGAAAAATACATCATGGATGTTGAGGTGTTTAAAGATTATTTCGATTTTATACTTATACTTGGTGGTCTCATCTTCACCGGAATTATTATTTCATTAATCAGTACTTTTTTTGCCGTTCGAAAATACCTCGGCATGAAATTAGACGATTTATATTAAACCTATTATTATGAGCGCAAATCAGGAATTGATCTACGGAAAAACGAATTATATTTTGATTGCACTTGGTGCCGTCTTAGTTGTTTTGGGATTTTTGTTAATGTCAGGCGGTGGTGCGGAATTAGGTGCCGATGGATATGCACATGAGTTCGATGAAGGGATTTACAGCTTTAGACGAATCAGCCTATCTCCTATCATTATCATGATTGGATTTATCACTGTTGCAGTGGCCATTCTAAAAAAATTCAAGAAAGCTGAATGAGCATTTGGCATGCTATTATTTTAGCAATTATTGAAGGGATTACAGAGTTTTTACCAATTTCTTCTACAGGTCACATGATTATTGGGTCTACCTTCATGGGGATTGGATCTAGTGAGTATGTTAAGATGTTTACGGTGGCCATTCAATTTGGGGCCATACTTTCTGTGCTTGTGCTTTATTGGAAGAAGTTTTTACAATCAGTAGATTTCTATGTTAAGCTTATTATCGCTTTTATTCCAGCTGCTATTTTCGGTTTACTACTCAATGATTATATCGATGCCTTACTTGACAATCCTTTTGTTGTTGCAGTAATGTTGATTTTAGGTGGAATGGTCCTGTTGTTTATCGATCAATTTTTTGCCAAGAACGAACTTGTTGAAGAAGAACAAGTGCTGAGTAATAAAAAGGCTTTCATTGTCGGCATGTTTCAAGTTATTGCAATGATTCCAGGGGTTTCAAGGTCAGCGGCAACCATTATTGGTGGCTTAACCCAAAAGCTCAATAGAAAGAATGCAGCAGAGTTTTCTTTCTTCCTAGCCGTACCTACCATGCTGGCCGCAACCGCTTACAAAATGTTGAAGTATCAATTGGATACCGGATTTTCAACAAGCGATGTTCAAATTTTATTTTTAGGAAATCTAGTGGCTTTTGTGGTCGCTTTAATTGCCATTAAAGGGTTTATTGGATTTTTAACCAAATATGGCTTCAAATTCTTTGGTTATTATCGTATAATTGTAGGCGTCCTTTTATTGATTCTACTTTCATTTGGAGTGAGTCATCCTTCCTCACTTTAGGATAAAAAACTGCCTTTTTTTTACGTTTCTACTTACTTATTCCCGACCTTTGTAAAAAGGAAATTCATGTATAATTATTTGCTCATTTTTGGATTATTTCTAAGCATTTTAAGCTCTTGTAAGGAGACCCCTAAATTGCCAACATATGGCAAAGAGGCTATTAAAACAGAAACGGGTTATGACACGATAATCAAGAAAGTAGCTCCATTTGAATTTATAGATCAAAAAGGGGAAGTGGTTACTAACGAAACCTTTAAAGGCAAAATTTTCGTTACGGATTTCTTTTTTACTTCATGCCCTTCAATTTGTCCAGTTATGGCCAAGCAAATGTTGCGCATCCATGATGCCTATCTCGATAATGATCAAATCGTATTCTTATCTCACTCCATCGATCCTGCTAGAGATAGCGTTCAAAAGTTGGATAACTATGCTGGGAAAATTGGTATAACGTCGAATGCTAAGTGGTATTTTGTAAGAGGGGAGAAAGAGGCTATTGCTGCTATGGCTGAAGATTATATGATTTTGGCTTATGAAGATGATCAGGTGCCAGGAGGCTTTGAACACAGTGGCTTTTTTATTTTAGTGGACGAAGCGCAACATGTTAGAGGCTATTATGACGGGACTTCACAACAAGAGGTTACCGAATTGATTGCGGATATTGAAATTTTGCGTAATGAGCAATAGAAGAAAATATGCTCTTATTGCTGTTCTGGGTATTATTGGCTTTTTTGTTTTAACGAAAGCCTTGAATGCCATTGCAAAGAATCCTGGTGGACAAGATTACACCCAGCATTGTGCGAAGTGTCATGGGGATGCAGGAGAAGGAATTGGTGCGCTAGTGCCTCCTTTAGCTCAAACGGATTGGTTGTCAGAAAATCAAGATCAAATCCCTTGCATCATAAGCCATGGTTTAAAAGATTCTATCTTAGTTGAAGGCATTTGGTATGATGAAGAAATGTTGGCTGTGGATCAACTCAACACGATTCAAATTGGGAACATTACGAATTATATTTCCAAGACGTTTAGCAAGAATCAAAAGTACTATTCTCAAAGCGAAATTGAAGCTTTGTTGGAAGCGTGCGATTAAGATTGACGTTTGTAGGCAATAGTCATTTCTCGCTTGCCAGGAGGTCCCGGTACGGCGCTGACTTCAAAGCCTATTTCTTTTAAATTTCTTTTGAATTGCCCTTTGGCACAGTAGGTGCTTAACAAACCTTCTGGTGCTAAAATAGCATACATTTTTTGCAAAATTTCGGATTCCCACAAAAAGGCTTGAGCACTTGGTGCAAAGGCGTCGTAAAAGATGACATCAATCGGTTCGATGAAATCTAGGGAAGTTTTTTCTATAAACCCTTCCATCTTGTGCAAAGTGAAATTCGAGGAAATCGTTTCGCTTTTGTTCCAAGCAAGCGCATGCAATTTTTTAAAAATACTTTCGTCTTCTATAAGTTCATCATAACGAAGTTGACTGGCCTCATCCACACTTAAAGGATAGGCTTCAATGCTGTAATAAGTTAAATTTGTTTGATTCTTGGTTGCAAATTCATAAGCTAACAAGGCGTTTAATCCTGTCCCAAATCCCATTTCAAAAACCTTGATTTCGCTTTTGTTTTTTACCAATGCTAAACCATTTTGAATGAAGACATGACGCCCTTCTTGTTCTGCACCGTGAATGGAGTGGTAGTGTTCATTAATGCTTTCGTGAATGAGGGTGTTGCTGCCGTCGTGAGTTTTAACAATTTTCATGAAGTAAAGATAAGATAAAAAATAAGTAGCGGGTCGAAAGACCCGCCACCACGTCTTGCGAAGTAGCGGGTCGAAAGACCCGCCACCACGTCTTGCGAAGTAGCGGGTCGAAAGACCCGCCACCACGTCTTGCGAAGTAGCGGGTCGAAAGACCCGCCACCACGACCGTGACGTCGGGTCTTTCGACCCGACGGTTTTACTCGAGCTTCTTCCTGCGTTGTCATGTCGCACCGGCAAAGAATATTACTATTTTTCTATTGTGGCCAGCTTGATTTTTACAAGAAATTGATATCATTCAACTGATCCTTCATCCAACCCGTGATGCTGTATCGTTCAGCGTGGCAAGTCACAACTTCGTGCCAAAGTTCACTTCGGAAAAAGACCAATCGATTGAAAATAGGCTCAACGACCTGTGTGCCTTCTTCTTTATCGATGTGGAGTTGCCCCCCATGTTCTTCCGTCCAATCTTCGTTCAAGTATAAAACCACCGAAATAATACGATGTGCTTGTTGCTCAAACTGGTCCTTATGTTTTTTGTAGAAGGAGCCCTTAGGGTAAATGGCGTACATACATTCGTAGTCTTTGAGGGAAAGAAAGAACTCGCGACTAATTTGCTGCATAAGCCCTTCCAGTATGGTTAAGTAGACTTTTGTTGCAGGGAGACAGGCTTCAGTGTTTATCCATTTTATTTTGTCACTTCGATAATTTTCTTTGATGAGAAGCTTATTTAAATTTCCAATACCCGCTTGGCCAAACGCCTCTTTTGCCTGCCAGTGTTTGGCTTCTGCCAAAGCTTCTCGAACAAGGTGCTCTTCTAAAAAATCATCAATGATTAGTAAGCCAGTTGCAGCAAAAGAATCTAGCTGTGACTCATCCAGTTGGATGTGCACTAATGGAAGTACTGAAGAACCTTTGTTTCTATTAAACTAACGTCGGTTCTGACAAAAGTTTCACCCGTAATTCTTTCATACAATTCAATATACTTATTACTGATGTTGTTCACGACTTCCTTGCTCATTTCTGGCATTTGTTCACCGTCATTTCCTTGGAAACCTTTGCTCATCAACCATTCTCTTACAAACTCTTTAGAAAGGTGCTGTTGCGCTTCACCTTTTGCTTGACGTTCGTCAAAACCATCTAAGTAAAAGTATCTTGAAGAATCAGGGGTATGAATTTCGTCGATTAAAACAACTTCACCATTGTAGATGCCAAATTCATACTTCGTATCTACTAAAATTAAGCCTCTTGAGGCGGCCATTTCAGAACCTTTTTTGAACAAGGCTTTAGTGTATTTTTCTAAGGAGTCCCAAACTTCTTTGCTAACGATTCCTTGAGCGAGAATAGCTTCTACTGAAATATCTTCGTCGTGCCCTTCCATCGCTTTGCTTGCTGGAGTAATGATAGGTTTTGGGAGTTTATCATTTTCTTTAAGTCCTTCGGGAAGCGTAACGCCACACAACGTTCTCAAACCACTTTTATAGGTACGCCAAGCGTGACCCGCCAAGTAAGCTCTAATCACCATTTCTAAACGAATCGGTTCACATTTCTTACCGATGGTTACGTTTGGATGTGGAATATTTTCTACCCAATTCGGGACAATATTTTTTGTGGCATTTAGATAGTGAGCTGCAATTAAGTTCAGTACCTGACCTTTAAAAGGAATAGGCTCCGGTAAAATATGATCAAAAGCAGAGATTCTATCCGTTGCCACAATAACCAATTTATCGCCTACGCTGTATACATCACGAACTTTGCCGTGGTAGACATCGCTTTGATTCGGAAAAGAAAAATTTGACGAGGATAGTGTGCCTTTCATGAGTGTTAATTTAACACAAAAATAAAGAAAGCAAAAAGATGCTTAATGCTTTCTTATTAACGTTTGTTGAAAAAGAATGAAGAAGGGAAGAGAGGCCAATAGTAAGATCAAAAAAATAAAGGAAGAGGGTGAAAAAAATATTTGATTGCTTACTTTTTTGATAAACTGTTGTGTAAGTTGAGTTTCCAAAAAAATATACGAAAAAGAGTATCTTGCCCCTTATGACAGATTTATCTCCAACTGCGCTCCAAATTCAAAGCGTCACGAATTTTCAAGAGCTGGTTTCTACGCCTTTTCATGGAGTAATGAATGCGCTTTGTTGGACACGTCAACTGCGTGGTGATTTTGAGGAGCTTGTTCAAAAGATAAAACTAAATGGAAATGTAATGGAACTGGATCCAGCTGGTCTTCGTGCACTTGACTTGAGCGCAGCAGGACAACTTGCTCGCGAAATTCTTTTAGAAGACTTGAAGCTCTTGAAAGCACATGGAGCGTCGCCCGTGCTGAATGTGATTAAGTGCTATGAGCGAGATGATGACTACCCGTTTTTCCCAACTGATGTCTATTCTTTTCATGTAGATCGCTCTACTGTGCCAACGGATACTTTTTTATGTACCTACTTTGGCGAGTCGAGTGAAATATTGCCAAATGCTCAAGCCGAACAAAAAATACTTGTTCCCGAAATACGTGCTGAACTCAAAAAACTATATTCTGGTCCTGAGGAAGGTTTTGAAGATTTTTTAAGTGAATATTTCTTTGACCTCCACTATCAAGCTAAACCCAATGCGCAGCCTATCAGCTTAGGAACGGGGCACTTGTGGCGTTTGGCAGTAGATCACCCTGAAAGTCAAGTTCCTCCTTGTATTCATCGCGCACCAAGCGAAAAAAATGGACAGTACCGCTTGTTATTAATCTGTTGAATACAGCTTAATTAAGTCTAATAGTGTTTCACGTCTTTCCTACGAAAAGTAAAAATTTTCATGATTTAGTGTCCTTTAGATTTTATAAAATATCGATGAAAAGAATTATCTTCAAAAGGAAATTATAAAGTGAAGCAAACCGGCTGTTTATCCCCTATGCTCAAGTAAAAAATGAAAATTTATGATAAAGAATAACTGGGCAGGTAATGTTCGTTTTACGCATACGGAAATTCGCTATCCTGAAACGGAAAATGAAATTCAAAATTTGGTATTGAAAATTGCCAATGAGAATAAAAAAATCCGAGTAATAGGAGCTGGACATTCTTTTACCGAATTGTGTAAAACAGATGAAATTCTTATGAGTTTAGATGCCTATCAAGGAATCATTTCGGTAGATAAGGAAAAACACCAAGCTACAGTCAAAGCAGGTACTCGTCTTAAATCATTGGGGGAGTTATTATTTCTTTATGGTCTTGCAATGGAGAATTTAGGAGATATCGATACCCAGTCTATTGCGGGCACGATTAGCACAGGGACTCATGGAACCGGAACTTCTTTCGGTACGATTAGTACTCAAGTGATTGCATTGAAATTTATTAACGGCAAAGGGGAATTGATTAGCTGCTCACAGACCGAGAACAAAGCGTTATTCAAAGCGGCTCAAGTCTCTTTAGGGCTATTGGGTATTATTACTGAAGTGACGATACAATGCGTACCAACTTACAAACTCCTCATTCAAAATGGGAGAGAACCTTTAAATGAGGTCTTGGCTTCCTTGAAGGAACGGAATCAAAACAATCGCAACTTTGAATTCTATTGGATGCCTTATACCAATACGGCATGGACAAAAACCTCCAATATTGCCCAAGAAGGAGAATTGGATAAGGATAGTATCCTAAATTATCTTTCCGAATTGGTACTCGAAAATTATTCCTTGAAACTGTTGTGCGAGATTGCTCGAATTTTTCCGTCGCTAAACAAAACAGTTTCAAAAATTATGGCGAAGAATGTTCCTACGCTTAAAAAGTTGAACCACAGTCATAAGGTGTTTGCAACCATGCGCATCGTTAAGTTTACAGAAATGGAATATAACGTACCTGCGGATGCCTACGAAGAAGTTATGAAAGAAGTCATGAGAACGGTGAACTCGGGAAAATTTCAAATTCATTTTCCCATTGAAAATCGCTGGGTAAAAGGTGATGATATCTCTATGAGTCCTGCCTACGGGAGAGATTCTGCCTATATCGCTTGTCATGTCTATCACAAAAAAGACAACCGCGCTTATTTTAAAGCCTTGGAATCTATTTTTAAAGCGCATGATGGACGTCCGCATTGGGGAAAGCTAAATACCTTAACTGCAGAGGATGTTGCAACAATCTACCCTGAATTTTCTACCTTTAATAAGTTTCGCCAAGAGCAAGATCCTAATGGCATCTTCATGAATGCTTATCTTGATAGAATTTTCGTGTAATGTATAAATGTATCTTAAGTAATGACTGATTTTAACGCTGAGAATTATTTCAATAAGCTGAACCTCGTTTTAAAAAAACACCACAGGGCAATCCCTTTCTTATTGATTGACCTTGATCTATTAGATAAGAATATTGAGACCCTTAAAAATGCTTGTCATCCTAAGATTAATTTAAGAATAGCGGCAAAGTCGCTCCCCTCTTTTGAGTTGATTCGCTATATAATGGATAAGCTGAGAACCGATAACTTAATGGTTTTTCACCAACCCTTTCTGACTGATTTGTCCGCGCGATTAAATGAAAAAGCAGACGTTCTTTTAGGCAAGCCTATGCCCATAAAAACAGCAGCATATTACTTTGCGAATTTGCCTGAGCTCCAAAATGGGTTTGACCCTTATAAGCAAATTCAGTGGTTAGTGGATACAGAAGATAGAATTACTCAATACGCGAACTTAGCTGATAAATTGGGCGAAAAACTTCGCTTGAATCTTGAAATAGATGTGGGATTGCACAGAGGTGGCTTTACGACTATTGAAGAATTAAGAATTGGACTGAAAATTATCAATAACCATCGCGATAAGCTAACATTTAGCGGTTTTATGGGCTATGACCCACACCTTGTTAAAATTCCAAACTTGCTTCGTTCGCAGCAAAAATCCTTAGAAACGAGCAAAGCTTTCTATGATCAATGCATCGCTACTGTAAAAGAAGAGTTTTTTTTACTTTGGAATGAGTCCTTGACTTTTAATGGTGCGGGAAGTCCCACAGTCCATCTTCACAAATCAACAAATACACCGTTAAATGATATCACGGCAAGTTCTTGTTTAGTCAAACCGTCTACGTTTGATATTGATTCTTTAACAGCTTTTGAACCAGCCACTTTTATTGCAACACCCATATTGAAAAAATTTGAAGGAACCACCTTGCCGGGTTTAGAAAAATTAAAGTCAATCTTGAATTATAGTCCTAGCAATCGGCAATCTTTTTTTATTTACGGAGGATTTTGGAAAGCAGCCTATTGTTATCCCAAAGGGCTTAAACAAAATTCACTATTCGGAGCATCTACCAACCAAACGATGCTGAATGCTCCACCTGATGTGAATTTAGATGTTGATGACTTTGTTTTTTTACGTCCCCACCAAAGTGAATTCGTTTTTTTACAATTCGGGAATATTCTAACCATTCGAAATCATGAATTAGAAGGGGAGTGGACCTTGCTTCAAAACCTCTAATGGCGCTATTTAAAGAATAGAAATACTAAGCAAGACTTTCATCTAAACGCTTCAAAAACTTTTCTGCATTCTCTAGATGGATGGCTTTCTTTTCATCTGACATGCGCTTGTAACTGTGCAAAAGCATTCCAAGTCTTGGATTTGAACTAAAAAATTCTTGATGTTCATGCATGAAGTTCCAAAACAAGCCATCCCAAGTTTTTTCCCAATCTCCTGAAGGATAATTACTCATTTTCCGAATATAGTTGGAGCCACCAATATAGGGTTTGGTGGCAAAGGTGCCCCCATCTGAAAATTGACTCATGCCATAAATGTTCGGAACCATGACCCAATCATAAGCATCAATAAATAATTCCATAAACCACCGATATACTTCATCAGGATTAAACTCGCATAATAACATGAAATTCCCTAGAATCATTAAGCGTTCAATGTGATGACAGTAACCTGTTTTCAACACTTTTTTAATCGTATCATCTATTGGGTCGATACCTGTAGTACCGGTATAGAAGCTAGGGGGAATCTTTCGAGTAAATTGCCAATAGTTTTTTGTTCTTGAATAGCTTCCTTTAAATTCATAAATGCCTCGCATAAATTCTCGCCATCCTATAATTTGTCGGACAAAGCCTTCTGTAGAATTGATGGGGATATTCTCTTTTTCTGCAAAAGATACACTGCGGTGTATCACCTCCATAGGTAGCAATAAACCAACATTCAATAAAGGAGAAAGCAAGCTGTGATTTAAAAAAATATGTTCCTTAACAATGGCATCTTCATAAACGCCAAAGTCAAAGAAGCGATGTTGCAAAAATTGCTCGAACCACGCTTTCGCTTCTGAATGATTGTTAGGGTAGATTGGATCCTTCGAAACTTCTCCCGGATTTTGACTAAAATGTTCTTCTGTATAATTCACAGCTTCCAACCAAAATTCATCTGATTTCGGAAAGTAAATGTTTGGAGGTGTTTTACCTTTGGGATATTTCTTTCGATTTTCTGAATCAAAAGTCCACTGTCCCCCCATTGGGTTACCTTGTTCATCCATGAGAATTTTTAGTTTTTTTCTTTGCTGCTTATAGAAACTGGTTTGAAAGAAAGATTTTTTATCTGGCTTGAAGAAGGTGCTCAAATCCGTTTTGGTATTAATAAAGAGGGGACTATCGTAAAACTGAATGTTTACATGACCGGTTTTTGTTCGAATTCTTTTTTCCAGATAATTATCTACGGGATCAATGAGGTGAATTTTTTGAACCTCTTGAAGCGCCTCTAAAAAAACGCGAATGTCGGATTGCAGGGCTGTTGAAGGGACGTAATGAACGACCAAACCTCGTTCTTTAAGGTACTGCGCATAATATTGCATCGTTGCTCTGTGAAAAGCAATTTTTTGTTTGTGAAAGGCATATTTTTTAAAGAAAAGATATTCTTCTATTAGGTAGACTTCATGACCATTTTCTAGAAGCGGGCTTTCAGCAAAGAGTTGGTTCGGGAAGATAAGATTGATGGCTTTTTTCATTTGGTGTCCAGTTTTTTCTTAGGGCGAAAGGATTCGTTTCTCGTATGAAGCACAAGGATTTGTTGATTGGCTTTTTTGACATCGGGGTGTTGCTTGTGACCCCATATTTTTGCTCTAGCTATTTTACCTTGCAGCTATTGTTTATTTTCTTTAAACTCAGGTATTTCATGAACTCTCACATACGGAAAGCTTGCCAGCTTTTGAAATCCGTAGTAGGTGTTCAAACCTGAAAGCCCAGCACAGCCATAATGTGTTAAATCCAATTGCCCATATTCATTGATGGCCTCATCAGGTAAGATGATTAATTCAACGCTTCCAACAACAAAAGTGCAACCATTCCTTAATGAAAAGCTTTCTTGGTACTTCATCCCTATTTTCACAGCACTTTCTTTTACGAAGGGTGCGTGGAATCCATTCGAAAATTCTCTCCCGATATTCATCACGTCAAATTCAGAAATGCCTTTATCCAACTTTGCTGAGGTGAAGTGAGCCTTCTTAATGAAGGATTCAGAAACGTGATTGATGGTATAAAAACCCGTTTCAATAATGTTCTCAAAAGTATTTCTCGGAACATCCGTTTCTGGACGAACAATAAATCCTAACTGAGCGGGATTGGAACCTAGATTTACCAGCGAAGAGAAGATGGCTAAATTATCTTCATTAGCGGCTGAGCGGGTTCCAATAAGATTGGCAGGTTTGATTCCAGTTATGGAATTAATCAAGTTTAGTCTATATATTTTTTCTAATTGTTCAATTTGATGACTATCTAAATTCATAATGGTATTCAATAAGCTTAATAAATTATTTCTTTTTTTACTTTTTTCCAGAAGGCAAAGAATGAAGGGTAGTAGCCTTCGACACCACTCATGCAATCTCTTGTTTCCCTTGTACCCTTGTAATGTTTATTACTTGGATGTTCTTTGTAAAGGATCATTTCCGAAGGCAGCCCTTTTGCTAAATCTTCAAATTCTCCAACGAAAACTTTGATATTCGGAACGTTTTGGGTAAGGGCTAAAACAAAATTAACACACTTTTGTTGAACAGGATTTTCCTTAAAAAAAGAGGGCTCTAAAAGTAATACTCTTTGCACGTCTTCTCCTTCGTGCCAGTAAGGACTGAGGTTGTAATAGTTGTAAACCAAAGTTTTTTTATCCTTTTCAAGAATTGGATTTTCTTTTTGAGGTAAGCTTGTTTCAAAGTGAAATGCTTGAGATAGGATAAGATGCTCGGGTATTGCTAAGTTCTCGAATTCGCTGTATGCTACATCTAAGAAAGTATCTTGAACTTGCCCTCTAAAGTAGGTATTGATGTTGTCTTGATTCGCATAATACTTTTTATTTGAATTTGCTCCCGCCACCCACTGCCAACTCAAATTGTTACTAGCAAGATCTCCATCAAGCAGGTGGCTGTAAAGCCATTTTGCTGGTATTTTCCAATGTGCTTGAGCAATATTGCAAGTAATTGAAGCCAGATACATTCGCATGTGATTGTGCATGTAACCGGTTTCGTAAAGTGCTTTAACAGCTTCATCTACTTGTGGTATTCCTGTACAGGCATTTAAAATAGCTGAGGGTAATCCGTGACGTACTAAAGGACTTTGAGGATGTTTTAAATCATTTTTAATAGCATCCCCCTTATGTTTCCAAACTTGTTGCCAGTAATCTCTCCAAGCCAATTCTTGAATTAATTTTTCACACTGCTCCCATTTCAAATCCAAAGATTGAATATGCTTAAACACTTGTTTTGTAGAAATCACGCCTCTTGAAATGTAGGGACTTAAATAGGTGACAGCCCCCTCTCCATAATTTCTGGTAGCTGCATATTTCAATGGCTTAATTTCTTGAATCCTTGATTCAATGGATGCTATGTCAGTAGGAAAGTGAATGATAGTAACTTTAGATGATACCTTTAAGTAACAAGCAGTTGCGTTATTTGTTTAGTCGGAGATTTTATAAGATTCCCGTCAATTAAAAGAATATCATATTTCTCCAGGTTTGATCCTAATGGATAGATAAACTTAGCCGTAATTTTATATTTAAATTAAAGCAATATATATTTTGAAGGCCCCACTTTTTTTAAAGTGAATACGAATAAAATACCTGATGTTATTTTGTGTAAAAAGGAGATAGTTGTAGATGATTATTTGATTCAGCTGCGACATTCTAAGGAAAAGTGCAAAACTATCGGCCGCTAAAGGGCGTAATCCAAGCGGTGGGTATACTCACCCTGAGTTGACTTTTGGATATTCATAAAAGATAGAGCCACCGTTATAAAGCTGACTTGAAGTGCTTTTTCATCCTTTATTTATAGTTCTTTTGACTGCGATGTCCATCTAGTTCTTCAAGAGCATATCAGCAATCTTCTTTGCATCTTGGCAGTATTTATCATCCCCTTTTAATTTCCATTCACCTGTTTTTTCAATGTAAAATCGAACGGTTTTTCCCACAACTTCATCGTATCCACCATAAGATACTAGCAGTTCTTGTACTTCTTCTAAATACGCTTTCTTACTCAGTTCTTCTGTTTTTACTAGTTCCCACTGCCTGTTCATATGTTTAGACTTCTCTTTATAAATAGGTTTTTCTGCTTTAAAGGCCATTAAAAAAAGAGAAAGTGCTTTTGCTTCTGCTGATGGTTTTTCTGTATTTGTTCTCATGAGATTTGATTTATCCTGTTTCTTAAGTGCAATAATAACACAAGATACAACTTGTTGTTATCCGTAAGGGTGAACCCGATAACTTTTATCTTATTTTAGCTGGCATGACGCTTACAAAAGCCATTTACACAAACCATTTACGACAGGTATCGCAAAAGGTAAAGCACCAAAACTATCTGAGTTTGGAAATAAAGTTGGATGGATGATTACATCCAAAACCGTAATGATTACCTTGATTAAAAGTTTTGATGGCTAGACTTCTTTACTAAAAGTGAATGCTTAGCTTCAATATCGTCCATCCGCAGATTCTTTCATAATATTTTTACTTCAACCTGAATACAAAGTAAAAGCAAAAGGTGCGTTTCCCTAATTAAAGCGTACGAATGATTTTTAAAAATTCGTTTTGCGACACCTACTTTTTCTAAGGGTTCCTTTACAAATAGTATAAGGAAACCTAACAAAAATTCTTTAAGGATGTAAAGGATTTGTGAGCTTGAAGTGCTATTTTGTTCTTTTAATCCTTTATTATAAATTTCATATTTATAATCTCTGAATTTTGACGAACATTTATAAAATAAAGCCCTGGAACATGGTTGGACAAATCAAACTTTGATTGAAAGCCACTTGAGCTGTATATTTTATGTCCTTGCGCGTTAACGACATCGATTGCACTGATGTCAGTTGTGTTTCCTTCAAAGCGTAATTCGAATTGTCCGTTCGAAGGATTAGGGTAAACAGCTAAACTAGCAATTTCATTGTCTTGACATTTATTGACGTAAATTATGTCAGCATATTCGTAGGTTCCGTCATGATCAGTTTGCTTTAATCTATAGTAAGATGATTCTTTATTGATTTCTATATCTGTCAGCATATAATCACGACGAGAAGATGAATTCCCAGCACCATTAACTTTATCAACAGTTTGCCAGTTTATTCCATTTTGACTTCGTTCAATAGTGAAATGGTTGTTATTTATTTCAGTAGCGGTGGTCCACTCTAAAACGGTATTTTCGCTGTTACAGTGACCCGTAAACGATAGCAATTCAATAGGAAGAAGGGTAGTACTAGGAACTGCTATTGAAGATTTGTACATTGTAGCTGCTCCGGCAGTAGTTAGCATTCGGCCTTCTAATGCAGCGCCTGCACCCATTGAAACAGCTCCATTACTTGAGATAAGCGTTCCTTTCATATCTGTTGAAGCGGCCATATCCATTGCACCTTCCGCAATCCAAAATATCTTAGAAGATGAGGCCCCATTAATCAATAATACGGAAGAAGATGCACTGACTCCAAATGCGCCTCCGAATTTAAAAATAAAAAGTGCCTCTGAATTCCCTTGTGCGTCTAAAATAAGCGTTGAGAATATTGATCCTGCTGCTCCTATAAGGTATACACCGGGAACGATTGTTTCACCACCACCAAACGCAGGAGCGTGATCTGTAACCGTTGCAGGGATAGCAAATATTTCGTCGTAGGCTGCTTGTACGTCAAGGGCGCACTGAGCCGTCACAACATTTCCTGAATCAATAGTTCCATTAACGATGCTAGGAAAATCAAAACCCGTTATTGCTCCTTCGCCTGTGCCCATGTCGCCAGTAACATTCGAAATATCCGTATTACCCAAAGCACCCACAGCAGTAAATACAGCCATATTTTTAGCGAGACCTAGGTTGGGTTCCTGAGCGAAAGTAGTAATTGGATTGATTATCGTAATTAGGGCTAGTATAGTAAATTTAAGTAGGACTTTCATTTTTGACTTCTTTATTTTTTGTTGAGTAGAAACGCCGATATCACTGCTTGTGGTTCCGGAGGGAATCTTGTTATTAACATATTGCTTAAGTTACCAACATATTTTGCATGGCAAATTTTTGGGACGCAAAGGTAGTCTTTTTAATTAACAATACATTGAAAATTGTATAAATTTATTTTTTAATTGCCATTTTTTCATAAAATACAGTTATTTGTAAAGTGAAAATAAGGCTTGGTGTAGTCCAGAATTGCTTCAATATCTGCCTTCGTTGCTGCTTGTTTGTCACACTTTTAATTGAAATTCTTTAATTCTGCCTATTTAGATGCAGTAAGTTAGCTAGATGCTATTTGTTGTAATTCGTTTCTACTTTTTAAAACTATTTATCTTCTTCTTCACTTGAAACTACCGTAGGGTTTTAACTAAAAGGAAGACAATAGAAACAGATAACAACAAACTGGCTAAAAATTGTAGCTTATCCAGATATTATAGGTCGAAGATAAACATATAACTTCTTGAAATAAGCTAAGAAGTTGCGCTCATTCGCTAATTGGGTCCTTTTTACGCCGAGCGGATTACTTTTGTTTTCCTTGGTCGCAGAGAGAACTTGATTTAGGCGAGTGATATAATTTGTTTAATTATTTTTTTGTCAATATGAATTGAATTGAGCTTTCCAAAACCGCAAGCTACTTTTAGAATTAGATGCGCTAGATATAGCCTAAGAGGGTATAGAGGAAACGAAAAGTTTTGTATTCAATCTCGAACCTTGTGATATAATTGGTATGAATACCCTTAAATGGATAAAGGTATTGGCACTAATTGAAAAGATTTCGTGTTCTTTGTTAGGATTTTAAAATTTATATTTACAAGAATGGCTAGACAAACGCTCAAACCTAAAAAGATAGATCTAAAGGAGAGCTTTGCTTCGCTCAAATTCATTCCCAGGTTCTTCAAAGAAATAGCCGCGGTGAATCCGCTGTTGTTTTACTCCAATCTATTTTTCCGCTTTCTAAGTGCTATCTTACCTTTAATCATGCTTTGGATAGGCAAGCTTATCATTGACGAAGTTGTTCTTCAAATGATTGCCACAATACCGGCTTATGGTAATTTATGGCTCTATGTTGGCATAGAATTCGGTTTAGCAATTTTTTCAGACTTATTAACTAGAGGAACCAATTTAAGCGATTCCTTATTAGGTGATCAATACAATATCAATTCTTCGGTCCGATTGATAAAAAAGACTGCTGAGTTAAATTTGGATCAACTGGAGGACTCTGAATTTTACGACATGTTGGAGCGCGCTAGAACGGAAACAAGTGGGAGAGTGGTCCTTATGTCAAATGTCTTAACTCAAGGGCAGGATATCATTGTTATATTCTCCTTATTAGCGGGCGTGGTCGTTTTTGAACCTTGGCTTATTATTTTGTTGGTCGTATCTATCGTACCCACTATTTTGAATGAAATTAAATTCAGCGGAACGGGCTATTCCTTGGCAAGAAGTTGGACGCAAGAAAGAAGAGAATTAGATTACCTGAGATACGCTGGAGCGAGCGATTTGACAGCCAAAGAAGTGAAGTTGTTTGGTTTGGCGGATTACCTTGCGGGTAGATTTAAGTCCTTGTCGGATATCTATTATCTCGCAAGTAAAAAGCTAGCCATCCAACGGGCCAATTGGGGTTCATTCTTTAATGTTATCGGCACGGCTGCTTATTACGGAGCTTACTTATTAATTGTATTAAGAACTGTAGTTGGTGTATTTACTTTGGGGGACTTGACCTTCCTTTCCGGTTCCTTCAACAGTTTGCGTTCCAGGTTGCAAGGCTTTTTTACACGATTTACAGCGATTACTGATCGAGCACTCTATCTCCAAGATTACTTCATGTTCTTAGACATGAAATACCCAAACGAGCAAGAAGAAATTGGTTTAAGCATGCCTAAAAGGGTAAAAAAAGGTTTTGAATTTAAGAATGTAGGTTTCCGATACCCAAAATCTGAAGGATGGGTTATTCGCAACATTAGTTTCACTTTGAAAGCAGGAGAGAAAATGGCCTTTGTAGGGGAGAATGGAGCTGGAAAAACCACCTTAATTAAGTTGCTGCTCCGATTCTATGTTCCAACAGAAGGGGAAATTTTACTAGATGGTGTCGCTATTGCAAAATATAATAGAAAAGAATATCAGGAGTATTTTGGGGTGATTTTTCAAGATTTTGTAAAGTTTGAGTTAACCGTTCGTGAAAATGTTGCGGTGGGAGCCATCACGGAAATTGAAAACCGCAAAAGGATAGACCTCGCTGCACAAAAAAGTTTAGCAGATCAAGTAGTTTCAGAAATGCCAAAAGGACTCGACCAACAGTTGGGTAAACGTTTTAAAGACGGTAAAGACCTTTCAGGTGGACAATGGCAGAAAATTGCCATGGCAAGGGCTTACATGAAAGATGCTGAGGTTCTGATTTTAGATGAGCCCACCTCCGCATTAGATGCTCGCGCTGAGACGGAGACTTTTAAGCGTTTTATCGAACTTACCAAAGGCAAAACTGCCGTCATCATATCACATCGATTTAGTACCGTCCGAATTGCTGATCGGATTATGGTCCTGAAAAATGGCAGCCTTTTAGAAATTGGAACCCACGATGAATTAATAGCGAATAAAAAGCTTTACGCTGAGCTGTTTAATTTGCAGGCTGCAGGATATCAATAAGTGCTATTGTATCGTGTGAAAATAAATTTACTCAGCATTTCCTACTTTTCTCAAAATATCTTTAATTTCTAATTTTCAATTTCATTTCCTCATCTTTACTAACATCATGAAAAAACTTCTCGTCATCGGTCGAACTTTTCCAGAACCTAGCACCACTGCTGCAGGGGGAAGAATGCTCGACTTGTTGCAGTTTTTTTTGGAGAACGAGTATCAAATTGTCTTCGCAAGTGCCGCTAGTTTGTCGGAACGGTCGGCGCCTTTGAAAACTTTGGGAATTGAAGTCAAAAACGTGCAACTCAACGACGATAGTTTTGATGTTTGTTTGGAAGAATTCCAAGCAGATATAGTGCTCTTTGATCGCTTCATAAGCGAAGAACAATTTGGCTGGCGGGTGAGTGAAATATTGCCGAAAGCTTTAAAAATTCTCGACACAGAAGACTTGCACTTTTTGAGAAAAGCAAGAGAGGCAGCACATAACACGAAGGTCCTTTTTGAGGAAGATCAACTCTATTCCGATGAAGCCAAACGAGAACTCGCTAGTATCTTGCGTTGTGATTTGTCTTTAATTATTTCAGAATACGAAATGGATTTGTTGCAAAGATTATTCAAAATCCCTTCTGAAATTTTATATTATTTGCCTTTGTTGGTAGCGGAAAAATTAGCAGCTCAAAAAAAGCCTTCTTTCGAAGAGCGCCAATATTTTATCACAGCGGGTAATTTTTACCACGCTCCAAATCTAGATGCTGTCTTGCGTTTGAAAAAGGAAATTTGGCCATTGATACGAAAGGAAAGCCCACAAGCAGAATTACATATCTACGGAGCTTATGCTCCTGAACAAGTCTTGCAAATGCACAAACCCAAAGAAGGCTTCTTTATAGAAGGTTGGATAGCAGATTTAGATATAGTTTTAAGTCAAGCTAAAGTCTGTCTCGCTCCGCTAAGTTTCGGTGCGGGTCTTAAAGGAAAGTTAGTTCAAGCCATGATTAACCAAACGCCTGTAGTCACCACAAAAATAGGAGCAGAGGGAATGTATGGCAAGGGCAAAGTGCCAGGAATCATAGCAGAAGATAGTGAAAGCATTGCGCAAGCAGCGATTACTTTATACAATCAAAAAGAAACTTGGGAAGCCTGTCAAATAGAAATCAATTCCATCTTGTCAAATCGCTTTAATAAAGCCAAGTATCTCAGAGAATTTGCTGCTCGATTAACCGCGCTAGAAAACAATTTAGAAACGCATAGAAAAGCGAACTTTATCATGCAAATCATGCAACACGAAACGCTAAAAAGTACGAAGTATTTGAGTAAATGGATTACTGAAAAGAATAAGAACATCAATTAAGCGACATTTCGACAAGCAACTTTAAACTTTGTCGAATAGTCGAACAATCGAACTAAGCATAGTCTGCAGCGACCTTCACCTTCTTCAACTTCCCTTGATCACAACGATCCAAGACTTGTTTCGCAAGCTCCGCTTTAACCGCTACAAAACTAGCGCGATCTTTAATTTCAATAATGCCTACATCTTTTTTATCAATACCGCCCACTTGACAAACGAAACCTAGTACGTCAATTTTTGAAATGTTATGCATTTTACCAGCGCTTAAATACAAGGTTGTGTATTCTGGTTTGATTTCTTCAATTGCTACTTTTTCAACCGTGTATTCTTCAATAGGCACCGTCATGTATTCTGGTAAAGTTTTATTCTCCATCAACAATAAAAACACTCGTCCACTTGCATGCATTCTCGCCGTTCTTCCATTTCTGTGAATGAAGGTGTCTTCCTTACTTGGAATTTGAAAGTGAATGATATTCTTAATCTCAGGAATATCTAAACCCCGAGAGGCTAAGTCGGTTGCTAGTAAAACATAGTTGCTGCCATTCCGAAACTTCAACAAAGATTTCTCCCGTTCTTCTTGGTCTAAGTCGCCGTAAAATGTACTGTGCGGTAAACGCGCATCAAATAAAAAATCACTTACGGATTGGATGTCGTTCTTGAAATTGCAAAAGACAATGCTAGGCTCATTCGAGAAACTTCTCAATAAGGCTTCCAATTGTTGCAGTTTGCTTTCAAAAGGCATTTTTAAATAGTGATATGATAAATTCGGAGTGAAGTCAGTATCCAAATAATTCACCTCGAAAGCTTGTTTCATTTTGAAGAACTTTGGCAATTCCTCAATGGCCGTTGCAGAAGTTAAGGTCGTATTTTTAATACTTGGCAAAAAGTATAAAATTTTAGACATTTCGCTGCTAAAACCTAACTCTAAACATTTATCATATTCATCAATCACTACCGTTTTTATTTGTTGAGTTGTAAAGGTTTCTCGTTGCAAGTGATCTAATAATCTACCCGGAGTGGCAATGATCACTGCTGGGGGATGCTTCAAACTTTGACGCTCTCTGCTGAAAGGATGCCCACCGAAGCAAGCAAGCACTTTATAGCCTGTTTTGAGCTGCTTGAATACTTGTTCTATTTGTAAAGCCAACTCTCTCGTAGGGGCTAGAATAATGGTTTGTACTTCCTTTACTTCGGAGTTTAGTTTTTGGAAAACGGGCAAAAGGAAAGCCACTGTTTTTCCGCTTCCTGTAGGAGCCAAAATCAATAGTTCGTTGTGCTTGGTTGAAGCCTCTAACACCTCTTTTTGCATGGGCTTCAATTCCTTGAATCCAAGTTGCTTTACTATTTTTGGGATCTCTAATTTTGCGTAACTCATATGTTTAACTTGAACTTTCTATTCGAAAGTATGATTTAATAAATTATTGACCTAAGGCCAAAGCGCAACGCATGCCATCAATAGCAGCGCTCACTATACCTCCGGCATAACCAGCACCTTCACCGCAAGGATAGAGGTTTTGGAATTGGGGATGTTGTAAACTTTCCTTATCTCTTGGTATTCGCACAGGGCTACTTGATCTACTTTCTACGCCAACGAGAATCGCATCATTCGTTCGATAGCCTCTCATCTTTTTGCCAAAATCTAGCATCCCTTGCCGTAAACTGTCTGTGATAAAGCTAGGCAATATTTCTTGTAAATCTCTACTCACTATCCCCGGTTGGTAGGAGGTTCTAGGTAAGGTAGAAGAAACTTTATTTTGAACGAAGTCTTCTACGCGTTGCGCAGGCGCCACAATACTTCTTGTACTTTGATAAGCTCTTTGTTCGATGGATTCCTGAAATCTTAAAGCAGCTAAAGGACCATGGTTTTTATAAGCTTGCCAATTCTCTTCTCTTATTTCTGTTACAATCCCACTATTTGAAAATTGTCCATTTCGTGCACTTGAACTCCAACCATTGACCACAATTTCATTTTTATCGGTGCTAGCAGAAGCAATAACTCCCCCTGGACACATACAAAAAGAAAATACCCCACGACCGCAAGCTTGTGTAACCAAGCTATAGCTTGCCGGAGGAAGAAACTTGCCCCGCTCATCTCTTTTATATTGTATTTGGTCAATGAGTTCTTGAGTATGTTCAATTCGAACGCCCAATGCAAAAGGTTTGGCTTCAATCAAGACTTCTTTTTTATCTAGTAACTCAAAGATATCTCTAGCGGAATGTCCGGTGGCGAGAATTAAATTTTGACATTCGAATTCTTGACTATCGTTACAAATCAAAGTACTTATTTTACCATCTTTTAGGGTAAAGTTGGTCAATTTCGTTTTGAAGTGAATTTCACCACCTTGCGCTAAAATCGTTTCGCGCATTTTAGCAATGATTTTCGGGAGCTTATTGGTGCCAATATGCGGATGGGCTTCATAGCCAATTTTTTCATTTGCGCCGTGTTGGATGAAGATGTCGAGCACCTTCTTTATATTCCCTCGTTTGGTGCTTCGCGTATATAATTTTCCATCAGAATAGGTTCCCGCGCCCCCCTCACCATAACAATAATTGCTTTCAGGATTGATTGCTAACTTTCTATTGATTGCCGCGATATCTCCTATTCGTTCGGAAACATCTTTTCCTCTTTCTAGCACGATGGGTTTAATCCCCATCTCCAAGCATTGCAAAGCGGCAAACATTCCAGCTGGACCAAAGCCAATAATATGGCAGGTTCGTTTGCCTGGTTTTTTATAATTAAAGAGCTCTTGTGTTTGAATTACTTTTTCACCTTGGAAGAAAACCTCAAGTTTTAGAAGAATTTTGATAGCGGCACTTCTAGCATCCATCGATTTTCTGATGATGACGTAGTCTTCAATGATATCAAAATCAATGGCTAATTGTACAGCTATTTCAATTAAAATAGCTTGTTTATTCGTCGCTTGTTCAGGACTAAGTTGTATTTCTAAAGTAGTGGGCATATGGCGTGGTTAGGTATTTATCCTAATAACTGCTGCAAAGGTAGACAATTGTTTGAAGTTTTGACTAAAGCTAAAGGGATTTTAGTATGACCAGAAATCCTGCTTGAACTTAAACTTCATGCTGATTTCGTGCACTTGCCCAACATCTCTTCTGACATTTCCTGCGCCCATATCGTAAGCATAAGAAATGCTAAAAGTCTTCTTGACGGTGAAGCCTCCTTCCATCATGATAGAATTTAAACTTCTCCAACCTCCTCCTACAAAGAAAACCTCCTGCATAGCAAAACGAGCAGATACCATAGCTTGTGGTGGGGCATTAATGACGTAGTGAAAATTGAATGCCGGTTCAATGTACAATTCCTTGCCATTAGGTCCTTCAGTTTTCTTTTTATTTAAGAAGATTCTTCCTCCAAACATCGCATAATAGTGTTGCATTTTTTGGAACCTTGTTTGCTCTCCATTTTGACCTTCAATTGGAACGGTTAAATTTAATAACTGAGGGATAGATGCACTTGCAAAAATCGTTTTACTCTTGTAATAAACTCCAAAAGAAGCATCTGGGTAATATTGAGATCCTTTGTTTCTAAAGATGGCATCATCTTGAGGCTGGTCTAAACGAATCTGATTTCCATTAATTCGATATTGCATCAAGCCTGCTGACAATCCAAAAGAGAGTACCTTGTAATTACTCACGCCTCTTCTGTATTCAGACAACACTAAATTGTAAGCAAAAGATCCAGAAATACCAGTAAAACTAGTTGGACCGATAAAATCATTAAAAATAGAAACTCCTAAACCAATGTTCTTTTTTGGAAGACTTGTATGATAAGATGCTACAGCAGTAAAAGGGGATGATTTGATATTCGTCCATTGCTTTCTTACGGACAAAGTGATTACAGAAGCCTGGTCTGTTCCTGCCACTGCAGGATTATAAAGGAAAGCATTTTCTCTAAATAAACTGAAGTCCGGTATTTGTTGCGCAAAAAGCCCAGAACTCAACGCAACGAAAAAGAGGGTAAATATTTTATGCATAGTCTTAGTTCTTTAAAAGCTTAATCTAGTATCGTAATTGGTCCTGTATAGTTTTGTGTTTGTTCTCCATTTTCAAAGATTCTTAAAATGTAGTAGTAGGTTCCTTCAGGCAATTCCTTGCCATTATAAGTCCCGTACCAATCATTTTGATATTGATCTGTTTTGAATACAACATCTTCCCATCTATTCAGGATGATAACTTCATTATCTGGGTATTTGTACAACCAACGGATATACCAATAGTCATTTACCCCATCACCGTTTGTAGAGATCCCAGAGGGGATAAATGGACCTTCACCAGCAATAAAACGATCATCAACCGTGACGGTTATGGTATCAATGTCTTTGCAATTGTCATCATCTTCTACCAACACCCAAATGGTTGCGGTACTGTCATGCCAGAATAGAGGATCCGAGCAATCAGTACAAGAAATGGGGTAAGCTGGTTCCCAAGTATAGAAGGTTCCTCCCGTTGCATTTAACTGAATGGTATCTAGTAAGTAGATTGTCGTATCGTTCCCTGCGTTAGCAAAACTAGGCTTGGTAAAAGCTAAGGCGAAGTTTGGGGTAGAGAAGTTGTTCCAATTTAACACATCTAGCACGTCCCAAGTACCCGAAGTGGATTGGGCATCTGCTGGAGCTTGTTGCCATTCTGGAACATTCTGCCAATGCACAATATCATTCCATTGTAAACCATCTACAGCAGCATCATAAAAGAAGCGAATGTCTACACTGTCACTTCCCATGTCTTGCCATAGTTTATGGTAATAATTTTCATTGATGTCGCAGATTAATAAAGCGCGTTCATCTCTATCGTATCCTTCAAAAGTTGCATCTGTATCTGCAAATCTAGCTCTATAAGTTTGCGGTGCAGCTGTAGTTGTTACTTCTAAAGGTCTATATATTGTTCCGAAAGAGGAGGAGCCAACAGGGAAAAGGTAGTCTGTATTTTCATTGGTCACTCTAGAAATTCCACCATTGACTAAACTGCTTACGAAACCATCTGTGTTTACCACAACGCTTGGCGTCGGGTTGTTGACATAGACTACGAAAGTATCCATGTTGAATTCAAGAAAAGCTAAATCTAGAAGACTATCTACATAGACATCCAAATCACCATATTTAATCCCTGCGTTTCTTAAAAGAAGATTGTGAAAGTGTGTCTCATCTGCTCCTCCGATTCGCTGATCGTCTCCAATTAAATAAACATAGCCTTCTCCAATAGAACTGAAACCTGTGTTGCCTGCATTGTTATACCAATCCTGCGTAAAGAAGATAGAATCCGAATTGTCGAATACCCCATTGTTTTCAATAAAAATGTCCCCTTGCACAGAAAGAAATGCACCGTCTTTAATTGAGACTAATCCACTGTTATTGCTTAAGAAGTCTTGGGCATAAATAGTTGTAAATGACAATACTAATAGTATAAGTAACTGTTTTTTATGCATGGTAATTTTTTTATTGCTTAAGATTCAATAAATGTAAGAATTTTTTTCTAATTTGGTAGCTTCAAATGTAGAAATTTAAATTTGTTCCAAGCTATGAAAAAAACATTACTGTTAATTACTTTATCCATCGGGTTGGTTTTGAATGCTCAGGTGGGTATAAATATATTGCAACCTGACTCAAATGCCATTTTAGATTTAAATTCAAATGAGAAGGGATTGTTGCTGCCTAGGTTAACAAGTACGCAGATGAATGCTATGCCAAACCCAACGAATGGGTTGACTATATACAATGTAGAAGATAGTTTAGTACACTACTATAATAACGGTTGTTGGTTGAAAGCTTACCAAAAGAATTGTAATGAATGTGAATTTACTTCTTCTGTAAATCAAGGATTTGCTACGATTGATAGAACGACCACGGATACAGCTACTTTTGAAGTAACTATAGTGAAAGAGAACGGTGTAGATTCGATTACTACAGTAGTTTTATCAAGTCTGCCATCAGGGATGACCGTTACTGTTGTAAATCCTGTTGTAGATTCCGTAGGAGTGACGACAATTTACGTTTATGCAAGTATTTGGGCTGCTCCAGGAAATTATCCTTTGATTATCCAATCAGTATGTGGACAAAATGTATTTTTTCAGGGAATAACTGTTTCTGTTCTGCCGTGTATTCAAGTAGATATTGCAGCGCCATTAACGGATGTTGATTTGCAAAGCGATTTTTCTTTACCTGGAGTTGGAACTCCAGTATGTGTTATCGTGCATGTTTTTGATAATGTAGAAATCTCTTCTACTACCACAGCCAATCACGCAATGACTTGGGGGAATATGGATCCTGTATCACATGTTGGGTTTTTACATGAAGGGTATGTTTATGCAAGAGGTGGAGATGGAGCTCCATTGGGAAATTTATTAAATTTAGCTAGCCCATTTCAAGATGGCGAGCCTGGGGGAGATGCTTTGGAATTAACATGTAGAACTACTTTTGATTTACAGGGTGGCGTTTATGGCGGCGGCGGTGGCGGCGGTTCTGTTGGAACGAGTATCGCAATTGGTCCATTTAATGTGCCAATTATAGGCAACTTAGGTCCATTTGTCTTGTTAGAAGCTGGTGTTACTGGTGGTGGTGGTGCATCTGCCGGTCAAGCGCAGTCAGCAACAGGTTCTGGAGGTGTTTTGATAGGTCCTTCAATAACAGATGATGGTACAAATGCAACAGCAGGGCCATTAGCAATTCCAGGAGATGGGGGTGTTTTGGCTTATCAAATTCCTTTGTCATTTAGTATTACTGTAGTCACAATTACAGTTACGCCTTTCGTTAGCTTAAATGCTGGTGATGGTGGTGGATTTGGACAACAAGGTGGCGGTGCTTCAGGTACTGCTGGTGCTCAAATTTTAGCTACGGTTCAAATCCCTTTTATTGGAACTCAAACCTTAATTAACCAAACAATTAGTGCAAGTCTTGGTTTATCTCAAGGCGGCGCACCTGGGGATGCTATTAATAAAAATGGTAGCATTGTACAGAATTTAATCACACCGAATTTTTTAATTAAAGGTTTTGTTCAACCTTAAGATTTAATAAGTAGTTAGATTATGAAGAAATTAGTATTGTCAAGTATTATTAGTGCATTCTTTTTTAGTGCATTCGCCTTTCAAGGGGTTATAGAGCAGGTTTATACGGATGCCAATACCATGGAGCAAAAAACCTTTATCTGGACGATAGACGGCGAAAAAGTTCGTTTAGACATCCAAAGTGGGGTAGAGTCTATGACCATTCTTCCTGATTTCGCGGGCTTGTCCTTAAACTTGTTCGGCAATAAGGCCGATAGTGAAGGGAATTATTGGTACTCTAATAGTCCATTGAGTCAAATCAATGCGAACGTTCCAAAGCTAAGGGTCTTAGAAAAATTGGAAAGCGATTTTAAAGGAAGTCCAGCTAAGGATATTAAATTGATGAGTTCTAATGGACTTGTTATTGTTCAGTTTGTGGAACACATCGATATTAATATGAAGAATATGAATACGTTCTTCGCAGAAAGCGTTGAATTTAGTGGTATTTCGTTAGCTAATGAAGCAGGTTTCCCCGTAAGTTCGGTGTTGATGACACAGAATGAGGCCATTTATACTTTAACCACGAAATCAATAACTGCTAAAAGTGTTGATGCGAGTATGTTTAAAGTGCCATCAAATTATAAATTGTTCACCGGAATAAAATAAAGCAAATGTTATTTGACTATTTAAAAAAAAAGTCGGACATTTGCATTCCAAAATTATTAAGTAATGTCTAGAGTTTGTGAATTAACAGGGAAGAAACCAATGTCTGGGAACAACGTTTCTCATTCAAAAAGAAAAACAAAACGTAAGTTTTTACCAAATTTGATAACCAAGAAATTTTTTATTCCAGAAATGGATAGATGGGTAACCTTAAAAGTTTGTACTTCAGCGTTGAGAACGATAAACAAAAAAGGAATGTTTGCTTATCTTAAGGATTTGGAGAAAAAAGGTGAAATTAAATTAATATCGGAGGAATAAGCGATGGCTAAGAAATCAAAAGGAAATAGAATTCAGGTTATATTAGAATGTACTGAGCACAAAGAAAGTGGTGTTGCAGGAACTTCTAGATACATCACTACGAAAAATCGTAAGAATACACCTGATAGAATTGAGCTTAAGAAGTTCAATGCTACATTGAAGAAATATACTGTTCACAAAGAAATTAAGTAATTATGGCTAAGGTATCAAAAAATGCAAAAACGAATCGTCAAGCACAAGAAGGTTCAAAAGATTATGTAAAAGTAATCAAGACAATGAAGTCAGATAAGAGTGGTGCTTATTCTTTTTTAGAAAAGATAGTACATAAAGATAAAGTGCAAGAATTCTTAGCGAACAACTAGGAATGTTTTGTATTGAAAAATATAAGAAAAAGCTTCTCCTGTTGAGAGGCTTTTTTTGTTTGAATCAATAGCAAAGGGAATATGGGATTTTTCAATAAGTTTTTTAATAAAGAGAAAAAAGAAGACCTAGACAAGGGGCTAGAAAAGACCAAAGAGGGTTTTTTTTCTAAGATTTCTAAAGCGGTTGCTGGTAAGACTAAAGTTGACGACACTGATTTAGATGAAATTGAAGATGCCTTGATTGCGTCTGACATGGGATTGGATACCACGATCAAAATTATTTCCAGATTAGAAGAGCGTGTGGCGAAGGATAAGTTTATCAATACCGCCGATTTGCATGAAATATTGAAAAGTGAAATAAGTAATCTTCTAGCGGAAAATAATTCTGAAGATATGGATTCCTATTTTCCAGCGAACCAAAAGACACCTTATGTTTTGATGGTTGTCGGTGTGAATGGGGTAGGCAAAACGACCACTATTGGTAAATTAGCTTATCAGTTGAAACAAGAAGGCAAGTCTGTAATGCTTGGTGCAGCAGATACCTTTAGAGCAGCAGCAGTGCAACAATTAGAAATCTGGGCAGCGCGTGCTGGTGTTCCCATAGTATCAAAAGGGCAGGATGCCGATCCTGCGTCTGTTGCTTTTGACACCTTGAATTCTGCAATTGCTCAGCATGCTGATGTGGTTATCATTGATACGGCAGGTCGATTACATAACAAGGTAAACCTGATGAACGAGCTTACCAAGATTAAAAGAGTTATGGAAAAAGTGATTCCGGGTGCACCACATGACGTGATGTTGGTCTTGGATGCAAGTACAGGTCAGAATGCGATTCAGCAAGCTAAGGAATTTACCAAAGCAACGGATGTGAGTTGTTTAGCACTTACGAAATTAGATGGTACTGCCAAGGGAGGTGTCGTTATTGGTATCACCGATCAGTTCAAAATTCCAATTCGGTATATCGGAGTTGGGGAAGGGAAGGATCAATTGCAATTGTTTAATAAAGAGGCATTTGTAAATTCTTTGTTTGAGAAATAAGCTGCGAAATATTTTCCTAAATAATACATGCAAAAACTTGGAATTAATAAAATAGACTTTATCTTTGCATTCCTATTAAAATAGGGCAATTAGCTCAGCTGGTTCAGAGCACCTCGTTTACACCGAGGGGGTCGGGGGTTCGAATCCCTCATTGCCCACCAAAAAAATCCCCTTCCGATTCATCAGAAGGGGATTTTTAATTAAAAAAAATCTCAAGCCAGCTTTATATTTCCTTTAAATTAAGAATCTCTAGCCGGAAGTCAAGTTTCGTATAGGCTTCCATGCTTGTTTCGGTCAATTCATAACAAGAACACGAAGTATTCCAGTAAGGTAGATTCTAAAAAGTAGAAATCGGAGATTCAAACATGGCGAACCGTCCTTTTGGAGAGCCTGCTCAGCGATGCGTAGGATTATTTTGGACATCTTTTAAGTTCCAGTTCAGTTATGCCAGCTTATCTTGAGGATCTTCGTCGAATAGACTCTTATGTTGGCGAAGTCATTGCAGTCTTGAATTACATATAGAAACCCAGACCTGACGAAAATTAATTGGTTTTGCCAATGACCGATTACGGTGGTTAAGGTACTCGCTATGAAGGATGGAGGGGTGGTCCCGGAACGCAGAAATAGGTATCATCGCTTAAAATTACACAATTCAACCACAGTAGCTATAGGAGGTAAGCTGAGGGTAAACTCATGGGATTTTTTAGGTGTAAATTTGAATAGAAATAAATCTTTTCATGGTGTATCTTTGTTCCCCAAGTATAAAAACAATAGTATGAAAAGTTTATTTAGCATTATTTTAAGCATCCTCTTAGTTCAATTTTCAATTGCGCAAGAACTCCACGAACATGCTTGCTCAAAAAGTAAAATCAGCAATGCGATGATACTTAAAACAAGTCATAAAAGTATTAGTGATCAGGATAAGTATAATTTGAATTATGTGAAGTTAGATTTAACCTTGGATAATTTGAGTACCAAGATAGATAGAGGTCACGCTACGTTGAAAGCAAGTGTTACTGCTTTTTCTATGGATATTTTTGTTTGTGAGCTGATCAGTAATCTTCAAGTAGATTCTGCAAAGATTAATAGTGCGCTTGTAAGTGTAAACCGCCAGGGCGATGAATTACAACTATTTCTACCGAGCAGTTTAAGTCAAGGTGAAGAACTTACTGTTGATATATTTTATCAAGGCACTCCCCCAAGTGGAGGAAGTTTTTTTGGTGGTATTTTTAATGCGGCTTCACCTAGTTGGGGAGCACAAGTTACTTGGACGCTAAGCCAACCTTTTTCAGCACATACTTGGTGGCCTTCCAAGCAAGTGCTAACAGATAAGATTGATTCAAGCGAAGTTTGGTTAACTGTTCCAAACAATTTAAAAGCAGGTTCAAATGGCTTATTAGTCAATGAAGTGTCCCTTCCTGGGAATAAGACAAGGTTTGAGTGGAAGCACCAACACATGATTGATTATTATTTAATTTCTATGGCAGTAGGGCCTTACATTGATTATTCATTTATGGCTGTCTTGCCAGGCACGAATGATAGTGTGCTTGTTCAAAACTATATTTATGATAATCCAAATACGCTACCAAATTTCTTGAATGAGATTAATCTTACGGCTGATATGCTTTATGTTTTTTCTGATTTATATGGGCTGTATCCATTTAGAGATGAAAAGTATGGACATTGCATGGCGCCTCTAAGTGGTGGTATGGAACACCAAACCATGACTACACAGGGGTTTTTTGAAACGGGTTTAACCGCTCATGAACTTGGACATCAATGGTTTGGTGACCATGTAACTTGTGAGAATTGGGGACATATTTGGGTAAATGAAGGCTTTGCTTCTTATAGTGAGTACTTATTCTATCAAAGTTTGAGTCAGAATCAAGCGCAGCAAGTAATGGTGGATGCGCACAATAGTGCGATGAGCCAAGGGGGGGGAAGTGTTTTCGTTCCATTGGCAGATCAAGGTGATGATAATAGAATTTTTAGTTCGAGATTATCCTATGATAAAGGTTCCGCATTAGTGCACATGGTTAGACATTGGGTAAATGATGATGCTTTATTTTTTGCAGCAATGAAGAGTTATCAAGTCACTTTTGCAAATAGCACGGCAAGCGCAGAAGATTTTATTCAAGAAGTTGAAACTGTTACTGGAGTAGCGATGACCGATTTCCTAAACCATTGGTATTATGGTGAAGGTTATCCAACTTATGGCGGTAAATTTAATCAAGCGACAAATGGTATCGTTATTGAGTTGAATCAAACGACCTCACGACCAAGTGTAACTCCGTTTTTTGCGAGTCATATTGAGTTAGCTATTGAATTCTTGGATGGATTGGATACCGTGATTTACGTGGCAAATAGCGCCAACAATCAACAGTACTTTTTTCCAATCAACAAAGAGATTTATACGGTAACGGTTGATCCAGCCAATTGGGTTTTAAATAAAGATGCTGCGTTTACTAAAGAGGAATCTTTGGTTTATACAGGGATAGCTGACCGCAAACCTTTAGACGAGAATCTAATGAACATTTATCCAAATCCAAGTGATGGAATTGTTCATTTGATTGTGAAAGATGAAAGCGTAGAATTTGTATTGGTAAACGATTTGACAGGAAGAATGGTAAGAAAAATTGACCTTAATGAAGGATCGAATTTTCTGGATTTAAAGCTCGCTTCGGGTGTTTATTTCCTATCCGTTGAATCAAAAGACGCAAGACAAATTGAAGCGCTTGTGATAAAGTAGGTAGTTTTTAGTTTAGTGCAATCGGTCAAAGACATTAATAAATTTCATCATTGCCATGATGTTGCTGATTTTAATCTTCCCCATCATGAAAGCCATTTGGGCATTTGTTTTGCCTAATTCTATGTCTTCGTATACTTTGTCTGTACAAGTAATCACACATTTTGGATCACCCTCAAGTCCTTCAGTAACTTTACAAGTATCATCTTCAATTTGAACGGTGAACTGACCACCATTAGCACCACTGATGTCAAAATGAAATAGAATGTCTAAATCTTCATCTATCTTTTCTGCATTGAATCGTTGCGCTAAGGATAAGATAATTTCTCGCGCAGTACTTGGGGTATTCATAAGCTATCAAACGTTTGTTCAAGACAAATATATGCAACAAATAGGATTTTAAAGTGAGGAGCCTATTTTCTTTTAAAAAAAGTGGGAGTTTCGCATTTACTAAGACATACATTTCTTATGTTTGAGAAGAGAATGAAGGTCGCACTCATACATATTAGGTATATATACAAAGGAGGACTTGAAACTCGTTTGTTCAACTATATCAATTATTTCTTGGAACGCGGAGATGAGGTGCATCTTTATACTTCAAAGATTTCTCCAGATATTACACCACCAGAAAACTTACATATTCATTTGGTTAATCTGAAGCATGTGCTCAAGCCTGTGCGCAATTTTTTCTTTGATAAAAAGTTAAAACATATTTTAGAAAGAAATGCTTTCGATTTTATTTTATCCTTAGAGCGCACTTCTCGTCAGTATCACGTGATTGCACCAAGTACTCATAAAGGTTATTTGGTTGCAAAAAAAAGTAGATTTTATGATCTCGTAGATTTGATACAAATCTATTTAGATCGAAAGGCATTTGGAAGTGCGAAAGTGGTCTTTGCCTGTTCTAATATGATTAAAGAGGAAATTGTGAGTTATTATAACATTCCTCCAGAGCAAATTAAAGTATTATATCCTCCGGTGAATTTATCAAAGTTTACCATCAACTTAACAAAGCAAGAAGCGCAGGACAAATATCAATTAGATGGAAAGAATACCTACTTCCTGTTTGTTTCCACCAGTCATAAACGAAAAGGGTTAGATTTACTTCTTGAGGTGTTTGCTAAACTGCCCACAAATTATAAGTTACTCGTTGCAGGGACGCCCTTTGAAAGAGATTTAGATAATGTAATTTCTCTCGGTTTTGTAAAAGAAATGAACGATTTATATCGAGCTTCAGATTTCTTATTGCATCCAGCTATTTACGAACCGTTTGGCCAAATTATATCCGAAGCATTTGCGAGCCATTTACCAGTTATTGTATCGAGTAAGGTAGGAGCAAAAGAGTTGATTACAGACAAGAATGGCGTAGTCGTGAATTCATTACTCAAGGAGGATTGGATTAAAGCTATTGAGCTCCTTTCAACTCGTTCATTTGATTTTCACAATATTGATGAACTCTTAAATGAATTATCCTTGGAAAAACACATGGAGAACATGTTAAATTGGGCAATCCTTAGAAATTAATAAAAATAGCATTATTTTAGATGCAGAATAAGGACTTTCAATTTGTAAAGCCTAATTGAACCTATAGCGATGAGTGAAAGAAAATTATTATTAGAAGTAAGAAATTTGGTGACAGAGTTTAACACGGATGAGGGAAGTGTTCAAGCTGTTAAGGGTATTAGTTTTACGCTTTATCGTGGAGAAACAATAGGAATCGTTGGAGAGTCAGGCTCTGGAAAATCAGTAACCTCTCTTTCTATCATGAGATTAATCCCATCTCCTCCGGGTAAAATTACTTCTGGTGAGGTTATCTATCACAAGAAAGATGGCGAACAAATCGATTTATTAAAGATTTCTGAAGAAGAAATGAGGAAGTATAGAGGAAATGACATCTCTATGATCTTTCAAGAACCTATGACTTCATTGAATCCAGTATTTACTTGCGGAAATCAGGTCATGGAAGCTATTTTACTTCATCAAAAAGTAGATAAAGTAAGGGCTAAGGAAATTACTTTGGAGATGTTTGAAAAAGTGCAATTGCCTTCACCTCAAAGAATGTTTGATGCCTATCCACATCAATTATCCGGTGGACAAAAACAAAGGGTAATGATTGCGATGGCAATGAGCTGCAATCCTGACATCTTAATTGCAGATGAACCTACTACCGCATTAGACGTAACTGTTCAAAAAACCATTCTTGAATTGATGAATGAGTTGAGTGAGGAATTAGAAAGCTCCATTATCTTCATTACACATGATTTGGGCGTTATTGGTGAAATAGCAGATAGAGTGCTGGTGATGTATCAAGGAAATATTGTAGAAGAAGGAACTGTACTAGAAATATTTAAAGCACCGAAGCATCCTTATACAAGATCCTTATTGGCTTGTAGACCACCACTGGGCAAAAGATTAAGCAAATTGCCAACGGTAAAGGACTTCATGGAAGTAGATGCAGAAGGAAATATTAAAGAGCTAAGTACCTCTGTAGAAGATGCAATAAGTAAAGTAATTGTATCTGATCAAACTACTAAAGATAGAATGGAAGCCTTAAAATCAAAGACGCCCATTTTACAAGTTCGAGGTTTGAAAACTTGGTTTCCCACTACGAGAAATTTCTTTGGTAAGACCACCTCTTGGGTGAAAGCGGTAAACGATGTGAGTTTTGATGTTTATCCTGGAGAAACGATGGGGTTAGTAGGGGAATCTGGTTGTGGAAAAACAACTTTGGGTAGAACAATCCTTAATCTAGCTCCAGCTTATGAAGGTGAAGTTTTGTTTGAAGGTCGTGACATCCTTAAAATGAGCAGTAGTGAATTGACCGAACTGCGAAAGGACATGCAGATTATTTTTCAAGATCCTTATTCTTCACTGAATCCTAGAATGACTATTGGAAGCGCCATTCAAGAACCAATGGCTGTTCATGGTCTGTTTGCAAATGAAAAACAAAGAAAGGGTAAAGTGGAAGATTTACTAAACACGGTAGGTTTAGATCCAAGACATTTCAATAGATATCCTCACGAGTTTAGTGGTGGACAAAGACAACGAATTTGTATTGCCAGAGCATTAGCATTGAATCCAAGATTTATCATCTGTGATGAGTCTGTTTCTGCTTTAGACGTTTCAGTTCAAGCGCAAGTGCTGAATTTACTTCTAAGTTTAAGAGAAGAGTACGGTTTTACATACATCTTCATTTCTCACGATTTATCTGTGGTAAAATTCATGAGTGATAGAATGATTGTAATGGATAAAGGCGAAATTGAAGAGATTGGTTTAGCGGATGACATTTATAACAATCCTCAGAAAGAGTATACGCAACGTTTAATTGGCGCAATACCAAAAGGGGAGTTGAAAGATATTGAAGATAGAATCCGTAATTCTAAAAATATTGTTGCTTAAGAACTTTGGTTATTATTGCAAGGAATTGCCTTTGTAAATCCAAGTGTTCATTACCTTTTATTCTTTGATCATCCCTTCCTTCGTTCCATCTTCCTAATTTTTAGTGAATTTTATCTACTAAATTTTTAGAAATGGATAAGAAATTGGCTTCCGTAACCATGCCTACCAAATGATTGTGTTTATCTACCACAGGAAGACATCCAAATTGATATTTAGTCATGATTTCCATCGCTTCAGTGAATTTTGCACTCGGCCCAATGGTCATTGGATTTTTAATCATTACTTCGCCTACACTTATTGGAAGCGGTTCGCCTTGATGAAGGTGTTTCATATAAGCTCTTAACATCATTCTGGATGTTGCTAAGCCTACTAATTCACGATTGCTATTCTCGATGGCTACGTAACGGATTTTTTGCCAATCCATCATTTCACTTACCAATTCCACAATATCATTCTCTTGAGCGGTAAATACTTTCGTAGTCATAAATTCTTCAACGAAAACTTCACTAGGTTTCCAATCTTCATTATCACTTAACTCTGCTAGGTTCCAATTATGTACAGGCATATTGTCTTTTTGATTTTTAATGGTTGAGGCCGTTAACGCGGCAAGGGCTTCTTCTTTATTTGCAATTTTAGTCAGTTTATTAAAGGATTTGAGTTGCCAGTAAGATCCGGTCTTTACTTGACTTACCCGTTCTTCAATAATTCCAAGATATCGATCGATTTCGGCCTTATTCACTTTTTGAGCCTCAAGTCCTTCTCTAGCGATAGGCAATAACTCGTTAACAATTAAATCCCCAGCAGCATAACTCTTGTGATCAATCCATAAAAATTTGGTGTCTAATCCATGAACAGATGCTTTCGTAAAATTATTCTTAGCATCGTCAAATTCAAAGTGTTGGGTGATGTCACCATATCGTTTATGCATTCCAACCATTAAGCCTAACCATAGCGCAGCATTTGCCATTTCATCTGCAACTGTTGGTCCAGCGGGAAGGACTCTATTTTCTATTCGCAAGTGCGCCTTTCCTTCACTAATGCCATAGCAGGCTCTATTCCATCTATAAACAGTAGAATTGTGCATTTTCAATGCCATCAGATCAGGTGCTGTACCTGATTGTAATTTTTCAAACACGTTTTCGTTTACTTCTGTATTGAGCAAAACGCGGTATTTGATAATATCTTCCTTATAAATTTCTAGAATTGATTTTTCCAACCACTTATCCCCGAAGGTTACTCTAGGACTCATTTCACGAGCGTGTTCCTTAGAACTTCTGGTATCGACAGATTGAGAAAATAAGGCTATTCTAGTTTCTTTCCACAAACGTTTACCAAAAAGCAGGGGCGAATTAGTGGCACTTGCTAATACAGGTGCGGTAATGACTTGTGCAATATTGTACATGTCGACAAACTCATCTGGTTTGATTTGGAGATGAACTTGAAAACCAGTGTTAGCCGCCTCAACTAGCGGGGAGTCGTGTTCTGATACCAACTCATCAATACCGCTTATCTTCAACTCGTAATTCTTCCCTCTAACTTTGTTAATCGATTCACATAGGGCATAATAGCGCTCATATGGGGTTAAGTTGTCCATTGTGAAATCACTCTTTCGCAGCGTAGGGAGAATGCCTGTCAAAATAATTTGAATATCGAGAGACCTTGCTGCATGCTCGGCGTAAGATAAATTTTCCAACAATTCATTTTCCATAATCGATAAGCAATGACCAGAAAATATTTGTGGTGTGGCATTGATCTCCATATTGAACTTAGCCAGCTCTGTTGTGAATAAAGGATAGTCTTTTAACTTTTCCATCATTTCGATATTCTTTCCAGCTGCTTTGTAATGTTTATCCACTAAACAAAATTCTTGTTCTGCCCCAATGCGCGTTTTATCGATTTCAAACATCCCTTCTTTCAACATCCTATTCAAGGCATGCAGGTCGCCTAATAAGTGGCGCTCAAATGTTTGTAATTGTAAATCTGTTGATGTCGCTCGTACGATTGGTGCTCCCATTAATTAATTATATTTTCTAAATAAACCGGCTTAAATCCGATTTCTTCGTTTTGAAATTCTTTTAAATTATTCTTTTTGATTTCAGAATGAGTAAAAGGAAAATTGAATTTGCTGTGAAAAAAACTTACTTTCGACAATTGACTTGTTTAAGGAACTTAAAAATATTAATAATTATGAGATTTCACTTACTAATTGTGCTTTTAATTGCAAGTTTTCACTTGAATGCTCAAAGTCCTTTTAAGTTTCGATACGCGGTGGACGTGCCTGTGATTAGCGTTGGTCTCGGCACGGCAATAGGAGGCTTTGTTCATGAGAAAAAGAGAGATGCCATTACGCTTAGCGACTTACAGCTCTTGGATCCTATGAATATTTCTTCTTTTGATAGAAGCGTTACGACGTATTGGAATCCAAAAGCAGCTAAATGGAGTGATGCCCTAATGTATACCACCATGGCTTCGCCGCTACTTTTTTTAGCTGGAGATCGAAGTAGAAAGGATTTTTGGATGGCAAGTGCCATTTCTGCGGAGGTTTTTTTATTAAATACCGGAATCACTTTTTTAACCAAAGAATTAGTGCAAAGGAAAAGACCTTATACCTACAATCCTAATGTGCCCTTGGATAAGAAGTTGGAGAAGGGGTCAACGCAATCTTTCTTTAGTGGGCACACTTCCAGCGTAGCATCTATGAGTTATTCTTTCGCCATGATGCACAATTACTATTATCCAGATTCAAAAATAAAACCCTTAGTATGGTTTGTCGCGGCTGTTTTGCCTATGGCAACAGCCATTTTAAGAGTTCGTGCTGGAAAACATTTTTGGACGGATGTTATCGTGGGTTATGGGGTAGGAGCGACCATAGGCGTTGGGGTTCCTTTCTTACACAAGATTAAATTCAGAAAGTCTTAGTTTTCTTCTTGACCTAAGTAGCGATTTATCCTATTTACAAAGAGGTAGATAAAAGGAGTATCAATCAATGCAATGCAGGCTTTAAAGAGGTATTGACCAATAATAATTTGAAGAGCAGCCGCAAAGGAAATCGCTTGGGAAGTTCCGCTTACTTTAGGATAAATGATTAGCGCAATCACGACAACCATCGTGGTATCGATGAGCTGACTTATAATCGTTGAACCATTATTTCTCAACCAAAGGTGTTTTCCATTGGTTAATTTTCTCCAAAATTCAAAGAGTTGTACGTCCACGTATTGTGCACTCAGGTAGGCAATCATAGAACCAAATACGATGCCTGGAGCTAAGCCGAAGACCCTATTGTAGGAGTCGCCATCTACGGGAGATTTCCCCCATATTGGTAGATTGATACTAATTAATATGATAATGACAGTAAAGACACTGACAAAAAAACCAGTATAAACCAACGTTTTGGCTCGGTGTTCCCCATAAATTTCAGAAATGATATCGGTGATAAGAAACGTAACAGGATAGGCAATAATTCCTGAAGACAAGGCCCAATCAATTCCTAAAAAGGGAATATTCAAGGTGAAGAATCTTCCTGCGATGAGGTTTGTAAGGACTAAAGAAGCAATAAAAAAACCTGAAAGGATTAAGAGCAAGCTTTCTTTTCTATCAGGTTTTTGATCTCTAAACGATGTTTTCATGTCGCGAAACTAATTAAAAATCATCAAATGGCGCAGTTGATTTAGGTGCTTCATTTGGCGAGCTCGTAGCTAATTTGTACCAAGACCATTCTCCAAGGAAACGATCTTCAATGATGTTTAAGTCGTTCGCTGCTGATTTTGAAATCTTGATAGAAATATTTTTATCTGCATCTTGTTTAGAAACAGGCCCAACTACTTTTAAATAAATGACTTTGTTGTTCATCAAGTTGCGAACTTTAACTATTTGCCCGGCTGCTACGTTGTTTACCATTGCCAAATAAGCACCTGAACTGCTGCCATCTAGGTAATTGCCGATACCTTTATCTTTCATTAGCGCATTTGCAGCTACGTTGTAGCTTTCAAAAAGTTGCTTGTACAAAGCCAAATCTTCCTTCATGACCACTTCACTTTCTTTGATGCCATTAGGGTTTTTCTTGGACTCTAATTCGGCAACTGTTGGGCTTGGTTTAACAAAAATGGCTTGATCATTCACACTTAATTTTTGAACCTTTAATTCTTGTCCAATACTGATGTTCGGGTTGTCCAAACTATTGATGGCGATTAACTCATCACCCTTCAAACCGTAAATTTTAGAAATAGAATATAAAGTTTCTGTTGTTTTAACCACGTGAATTTTGTAGTTGCTGTCATCAATTTTAACAGGTGTGTTTTTTACTGGAATGATTAATTCCTGTTGAGGTTTGATGATGAGATCCTCTAAAATTGTTGGATTAGATGCCCTTAGCTCGGGAATACTTACGTTGTATTTTTTGGAAATAAAATAAAGGGTTTGCCCAGCTTCTACAGTATGCCTAATATTATCTGATTTTGTTTGCGCCTGAAGGCTGAACGAAATCATACAAATGGCAAAGAATAAACTCAATAATGTTCTCATAGCTTTAATATTTAACTAATTTTGATAAATATATCCCAATATCGTACCAATCTAACTAAATAGACGAAATGAAATATCAACTCCATGCAATATTAACGTACATTTTTATGAGCATTGTATATGTTCAAGGTCAAAATTTAGGAAGTTCGGATTCGCTTGTAGTAGAGAAAAGTACTCCATCCGTCCAAAGTTCAATCAATAAAAAGGTTTATGTTTTTGAGATTCATGATGAGATTGGTCCAGGGGCAACTCGAATTACCGCTAATGCTATTGAGTCTGCTATAGCAGAAGAAGCAGATTACCTTCTATTGGATTTAAACACTTACGGTGGGTTGGTTTCCGATGCGGATAGTATTCGGACCAAGTTGATGCGTTGTAAAATTCCAACTTTGGTATTCATCAGAAATAATGCGGCAAGTGCGGGAGCTTTAATTTCTATTGCCTGTGACAGTATTTATATGCAAACAGGAAGTACTATTGGCGCTGCAGCAGTGGTCAATCAAGATGGATCTTATGCCGAAGAAAAGTACCAATCTTACATGCGAAACAAAATGCGTGCTACTGCAGAAGCTACGAACAGAAATCCGGAAATTGCAGAAGGCCTGGTAAATCCTAACGTAGAGATTGAAGGCATAACGGAATTTGGGGAGATTATTACTTTTACTGTGGAAGATGCACTTAAACATGGATATTGTAATGGGAAAGCGGAGACGATTGAAGAAGTTTTTGAAATCATAGGCTTGGTTCATCCACTAGTGATAATGCATAAAGTATCTACCATAGAAAAGTTGATTCAATTTTTGGTGAAACCAGCAGTCTCGGGAATCTTGCTTTTGGTCTTGCTAGGAGGGATTTATTTCGAATTACAAACTCCTGGAGTAGGCTTTCCATTGGCGGCATCTGGGATTGCAGCCATCTTGTATTTTGCTCCGCAATATTTAGAGGGATTTGCAGCTAATTGGGAAATCATTTTGTTTGTTTTAGGACTTGGACTACTCATGCTCGAGCTTTTTGTTATTCCAGGGTTTGGATTGGCTGGCATCGCCGGTATTGCGGCAATTATGATCAGTTTGGCTTTAGCTTTGGTTAAGAACATTGACGGTTTCGATTTTTCATTTGTTCCTGCAAGGGAAATTGCCTCTGCTTTTTTGATGGTTTCTGGAACCATGGTGCTTGGAATAGTTATGTTGCTTTTTGCGAGTAAAAATATTTCTCAAACGAGAATCTTTAAAAGATTGGCTTTGAATTCTGAGCAAACGAAAGAACAAGGGTTTGTAATTAGTGCGTCTAGTGAAAAAGTGAATCTTGGAAAAGAAGGCGTCGTAATCGCCGATTTAAGACCTGCTGGAAAAATTGAAATTGACGAGGTTCAATTTGACGCCCAAAGCGATGGCGAATATTTGAGTGTAGGGACAAAAGTAAAGGTCAAAGGACAGCAGGGTGCCTACCTTATCGTAGTTAAAATTAGGTCTTAATGAGGGTCCTAGGTATCATACCTGCAAGAATGGCTTCCACGAGATTCCCTGGGAAGCCTCTTGTTGATATTGGAGGCAAGTCAATGGTTCAGCGGGTTTACGAACGTGCAATTTTAGTCGAAGCTTTTTCAAAGCTTATCGTAGCCACGGATCATGAAGAGATTTATGCCGAAGTTCAATCTTTTGGAGGAGAAGTTGTCATGACTTCAGCTCATCATTTGAATGGCACAGAGCGTTGCGCCGAAGTAGTAGAAAGTTTGAAAGAAAGTTATGATGTCGTTGTAAATGTTCAGGGAGATGAACCTTTTTTTCAAGTTGAAAGTATAGGGGAATTGTTAGCTTGCTTTAAAGAGGACGCTGTTGAAATTGCAAGTTTAGCCAAAGGCATTACCAATTTGGAAGATGTGGCCAATCCTTCAGTAGTCAAAGTTGTTTTTGACGAGGACAAAAAGGCTTTGTATTTTTCTAGAGTGGCAATTCCTTTTCATCAAGAACCCAAAAATGAGGCTTATTTTAAGCATATTGGAATTTATGCTTTTAAAACGGAGACTTTAAAAAAAATAGTAAAATTAAAGGCCACAAGATTGGAACAAATTGAAAAACTAGAGCAATTGCGTTGGTTAGAAAATGGGTATAAAATTACACTTGGATTTACGGAACATGATAGTAATTCAGTAGATACACCCGAAGATTTAATTGCTTTGAAAATACAGTTTAATATCAAGGATATATGAATGTAAAGTCATGGATAGTTGCGGCAAGATTGCGTACTTTACCACTCGCCCTAAGTAGTATAATTACGGGGACTGCCTGTGCCTTGTTCTTTGGTTTTTTTGATTGGCTCATCTTTGTATTTGCTGTACTTACTACTATTGTTTTACAAGTATTATCGAATTATGCCAATGATTACGGTGACGCGGTTTCAGGTAAGGATAATCAAAATAGAATTGGTCCACCAAGAGCGGTAGCTAGTGGAGAAATTTCTAAAGAGGCTATGAAAAAAGCGGTGCAGTTGTTTGCAGGATTAGCGCTGATGTTTGGTTCAATTTTATTGTACTTTTCTTTTTCGGAAGAGTTGCTTTTAGCAGGATTATTCTTAGTCATTGGATTGGCAGCGATCGCTGCGGCAATCAAATATACCATTGGCAAAAATCCATACGGTTACCATGGTTTAGGCGACCTATTTGTCTTTATTTTTTTTGGAATTGTTGGCGTGTTCGGGACTTTCTTTTTATATGCAAAAAGCCTTGAATGGACGGTTGTTTTTCCTGCATTTTCCATAGGCTTATTATCCGTGGCGGTTTTGAATTTCAACAATATGAGGGATATTGAAAATGATGCGCTTACTTCTAAAAATACATTAGCAGTCAAATTGGGCTTGCAGCTGGCGAAACAATATCAATACTTCATTATTTTTCTTGGATTTTCGACCTTGATTGGCTTTGCCTTTTGGAATGGATTCAGACTGCAACAATATGTCTTTTTATTGATGGCTCCTTTCTTTGCTCAGCTAGTAAAAGCGATGATTAAAATAAACAAGCCCTCTGAATTTGATCCTTTTTTGAAGAAAACAGCATTGGGTACATTTGTACTTTCTATTTTGTTTTTAATTAGTGTAGTTATTCAATAATGTTAAGCGCAAAATTTACAAAATATATTCTTGAGTTTAAAAATCCCAGTGGAACTTCCCGAGGGATTTTGAAAAAAAAGTATACCTACTTTATAGAGCTTAATGAAAACGGGCAAACTGCAATAGGAGAGGCTAACATGTTCAGCGGTTTAAGTTCCGATGACGTTCCAAATTATGAAGAAGTATTGCAGGCGGTTTGTCAAAATATAGCAAAATACAAGGATGATTATCATAAACTTTTGAAGGATTTTCCAAGTATTGTTTTCGGCTTAGAGCAGGCCTTTTTGAAATTAAAAAATCAAGGAGATTTTTGTTTTGAAAATGAATTCACTTTTGGTACGCAAGGCATCTCAATCAATGGTTTAATTTGGATGGGTAGCGAAGCTTTCATGCAAGAACAAATTGCAGATAAATTGAAAAATAAGTTCGCTTGTATCAAGATGAAAATTGGGGCAATAGATTTTGAAAATGAACTGGAAATCTTAAGGAATTTACGAGCGAAATATTCAAAGGATAGCTTGGAATTAAGGGTGGACGCAAATGGGGCGTTTACTCCAGAAGAGGCCTTGCAAAAATTGCAAAAATTGGCAGCAATATATATTCATTCAATTGAACAACCTATTCGTGCAGGACAATTGGCTGAAATGGCTAAATTGTGCAAGGAAACTCCCCTTCCAATTGCGCTTGATGAAGAGTTGATCGGGATTCATGATTACAAGGAGAAGGAAGCTTTGTTAGACCAAATAGCCCCCCAATACATCATTTTAAAACCTGCTTTAGTTGGTGGATTTAGGGCTTGTGATGAATGGATTGAATTAGCTGAAGCCCGCAATATAGCTTGGTGGATTACTTCTGCTCTGGAGAGTAATATAGGTCTGGATGCCATCGCGCAATATACTTTCTCGAAGCAAAATAAACGGTATCATGGTCTAGGAACAGGGTCTTTATTTTTAAATAATACAGCGTCTAGTTTACATATCAAGGATGCGCAACTTTGGAGGTAATTAAGGTATGGAATTAGCCAATATATTTGATGAATTAGTAAAAATACATAAGGGCTTTTTAGGGCCGTTGAAAGTTGCAAAATCTACCAATTTAATGCAAGAGTATGCCGGAACTATTGAAGTGATGCAGGGAAAGCAAAAGGTGGCAGGGCATTATTTTAGCAGTGTGGTGTTGAAAGATAAAGATGTTCGGTTTTATTTTTTTCCGCTCTACATTCATGAGCAAGAGTTTACACTTTCCGAACCCTTGAGAAAGCAGTTAAAAGGAAAAACTTGTTTTCATTTAAAGAAAATGAATGCTCATCTTTTAGATGAAATCAAGGAGATGACCAAGTTAGGAATTGAATTGATGAAGAAAGATAAATTAATTTAAGATGAAAGAAAACAAGCTCTTAGAAGTCGCAAAAGTATTTTTTAAACTTGGAACAATCTCTTTTGGAGGACCCGCCGCGCACGTTGCCATGATGGAAGACGAATTGGTCGTGAAGAGGAAGTGGGTGGATCGACAACATTTTTTGGATTTGATGGGCGCTACCAATCTTATTCCTGGTCCAAATTCTACCGAGTTAACGATGCACCTTGGTTACGAAAGAGGAGGAATACCCGGTTTGTTCTTAGCCGGTATCAGTTTTATTTTCCCTGCAGTATCTATTACGCTAATTTTCGCTTTCTTGTATGTGAAGTATGGTCAACTACCTGAAGTTGCTCCGTTTATTTATGGAATCAAACCAGCTGTATTGGCTATCATTGCTGGCGCTATTTTTAAGCTAGGGCAGAAGGCCTTGAAAAATTGGCAATTGGGCGTGCTTGGTGCGGCTGTGGTGGCTGCAAGCCTTTGGGGTGTTAATGAAATACTCGCTTTGTTAGGAGCCGGAGTTTTGGGTGCCTGCTTCTTTTATTTTAGAGATAAATTTAAAGAGGACAAACTAAATTTCTTGCCTTTGATCTTATTGCAGGTTCCAAAGCTTAGCATCGCGACATGGAAAATATTTTTCACTTTCCTAAAGGTTGGAGCGGTTCTTTACGGAAGCGGCTATGTGTTGTTTGCCTATTTGGATGCCGAATTGGTAACAAATGGGTTTCTCTCTAGAGCGGAGCTCATGGATGCTATTGCCGTCGGACAGTTTACCCCTGGTCCGGTTCTTTCTACTGCAACGTTTATAGGTTATCAATTAGGTGGATTCGGAGGAGCACTGGCAGCTACTGTCGGTATCTTTCTTCCATCCTTTCTATTTGTATGGTTGTTGAATCCATTAGTTTCTAAAATGAGAGCATCTAAGTTTTTAAGCCATTTTTTAGATTGTGTAAACATAGCTGCCGTAGCGGTAATGATTGCGGTCTTGTTTGTTATGACCATGGAGAGTTTGGTGGATTGGAAAACAATAGCAATAGCCTTGTTAGGTTTCATTTACACTTTTACTTACAAGAAAAGCAATTCCCTTTATACCGTTTTAGGGGGTGCTTTGTTAGGGTATGTGTTGAGCTATTTGTAATGTATAATTCACAATGTATAATGCATAATATTTAATAGCTTCTAGCCTGGCTTACTTGCTAATAATTAATGTTTAAGGAGTTTAATCTTAACCGACAATTTTTAATTGTACATTTTTAATTTTTAATTAGCCGAAGGCGCTTTTCTAATGATTAATTGTTAATGTTCAATGTTTAATGGGACGTCTTGTTAGCTGATATTTTCAATTCGTAATTCGTAATTTTCAAATCAGCTCATTATCTAATTAACAACTTCTCACTCCCCACCACAACACCACCATCCATCAAATTTATAAAATAAACCCCACTAGCTAGTTCTTTGATGTTAAGGATTTGTTTAGCGGAGTATTGAGGTAGTTTAAGAAAAAGGACTTCTTCGCCTAGCATGTTTTTGACGCTGAGACTAGCTTCACTTTTACTTTGCCATGGAAAGAAACCATAATCTACTTCTACATAATTATGAGCAGGATTGGGATACACCAAAAGTTCTATTTGAGTACCTAGTTCTCTGATGCCTACCCCTAAAGTGTCACAAGGACTGCCCGTTAGTGCGCCTAGACGGTAGTTGGGGAAGTTGGGGAGGCCGAAGGAGCCACCTTTAGGTAAAGGAATACTAACTTCTAAATTACAAGCCGTTCCTTGTTCATTTGGATTGTGGATGATGTGGATTTTGGGTTGACTACTCCCACTTATAAAAATTTCACCATTTGGAGCTATTTGCGCAGTTGCAAAACCATAGTTTTGAACTACAGCCGTATCTGAATTGTGGATTAATATTTGTGAAGCCAAGAGTTCATTACTTTCCAAATCAAATTGGAGGATTCTTGCTGATGAGAACATGTATAAATACTTACTATTGGGAGATACAGCTACTGTGCCATTTACAATATTTGTACTACCCAACTGGAGAACACTCAAAGGAATTTGCCTAGCATTACTCAACAAACCACTACATCTATCAAAATCAAAAATTTCTACGCCGTCTATTATACTTCCTCTTATAAACATAGAGCCATCTGGGCTGAAGAGGGATTGGCCGCCATCTAAATATTGGCTCTTTACTCCAATGCACTGCCGTTCCACAACTTGAATAGTATCTGGATTGTAAAGTAGCGTATAATAACAATTATTGCCTCCTTCACTTGCCATTAACCACCAATCTCTTCCATTACCATGGCGGCAAGCTGTTATGCCATGATCCGTGAGTGTATCAGACACTATAGATATATTTTTTTTTCTACATAAAATTCATTTAATGAATTCCTTTCAATTTGAGTATAAAATATGTTTGTTCCAAAACTATTTAAAATTGTGGAATCTAATTCTTGTATAGTGTCTCCTCTAAGGTGAAATAAAAAATAATCATTTATGTTTTTCAATGAGTTTAAAAAAATAGCCGCATTTTTAGAAGGATATGCTCCTGGTATAGAAACTTGCCAAGATTCCCGCAGGAATCCTGGATTTATAGAGTCGCCACCTATTATTATTTCACCAGTTTCGTCGTAAATAGCAGCTCCCCCTGAAAATAATAATCGATTACCTAATGGGTCACTAATAATTGAATTTGTAATATGAAGGCGCACGTAGGGACTTGGCTGAAAAGTATCTATACTAAATCCCACTTCTGTAAAATCAATTGTGTTTAGTACATTGGCCCCAAGTACCCAACTATAATCCTCCTTTTGTCCATAAATGCTGAGACATAAGATGTAAGACATAAGATATAAGACTACTTTTTTTGTCATTTTATGATTAGTTTTTCTTGGTGAATAATCGTATTGTTTTGGAACACTTTAATCAAATATATTCCTTTAGAACTGCTCAAATCAATAGAAATGAAAGTATTGTACAACACTTCCTGTTCAAGTATTAATCTACCCAACATATCAAGGCATTGGATGGTCAAACTTTCTTGATTTTCTAAATCCAAATAGAGTCCAAATGTTCCATTACTTGGATTTGGGTAAATTTGTATGTTATCTTTACTTAATACTTCAACTTCTTCTTCAAGCGGTTGTTTTCTTATCTCATAGCCCTGAACTAAACAACGCAGATCATCATCCCATACAAAAATACTATCCTCGTAAATGCTTTGTAGCATGTTTCGCGCTATAAATACAGATTTTCCTCCAGCTGCAGGACATTGGCTGGCTATTATTTCAAGCTCTTGGTAATGTATTGGATCTATTTCTACTCCTTTTGCAAAACTTTCTAAATAAACACTGCCTACATATTTGGTATTGTAATCTACTGTATAAATTTCAACAGCATCTTGATACTTTTGTTTTGCGGCATCGGTTAAAATTTCTTCTACGGCATATTTTTGAGTGCTTAATGCTCCAGCTTCGAAGCTTAAGCTATCCAATTGGATTTGCAAAACTTCTTTTTGACTTAAGTAGGTCAAATCTAGAATACTATCATTTCGGTGCAAGCTATCTAACAAATCTAAAGCATGAAGTAAAGTTTCAAGTTGATCTTTTATAAGCTCTAAAGCTTGGGTTTCACTTTGAGTAGTTTCACGTTTACTTTCTTCTAATTCTTTAGCTTCATAAAGCGCTTTCACGGCAGTGCTATTGTTGGCTATATAGAAAGAATCTATTTTTAAAGATGAGCCTAGAAGCACTTCATCTTTTTCTATCTTTTCATAGAGTATCCGTTGCGCTTGGAGATTCAACGCCTCCTTGTATTCTGGAAGTTCATAGTCGCCTTTGGCTATTAGCTCTAAAGCATTTGTATTTCCACCGCCACCACCAGTTAGGTATTGACCATTGGCGCAGTCAAAATCTGTTTGAGCGGATCCTGAAAAGAACCAATCTGCATTTTGAGCTGGGCTATTATTCGTTGATGGAAAAACATTACTAGGAAAAAAAGACGAACCTTGAGGGTTGGAAATGAAAAAATATTGATTGAAAGGACCCGCCCCACCATTAAAATTCCCATTATACGCCGCTCCGCCACCGCCGGGAAGGTTAAAATTTGGGTTCGGTAATGCAACAGGGCTATAAGTCCCAAACCATTGGTTGCCACCATAATTTTGAATGCCGGGATTCATAGCATTGCTGTATTTTAATCCTGTACCGTGGGTATTAAAACTATTTCCTCTCAGGCTTAATAGGTCTGTATTTATACTCGTGGCGTAGTTACTTGCAAAAACAGCATGGGGATCAATATCAAGAATTAAATTTGCAAGATTTAGTGAAGTATTTGTATTGTTTACAATAATGAGTTTGAAATAATTCGTATCACAAGTACTTGCTGCGTCCAGAGGCACAATAGAAACTGTTTGAGCATTGAGATAAAAAGAACACAAAACGAAGAAGAACAGTATAACTGTTTTCATAAGGGCAGTTTTAAAGTTTGGATTAAACTCTATACAAGATAATAAAAAAATTATTAATTATATGTTTTAAAGCTTCATTCTATAACAAAAAAACCCGTCATCGCAAGAAGCAAAGACGGGTCTTTTTTGTTTTAGCCAAAAGCCAGCAGCTAATTTTATCTGCCGAAGGCATGAAGCCAAAAGCTCTTTTATTTTAAAACTTTTGCAACCTCTTCAGCTGCTTCTTTTAGCAAGATAACTGGTGTTACTTTTAAACCACTAGCATCAATTAATTCTTTACCTTCTTTGGCATTTGTACCTTGAAGTCTGACGATTAAGGGCACTGGAATTTCTCCAATTGATTTGTATGCATCAACAATTCCTTGAGCCACTCTATCGCATCTTACGATACCACCAAAGATATTTACTAAAATGGCTTTTACTTTTTTGTCTTTTAGTATAATTCTAAACGCTTTTTCTACTCTTTCAGCATCTGCTGTTCCACCTACATCTAAAAAGTTGGCAGGTTCTCCACCGCTTAGTTTAATCATATCCATTGTAGCCATTGCTAAGCCAGCTCCGTTCACCATACAACCCACGTTTCCGTCTAATTGTACATAATTTAAGCCTGCTGCCGCTGCTTCTACTTCTGTTGGATCTTCTTCTAGTACATCTCTCAATTCAGCTAAATCTTGATGCCTAAATAAAGCATTTTCGTCTAAAGATATTTTACCATCTACTGCGATTACCTGGTTGTCAGATGTTTTTAGACATGGATTAATTTCTACCATGCTACAATCACTTTTAATATAAGTATTGTAAACAGCAGTTAAGAATTTGGTCATTTCTTTGAAAGCTGTTCCTTCCAAACCTAAATTGAAAGCCATTTTTCTCAATTGAAACGCTTGCAAACCTAACAAGGGGTCAATGAATTCTTTGTGAACCAAATGGGGCGTGCTATGCGCCACTTCTTCAATGTCCATTCCACCTTCAGTAGAATAAATAAATACATTCTTTCCGGTATTTCTATCTAAAAGAATAGAAACATAAAATTCCTTCGTTTCGCTTTCGCCAGGATAATAAACATCCTGAGCAATTAATATTTTGCTTACTAATTTTCCATGAGGTCCAGTTTGACGGTTTGTAATGGTCATCCCCAAAATTTCACTTGCTTTTGCTTTAACCTCATCTAGGTTTTTTGCTAATTTAACACCACCTGCTTTTCCTCTACCACCAGCGTGAATTTGTGCTTTTACCACGTGCCAAGATGTTCCAGTTTCTGCGGTCAACTTTTTAGCCGCTTCCACCGCTGCGTCTGCAGATTCAACCATAATGCCTTCTTGAATTTTGGCACCATGTTTTTTCATTAATTCTTTCGCTTGATATTCGTGTAAATTCATGGGAATAGATTATTTTAAATTTCGCCCAAATTTACATGCTTACTCCATTAAAAACAATTAAATAGACACTATTATTAAAAACAAAGTCGATAATAGTGGTAAACATTAAATAGATGTACTTACTTTTGTATCATGTTAACTGCAAGTGGACTGGTAAAACAATATGGCGATTTAACTGTTCTTAAGGAGGTATCTATAGAAGTTAAGAAGGGGGAAGTGGTGGCCATTGTAGGAAGGTCTGGTGCAGGAAAGAGTACCTTGCTTCACATTTTAGGCACTCTGGACAAAGCGAATGAAGGTTCTTATGCTATTAATGGGCAAGATGTATTTGCACTTAATGAAAAGGCTTTGGCGAAATTTCGAAATGAGGAAATTGGTTTTATTTTTCAATTTCATCATTTGCTTCCAGAGTTTACTGCTTTAGAGAATGTTTGTATTCCCGCTTTTCTTGGAAATAAAGGAAAAAAGGCAGCTGAAGAAAGAGCGAAAGAGTTATTGGATTTTTTAGGTTTGAGTGATCGAATGGAACACAAGCCAGCACAATTGTCTGGTGGAGAGCAACAAAGAGTGGCTGTGGCTAGGGCCTTAATGAACGAACCGTCAATAATTATGGCAGATGAACCATCTGGCAATCTAGACACTAAGAATTCTGAAGATTTACATCAGTTGTTTTTTAAACTTCGAGATGCTTATCAACAGACTTTTATTATAGTAACACACAACGAATCTCTAGCCAATATGGCAGATAGGAAACTAACCATGTTGGATGGTAGATTCGTCTAAACAACATATGATGTCAGAACAGAAAGATTTTTATTGGGTAGAAGAAAGAGAGCCCCATTTAGATAGAAGAAAAGAGATTTTAAAGAGTCATCCAGAGGTGAAAACTTTGTTTGGTAAGAATCCATATTTACCGTGGTCTACAGTTTTTATGGTTATTGTTCAAGTGGCACTGGCCTTAAACATTTCTAAAGTAATGGAATTGCAATTTGGATGGATTTATTTCATCCTCTTGGCTTATTTTGTAGGAGCAACGCTCTCGCATGCTTTATTTTTAGCAATTCATGAAATTACGCATGATTTGGCATTTAAGAATACCGCAGCGAATAACCTGTTGTCGTTTCTTGCTAACATTCCAATTTTATTGCCATACGCCATGTCCTTTAAAGAGTATCATGCCATGCATCACTGGGATCAGGGAGTAGATGGAATAGACGCGGATATTCCATTAGAAAGTGAAGCAAAATTTTTCAGTGGTTTGATTGGGAAAATTGTTTGGTTTGTGCATCAAATCGTATTTTATGCCGTGCGACCAATGTTTGTTAAGCCATTGAAAATTAATAAGTGGTTTGTGTTCAACTTTATTTTCCAAATCATTGCCATGGGGATTATTTTGCCTTTAGCAGGGTGGTGGGGATTGGCTTATTTTGCGCTGTCTTTGCTTTTCGCTGGAGGCTTACACCCAACTTCAGGTCATTTTATCTCAGAGCATTATGTTTTTAAAGAAGGCCAAGAAACCTATTCTTATTATGGTCCTTTAAATTTGCTAACCTTTAATGTAGGTTATCATAACGAGCATCATGATTTTCCAACTATTCCAGGGAACAAACTTCCTGCATTGAAGAAAATGGCTCCGGAGTATTATGATAATTTGCATTCTTATAATTCTTGGACTGGTGTAATATTGAAGTTCTTATTCGACGATAAAATTTCTTTATTTTCAAGAACGAAAAGAAAGAAAGACTTCGCTGGGAAAAGTTAAGGAATCCCTCAAAGTCGTCTTATCTTTGGTTTATCGAAGATTTAATTTCCATATTGATTCCTGCAAAAAATGCCTTGCCTTTTTTAAGGGATTGTTTGCAATCCATTCTAAAGCAGCGCTACTCTAATTGGGAAGTATTGGTTGTTGATGACCACTCTTCAGATAACACCTTAAGGGTCTTACATGAATTTGCGCTCCAAGATGATCGAATCAACGTATTTCAAAATCAAGGTGCTGGAATCATTGCTGCATTAAATTTGGCTTATGCTCATTCTAATGGGACATATCTTACTAGAATGGATGCGGATGACCTCATGCCTGAGGGTAAATTGGATCTTCTGCACCAAGCCCTTCAAGAAAATGGTCAAGGTTTTGTAAGTACAGGCTTTGTTAAATACTTTTCTGAAGACCAGCTAGGTCAAGGGTATCTCAACTATGAGCATTGGTTGAATGAGTTGACTTCTAATGCCAGTAATTTTACTGAAATTTATAAAGAGTGTGTTATTCCTTCACCCTGTTGGATGATGCATCGAAGTGATTTTGAAAAGATTGGTGCCTTTCGCTCTGAAATTTACCCTGAAGACTATGACTTGTGTTTTCGAATGTATCAAGGGAGATTGAAAATAGCACCGGTAAAAGAAGTTTGTCATTATTGGCGCGATCATTTTTCAAGAGCCACTAGGAATGATGAGAACTATGCGGATAATAATTTCTTGCTGTTGAAAATCACGAAGTTCTTAGAAATTGAGCTGAAGAAAGACAAAAAACTAGTTCTTTGGGGCGCAGGAAGTAAAGGAAAATGGCTTGCTCAATTCTTCGTAGAAAATCAAATTGCCTTTCAATGGATGTGTGATAATCCTAAAAAAATAGGAAAGGAAATTTATGGACAAGTAATACAAGATAGCAAGGGCGATCACTTTAATTCGATGAATCAATATCTTGTTGCGGTGGCTAATAAAGAAAGCCTCCTAGAAATCAAGCAAAGCTTAATTCATCAGGAGGCTTTTTATTTTGCTTAAAGGGGTTTAATTCCCTTCAGCTGCAAGTCTAACAACGCGCATTGACTTTGTTTTGTATTTCTCAAAGAAGAGACCACCAATATACGTTCTAAACATATAAGTCCAGAATCCGTTTTTCTCGATTAATGAATCGTCAATAAGATGTTCAATTTTAGCATGTTCAGCAGGTGTATCACTCCAATGCAAGGTAGGATGCATATGGTGAATGGTATGTAAACCATTATTGAACAATAAGAAATTTAAACTTCCCATGAAATTTCTAGACGCATTATATTTCGTTTCTTCGTCGGCATGCACATGTTGCACATAGTTGAATAACAAGACACTAAACAAACTAAATTGTTGAGGAAGTACGACATAAACTAAGGCATTTTTCCAGCCGCCTAAAATGAAAGCTCCAGCAATCCATGAAATTAATGCCACAAATTGTAAGGTGTACAAGAAGAATTTTCCTCTATTTCTACTGAATGTTTCTTTCCAATGTGTCATTACAACAGATTGTTGAAAAAATCCACTAATAGAAGGATAAGTAAGAACCGTAAATAAATTGTTCTTCTCTGTAAAACGCCATGTTTTGGTATAATCAGGGTCTGTATTTACAAATTTATGATGATTCGCATTGTGTGTTGGAATCCAAGCAAAAACTGGAAAGCCATAAAACACAGTCATCCAATTATCTGTTAAAACATTCATGACTTTGCTTTTCCACATTGGTAAATGATTGTGGTTATGAGCCATTACTGCAACGGCAACGGACATAAACATAAACCAAATGTAAAGTGGGACAAACAACCACATATTCATATCGCCACCTTTTGTCCAAAGCAAAGCGAACAGTGCTGTAGTTAATACGATGTAAAGGATGGCTTTAATGTCTTTATTATTCTTAAGCATAATTTTAATTTAAGTATACAAAGGTAAACCTTAAAAACCTAAAATTGTTGTTAGCTTACACATATTATTTTTAGCAACTTCACTTTTGCCGCTCTTGTTACTTGAATTTAGCAACTTATCTTGTAGCCATTCGGATAGGATTTTTTTAGGATGGGCAACATTTCAGCTTTGACATCATTTTTCATTGCATCTAAGTCGTTTAAATCATAAAGTTTTGGGTCGAATATTTTGGTCCAGTAGACTTCAATTTTACCTGGGCGAAGGGAAAGGAGTTTTCGAGGCATCCGTTCCGATGCTCCTACAATGGTACATACGGCTAGTGGAATATTTAATTGAATACTTAGGCTAAAAGCACCGTCCTTAAAATCTTTCAAGAGCTCGGGTGTCGTATTGCAAGTTCCTTCTGGAAAGATAACCATTCCGGCACCGTCTTTTAAATAGTTAAACATTTTTTCCATGCTCCATTTCCTACTTTCTTTTTGATCGCGTTGAACGGGAATGTATAATTTTTTTAACAAATAGCCTAAAACTGGATAATTCAAAATTTCAGCTTTCCCGATGAATTTTTTGTAATTCCTACTCGCAACGGCAGAAATCAAAGCGTCTAAATAGGACATGTGATTACCCACGAGTATGTATTGTTTTTCTTCATCTAATAGCTCGATGTCATGCACGTTCACTTTCATTCCCATTAGGAACAGGGTAATATGACTAAAATAAACAGGGGCAAAGTGCATGGCTCGGTACACTTTTTTGCCAGGAATGTTTAAACCAATAAAAAGAATAGGAAAGACAATAATGAGGGCAATCACAAATACAATGGAACACCAAAGGGTCCAAATCAATACGAAGAGTTTATCTATAATAGGATTTTTAAATTTCAAGTTGCTCGGGTTTACTTTCAGTAAAACTAACGAATTAACTTGATTTTTTTCAATTCTTCATAACGCTCGCCGTCTTTCCCGGCGGCATTAATTTGAAGCAGGTAAATCCCGCTGCTTAGCGGTTTGCCTTTTAAAGTTCCATCCCAAGAATCGTTGATGGAACGGCCCACGAAGACACGCTCCCCCCATTCGCTGAAAATGTTAAATTCTAAAGTTTGCAAGTCCTTACCATAAATTTTATAGCGGTCATTGAATCCATCGCCATTCGGTGTGAAAGCGGTGGGGATATTCAATTCAGAAAAAAAGATTAATTGAATATCAAGTGTAAGAAATTTTTCGCATAAGTTGTCATTGTCAACGACCCTAAAGGTATAGACCCCTTCTTGGGAAGGACGAATGGTATTGACAAGGCACGGCATAAAGCAAGTATCTTCTTGTTCATTCCAAAATTCATAACTTGGGTTGTTTCCGATAATACTAAAAGGTATTTCTTCACCTGAATTAATTAAAACAGCTTCTGGCGAAATACGATAGTTGGCTTGGTTGATTTTGTAAAATCGTTGCACAATGGAGTCGCATCTAAATGGATTTGGATTGGCGACATTGATTTCGATAAGGGTGTCTGCGAAAATCCAAAAGCCAAATTGTCGGATGGAGTCACAGACTATTACGGTGTCTCCGCCCACTTTTAGGTCTTCTACGATAAAGTTAAGGCTTGAATCAGCAGCACCTAAACAACTTGAGGTATCTATTAAGGTGTAGGTGATGGTATATGCTCCTAATTTACCTGAAGGATTAAAAAAGTTTTGGTTTTCAATATCACCCGACCAAGTACCACCCGTGCTTGCATTCCCACTTAAAAGGGTGTTTAAATCCACTAAACCGTAATCGTTACAAATAAAAAGTGGGAAATTCCAAAAAGGGTTTAAACCAGGCACAGGCGCATTGCATCCAGTGTTATAATAGGTACCAACGCCAAGGGTGTCATAAAAAATTGCACCACCGTCACCACCAATCAAACTTGTGGGCGTGTAGCTGACCGTTTGTGCGCTAACGCAAGTTCCGTTATAGTTTACCTGCAAGGAACGCGGACTATTGGCTGAATTACTAAAGTGTCCGGCTGTATTTCCAATACATTGAAAAATGATATAAATGGTATCTGTCAGCCCTTCGAATGAATTGGCGTTGACTAGCATGTTGGTAGAGCTAACCACAATCAGCTTTTTTCCAGCGGGAACAATACCATTTGGTGGTTCTAACAGTAAACCGCAACTAGAGATGATGGTCTGATTTAATTGTATGATTTTACCTGGAGCAGTACACCAGCCTAAAAAGTTATTGTTCGGCCAAACAAAACTTAGATTATTGATATCTAGATTTTCATTAACTCGGAGCGTTACCATTTCATTTTCTCCTTCGGGATCTCCGCAAGCATCGGCAAGAATGGTTTCAATAGTAAAGCATTGCTGGGCACTTATGCTTTGCATCAATAACAAGAATGAAAAAATAAAACCAATCTTAAACATCACACTACTTTATAAAGTAAACGATGGGCAAAGCTAATTAGAATTTAGGGCAATTCAACATTTCCTTATACCTGCTTTTAGATGTAGGAATAGTATAAATGACATAAAGTTCAGGACCGCCCATGAAGGAATGCGCATTTCTTAAATTTGATGTGGTCAAATCATAACTGAATCCGACATCTAGAGATTGAAATTCCGCTCTTACTCCTAAAATGACTGCGTCACTTCCCATATTTGAGGCTTCATAAGCCGTTAATCGATATTGGGCGCCAGCGTACAAGGCCGTGTTGTTTTGTTTGTTCAACACAAACTTCACATATGAGCCAAAATCAATTTCTGAATGGGGTCCCTGTTTTTGAAACAAGAAGATTGGAATAATAGAAATAAGGTCATTTTTTAGATTGAGCTTCGCACTAAAATTGGCACTGAATTTTCTATAAAGGACATCTTCACTATTACTTCCAAAACTTATGTTGGGATTGGCAATATGGGAAACGGTAAACCCACCACCGATAGAATGTCTATCTTGAATATTTGCGAAGTAGTTGATTCCCGCAGCAAAATCAACCAAGGACTTTCGATTGTAATTGGCAAAGTCTATAGGGTCAGAATTGTCATTTACTTCAAACAATCTGCCATAAACTAAATCTTGCAGATTTATTTGCTTAGAGTAGTATCCTGTTTGCATTCCAAAACCAAGGTAGTGGTCACTTTTTCTGCTACTGAATTTTTGGTTGTAGGCCAAGGATAAATTAACACCTGTATTTTTAAAATCACCATCTCCCTCTACATCTTGATAAAAACCAAGCCCGATACCCAACAAATTTCCACCTAATTTATTTCGAAATAAGTTTGCATCTGCAGAGACAGCATAAGTTGTAAATGTGGTATAACGAAACCATTGATTTCTATAATTGGCTACAAAGCGAATATTGTCATCCATCACTCCGGCTAAAGCAGGGTTTAGATTTAACGGGGACGCCCAATATTGTGACAAATGAAAATCTTGTGCAAAACTAACACTCGCAATAAGGCAAATTCCTAAATTTAATAGTAAGCTTTTCATCTTATCTCACCAATTTTATCTTTTGGGTTAATTCATATTTTTGACCATCTTGCCCTGCTGCTCGAATGACGGCAATATAAATACCGCTTTCTACAGCAAAGTTATTAAATAATCCGTCCCATCCATAATTCAAATCATTACTAATAAACATTCTACCTCCCCATCTGTCAAATATTTCTAATTGAAATTCTACGATGTCCTCACCGTAACAGAGATAGATGTCGTTTTGCCCATCACCATTTGGAGTGAAAATATTAGGGACATTGAATTGAGAATAATACTCAAGATCAACTCTTAAGGTATCCTTAAAAGTACAGCCATTCGTACTATCTATGATTGTGAAAAAATAGTAGTTTACGGTAACATCAGGATATACAAAGTAGCTTTGACAAAAAGCATCACAGTTGTCCCCATTGCTAGAAATATAGCTGAAGTAAGCATCACTATTTTCATTATTGATGATGAATTCCACACTATCTCCAGATAACGCAACAATATAATTTGGGCTTACGCTAAAGTCGGTACTTACGAATACGTTGTAGGTAATGAGGCTATCACAATTATTCGAATTGATTAGAACATCAGTATAGGAACTTTGACTACCGTCAATGACCAATCCACTGGCTAAAGTAATTGGTAATTCATAAGGACAGAAACTTAGATCAATTACTTGAGCACTCGATGGTAGGATAGTTAAATTTAGATTAACAATACTGTCGCAGCTGGCAGCATTTACTAAACTGAAACTTGCTGTATTGTTCCCGCTCGTATAAGTTATACCATCTATCCATGTATAGCTATCACATGCTGTAATATTATCCGTAACGACGTCACTGTTATTTATCGTCAGGAATACGGTATGAGTGGAATCACAAGCTTGCGCGTTGAGATTATTAAACACGATGTTCTGAGAGCTGAAGTAGCCGGTCCCTTGAATTAAAGCTGAATCACAAGCTACGATGCTTTCTGAAGTTTGACTACTTTGATTGATTGATATGTTATAAGTTACAACCGAGTCACAGCCATTTGCAGCGCCACCGATGAGGGTGTCATTAAACGAGCTAGAATTTAAAAGCCAAGCACCCAAAACAAAAACGGAATCACATGCCGTAATGTTTTCTGTTGCAAAACTTGTTGCGAGCAGCGTCGTCGTTATCGTATGAACCGAATCACAAGTAAACTGATTTGGATTCGTTACACTTGCAACACCCGTATCCGCAGGATTACAAGAAGTCGCGTTTGCAAAAGTTGAGTCAGAAGGTAATAAGGTCGTTGTTATCGTATGCACCGAATCACAAGTAAACTGGTTAGGATTGGTTAGACTAACCACACCTACATTAGCAGGATTACAAGAAGTCGCATTAGCGAAAGTCGAATCAGACGGCAATAAGCTTGTCGTAATGGTATGCACTGAATCACAAGTAAACTGATTTGGATTTGTTACACTAACGACACCTACGTTCGCAGGATTACAAGAAGTCGCATTGGCAAAAGTCGAATCTGAAGGCAACAATGTCGTTGTTATCGTATGAACCGAATCACAAGTAAACTGGTTAGGATTTGTTACACTTGCCACACCTACATTCGCAGGATTACAAGAAGTCGCATTGGCAAAAGTTGAATCAGACGGTAAAAGAGTTGTCGTAATGGTGTGCACTGAATCACAAGTAAACTGATTTGGATTTGTTACGCTTGCAACACCCGTATCAGCAGGATTACAAGAACTCGCGTTAGCAAAAGTTGAATCTGACGGCAACAAGGTCGTTGTTATCGTATGCACCGAATCACAAGTAAACTGATTTGGATTCGTTACGCTTGCAACACCCGTATCAGCAGGATTACAAGAAGTCGCGTTTGCAAAAGTCGAATCTGACGGTAATAAGCTTGTCGTAATGGTATGCACTGAATCACAAGTAAACTGGTTAGGATTTGTTACACTAACGACACCTACGTTCGCAGGATTACAAGAAGTCGCATTGGCAAAAGTCGAATCAGAAGGCAACAAGGTCGTTGTTATCGTATGCACTGAATCACAAGTAAACTGGTTAGGATTTGTTACACTAACCACACCTACATTAGCAGGATTACAAGAAGTCGCATTGGCAAAAGTTGAATCAGACGGTAAAAGAGTTGTCGTAATGGTGTGCACTGAATCACAAGTAAACTGGTTTGGATTTGTTACACTTGCAACACCCGTATCCAAAGGATTACAAGAAGTGTTATTTGCGAAAGTTGAATCAGAAGGCAACAAGGTCGTTGTTATCGTATGCACCGAATCACAAGTAAACTGATTAGGATTTGTTACACTTGCGACACCCGTATCCAAAGGATTACAAGAAGTGTTATTTGCGAAAGTTGAATCTGAAGGCAACAAGGTCGTTGTTATCGTATGCACCGAATCACAAGTAAACTGGTTAGGATTTGTTACACTTGCCACACCTACATTCGCAGGATTACAAGAAGTCGCATTGGCAAAAGTTGAATCAGACGGTAAAAGAGTTGTCGTAATGGTGTGCACTGAATCACAAGTAAACTGATTTGGATTTGTTACGCTTGCAACACCCGTATCAGCAGGATTACAAGAAGTCGCATTGGCAAAAGTCGAATCTGAAGGCAACAATGTCGTTGTTATCGTATGAACCGAATCACAACTAAACTGATTTGGATTCGTTACACTTGCCACACCTACATTCGCAGGATTACAAGAAGTCGCATTGGCAAAAGTTGAATCAGACGGTAAAAGAGTTGTCGTAATGGTGTGCACTGAATCACAAGTAAACTGATTTGGATTTGTTACGCTTGCAACACCCGTATCAGCAGGATTACAAGAACTCGCGTTAGCAAAAGTTGAATCAGAAGGCAACAAGGTCGTTGTTATCGTATGCACTGAATCACAAGTAAACTGATTTGGATTCGTTACACTAACCACACCTACATTAGCAGGATTACAAGAAGTCGCGTTTGCAAAAGTTGAATCAGAAGGCAACAAGGTCGTTGTTATCGTATGCACTGAATCACAAGTAAACTGGTTAGGATTGGTGACACTAACCACACCTACATTAGCAGGATTACAAGAAGTCGCGTTTGCAAAAGTTGAGTCAGAAGGTAATAAGGTCGTTGTTATCGTATGCACCGAATCACAAGTAAACTGGTTAGGATTGGTTAGACTAACCACACCTACATTAGCAGGATTACAAGAACTCGCATTTGCAAAAGTTGAATCTGAAGGCAATAAGGTCGTTGTTATCGTATGCACCGAATCACAAGTAAACTGGTTAGGATTGGTTACACTTGCAACACCCGTATCCGCAGGATTACAAGAAGTCGCGTTAGCAAAAGTTGAGTCAGAAGGTAAAAGAGTTGTCGTAATGGTGTGCACTGAATCACAAGTAAACTGATTTGGATTTGTTACGCTTGCAACACCCGTATCAGCAGGATTACAAGAAGTCGCATTGGCGAAAGTTGAATCAGACGGCAATAAGCTTGTCGTAATGGTATGCACCGAATCACAAGTAAACTGGTTAGGATTGGTTACACTTGCAACACCTACGTTCGCAGGATTACAAGAAGTCGCATTAGCGAAAGTTGAGTCAGAAGGTAATAAGGTCGTTGTTATCGTATGCACTGAATCACAAGTAAACTGATTTGGATTCGTTACACTAACCACACCTACGTTCGAAGGATTACAAGAAGTCGCGTTAGCAAAAGTTGAATCAGAAGGCAACAAGGTCGTTGTTATCGTATGCACTGAATCACAAGTAAACTGATTTGGATTCGTTACACTTGCGACACCCGTATCCAAAGGATTACAAGAAGTCGCGTTTGCAAAAGTTGAGTCAGAAGGTAATAAGGTCGTTGTTATCGTATGCACCGAATCACAAGTAAACTGATTTGGATTTGTTACGCTTGCAACACCCGTATCAGCAGGATTACAAGAAGTCGCGTTGGCAAAAGTTGAATCAGACGGTAAAAGAGTTGTCGTAATGGTGTGCACCGAATCACAAGTAAACTGATTTGGATTCGTTACACTTGCAACACCCGTATCAGCAGGATTACAAGAACTCGCGTTGGCAAAAGTTGAATCTGAAGGCAACAAGGTCGTTGTTATCGTATGCACTGAATCACAAGTAAACTGGTTAGGATTGGTGACACTAACCACACCTACATTAGCAGGATTACAAGAAGTCGCGTTTGCAAAAGTTGAGTCAGAAGGTAATAAGGTCGTTGTTATCGTATGCACCGAATCACAAGTAAACTGGTTAGGATTGGTTACACTTGCCACACCTACATTCGCAGGATTACAAGAACTCGCGTTAGCAAAAGTTGAATCAGAAGGCAACAAGGTCGTTGTTATCGTATGCACTGAATCACAAGTAAACTGATTTGGATTCGTTACACTAACCACACCTACATTAGCAGGATTACAAGAAGTCGCGTTTGCAAAAGTTGAATCAGAAGGCAACAAGGTCGTTGTTATCGTATGCACTGAATCACAAGTAAACTGGTTAGGATTGGTGACACTAACCACACCTACATTAGCAGGATTACAAGAAGTCGCATTGGCAAAAGTCGAATCTGAAGGCAACAATGTCGTTGTTATCGTATGAACCGAATCACAACTAAACTGATTTGGATTCGTTACACTTGCCACACCTACATTCGCA
>Ga0209491_10000181_pt1 | contig 119654 bp, 118 predicted proteins | sample BON02_FD_187213 | JGI IMG/M metagenome (GOLD analysis project Ga0209491, IMG submission 187213) | Freshwater microbial communities from Lake Bonney liftoff mats and glacier meltwater in Antarctica - BON-02 (SPAdes) (version 2) | ecosystem: Environmental > Aquatic > Freshwater > Ice > Glacier... | reverse complement strand
GTCGTTGGTCAGACGCCTGCCTCAGTCACCTGCGAGGGTGACTTGCCTGCCGAAGTAGACGCCGAGGTGCGCTGCACAGTCACTGCAGACGACGGCTCAGAAGTTGGCGCAACCGTAACTGTGGATAAGGTTGACGGGACCAACGTCAACTACTCGGTTCAAGTAGACGGCTAGCAGCACACGGCCTGCTGTTGCTGCGAACTGGGCACAGGATTCTCGCCCGACCATTCCTAGGACTCGACAGCCACTGCCTCTGCATCGGTGTGGGTCTTGGCTAGGTATATGACCACACCGGCGATTGCCGACAGGAAGATCGCACTGGTCACAGTCGTTCCCAAGCCAAGGCCGCCTTTGACGACTGGTTGCGATAGGTAATCACCGAGCGAAGCCCCGAGCGGGCGGGTGAGCACGTACGCAGTCCAAAATGCAAGGATCTCGTTGAGGTGAAACTGGAAGCGTGCAATGGCCACCGCACCGATAAGCGCAGCGAACAACAGAGCCGATTTCCAGTAGCCCAAGTTCAGCCCTTCAGCTAGTAAGTCGCCGGCGGCGGTCCCAAGAGCAAAGGTAAACAGAATTGCGAGCCAGTAGAACGCTTCGCGTTTTGCCGTGATAATTGTGTGGATTGAGAGAGTCTTCTCGCTCGCATACCAGGCGCCGAACGTAACAAACATTGCGATGGCGAAGAAGGCAGTTGTTTTGCCGAGTGAGAAACCGAAATTATCAACAAGGTTATCGGTGATGAGCGTGCCAACGATGCTGATCAGCACGACCGACAGCCAGTAGATTCCAGGCATATAGCCTTTTGCGCGGAACTGGAAGACCAGCGAAATGCCGAGTAGCACCGTCATCAGCACAGTAGTAACAGTGAGCCCGAGCCCAAGGTTGACGCCAAGAAAGTCGGCTGCTGTCTCGCCAACAGTTGTTGCAAGGATCTTGATGATCCAGAAAAAGATAGTGACCTGCGGAACCTTGTTCAGCACTCGAGCCGTCTGAGAACGTGTGTTCGAAGGAGTCTCGGGGGACTGTTGTTGAGAAAGGTCTTTATTGGGTGTTGCCTTGGCCATACCATCTCGCTTTCGTAGAAGTGAAAGCAGACTAAGAGACACCCAGTTAGAGGCTCCCCCGGCCATGGTGATCTAACGGTTAATTCTTTTTGGCCTACTCAAGGATCAGATCTTCAGATGTATCTGGCAGGATGAGCCTGAACTGCGTCGGGCTAGCAGCTGCCACTACCAAGCGGCCACCCTCACCCTCTGCAAGCGAGCGAGCCAGAGCTAGACCAACTCCGTTACCTGTGGCACCGGGGTCGTAGCGCACGAACAGCTGCGCAGGTTCTCGTTCTAGGCTGCCGGCATCAGTTACTGTCAGAACAAGCGCACCTGAGCGTGCTGCGACCTCAACAGTAATTTCGCCTGAGCCATGCTCTAGCGCGTTACCGATGAGCACATTGCTGATCTCATCGAGTACCTGCGAGCTGACGTTGAGCGAGTCCTGCTCGGCTGCATAAAACTGCGCCAGCCTGCCCGATTCGGCTAGCCGCGCAGACCACCGAAGCCGAACCGTCTCCATCCAAACTGAGAGCTCTACTGGCGAACGGTGCGCCGTTACGCTGCGTGCAACGTCAAGCAGTGTAGCAATCGTGGATTCAAGGCGGTCGATCTCTGTAAGGGATTCGCTCAGCACGACTCGTTGATCTTCACGGGGGTTGAGGACTTCACCCTCTATCGAGAGGCGCAGCGCCGTGAGGGGTGTACAGAGCTGATGCGATGCGTTGGCCGAGAACTCGCGCTCTCGGCGCAACAGCCTTTCAAGCCGCTGAGCGGTGCCGGACAACGCTTCGGAAGTTGCATCAAGTTCTGCCACTCCGCTCACTCGCCGAAGAATTGCAAAATCGCCTCCACCAAGGCGCACCGCGTCGTCACGAATCAGCTCTAGCGGCTCTACCAAGCGACGAGATAAGAACCACCCTGCAGCAGCGGCAATCCCAATTGCGGCTAGGTCAAAGGCCGCCAGAATCAGTACATCGCGCCGAATTCTTTCCTCTGTGACGGACACTAATTCGGCCACCCAGACGACCCCTTGAGGCTGTTCGTCAATCACTAGCGGGCGAGTCACCACCAATAAAGGCCCAGCCGTACCCTGCCGGGTTAAGAGCTTGGTGCCGCGAACAAGGTCGTCAGCTCGGACCGGGCCATCGCCGGCAAGTCGCGTCCCGTCAGGCAAGTAGACCGCTACTGAGACGCTGGACTCGATCTTCGGCAGCGTGATCTTATCGACGCCGGTTAGCGAGGAAACAGAGATATCTGCTGCTACTCGCTCGGCGACCCGTTCCAGTTCTCGAACGGATTCTGAGCGGGCACGCAGCGAGGACACAATTGCGAGTGGAATCGTGAGGAGCGCCGTAGCCAGGACCGTAACTCCGATAATCGCTACCAGAATCCTGCGCCTCATGTGACAGCGGTGGGCTCAGTCACCTGGTTCCCAGCGGTACCCAACGCCACGCAATGCAGTGATGCGACTCACGGTTCCGGCGGCCTCGCCCAGCTGACGGCGAAGCGCTGCGATGTGTACATCAAGAGTTTTGGTAGACCCGAACCAGTGCTCATCCCACACCCGACTCATCAAGTCTTCACGGCTTACGACATTGCCGCGATGCGTCAGCAGCTCAACGAGTAGGTCAAACTCCTTGACGCGAAGCTGCACCTCGTTGCCAGCGACATAGACCCGGTGCGGCCCAAGCTCAACTACAACGTCGCCATCGCTCAGTGTTTCGGGCATGTCATAGATGTTCGGCGAACGGAGCTGCGCTCGTATCCGGGCGAGCAACTCCGCTAGCCGGAACGGCTTGGTGATGTAGTCCACCGCACCGGCGTCAAGCCCGATGACGACATCAATCTCCTCAGACCTAGCAGTGACCATCAGCACCGGAACCCCGACCCATTTAGCAATCAGTTCACGAGCCAAATCTACCCCGTCGGCGTCAGGTAATCCGAGGTCCAACAGCACCAAATCTGGGGCAGATGACAACTCACCTACCGCTGCAGCGGTGAGTGCACGCTCACACTCGTACCCAGCGTTTTCAAGTGCTCGCTGCAGACTTGCACCAATCGCTGGGTCATCCTCGACGATCAATAATCGGTGCTGTGTCACGTCCAACTCCTGAGCATCATCTTTGTCTATCCGTACCGAGTTTACTAACCACTCAGGCTTGGTGGTGAGGACTACTCCGATGGCCGAGGTAGCTCTGTACACATACAACCCTGCGGATCAGCGCGACATCTATATGATCACCCGTAGCGGCCTCAGCCAAGACCGCAGATACGTTCTGCTTGAAGGCTCGAATTCCAACTTCAGAGATGTGCTTCCTGGTAGCGCATTCCTTATGTAAGCCGCGTAGCTCAGCGGGGATCGCGGAAGTACCAACCATCTTCTGACTCGGCGACAGATACACAGTCTCTACCCACACGCCATAACGCAGCACTAACTGGAGTTGAATCAAACCGGTACCACTCTGGGAACGTGGCTGCTATTGCCTCAGTGGCTGCTTGAGCGTGGTAGTGCGGAATGCGATGATCAATGTGATGCGCCACATGGGTAGTGCCGATGCGATGGTGCAACAGATTGATCACCTTTGGGTACGGGCGATCAACAGTCTGAAATACACCAAGCATCCACGACCACTCAGGGTTGGCATAGTGCGGGATTTCTACGTCTGTGTGTTGCAGCCACGTATACGTCACCAGCCAAGCGTTAACCACTAGATAGGGACCGACATAGAGCAGAAGTACAGGAACCATCGAACCGACGTCAATCGACCAGGCAACTAAGAGCGCAAGCACAACCAACACTCCCCCAGTTGAAGCCCACACTCGACTATGCCAGCGGGGCGGAAACAACTCGGTTGAGAATGGTCGAATCGGCCAAAAATGATTTGTTTTGCCTCGACTCGGACCACCGGAAGCGCCCGCAAGTAAATAAGCGGGCCAGCCAACAACTAGTGCCTGTGTAAGTGCACCTACAGCGGCCAGATTTGGATGCTTCGGCTCATGACGTTGGACAGCGGGATCGGAGGAAAAAATGGATCGACCAGGTACGTGAGTCTCTCCTTCATCAAGGTGGTTGGTCTTAGCGTGATGAACGGAGTGACTGCGTTGCCAAGAAAAATACGGAACTAAAAGCGAGGAGTGCAAGACAAAGCCAAGTCCGTCTTGCAACCAAGCCCTGTCAGAAAATGCTCCGTGGCCACATTCATGGGCAACAACCCAGAGTCCCACTGCGGCAGTTCCTGTAACGGCTGCATAGATCACCCAGATTGGCAGCCAAGCCCAGGTCATCGGCAACCACAAAACTGCTACTAAAACTAACCCCGCAACTAGGGCTAGGGAACCACCAAGGTAGGCAAGTGAGCGGGCCGTGCTTCGATCAAAGCAGGCCGCAGGAATTACCTCTCGCACTTGAGATCGGGTTGGAAGAATCTTGTATTCAAGGGTACGAGAATTCACAAAGCTCATAATGCCGCAGCGTGGCCGTTGGGAACAATCGGCCCAAATATTCTGATTTTGCGGCCCAAGGGCAGGCATACTTAAAGGATGGAATCGAGTTTTACACGAATGGATGAGTCCACTGCCGAACAATGGGCAGTCATTGGTGCCGAGACAGCAAAAAATCAGGTGCGCGTCGCAGACAGAGTGCTTGATCTTTTGCAGTCCCTATCAAGCATCACTGACGGGTTTGGCACCGACCAGCTCACCCACTGTTTACAAACAGCAACTTTGGCCGAGCAAGCAGGTGCCGATGATCAGGTTGTGGTGGCGGCTTTGTGCCATGACATCGGCAAGGCAATTTCTGTGCCGAATCACCCAAGAATCGCTGCCGAAATTTTGCGGCCCTATGTGCGGCCCGAGGTTTTTAACATGATCCTGGTGCACCAAGACTTTCAGGGTCGCCACTATTACGCCCACTTTGGCGGTAACCCCGAGGCTCGTGAACAACACCGTGACGCGCTGTCAGAGGAAGAGTTTGCGCTGGCCGCACAGTTTGCCGACGAATGGGATCAGATTGCATTTGACCCCGAGCGTGAGACCTTTCCCTTGGAGCATTTTGAGCCGAAGATACGTTCAGTATTTGCTGCCGCTCAGATGATGTAAGCGTTTTTTACCTCTATGCCGATCGGGCCCTCACTCGGCGTCGCGGTCCGAGAGGTGCTCGACATAGGAAAGAGTCTGGGCGAGGCTCACCAAGTCGGCGTACTTCGCGTTGATATCGAAGAGGTTCGCTTCGTGCGGACCGCTGGCCCGATCACCGACGCACTCTCGCGGCAGCATCGCCGGAAACCCATACTGCAGCAGATCGATAGCTGTAGCCCGGATGCACCCAGAGGTAGTCACTCCGCACAGGATCACGGTGTCGACCCTCTAGCTGATGAGGACCGAGGCCAGGTTGGTACCGAAAAAGGCCGATGCACCCTTCTTCAGGACCACGGTCTCGTCAGTTCGGGCTCCGAGTCTCGGGTCGATGTCCACCCACCTATCGCTAATTTAGAGTTGGGCTAGGGCTGAAATCTGGTCCGAGGGCAAAGTCCGGATCGGTGAACCCACACGAGAGGTCGACGCCAAGCAAGGCCGGGCGCTTTCCTCACAGCATCGGTCGGCCGATCCTGGCGCGCTCATACGTTTCCTGCGCTTTATCTTCACTCATGACAAGACCCTAACCGTCCTGCTACCGAAAAATACCAGTCAACCAACGCTCCGGGATTCACCGACACGGCATAATTCGCAACGGCATCGCAGAAGTCATATAGGTGAGTGCCCGATGATTCGCCGGGGAGGTTTGGTCGTATATGTACGTATCGAGAGCTCCTAACTTGACCCCACCGACGGCGCCGTCAGCGCGGTCGGACCATCATGAGTCGAGGACGTACAGCAGCACAACGCGATTACATTGGCGCGCGTCAGTGACGCGCGTTAGTATGTATTTCGTGAAGGAATCAGCGGGTGTCCGCGAAGAACCAGGCTCGGCGAGCGGCAACCGACGCTCAGCTCAGCGCGAGGCCACTCGGGCCCGCCTCTTCGAAGTGACGGTCGAGGAGTTCAAAGAGCGCGGATTTGCAGCCACCGAGATATCGGTTATCGCTGAACGTGTCGGTGTATCCCGCGGCGCCTTCTACATGCACTTCGCCGACAAGAGCGAGGTTCTGCGCGAGTTGCTCCGCATTGAGGAACGTCGCATCGCCGCAGCGGTTCTCCCCTCCAGCGACCGGGGAGTTCCACTCGAAGAGGTATTCAGTGGCGTCGTCGATGCCGTGCTCGCAGCAGAGCGAAGGCTCGGCCGCCGACTGGTCCGCGAGCTGTGCGCTGCGCAATTCCGGCCCGATTTCGGAAAGTCTGATGATGTCGGAGACCATCCTGTAGGGCTGATGCTCATCGACGCTATCGCCGATCGCCCAACACAGATCGATCCGGCTGACCTAGCCATGACCTTCCTCACCGGCCTGTTCGGGCTGTTGGCGACCGACGAGGCGGCTCCGGCTGCCCGCAGACGCCGACTGGATCTCCTTGTGCAGCTTGCGGCCTCGGGGACGATTGCGCCATGACCACATATCGCTCACAAGGCGCACAACAACGGCGCTACGAACAGCGGCCGACACTGCCGACACTATCCACCACATGAACTCCTCGATCGGAGAGCTCAATGCCAAGTCATAAGCCAACCACCCTGTTCGACCGCCTCGGCGCCTTGCGAGGACTGCTGCGGATCAGCGACGAGGACTACAACGCCTACATGGGCTCCTACGACGAGTTGTTCATCGACTCACCCGAGAACACAAAGTCGGATTACGAGAACGGCGTGCCGATAAAGGGTTACCCACAAGGCAGCAGCAACGAACTGCAGGCGCTGTACAAGGTCATTCACCTGCTGTGCACACTTGGCTCGGTCGAAAAGATGTACATGCCACCCGAGATGGACCCCGAGCAGTCTGTACTGCAAAACCAGATTCTATTTGAGCGCGTCGTGGCAGCGGATTTGCAGCTGAACCCGGGTGACAAGGTGCTCGATATGGGCTGCGGCTGCGGCGCTATTGCGGAACACATCGCCGAGCTGACCGGCGCAACCCCCTATGGAATCAACCTCGACGCCTCACAGATCGAAAAGGCCTGGCGCAACCCAAATCTGCCGAAGAGCAACTTCGCTGTCGGTGACTTCAACAAGGCTTTCGAGTTCGATGACGAGTCATTCGACGCCGTGTACGCCGTCCAGCCGATGACGTATGTGAGCGACCACGCCTTCACCTTCTCGGAGGTGTTTCGGGTACTTAAACCGGGCGGCCGTTTCGTCATCAACGACGTCGCCGCGCTCGACGCATACGACCGCGACAACCCACACCACAAGACCTTGATCCAACACTCCCGAGAACTGACCGTCTTCGGCGGGTTCTGGTACTACGAGTACTGGGAGGACGCCTATCGCGACGCCGGCTTCGAACTGGTCTCCTCTGTCGGACGGCCAGCGGTGGGGATGATCAAGAAGGAAGTCGCTCTGTTTGATAAGTACGAAGCGGCGTTCAAGGCTTTAGCCAAGATCCGCTTGATTCCCAAGAAGACCGACACGCTGATGCAACGCCTGAACGAGAATAGCCAGTCCTACATCCGCGCCGAAGAAGAAGAACTGCTCACCTTGAACTGGCACTGCGTCGGCCAGAAGCCCACCTAACCTCGGTGGGGTCAACGTGCACGAGCCATTCAGGCCAGAGAAGGGCCTATGAGTGCGCGAAAAGATCATAGTTATGACTGACCCCCCCGTATTTCGTCATTGCCAATCGGCCTCTGCTCAGGGTAATCCGCTGCAATTTAGACCCCCAACAGTGTCTTGTAGTCCTAGAAGTTCTTCAAGTACCTCCGGCTCTTGATATGCGAACCGCCGAGCTCGAAAGACAAAGCGCGAATTGCGCCTCCTACAAGGGCACATGAAGCCCTTTGATGGCTAAAAGTTCGCGTGATCTCGCAGCTTGTGAACGCTGGCTAGTGGGTGCCCGGGGCGCAAGAATACCCACCGGTCCGAGTCCCGAGCTTCGCTCCGCAGTCGATCACTACGGGCTGCTAGCCGACCTTGATTACGCCCCAGGCTCGGATTCGCCTGAGAGTCAGCCCTCTTGCCCATAGTCCTCAGCGCAGCATTGGGCGGTAGCTCTGTATTATCAGTCCCGGCTAGGGCCAAGGATGCTTGACAGTTGGCTCTGCCACCACGAGTCAACTCGCTCTGCCGCTTCATTGAGTTGGCTTTGGCCTAACCAACCACGCACCTGATCGAGTTTTTCTTCGATCTGGACCGAAGTTGAGGCTGAGGTGATGCTGATACTCCCCGGAAATCCTGCCAATCTCGCTAGGCCATCGGCTTTGAGTTGGTAGTACTCAGAATCCGCTACCAAGACCGCTGGGGTGCCTGCTTGAAGGGCCCACAGCGCCAAATGGTAGGAGTGAGTGATCACTAAAGATGCGCGCCCCAGCAGAGCAACTGTGAGTGCAACTGATTGACCCGTGTCAATCACCCGCCAAGGCGCAACACGGTCTACCGATTGGGCAAGGCTTGCAAGGAGTTCAACCTCTGGCGGCGGATTGCTGTTGACTGCAACTCCGAGAACATTCAACTCGGCTCGACCTGCGAGATGATCAACCGCCGCGGCAAGAACAGGCAGATTTGTGTTGCCCACATAAGTTGCCTCACGCGCATGAAAAACCAAGAACTCACCTGATGGAGCTTGTGCCTCAGTTAGTGCGCGATTCAGCTGTTCCTTCGGCGCTGCTTCGGCAGCCATCGCATCGTCCCCAACGAGTTCGGCGCTGCTGCTCAGCTGATCGTTAATCACCTCAACCGAGCCTGAATCTCTGCAACCAAAGGCTTGGGCATGGCTGCTCATCAAGCGAACAAGGTCGAGTTCACCGGGATTACATGGACCAACCCCCTGACCCGAAACAACCACTGGAACTTGAGCAGCAGATAGACACAATGCAAGCGCGGCCCGTGGCCTGAGCAGGTCTTGTGAAAATGCCGAAGCAAGGTTCCCACCGCCAAGAAAGAATGCCGCCTGATAGCTACCTAAATCAAGCAGCTGCTGCACAGGGTGACCACAGTTGTCAGCATTCAAAGGGCTCACAGGGTTGCGAGCCGCAATTTCTTCACCAGAAACACGCCACTCAGACAACGCAGCTCCGCACTCAATTTCGGCACTGCTCAGTCCGGCCCAAGCCTGCAAAACCGTGCCGATCCAAGGAACAGCTAATCCATCCATCAGGGGAAGTCCACGATCTGAAATCATTTCGATTCGAGCATTTGGATATGCCGTGCGTATCCTTCGCAAAGCGCAGGCGCTGATTGCATCATCACCGATATTGCCAACGCCACCAGGTGCCACCACTAAAAGGCGCGGCCCAATAACAGCCGGTACTACAGGCTGCGGCGGCCAAGCAGTAGGCGCACCAACTAGGTCTTGTGCGGTTTGAGAAGCCCAAAGAATGCCAGTGGAACTGTGAGCACCGAACAACGCAAACAGATCAAAATCCGGGTCGTCGTACAAGTAACGCCGGGCAATTCGATTCTTTACGCTCGGAAAATCTGCAGCCGTGGTGCTGTGGCGCAGAACGGACTTTCGGTAATAGCCCAGCACCTCTGGAACAAACGCTACGAGTCTTCCTTGTCTCAAAATTCGCAACAGAAGTTCAAAGTCATCGGCAACACCGGCGAGTTGTGGGTCAGTTGAGTAACCGCCGGATTGCAGCACCGCCTGAACATCAATGATTGCCATTGAGTCAAAGCTCTGTCCGTTGCGCAAACTTTGCGGCGATGGTGCATACGCAAACGCATCCCACTCGGTTCTTCGCCCAGATACATTTTCTGATGAGGCCAACACGTGCCCAAAGGTGATTGCTGGCCGGTACTGCATTGCAACTTCAAAACCCTGGACTACACCAGATGGCGAGAGCCGATTGTCGGCGTCAAGAATCACTGCATGCGTAGTCGGGCATGCAGCAAGAAGAACGTTGCGAGCCCGCGTCAAACTCAGATTCACTGAGGAGCGAATTACCCGAATCTGAGGGTCGCCCTGCAGCGAAGCAAGCAGGGCCGGGGTCTCGTCATTCGAAGCATCATCGAGGATAAGTACCTGGCCCTTGTGCGCCTCAGGGAGTCGGTCAAGTGAGTAGCGTGCCGACTCAATCGCTCTGGGTAACCAGGCCCCATGGTTCCACGTAATGATCATCACGCTCAGGCCCTCAACTCGGCTGCTCTGAGTCGCAAGCCCAGAAATCAGTTCAGCCGTTGCTGCGTCTCGAGTCGCCCCAAGAGTTGCCACAAGGTCTATCCCAGTGCCGTGAATGGCCTGAGTGATCAATGCGGCAAGGTCACTCTGTTGCGCTAGCGAGGCCTGCTCAAAACCCTTGAGCTGCGACTGCAATTCCACCTGAGCTTCGCGAGTCCAGACAATTTCTGTCTCGAGTTTATGGACTCGCTCCAGTAGTGCCTCATTAAGCATGGTCGCCGACCCTGCTGAAGCAAGGAGTGAGTGGCTAGCTGCATCAAGATGCTGCGAGACCTGGTCTATGCGTTCAGTCCGCGCAGGGACGCCCCGCAATCTTGACAGCCATCCGCGCCAAGCCTTCGCTGTAGTCATAGAGCAATCGGCTTTGTGGTTTGGCCTAGAACAACCAGTTGGACTGCGGCAACATAGAGCGCTTGCAACTCGGACATATCTGGAAGCCCACACTCCACCTGATGCATGCTACGAATCAACGGAGACGCCCAGACTGGCAGCTCTGCGCGAAGTAGCTGCAGATGCTGCTCGGCCATGAACTGAATCGGCACGCAACCATGCTCGATGGATTCTAGTAAGCGAACTCCATCTAATAATGGTGTCTCACTAAACCAACAGCGAACCGTTGATGCGGCGAGCAGGCGAGACACTGCGCTCGGCGGAGCACCAGAAATATCGGCGTCAACAATCAGGACTGCACCCTCTGGCCAGTGGTCAGTAAGTTCAGCTGCTAATTCGATTGATCCTGTACCCCAGCGGTCGGCTAAACACCAGTCAATTGAACGCTCAAAATTGGCGCTACTCGCGCATAGGGCATGGCGATCTTTGAGTGACACAGGAATGCTTAAAGACTCCGCACCCCAGCCAACCGACTGATCGGGGGTGAGCACGCGGCCTACGGCAGCAAATCTGGCAGCAGGGTTAAGCCCTGCAAGGCCGCGGCGCTGACCATTCTCAATCCGAGATAGATAGTCTTCCCAAGCCTCTCTTAACACGGCGTGATCCTCATCAATGGCATCAATCACCTGTTGAAGTGCCACGGCCGGACTCGGCCCAGCCAACTGAAAAATCGCTGCAGCGCTAAGCGGTCTTTCAAAGGCTGATTCGATAAGTTCACTAGCACCAAGCAACTCAAAGCACGTCATCGTATGCAAGCACTTCAGACACCTTCCGCAGTTCCTGCGAGTGTCACCTACCCAGCACACTTTGATTGCTGCTGCTAAGGCTGGCATTGTCGCGACCACAGCGGCTTTTTGTACTCGACTCATCTCTGAGTGCACCGCAAGCACCTGTGTTGCGTCCGTTGACCACATCGGATCAATAGAAATATTGCTGCCGTGCGGGACCGAGTCGGAAGCAGTAACAGTTTGAGAGATGCTGAGTGTTCCCAACATAGGGCTTAGCAGCAGAGCGGTTCCGAGTAACACGGCCCCATGAGTTTGACCCCATGGCACAAACATGTCGGCCTGTTCGCGCAGGTTGGTCCTGAGTCGGATCAGCGGCAGGCCAACAAGGTCAGCAACGGCTTGAGTATCTACCCATACTTCAGCCGCAACTTGAGGGGAATGGTTTGGCTCAAGACCATCAATTCCCAACAGGTGAGTGACTGCTGCCGAGGAGCCGTCAAGTGCCGCTACAAGTGATGCAGTTGAGTCGATCCCGCGAGTAAACAACAATCCTGCTTGATCACCGGGGCTACTCACTGACATCTCGAAATCTGACTCACTCGCACCACTAGCGGACTTAGCGGTGATGATGTCTACCTTGAAGTTAGGAACCGACCAGTCCCACCACTCATTAAACAGCGCTGCAGCCGAGACCAGGCCATCAGCCTGTTTTGGCGATAGGGCTTGATCAATCTGCAAGTCCTGCCCTAGATAGCTAGCCAGCAATGTGGCTAATGGCAAAAACGGATCCAAACTTGGTACTACAAATCGGATCAACTCTTTCGGGGCGGCAATCCACCATGTCTGTTCTTCACCATCAAGGGCAACGGTGCAAGAGAGCACAACTTGGTCACCTTCAACGGCGACCTTTCAGTGACAAACGCGCATGGCTGCAAGATAGCAGCCCTCGGTCTAGGACCGCTGCGCTCGCCACCGTTGCCTTCCCTTCACCCTCCCCCCTTCGTTCCCGCCCCTCCGTTGTTTTGTCCTGCGAGGGACCCCCTATAGGGGGTCCCTCGCAGGACAAAACAAGGATTTGGTGGTGGGGGGCCGAGCTAAAGGCCGCTGCGCGCAGCGTTGATCTTGTCGGCCACCACTTGGGGTTCTGGCATCTCAAGAACAAGGCGGGCATATTTCTCATGCTCTAGGTCAATGACCAACACGTTGTCTGCTCGAGCCACATACCAAAACTGCCAAGACTCAGCGTTGCGGAATGATCCCGCCCAAAACATCCCGGGGATTCTGGTTCCCGGGAACTTCGCAGACATGTGTTGGCCGCCCTTGGCCTCATCCACAGTCATGACTTGGGCGCTTGCAACATCTGAAAGTGGGATCATTAGATGCGACTTCATAGCCAAGGCACCGCTCAAGCCAGTCAGGTGAACAGACATCTCGGTGTCAGTGAGTTCGATTTCTACAGTCATATCCGTACCCTACTTGAACAGAGAACTAGTAGACCCCTCGTCAGGATTTAAGCAGTCGGCAATTCAAGCTGAAGCCGATCCAGATTCACAGAACGCCCGTAGCCCAGCGGCTTGCGTATCAATCGTCCGACGAGTTGCCGAACCACCAATCAGAGATGAGATCCCCGCAAGTGCACCCGACTGACGAACTCGTAAGGTGACGATGGTTCCTGATGTGCTCTGGGCGAGTTCGTGATCAACGTCAGTGGTCACCCCCGCTCCGGAGTTTCTCCATGTAAAGCTCTGCCCCGGTACAAGTGCAGAAACCTTCCAGACTGCTGCTTTGAGTTTGGGCTGCTTGATCTGAACTTCACTACCCTCACTCAGCGGCTCATCCTCTACCCGAGCAAGCCAACTCACGGTCTCGGTCCACTTCGGCCAAGTCACGACGTCCATTAATGTTCGCCACACCAGCTCGGGGTCGGCTGCAATCTCTACTGAGGTTTGATATTCCACCCTATGTATCGTTGCGCAGTTCCTAAGCATCTGCACGTTTCAGCTCGCTGTTTCTGCCATGCAGGTTTGATGGTTGCAAAACTCAGCCCGCCTATTTCAGATGTGTCTACTCAGCAGAGTGCGGAAGATCTGCGGCACGCGCTGCCCGAAGACTAATCACCTGATTAGTTGCCGCTGACTCCATTGCAGCGAAGGCAATCCGGTGACTTTCGGCGCTCACTTTGGCCGACACTGCCGAAGGTCGGCCAGTCGAGACGGCAGACAGAAACTCTCTAAAGAGAGGTTGTTCACCACCACCGTGGCCATCGTAGGCAGTGGGAACGCGCTGCTTGCGAATTCGGCCCGACTTGTGATCTGACACGTTTAGCCAGCCGTCCAGAGAGTGAAGCTCACCCCAAGCGGAACCTCTCGTGCCATCAACTCGCACAACACGCATGGATCGGTGCGAGGTTGAGTGCAACGTGAAGTTTGCCAGTACCCCATTTTGAAATTGGATCGAGACAGTTTGGCTAGATGGCTGATCGTTATCACCAACCCGATATGCGCAGCGGCCCCAACGGGTGGTCCGCAAGGCCGTATCAAGGCCCTCTGCAGTGTGGTCGTCGGTAACGGCTGCAACAGGCCAGCGCCACCACTGAAGCTTTGTAGAAACTGCAGGGATCGAAGAAGCCATCAGCTTGGGACGAACCGCCTTGAGTACGGAGGCCCCTACGCCTAGGCCTAGTGGCCGCTTTGCCATAGCAAGGTCACCGAGCACGGGCGTTAAGTCTCTGTAAGTCGCAACTGCGTCGTAGGGGCAGGTCTGCGAATGCGGGCAGCCCTCTATGCAGTACTCGGGCGCGCCCTCAGGTGCATTCTCTTCACGTAGCTCGGTAGGGCGAGCGAACGAGGACACCAACTCGGCCGGAGACCCCGCAAGCCAGGTCAGCAGATCTAAGTCATGGCAGGACTTCTGCAAAAGCCACGGCACTTTACTGCTGCGTGTATGGCCCCGAGCGTAGGAGTGAGCGTAATGCCAGAAAGCAACATTTTCGGACAACTGAATAGTGACAACATCACCAAGCTCGCCCGACTCGATCACATCATGCAGGCGCCCGAACAAGTGCGAATACCGATACACATGACAAACCGCCACTATCCGATCTGCCGCTTCAGCCGCCTCAACGATCCGGGCACAATCCGCGTCGTCTAAGGCCATCGGTTTTTCTAAGAGCACGTGATACCCAGCCCGGAGCGCTGCAATGGTGGGAGCAACATGATGCGTGTCTCCTGTTGCAATGATGGCGTAATCAGCGCGGCGAGGGCCCTCGAATAATTCTTCCCAGCCAAGCAAACAATCGGCAGCGCTCAGGCTGTAGCGCTTTGCAAATCGCTTACGCCGGCCCTCATCTGGGTCGGCAACCGCCACAATTTTACCGAGTTCAGGTTCCTTGAGTAACAACTTTGCATACGCGTCGTAGCCGCGATCTCCTGCACCTACCACCACACCTGTCAACGACATCTCTCTATTCTGGCCGTAAGAGAGAGTGCGAACAGGCATCGGGGGTGTCATGCTGTCTGCGTTATGAGTAGATCATTCCCACAAATACGCCGACTCGAAGATGCCCCTGCGCTGCGAAGCCGGCTAAGCGAGCTTGGCTGCGAGCTTCCCGTGGCTGAGCAGGTTGATCCGAGAGGTGCCCTTGCCGCGCCGTTTGATCACGCGGGCTGGCATTTTGAGAATCGTTTTGCCGTTCTTCCAATGGAAGGTTGGGACGGCACACTCGATGGTCGACCGACTGACCTTGTGCACCGCCGATGGCAGCGGTTTGGAAGTTCTGGCGCTGGACTGATCTGGGGTGGCGAAGCCGTGGCCGTTACCGCAGCGGGTCGTGCTAACTCCCACCAACTCACCATCGGACCCAACAGCGTGCAAGATCTTGCAGGGCTACGTGCCACACTGCTCGAGGCTCACAGCCAATCTGGTCGCTCTGCTAGCGAGTCTGCAACTGCCCCGCCAGCCCCGCCGATGATTGGGCTGCAACTCACTCATTCGGGCAGATGGGCACGACCGCTTGGTCAAGCAGCGCCACTCATTGCCTACCGCCACCCGCTACTAGATCAGCGGGTAGGCGCTGAGCAGTGCATAGTTTTGACCGACCAAGACCTAGATGAGTTAGTCAATGCATTTGTGGCCGCGGCCGTGGTCGCTCGCGATGCAGGGTTTGATTTTGTTGACGTCAAGCATTGCCACGGGTACCTGCTGCATGAGTTGCTGTCGGCTGTGGATAGGCCCGGTCCCTACGGCGGTTCATTCGAAGGACGCACCAAGTTTCTGAAAGATGTAGTTACAGGTATTCGTAAAGAAGCACCCGAGTTGCGAGTGGGCGTTCGGCTATCTGCATTCGACGTGGTCCCGCACATGACTGGGCCAGAGGGCACGGGTATACCTGAGTCAACCGGGCCATACCCTTATGCATTTGGTGGTGACGGAACGGGCCTAGGGATTGACCTGACCGAGACGCATCTGTTTTGTGACCTGTTAGTAGAGCTAGGTGTGACCATGTTGTGCATGACTGCTGGCAGTCCCTATTACTGCCCGCATGTGCAACGACCTGCGTACTTCCCACCTTCGGATGGCTACCAGCCGCCGCGGGACCCGCTGGTTGATGTCTGGCAGATGCAGCAGGTAGCTCATGACCTCGCGTCGGCTCACCCTGAACTGCTTGTAGTGGGTTCGGGGCTGACCTACTTGCAAGAATTTTTGCCGCAGGTTGCTCAGGCCCTGCTCGAGGAGGGGTGGATGCACATGATCGGGCTTGGGCGCATGGCGCTCAGCCTGCCCGAGTTGCCTGCTCAGGTACTTGCTGGTCAAACCCTTGATCGGAAATACGTCTGTAGAACATTTAGCGATTGCACCACTGCACCAAGACACGGGTTGATCTCAGGGTGTTGGCCGCTTGACGAGTTCTATAAGCAGCGCCCCGAACGAGTTGAGTTGGCCCGCATCAAACGTGCCACCAAACAGGCCCACAACCCGTTACCAGCAGATACTGATACTGATACTGATACTGATACTGATACTGATACTGATACTGATACTGATACTGATGCTGATGCTGCACACGATTCGAGTGCCGAATGACTAACGCTCCGGGCATTGTTCCAAACCGCATCATTAGCGGCGCGTCGGCAGTGCTAATGGCCGTCACTGAAGACGGCAGCATCTCTTGGGACGAGTTTGAGCAACACTTAGAACGAACCATTCATGCCGGGCTGACCCCAGCAGTAAACATGGATACGGGCTTTGGGCCATACCTGTCTGCACAACAACGAAGCCAAGTGCTGACTCTGACGAACAGCTTTGGGGTCAGGTTTATTGCTGGAGTCCACACAGATGATCAGCCCGGAGACGCGTTCAACTCAGCAGAACTGATTTCACAAACTGTGGCTGTCGCCGAGTCCAATGCCGTTCCAATTTTGTTCCCAAGTCACGGCCTCTCTGCGCTCGCAGAGAGCCAAGTGCTTGAAGCCCACGAGTTGGTTGCCACAGAGGTCGATGCATACTTAGGGTTCGAACTTGGGCCGATGTTTCATCCAGCTGGTCGAATCTATTCAGCTGAACTGTTTGAAGGCCTGCTGGGAATCAACGCCGTGATTGGGCTCAAACACAGTTCGCTTCGGCGCAACTTGGAATGGGAGCGCTTGGCGCTCTGCAAACGAGTTCGGCCAGATTTCCAGTTGATGACTGGCAACGACCTAGCAATCGACATGGTGATCTACGGCTGCGATTATTTGCTGGGGCTTTCTACGTTTTCTCCCGCTGGTTTCGCAGCCCGCGACGCTGCTTGGGCAGCGGGCGATACGGCAAGGTTCTGGGAGCTCAACGACGTGTTGCAGTACTTAGGGCAGTTTGCGTTTCGGCCACCGGTACCCGGGTACCGTCACGACGCTGCGATGTTTTTACAGGCTCAAGGTCTGCTGGATTCGGCACAGACCCACCCCCTATCGCCCAAGCGACCAAGCAGCGATCAAGAAGTGCTCGCAGATATTGCAAAGCGCCTGTCTGACCTGCTCCACCCCTAGCCCCGCCAACTCCAACTCCAACCCCAACCCCAACCCCAACCCCAACCCCAACCCTGTTTTGTCCTGCGAGGACCCCCTATAGGGGGTCCCTCGCAGGACAAAACAGGTTATTCGGGGGGGTGGGTTAGCTGATTAGAGCTGGGGCTAGCCTCCGTAGCTCATCGGTTGCTGGAATCAATAGGTCCTCGGTAAGCACTTGGACACACACATGATCAGCACCGGCATCTCTGTGTTGTTGCACCCGAGCCAAAATGGCCTCCTCGTCACCCCAGGCAACTAAAGCGTCCACTAGGCGGTTGCTTCCACCGTCATATAAGTCGTCATCAGTAAAACCGATGCGCTTCCAGTTGTTGGAGTAGTTGGGCAGGTTGAGGTATCCCGCAAGATGGGTTCTTGCCAAGAAACGAGCGCGCTCAGAATCAGTCTCTAAGACCACTGCCTGCTCGGGCGCTACTAGACGACTAGAGCCCAGCGCATCTCTGACTCGCGCTGTGTGTTCAGGGGTGACCAAATACGGGTGCGATCCGGCTGTGCGATCACGAGCGAGGTCCAACATCTTTGGGCCAAGAGCGGCCAGCATCCGATGCTGCAACGGAACAGGTGGGTCAGCTTCATCTAGGCGATCCAGATACTCACTCATACGAGCCAAGGGTCTTTGATACTGACCTTCCTTGAGCATATTCGCCAGCGGCGCGTGGCTCACACCGATCCCCAGCATCAGGCGTTCGCCAAAGCCAGACACAAACTCTTGGTAGCGAGCAGCCGTCTCTTCTGGCGTGTGCATCCATAGATTCAAGATTCCTGTGGCGATCCTCGCAGTCGAGGTCGCGGCAAGCAGATTCTCGAGTGCACCAAACAAGTCACCGCCCACATCAGGAACCCACAGTGCGCCATACCCCAATGATTCAAGTTCGGTCGCAGCTTCTGCTGCCGCTGTGGAATCGCCGTAACGAAGTGCTGCGCTCCAGACTCCGGTGGTTCCTAGTTGTTGGGTTGGATCTGAATCAGACATTTGAACATTCTTGCCGACTCCTCGATACAAGGCAGTACAGGCGGTGACCCATACCGAGAGCCTTGTGTATGTCAGGCTAAGGGAGTGAGTTCGCAAACCCAACCCCGGAGCTCAGCGGTTCAAGAGTCCCAGGCGTGGCAGCCTTGGTGGATTGGAGCAATCGCCGGACTTGCCTCGGCAGTTGCTGGGCTGGCTATTGGCGAGTTATTGGCAGGATTCTGGACCCGTCTTGACTCGCCGATTGTGAGTGTGGGCAACCGAGTGGTGGACAACGTTCCTCGAACTCTGAAGACCTGGGCAATTGAGACTTTCGGTACCAACGACAAGGCTGTTCTGCTAGGCATGGTTGCACTTCTACTGGCAGTTGGAGCAGCGCTGCTTGGCGTTCTTGCAGTGCGTCGAGGAATTCGTTTTGGGCTTATTGGTATCGGCATCTTTTCGACTGTGGGCATGCTGGCCTCGTTAGGGCGTGGCACAAGCGGCCTGCTAGCGCCGCTGCCAACTCTGTTTGGTGGACTCACCGCTGCTGCGACGCTTGCGTTGCTCATGCATCGCGGCAATCTTGATGTTTCTGGCGAACGAACTCAGGCAGAACAGCCACAGCCGGCGCAATCTATGTTGGTCAAAGAGCCAAACCGTCGACAGTTCTTGGGAACGGCGGCTGGGGTAACAGCAGGTGCATTGCTAATCGGCGGTATGGCTCGCTGGCTGCGAAGTCAAGGCGCCGCAGCCGCTGAACGACTCAAGGTTGTGTTGCCTCAACCAGCAACTGCGCTTGCAGACCCGCCACCTGCGGTAGAACTTGGCATTGCAGAGGTGTCACCGTTCTTTACGCCGAACAGCGCGTTCTATCGGATTGACACTGCACTAACCGTGCCACGGGTAGACCTGTCTACGTGGACCCTCGAGGTCATGGGGCAAGTCAGCAAGCCTCTCTCGTTCACCTACGAGCAACTGCTTGACCGACCCATGATCGAAGCCGATATAACTATTGCGTGTGTCTCAAACGAGGTGGGTGGCGACCTGATCGGCACTGCACGTTGGCTTGGGTGCAGGCTGGATGACTTGCTCAAAGAGGCTGGGGTTTCGGCTACGGCTGATCAGATTGTGGGCCGCTCGGTTGACGGCTTTACTGCCGGATTTCCCACTGCTCTTCTTGATGGCCGGGACGCGCTTGTAGCTATCGGCATGAACGGCGAACCGTTACCCACAAATCATGGTTTTCCTGCACGGCTCGTCGTACCCGGGGTGTACGGCTACGTTTCGGCTACTAAGTGGTTGAATCAGATTGAACTCACCACTTTTGAGGAGTTTCAAGGCTATTGGATTCCGCGTGGCTGGTCAGTCAAGGGACCTATAAAAACCCAATCAAGGATTGACACGCCCAGCAACGGGGCCACAGTAAAAGCCGGCAGCACAGTACCGATTGCTGGCGTGGCTTGGGCACCAATCAGAGGCATTGCAAAAGTGGAGGTTCGGATCGATGAGGGCCCCTGGAAGGAAGCCACTTTGGGGCAGGAGTATCAGGCAACCACTTGGCGGCAGTGGAAGCTCGACTGGCAGCCAAGCAGTGGGGAACACACACTTGCAGTGCGCGCCACCGATGGTGAGGGAGTAACACAAACGGATCAGCTCGCCCCAGTAGCCCCTGATGGCGCAACAGGCTGGCACACCATCAAGGTGTATGCCGACTAGCTACAACACAGTGCTAGCTAAAATGAGACCTGAGGAGGAGCGGTGTTGGATTCTGGCGCGTCGTAGAACACGCCTTTTACAACACCAGACATACCTGCAAGTAGTGACCACGGAATAGTCACCAGTGTTCGGTTGAGGGTTGCGCAAGCATCGTTGTAGTACTGCCGGGCGAATGCGAGCAGGTCTTCGGTGCGGCTGAGTTCTACCTGAAGCTGCTGGAAGTTAGCCGAGGCCTTCAGATCGGGGTAGCCCTCAGCTACCGCAAAAATGTTTGCTAAAGCCTGTCGCATCTCTCCATCAGCTGCCGATTTTTCTCCGATTGTGTTAGCTGTCTGAGCATCAGTTCGTGCTTTGGTGACTGCCTCAAGCGTGTCTCGCTCATGACCCATGTAGCCACGAACGGTCTCTATCAGGTTTGGAATGAGATCGGCGCGTCGAGTGAGTTGCACATCGATCCCAGCCGCAGCTTCATCCACTGACACCCTCTGTGTGCGCAACTTGTTAAGACCGGTCGCAAAAAACAAACCGATCAATATCAACAACACAACTGAAACCAACACAACAATCAGAATCATGAGAATTGCTTTCTTGTTAAGTAAGGGACTGTAAATACCTGGCCGGCAGATAGAGGCCGGTTGGGGGACAAGCTAGATGAGATACTGCACATCAGGCGCTGACCGACTGGCAGGCTCACCATGAGCCACCGCCACCGCCGCCACCGCCAGAGCCGCCAGAGAATCCGCCGCCGCTACCGCTACTTACCTGAGATGCTGCGTAGGCCGCCGAGGCTCCTGCGATTGCCGAGTTGAATGACGCGTTCATATCATTCATTGAGTAGTTCCGACTCGTACCTGCCCAAAGAATCCAAGGGACTTGCGGGGTTTCAAGGCCCTGGGCTTGGTACCGCTGCGCCCATGCATCAGCCGAACCAAGTGCCAGCGCCCAAGGCAAGTACTTGGGGTACCAGTCGAGATGCTGCGCTGCTTCAAAACGAGACTCAGATGAGTCTGTGGTCAAGAACCGCGCAAAACCACCGGCCCTTGACCACACTTGGCGGCCAGACTCTGTCCGTGTTGACAACACCCCCGGGTCAAACAGAATACCAAGAACAACTAGCGCAAACACCCCTAGGCCAATCAGCAATGGCCAAGGTGGCGATGAGTTGGTATCTCCGAAGAAGTAGGAACCAATCAAGAAGAAGCTTCCAAGCATGGCAAGCCAACCCAGCACTACTGCGATTAAACCCTGAGTGGATTTTTTCAAATAGCTGACCGAAGCCTGACCTACTTCGGCTCGCAATGCTTTCCGGGCGGCGGCAATCTGCTCACCGGAACGCTTTGACTTTGACACCTTGAAGCTTTCACCTTGGGTCCTGAGGCCTAGGGCCAAAAGCATCGAGCTTTCGGCAGGCCATTGTGGGATGGCTGCTGGGCCTGTGGGATCTGCAACCAGAGTAACGGTCCACCGGTCATCGTCTCCAGCAAGTTGTAATAAGCCGCGCTCAGCCAGATCAAAAAGTGTTGCCTGCAAGTCTTCTGAGGAATTCTGCTCATCAAGTATGCGTACCCCAAGCGCCGGAAACATCCCTTCGGGCGGTTCAAACAAAACCGGAAATCCGGGCTCTGACTCTCGGGTCGTTGAGATCAGGTAATAACCCAACCCAGCGGCAAGTAAACCAGCAATCACTGACAACCCCAGCGTGAGCGCCACCGAGCCTGAGCCTGAACTTCCAGCAGGGGGAGCAGGCAAGGCACTACTTGGGAATGAGACCCGAACAGTGACTGGAGTAAAGGGCTCAAGTGGACCAGTTTCGATGCGTAAACTCGTTCCCTCAATACTTGCGGTGCAGCGGGTGTCCTTACCCTGAACGCACTCAACGCCATCTGGTTTAGTTGGCAACTGAGCAGAGATGCTCACTGATTGCATGGGCATCTGCCACCCTTGGCCAACAACATCCCACCACCACAGGGTCTCGCCCTTTTTGCCGGGCTCGAGCACCTCAGTAGTAGTGGACTTGATCTGATAGGTGTGTTCGCCAGGAGTCAGAATGACATTGGGGTCGCCAATCCTTGCAGTTGTAGTGCCGGTTGCCCCGGGCACAATTGTGTACGGCTCTTGAAGGCCATCACGAGAGATTGACTCAATGCTGACCGGGTGTTCAATCCCGTCACGGCGCGGATCTGCAGTATCAAAAATTCTAAAGATACCCCGCTTGTTTGGTGGCATCTCAGTTGTGATGACTTCTTCAGAATTCAGATTTCCGTCTTTAGAGAGAAGCATTGACGCTTCATAGTTCGTGATTATCGCTGTGTCTTTGGCCTGTTCGGTCGAACTAGAAAGCGGCGGAAAAACAGCACGGCGAATAGCCCTAGCAGTAGCACGGCACGCAGTGCCCAAGCCAGAACCTTTAGACCACCCGAGGATCGGTTCATGAAAGCAATCGCCTTGTCATAGTTGTCTGTATTTCCTCCACATCAGGCGGCTCGGCTCGTGCATAATTCCGCAGTAATCAAGAAGCAGTAAGGAGCGGGCCGATTCGACTCAGACCAGTCAAGAATGCCAATTGCGCATCATCATCAAGCGCCAAGTAAGCCGGCAACACAACCTCGTCAGTTAATAATTCCGCCTCTTCGCGCTGCTCCCTGTGGTCATCAGTAATTTCGCCTGCGGCATCATCTGCCCAGCCAAACATGGCCATGTCGTTGGGCCGTGAGATGGCATGAGCCGTTAACGAGTCCAATCCAACTGCCCGCAGAGCCAGAAGGTGAGCACTGCCACGAAACTCGCGAAGTAGCGAGATCAACTGCATAGCGCGCCCCGGTGCATCCTCTGCAAGTGGCATGCAGCGTGCCCCAGCGTAAAGAGTGAGCGCTGTTGGGTCCGCGGCATCGTTTACCTGATCGGCGGCGGCCACAAAAGCCTCTAGGCCCTCAACTCCGGTCAGCTTGCGTCGACCATGCTCGGCCGCACACTCCTGAAATACCGCTGCTGCCAGGCTCGGGGCGACAATCTGGCTACCGGCAGTCCACGCATTAGAGAGCACCGTTGGTTCGAAATACCCAAATGCCGCCTGTACCATGGAGGCATCAACATTGCCGAGTACGCCCCCGCGGCCAAGAAAATAGAATTTAAATCCATCGAGGCCTAGTTCGGTCCCGCGGCTCATGGTTTCTGCAACGAAGTAGTGCGCCCACCCAAGGTCTCTTATCTGGGGGCAAGCCGCAGCTAGTAGTTCATCTTCAGTCATGCGCTTATCTTTGCATCTAGGGGGCAGAGGCACACCGGAAATTTAAAACCTTGGAACTCTTCGGAGTAGGAGGGTAGTTTTTCTAACACTGCACAGCAGGACGCTGCAGCTAGCAACTAGGGGATACATGCACGAGATTTCTGATTCAACAGTTGCAAAAGATGGTGACCTGTCGGCTCGGGCTGCTTCGTTACGGTCGAGATCCGCAGTGCAAAATCAGGATCGTGAAGCTTGGCTTGCGCTCTTTGCAGAGGATGCCGTAGTTCAGGATCCAGTTGGCCCCTCGGCATTTGATGAAACCGGTCTTGGCCACCACGGCGCTCAAGCAATCGCTTCATTTTGGGACACCGTGATTGCACCCAATCCGATCAGCATGAGCATTCATGGCTCATACGCTGGAGCGCAAGAGGTTGCCAATGTCATCACCATCACCACAGCGTTTCCCGATGGGTCTCGTGCTCAGGTGCCCGGCGTTGCGATTTACAAGGTCAACAATGCGGGCAAAGTCGTTGCGTTACGGGCCTTCTGGGAGATGGAACAGCTCAACTTCATTGCCGCACCCGCGTAGGGCACTTGCGCTCTAGCGAAGCAGTCATTTGCTACGCAGGCGAGCAACCTCATAACAGGCAATTGCGCCCGCTGAAGCAACGTTGAGCGACCCAAGACGCCCATGCAGAGGGATTGACGCAGTCAGATCACAGCGCTGCCTGACAAGTCGAGACAGCCCCTTACCCTCGGCGCCCAGCACAAGACAAACCCCCGACTGGGCAACTTCAAGATTGTAAATCGCACTGTCTCCGTCCATGTCGAGTCCAACTGTCCAGATGCCAGCGGCCTTCATAGTTTCAATTGCAGTCGGCAAGCCGCCAACGAGCGCCATTGGCAAATACTCAATAGCCCCGGCGGCAGTCTTGGTAACGGTGGGAGTGACGTGAACTGCGCGGTGCTTCGGCAGAATCACACCAGTCACTCCAGCGCACTCGGCAATGCGCAACAGTGCCCCAAGGTTGCCGGGGTCAGTGACTCCATCCACCGCCAACAAAAACGGAGCCTTTCCATCCAGAGTCTCAAACAGACTCTCGAGCGGGGTTTCGGCAATCTCACCTGCTCTTGCAACAATGCCTTGAGGCGCATCGGTATGACTGACCGAATCGAGTTTGGTTCGACTCACTGGCGTCACTGGGACACGGAGTTCATCGGCTAGATCCAAAATGTCAGCGATTATGTCTACCCGCTCAACCTCATTCGAGATGACAATCTCATACGTTCGGCGCTCACCCGCTAGCAACAGTTCGCGCACAGCTTGGCGACCCTCCACCTGGGTTCCACCAAGTCCGCGGTCTTTGTTTACGGGGCGAGCCGCATCACGGCCCCCAGGTCGACCACCAGTCCGGGTACCAGAACTGCGGGCGCCGATACTGCGCGCCCCGGTGGCGCCGCGCACTGTAGTGGGTTGAGCCTCTGATGGCCCTGGCGCACCTCGGCGTTTCGCTCCAGTCGGACGAGCGTTCGGGCCGGCTGACTTACCGCCACCTGACTTACCGCCACGGGCCGTGCCACCCGGCTTACCGCCACCCGACTTACCGCCACGGGCCGTGCCACCCGACTTGCTGCCACCCGACTTGCTGCCACCCGACTTGCTGCCGTTCATTGCTGCACTCCTCGTTGTTCACTGCTCAGTTTCAACCCATCGCTACAAATCATGCAATAGCCGATTCGATCAAAGCCGATGCAAGGCATGCAATCCCCTCGGAGCGTCCTAAGCCACCTATCCCCTCGGCGCGCCTGCCCTTAATTGTTACCGGTGCGCCAACTCGGTCAGACAGAACTTGCTGCATCTGCTCACGCCGAGCAGCCAATTTTGGTCGCTCTGCAATGACCGAACAATCGACATTGACTACTGACCATCCGTCGGCACGAAGCATACGCAGAATCTCATCAAGCAACTGCAGACTGTCGGCACCGCGCCATCGGTCATCAGTATCAGGAAAGTGAGCGCCTAAATCGCCAAGGCCAGCGGCGCCGAGCAGCGCTTCGCCAACTGCATGGCTAATCACGTCAGCATCTGAATGACCTTGCAGTCCAGGCTCGCCATCAAAGCTCACACCGCCAAGCATTAACACCCGCTCGGGGTCATCCGAAAACTTGTGGATATCGAATCCATTGCCGATCCGCAAACTCATATTGCTCAGTCTCCCCCACTCAGCCCCCTCAAGGCGATTACAACCTGCCTGACCCATGGCAACTCGGATGTTTTTGGTCGGTAATCGACCAGAAACATCCACTTTGGCTCTCTTGCCTCACTGGCTTAAGTCGGGACAAGCTCAAGTCAGAACAGGGCCTCTGCGAGTAGTGCTCCTGACGAAACCGCGAGTGTTATCAGCACAAGTCTTTGGAAAGTTGGGCCAGCCAATCGCGCGCGCAGACGTAAACCAATCGGCGTAACTACAGCAACTGCCAACGACGCAACAGCGGCACCTGCCACCCTGGCCGATGTCATCTGTCCGTTCCACAACAGAATCACCAACTGCACGGCCCCAGTCACCCCAAAGATGAGCGTGATTGAATGGATGTACGCACGAATGCTCAGCTGGTAGATATGAGTCCAGGTAGCCACAATCGGCCCCGAAACGCCAATGGCTCCCTGCATGGCACCTGAAACCAGGCCGACTGCCGGCGACCAGCGCCGCGTGGCTGCTTTAGACAGCGACAGATTGGGTTTGCGGAAGAATTGAAAGATAAACCCAAAGATTGACAGTGCCAAGAGAATCAACATTGGTTCTTCTGGCAGACGAACCAACGCAACTGTGCCGATAACCGCCCCTATCATGCCGAAACCGCATAATCGGCCTAGATCTCTGGTCTGCTCACGAGCATCTCGGCTCTCCCAACACAAAAAGATGTTGGATGCCAGATTTGGTATTGCAACAATGACTACCGCTGACTCAAGGCCGAGCACTAATGAGATCACTGGCACCGCAAGCACCGGATAGCCCAAACCGGTAACGCTCTTGACGAGCGCCCCCAACACAGAGGCTAGTAATACCACCATCAGTTGCGTGCATGTCATGTTGGGCCGGTCACGGGGCGGACTGCAAAGAGATCAGTATCGCCTCGGCAATAATTCGGTCGGCTGATTCAGTGAGCTTTAGATTTGAACGCTCGCCCTCTGTCAACAGGATTTGCTGGCCGAGTGCTTCAACTAATCCTGCATCGTCCGTGGCTTGACCTTCACCCATATATGCTTGGCGTAACAGATTCGCCCTGAAACCTTGCGGAGTTTGTAACGAGCGCAACAGGTCTCGATCAATGACTCTGCCGGCTGAACCCGCGCCGCCTGAACCCATGCCGCTGAGATCAACTGAGCGGATTGTGTCTACTACTCGAACTGCTGGCACTACAGCGGGAGCACCGGCGCGAACCTGCGCAATCACGCGTTCAAACAGTTCTGCACTAGCCAAAGGCCGCGCCCCATCATGAACCAAAATCACAGCGGCATCAGCAGGAACGGCAACAAGGCCAGCCCGCACCGACTCCGATCGACTCGAACCACCAGCCACAACAACGCTTGCAGCCGGCACTGTGCCATCTTCGGTTGCGAGTGAATCAGCCGGAAGCACAACAACCACCCCATCGCAGACGGCCGCTGCTGTGCTCGCGGCATAATCAATCACTCGATGACCTGCTATCAAATCAAACTGCTTAAGAGAACCAAAGCGTTGACCCGACCCGGCAGCAAGCAGCACGCACCATACAGAACCAACTGGTTCTGTCGCAGTAGACGGGTTTATGCCTTCAGGGTTGCTCTGATTTACGGGCTCAGACATCTCTTCAAGCTACTGCCCAGAACAAAGAACTACGGACTGCGACAGATGGCACATACTTTGTCGGTACGATGACGGATGTGACTGACATGGACCTACTGCGCGGCGTTGAACTCTTTGACCAATTTGATGAGGACGACCACCGCCAATTAGCTGACGCCTCAGAGACTGTGGTGCTTACCCGCAGTGACGTTGTGTTTGTTGAAGGGGTAGAGGCCGACGCCTGTTATGTGGTTATTAGTGGTCGGGTAGTAATTTCAAACAGGTCGTTCGACGGTCGCGAATCAATGATTGCGATGATGGAGCGAGGCGACTTGTTCGGCGAGATGGGCCTATTTGATGGCCTCGGTCGGTCTGCAGAGGCACGCTCGCTCGAGCCCTCTGCTGTGATCAGGATTCCCTACGATGTGTTGCGTAGCATTTGGGAAAATAAGCCAGAACTGCTGTGGTCAGTAGTTCGGTTGTTGAGCCAACGTATCCGATCCACTGACGAGGCATTAGCCGACGCTTTCTTCTTGGATGTGACTGGTCGCACTGCCAAGCACTTGTTAGAACTTGCCGGTGACCTTGAGGAGTTTGAGATTCCAATTACTCAAGAAGAACTCGCCGGCCTTGTTGGGGCATCTCGTGAGCGTGTGAATAAGGCAATCGCTAGCTTTCTCAAACTTGGCTGGATTGAACAGAACGACCGGTCCTACAAGATCCTCAAGCGGCGAGAGCTTGAGATTCGCTCGCGCTAATCGCTCAGAAACTTAAGTGCTTTGTTCCATGCATCCGCCGCATCATCTTCTCGGTGCGTCGGACGAGATGGGTCATGCACGAACCCGTGGCCGGCTCCCTCGTACTTCTCAACTCGGACTCCAGCTTCGATCAGTTCGTGCACATCTTGGTCAGGGGTGTAGCTATCTTCTGATCCGATAACCGCCATAACATGGCCGGGCTGCGCTGCACGCACAGCCTGCAGGGGGTCTCCTTGGCCCGGACCATCCCAAGCTTCTGGCACGTGCACCATGCCGTAAAATGCAACTACCCCGCTAAAGCGGTCCAAGCCAGATGCCTTGAGTGCGTACATTGCTCCCATGCAGAACCCGATCAAGCCAACCTTGTCGCAACCTGTGGCGTCGGCGGCCGCCAGAGCATCACCAAGAAGTTGAGTGTCTACAAGTTGAAACAGCGCATCGTTGCGGGCACTGAGAAAATCGGGATCAGTAGCTCCCGGTAGGGCTTGGCCGGGGAAAGGCTCAAAGCTAGAGACAGCCCATTTTGTTCGAGCGGACAGTGAATCGCAGAGGTCGGTGAACAATGGCCGCAGCCCTAAAATGTCTGGAATGATCACCAGAGCGCGACTCGCGGATTCGGGCTGGGCAAGATAAGCCGAAGTACCAGAAGGCAGTGAAAATTGCATCGACGTAAAACTCCTTGCCGGTTGTCGGTTCAGGCGTAGCGATCGAGAATGCTGGACTCGGCGATCCGCGCAAGTGCATCTTTGATAGTGCCAGCCCAATGCTCGCTAACGCCATCTACGGCGGTGAGCTCAGCCACGGTTGCTCTCGAAAGTTTATTCAGCGCGCCGAACTCCTGAATGAGGCTGTCGATAATGTCATCAGGAAGCCTCGGGATTCGAGACAACATTCGGTACCCGCGTGGCTCAATAGATGCATCAAGATCATCTGTTTGCCCAGACAAATGTGTGGCCTGAACCACTTCTTCGGCATCGAGAAGCGCATCAACTTCAAGATCAGAGAGCGTCTCGATTGCTTGTTCAAGATTCCATTGCATATCTGACTGGAAGTAATCGCGCACTACTAGGCGGCGCTCATCTTCAATTCCTGCCATGAGTTCTCGAAGCTGCAGCCCAATCAACCGGCCATCTGCGCCTAGCTCGGTAAGGTACTGGTCAATCTCTTGAGAGATCCGCGCTACTAGCTCGGCACGCTGCAACAACGTAACGACATCACGAAGGGTGACGATGTCTTCTACTTCTAGTGATGTCAGGTTTGAGGACCCCTCATCTAGGCGAGCCTTGTAGCGCTCAAGTGTTTGCAGCGCCTGGTTACACCGGCTCAAGATAGATGGGATTGGCTCTAGCTGATACCGGTCATTTCTTGTGTAAACCGTCACCACCGCCATGTCTTCAGACACAGAGAGCACTGGAACTCCGATTGATCGCGCTACCCGCTCGGCAGTTCGATGGCGGGTACCGGTCTCTTCTGTGGGCACGTTGGGGTTGGGTACAAGATGCACATTTGCTCGAGCGATATAACCCGCATCTGGTGTCAGAACAATTGCGCCGTCAGTCTTTGCCAACTCAGACAGCCTTTGCGGAGAAAAGGAGGCGTTAATCAAGAAGCCGCCAGAAGAAATGTTGAGTACCTCCGGGCCATCTCCGATGACAATAAGCGCGCCCATGCCGGCTTTCAGAATGCGATCCAGACCTTCTCGCAAAGGACGCCCAGGAGCAACGGCGGCTAGAGCACTCAGAAGTTCTGCGCTGTGACGCTGATCTTGACGTTTATTCACTACACATCCCTTCCATGTTTAGCCATATGTAGTCCAATCAACCTTCTAGGCAAGCCCGAGAGGCGGAAGGTGTGGAACTTTGCGCATTCTAGTGGGAGAGCAGCAGTTTGGGGCAGCAGTTTGGTTTGCTCCGCTTAGCTAGGGCCCTCTGGGTATGGGCTAGTGCAAGCCAAGAATCTCTACTGCTGCGGCCAAGGAGGGCACGCGAATGAGTTCTATCTCTGCATCAGTTTCTGGTGCAGAGCGAGGGACAATAGCGCTAGTGAAGCCCAATCTGGCTGCTTCGGCCACACGTCGTTCGATGCGCCCAACTTGGCGGATCTCTCCGCCGAGGCCTACTTCGCCGCAGGCAACCATCGATGCTGGGATGGGTACTCCCGCCACTGCCGAGGCTAAGGCTAAGCAAATGGCAAGATCGGCGCCAGGCTCGACAACTTTGACTCCGCCAACTGCGTTTGCATACACATCGAGTTGTTGGACCCGTATCCCTGCGCGACGCTCAAGCACGGCGAGCAGTAATGCCAACCGTCCGCTATCAAGGCCCTGGCAAGACCGACGTGGCTGGGGCAACTGCGAGGAGGTGACTAGCGTTTGCACCTCTACAAGCAAAGGCCGGTGGCCCTCGAGAGCCGGAGTGACAATAGAGCCCGGTATGCCTGGGCGACGGTCACCGATGAACAACCCAGACGGGTCTGGTACTGGCTCAAGGCCCGAGGCCACCATGGCAAATAGCCCGAGTTCTTCGGTGGAGCCAAACCGATGCTTTTGTGCACGCAGCAAACGAAGGGCATGGTGGCGGTCACCCTCAAATGAGAGCACCGTATCTACAACATGCTCAAGCACGCGAGGGCCGGCCAACTGCCCATCTTTGGTGACGTGGCCCACTAGCAACACTGTGGTTCCAGTGGTCTTTGCCGTTTGCACCAAGCGATGAGCGCATTCCCTGACTTGGGTGACCGAGCCTGGAGCCGAGGTATATGCGGGGTCATGCAGGGTTTGTATGGAATCGACCACGCAGATCTCTGGGCGAACCTCGTTGATGTGATAGATGACGTTGGGCAGCGAAGTCTCGGCGGCGAGCAACAGATTTGTTTGTAGCGCACCTAGGCGGTCGGCCCGAAGACGAACCTGATCGGCCGATTCCTCGCCCGTGATGTACAACACTTTGGCGCCAGCAGCTGCTCGGGCACCCATGAGCTGAAGCACTAACGTTGATTTACCAACACCTGGTTCGCCGCCTACCAACGTGACGCTGCCAGGTACGAGTCCGCCGCCGAGCACGCGGTCAACTTCGGGGATACCTGTGGGTACCGGTTGGCCATCTTGGGAACGAACTGCTGTGATTGGAACTGGGGGTACTGGTGGAGTTGAGAGCCCGGAGATGCTTGAGGGAAGGTCGAGTTCCTCGGTGAGAGTGTTCCAATCTCCGCAACCTGCGCATTTGCCGGACCACTTTGGGGCCTCGGCCCCGCAGGACATACATCTAAAAACTGTGCGGGTTTTAGCCATGTATAAACCCTAGAACCCAGTAGTGACAGTCTTGGTGCAAGTCAACGCCTGCGGCCCCATCAACGCCTTTGGCGGAGTATCCCGATACTAAGAAAGATTCCGGCAAGAACTAGTAGTGCTACACCTACAGCGACCAACCGCAATGGGGTTGTTTGAGCATCAGTTGATTCTGCGGTCATGTTGGCCGAGGATGCGGTACCTCCGCTCATAGGGAATTCCCAAACTGCGGTGTCTCGCTCGATCTTTCCTGTGGACTGCGAAAGAGTTCCGGGTAAGCGAACGCTCACTTTTAACTTTGCTGCCTGTGGGTCTGTCAGTCCCTCGGCCTGAAGTTCTTCAGGAGTGCGAGCTAGGGGTAGGCCACCTAGCGCAGCAGTGAGTTCTGGGTCCGAGAACTGCTCAAGAGATCCGGTCAGATTGATGCGGGCAGAGAAGTTGTAGCTTGTTTTGGCAAAGCCGTCGCTCAGCCCAAGCTGGACATCTGAAAATACTGGGTTGGCCTGGTCGGGTGTTCCACCGATTTCTGCGAGCACCTGAGACAGCTCCTCTGGGGAACCAAACTTTCTGCGCACAACAAAGCTCACTCCTCCTTGCTGCGGACCATCGGACAGTTTTTTGGGCGCCTCTACAGACCATCCGGCAGCCGCAAGATCTTCAAATCGCACAGCAGTTGATGGTTCTCCAAGTTGCTGAGCAGCCTCGGGATCAAGGCGAACCGTTACGGCTACGGTTCCTGACCCGCCCTCATTGACAGTGATCGCTATTAGAGAATCCACCTGGCAGCTAGCTAGGAGCATCGCCGTTAATGCACCCAAGATGAAGAGCCAGATAGTGCGCACGAGGCGCAAGGTTAGCGCGCGCGGAGGCCAAGGTTCTTCGCTCAGAACCCAAGTTTGTGAGCAGGGCTAGCCTGTTTTCGTTCGGCGGTTTTCGCTACTCGCCGCTGGTAACTGCGAGTTCTTCGATCGGCGGCGGGGTGAATCCCTCTACACCGTTAAAGGTGAAGATTTGCTCGCCTGGCGCTTCAGGGTCTGGTGCAACGTCAACCATGATGGTCTGGCCAGCAGTGAACTCTTTGTAGAGCAAGCGTTCAGAGACTGGATCCTCCACTAGGCGCTGAATTGCTCGACGCAAAGGACGAGCGCCCAGAGCTGGGTCATAGCCACGATCGGCCAGCAAGTACTTGGCCTCTTGGGAGACCTCAAGACCCATGCCCAAACCAAGCAGCTGTACGCCCACACGCTTGATCATGAGATCAACAATGACGGTGACCTCTGCTTTAGACAGCTCATGGAAAACAATCACATCGTCGATGCGGTTCAGGAACTCAGGCCGGAAATGTGCCTTAAGAGCATCGTTGACCTTTTCCTTCATACGCTCATAGGTAACGGCCTCGTCACGCTTAGAGAAGCCAATATTAGCCTTGCGTAGATCTGCAGTACCAAGGTTTGAGGTCATGATGAGAACAGTGTTGCGGAAGTCGACTGAGCGTCCCTGAGCATCTGTTAGGCGACCCTCTTCAAGGATCTGTAACAGTGTGTTGAACACATCAGGATGTGCTTTTTCGATTTCGTCGAATAACACCACAGAGAACGGCTTGCGACGAACGGCCTCGGTAAGTTGACCACCCTCTTCGTAGCCCACGTATCCAGGGGGTGAACCAACTAGACGACTCACTGTGTGCTTCTCCATGTACTCAGACATGTCAAGGCTGATCATTGCGGTCTCATCACCAAAGAGGAACTCGGCCAAGGTCTTTGCAAGTTCGGTCTTTCCTACGCCCGATGGGCCCAAGAAGATGAACGAACCCGATGGACGCTTTGGATCCTTTAGGCCAGCGCGTGTGCGACGAATTGCTTGAGACACAGCCTTGATGGCTTGCTCTTGACCAATGACGCGACGGTGAAGTTCATCTTCCATGCGCAATAGCTTGGCGGTCTCTTCTTCGGTGAGCTTGTACACGGGAATACCCGTCCACAGCGACAGCACCTCGGCAATTGCCTCTTCATCTACCTCATCAAACAGGTCGACTCCGGCGGCTTTCATCTCTACATCTTTGGCTTCTTTGTTAGCCAGGAGGTCTTTTTCTCTGTCTCGCAAAAGACCAGCGGCCTCAAAGTCTTGAGACTCAACAGCCTCTTTCTTTTGGCGCACAACATCGGCGAGTTCGTTTTCGATCTCTCGATAGTCTGGCGGGGTTTTCATGCGGCGAATCCGAAGACGCGATCCGGCCTCATCAATCAGGTCGATTGCTTTATCGGGCAAGAAGCGGTCCGAGATATAACGATCGGCCATATTGGCCGCAGCAACAAGTGCCTGATCTGTGATGGTGACCCGGTGATGCTGCTCGTAGCGCTCACGGAGGCCTTTTAGGATTTCTATGGTGTGCGCAACAGAGGGCTCATCTACAACCACTTTTTGGAAACGGCGCTCAAGTGCAGCGTCTTTCTCTAGGTGCTTACGGTATTCGTCCAGCGTCGTGGCACCAATTGTTTGCAGTTCACCACGAGCTAGCATTGGCTTGAGGATGGAGGCTGCATCTATGGCACCCTCGGCCGCACCAGCACCAACCAGAGTGTGGATCTCATCGATGAAGAGAATGATGTCTCCGCGTGTCTTGATCTCTTTGAGCACCTTCTTCAGGCGCTCCTCGAAATCTCCGCGATAGCGAGAACCGGCAACAAGTGCGCCAAGGTCAAGCGTATAGAGCTGTTTACCCTGCAGAGTCTCTGGCACGTTGTCAGAGGCAATTGCTTGAGCAAGACCCTCGACGATTGCAGTCTTGCCAACGCCGGGCTCGCCGACAAGCACGGGATTGTTTTTGGTTCGGCGAGAGAGCACCTGCATCATGCGCTCGGTTTCTCTGTCTCGGCCGATCACGGGATCGAGTTTGTTATCACGCGCTAATTGCGTGAAGTTGCGACCGAACTGATCAAGTACCAGCGACCCCGACGGGGTATCTCCAGAAGACCCGGTGCTGGCACCAGCTTTTTCTCCTCCGGCGCCCGGTTGGGCAGTAGAGCCCGGGTAGCCCGAGAGTAATTGAATGACCTGCTGGCGAACTCGTGAGAGGTCGGCGCCAAGCTTGACAAGAACCTGAGCAGCAACGCCCTCGCCTTCTCTAATGAGGCCAAGAAGAATGTGTTCAGTCCCGATGTAATTATGGCCAAGCTGCAACGCCTCTCTCAGCGACAACTCAAGAACTTTTTTGGCTCTCGGCGTAAAAGGAATGTGACCGGAAGGTGAGGACCCTCCTTGACCAATGATCTCTTCTACTTGTTGACGTACTGCCTCAAGTGAAATGCCCAGCGACTCCAGAGCCTTTGCAGCAACCCCCTCGCCCTCATGAATGAGGCCGAGAAGAATGTGCTCGGTTCCGATGTAATTGTGATTGAGGAGTCGGGCCTCCTCTTGAGCTAGCACGACCACCCGTCGGGCTCGGTCAGTGAAGCGTTCAAACACAGTGGATCCTCCAAGAGAGATTGATGTAGATAAGTGTAACTCTGTCGGGGGGTAACTAGTTCCCGGGTCTCTGGTGAAGTTGCTGTGTTACCGAAGTTTCCTCACAGTTTGGCGATGCCAGGACCCGATTTGATGGATTTATACCCTCCAAAAGCCTGCCCTGGGCCAAAGAACTCCTCCTCGCGACATGGGCTATCGCGCGGCTGGCCACTATGTTCTGATGCGTGACAGGTTCAAACCCCATGCAAGTCATGGGCTCCATGGCGGAAGATCTTGAGCGGCTAGAGACTGAACTTATAGCTTCGGTCTGCTCAGAGAACCCATTTCTGACTGAGATTGCTACACATCTGATTGCAGCTGGCGGCAAGCGCGTAAGACCAGGGTTCACTATTGCGGCTGCCGCAACCGCGCTGAGCGTTGATGCCCCGGCCTCTGACCAAGCAATAACCGGGGCGATGGCAATTGAGTTGGTTCACTTGGGCTCGTTGTATCACGACGACGTGATGGATGAGGCAGAGGTTCGTCGAACGGTAGACAGCGTCAATGCCCGATGGGGCAATCACAAAGCAATTCTGGCGGGTGACTACCTGCTTGCGAAAGCCTCTGAGCTTGCAGCCTCGCTCGGGGTAGAGGTGGCAGCGCTGCTAGCCAACACAATTGGTCAACTCTGCGAGGGGCAGCTGCTTGAACTTGAACATTCGTTTTCGATTCTGAGAACAGAAGAGCTCTATTTGAGATCAATCGACGGTAAAACTGCCTCACTACTTGCAGCGAGCTGCAGGATTGGTGGGATCGTCGCTGATCTGCCACGGCCCGAGATCGACGCTCTCACTACGTTCGGTTTCAGCTACGGGATGGCATTTCAGATAGTGGATGACGTCTTGGATCTGGTCTCTACTGAGGCCGCAATGGGTAAGCCGACTGGTCATGATTTAGAAGAAGGCGTCTACACATTGCCAGTACTACTTGCTCTGTCAGGGCCCGAGGGCGCAGAGCTTGCAGCGATGTTAGGCGGGCCTATAGACGCAGCGACGCGTGACGCTGCGGCGAATCTCATCCGAGACGGCCAAGGAGTTGCGCAAGCTATTGACCGTGCGCGTAGCTATGCAGACACCGGGCGTGCGGCGCTTGATGCGCTACCAGCTAGCCCTGGCGTAACTGCTTTGAGTGCTGCTGCTGACTATCTGCTCGACAGCGTCGAGGCTGCAGCTACATAATCCGTGTTGAGCCAGTGACCACATGCTGATGCAACTCTGCACCGCTCACCCCGACGCTGGCCATTCCCTCTAAAAACGTTCCCATATGCGGCGTTCCCATATGCAAACCAATAGCATCTTCTGACTCCCATTCCTCATAGGCACGCACGCTGCCGGAGTCGGCACCATCGAACCAGAAGCCATAGGTGATGTTGCCAGACTCAGCCAATGTGGCCTCTACTAGCGGTACGGTCAGCGCAATGAACTCGGCCTGCTTGGACGGATCGAACGAGATAATTCCAGAGATGATCAACATGTTGCTCACCCTATCTAAATAACGCCTGCAGGTTTTGTACCCGTCGCGCAAGGGAAAACTAACTGGGCTCTGCTGAAAGTGGGTAGGCCACTACTGGACCACCGCAATAGCTCAACTGCGCAACTGCCGAGCGCTCAACAATCGGTAGAGAAGCACGCCGCACCCGGAGTTGCAAGGACTCAGCGCGAACCAGATACTCAGTTCCATGCCCGAAATACTCCACTAGCTCAACCGCCGCTAGCAGCGAGGGTCTAACGCCTGCAGAACCTGTGCCGAAAGGATCTGTGCCGAAAGGATCTGTGCCGTCAGGATCTGTGCCGTCAGGATCTGTGCCGTCAGGTCGAATGTGAAGATCCTCGGGGCGAATCAGCACATCCACGCTGCCATCAACCTTTGAGTGCAACGGCAACTGTCCAAACATTGTCTGGACGCTGTTGCCCTGAGCGATGCCTGGAACAAAGTTGGCATCGCCAACAAATCCAGCTAGCCAGCGCGATACCGGATGCTGATACAACTCGGCGGGTGGTCCGGCCTGCAACACTTTGCCCTCGCTCATCACCACTACTTTGTCTCCCAATACAAAGGCCTCGTCTTGGTCATGGGTAACAAATACTGTGGTCATTCCTAAACCCAACAGCAGTTGATGAACCTCAGATCGGACCTGTACTCGCAAAGAAGCATCAAGGTTTGAAAACGGCTCATCGAGTAACAACACAGCAGGCCGAGGCGCAATCGCTCGAGCAAGCGCTACTCGCTGTTGCTGCCCGCCAGACAAGGTAGAAGGAGAACGATCGCCAAACCCGCTCAGCCCGACTAGCGCCAAGGCTTCGTCGATTCTCGAAGACTCCTTACGCTCTGCGCGAGGCAACCCAAAACCCACATTTCGGGCGACAGTGAGATGCGGAAACAGCGCCCAGTCCTGAAAGACCATGCCAATCATTCGCTGCTCGGGCGGCACCATGACGCCCGGTCCGCTGACACATCTATTACCTAGCAGAACTTTTCCGCTGTCGGCAGATTCCAAGCCAGCGATAATGCGAAGTAACGTGGTCTTTCCACATCCACTCGGACCCAATAAAACAACTGTTTCGCCCGGAGCGGCAAGTAGGTCTATGCCGTCAAGAACCTTTGTCTCACCATCGAATGACTTGCTCGCCCCCGAGACAGCTAACGACCCAGATTCACCCAGCGACCCAGATTCACCTTGGCTGCTAGGCACCGGGTTCCTGCTCTGGTCTCAACGTTGGAAAAAGCACGATATCTCGAATGGTCTGCACATCAGCAAGCAACATCGCAAGGCGGTCCATACCAATTCCAAGCCCCACTGTCGGGGGAAGTCCGTACTCCAAAGACCGCAGATAATCATTGTCCATCAACATGGCCTCATCATCGCCAGCAGCATTCTGCGTAGCTTGTTCCTGAAAGCGTGTGCGCTGTTCGACGGGGTCGGTGAGCTCAGAGAACCCGTTGCACAATTCTCGCCCAATCACGATGCCCTCAAATCGTTCAACTAGACCCGGCTCGCTGCGATGCTCCCGTGACAGTGGAGATACCTCAGTGGGGTAATCAATCACAAATGTTGGATCCCACAATTGGTGCTCTGTGGTTTTTTCATACAACTCCAACAGAAGTTTGCCAGTGCCGTATGAGTCCTTCCACGACACTGAATGCTGATCGCATAGCTTGCGCAACTCTTGAATCGGGGTATGAATGCTGACCGGTTCGCCAATTTGTGCCGAGGTGAGATCTGCCATTGTCTCTCGACGCCAAGGTGCAGAAAGGTCTACCTCACGGCCGTCAAAGGTAACGGTGGTTGACCCACAGAGTTCAAGCGCAAGATGCTGCACGAGTTGCTCAACTAAGTCCATATGCACGTGGTAATCACCATAGGCCTCATAGGCTTCAAGCATGGTGAACTCGGGGTTATGCCTAGTAGAGGTGCCTTCATTGCGGAACACACGCGCAATTTCAAAGACCTTCTCAAACCCGCCGACAATAAGTCGCTTTAAGTACAACTCTGGAGCGATGCGCAAAAACATCTGCTGGTCTAAGGCGTTGTGGTGAGTCTCGAAAGGCTTAGCTAGTGCCCCGCCAGGAATGGGATGCAAAACCGGGGTCTCTACTTCTAAGTAACCACGATCTTCCATGAATCTGCGAGTCATCGACATCATGGCCGAGCGAAGCTGAAAGGCAAGTCTGGCTTCTTGAGTTACCCACAAGTCAACGTATCGCTGCCGATACCGAGTGTCGGTGTCTGTCATGCCATGCCACTTATCAGGGAAGGACCGTCGAGTAGGCGCAAGCAGCGTCCAAGAGTCAACTCGAACCGACAGCTCGCCGCGACGCGTGGTCATCACTTCGCCCGCTACCCCAATCCAATCCCCCAGGTTGAGTTCGCAGAAATGTTCAAACTCTGGCGTAGTCGCCGCCGGCGCAAAGAGTTGTATGCGCGCACTCGAATCCGCAAGCGTGCCAAAGGCCAACCTGCCCTGCACCCGACGCAACATCAACCGTCCAGCGACGCTGGCCTGCTCTCCGGTATGCGCTCCTGGCTCAAGGCCCTTATGCCGCTGCACCAGCTCTGCTGCGGTGGCAGTCACCTGATAGGTGTAGGGCTGGTCAAAACCATAGGCGCGGGCATCATCAGGCGAGCCCTGTACGACAACTAAATCCTGTGCTGGCTGATCCTGTGCTGGCGTATTCTCTTGTTCGGTCACGGCTGGTTCTTCTCCCAGATTAAGCGCAGACCATGCAAGGTCAGCCACGGTTCTTCATGCTCAATCGATTCGGCAATTGGCGAAATCAGACTGGCTAAACCACCAGTTGCAATGATGGTGGATTCTCCGAGTTCTTCCTCTATTCGATCACACATGCCATCGACCATTGCCGAGTAACCAAAGACGGCACCCGACTGCACCGACTCCATCGTGGTCTTACCAATCACGCTTCGCGGTTCGACGAGCTCTACCCGGCGCAGTGCTGCAGCACGACCAAAGAGTGCATCCATTGAGATTTCAATTCCTGGGAAAATTGCTCCACCGAGATACTCACCTTGAGCCGAGATCACATCAAATGTGGTGGCCGTTCCAAAGTCAACCACGATTGTTGGACCGCCATAAAGATCAAACGCCCCGACTGCATTCGCAATCCGGTCTGCGCCAACCTCACGCGGGTTGTCGTACAACACCGGCATTCCCGTCTTTACTCCAGTACCCAAAACCACTGGTTCAATCTGCAAGTACCGCTCGCACATTCGGCGAAGCTCATAAGTAATGCTAGGTACGCCCGAGCAGACTGCAACTCCCTTGATGTCCTCTTTCAGATTCAGGTCTCTTGTGGCAAGCAGATGACGAATAAACAGGGCGAGTTCGTCACTGGTTCGCTCAGCTCTGGTAGCCAGTCGCCAATGATCAATCAGGTCGTGGCTTCGCTCACCAGCGTCATAAAGGCCAATCACTGTTTGGGTATTGCCAACATCGATCACAAGCAGCATGGGTTCACCCGTGGTCGAACTCGAGCAGTTTGCACTTGATGTTTACACAGAACATTGCTCAGCAAGGCGGCCTCCGCAACAACATGTCAGAGGAAGTAGCCCCCCAGATGGTGGAGCCTTCCTGCAACTTGGGATCACTAGATGATGGTCTGCCGCCGGCGAATCTGCACGTTTATAAAAAATCTTGTTTCAGCCGAGCTAGCAAGGCAGTTCAGAACGGCTCAGTTTAGGTCCAGTCCCAAATCAAGAACCGGAGCCGAATTAGTAATAGCACCAACTGAAATCATGTCTACTCCAGTACCAGCGTAGCTAGCGATGCTCTCTAGTGTTATGCCGCCAGAAACCTCTAACAAGCTGCGGCGTAACTGTCCGCCTTGGCGAACCTCGGCAGCTGCCACGCAGGCCATGACTTCCTCGGGAGTCATGTTGTCTAACAAGATTGCGTCTGCTCCTGCTTCGAGCGCCTCGATGCATTGATCAATATGGTCACATTCAACGTGGATGGTTCGCGCCGGCCAATGATCTCTGCCGCGTTTCACAGCCTCTGTGACTCCAATACTTCCCAAGTGGTTATCTTTAATCAACAACCAGTCAGAAAGGTTGCCTCGGTGGTTGCGACCACCGCCGGCACGCACTGCTGCTTTAGCAAGCGAGCGCAGCCCAGGAATGGTCTTACGCGTGTCCCAGACTTGAGCACTACCCCCTTCACCTGCAGCTGCAACAAAGGCTGCTGTAAGCGTGGCAATACCCGAGAGATGCCCCAAAAAATTTAGTGCCGTGCGCTCACCTGTGAGAATAGATCTGAATGGCCCGCGGAGCAATGCAAGTTGTTGCCCTGCACCAATCTGATCCCCCTCGTCTACTGCCCAAGACACCACAACCTCGGGGTCGAGCTGAGCAAAGGTTTGGGTCACACACATGGTTCCAGCAAGACGACCGGGTACTCGTGCAACCAACCGGGCCTCTCCTAACGCAGGCGGCAGCAAAGACGAGGTTAGGTCTCCTAGTGGAGACAGGTCTTCTGCAAGAGCACGGGCTACAGCTTGTTGTACCTCGAACAGCGGCGGGTTGAACCAACGGGAATCTGCCTGTAGTGAAGTCACGAGTTATGAGCTTTGCAGATTCACTGCTGCTGGGCATTGCCCTACTCAGCATTGCCTTGCTTCTGGTTGCCCTACTTCTGCTTGCCCGGCAGTGCATCCCGCAGCTGAGAGCTAAATTTTACCCGCTAGGACTTTCCCGGCTATCAGTCGGTGGGTTTGCTCTGGGTCAGTCGCTGGGTAATCGAGCCGGGCATGGGTGCCGCGGCTTTCTGTACGAGCGAGGGCCGCAGCTACCAAAGTTTGGGCTATCTGCGCCAGGTTTCGAACCTCGGCCACTTCAATGTTTTGCGAATCAAGTAGCTCAAGATCTGCCAAGGTCTGCCCAATCACAGCCCAGACTTGCTGCAAACTGTCTTCGCTGCGCTGCACACCAGCATCACTACTCATTGCCTGTTGAATCGAGCGGCGTAGCTCCGCTGGCTTTGACCCGCTTCTGGCTGTAGCGCCGGCCGCGCTTGAACCAACTTGCAGTGACACCCCACCGATGCTCAGCGTTGAATCTGCTGAGTCGGCAAAGCCAAGCACAGACCTCATGGCTCCTGTGCGCTCTGGACCAAACGCCCCAGTCGCTATTGACTCGATAGCGCGCGGCCCAAATACCATGCCTTCAAGAAGAGAGTTTGAAGCTAAACGATTTGCCCCGTGCACCCCTGAACAACTCGTTTCTCCTGCAGCCCATAAACCCGGCAGCGAGCTAGCTCCCGCAAGGTCAGTCACAATACCGCCGCACTGGTGATGCGCTGCTGGGGCAACGGGAAGCCAGTCAGTAACGGGGTCAAGGCCAGATGCAACAAGATCTGCATAAATAGTGGGGAACCGATCAGCGAAGTGATCAAGGGCAGTTGCGTCAAGCCACACGTGATCAGTCTGCTGCTGCAGCATCTCGGCCAAGATTGCCCGTGATACAACATCGCGAGGCAGCATCTCATCAACAAAGCGTTCGCCAGCAGTATTGCGAATCAATGCGCCGTGGCCTCGGAGCGCCTCAGATAACAGCGGCCTCGGAATGCCGGGGTGATAGAGCGCAGTTGGGTGAAACTGAAAGAATTCTAAATCTGCAACGGCAACTCCAGCCCGAAGGGCCATCGCAACACCATCTCCTGTTGCTACTGACGGGTTGGTAGTGATGGCAAATAGCTGCCCCGCGCCACCAGTAGCCAACAACAAGTTCTTTGCTCGAATCTGTTGCACCTGCCCACTTGGGCTAATCACTTGGACCCCCACGCAACACCCATCCTCAATCATCAAGTCCAAGGCAAAGGTGTGCTCATGAAGCACTGCTGCTGTGCGCCGCACAGCAGCAACAAGCGCTCTCTCAATCTCGGCACCAGTTGCAGCGCCACCAGCGTGCACAACGCGAGCAACCGAGTGGCCACCCTCTCGGGCAAGCTGCAAATTTCCTCGATCATCGCGGTCAAACTCGGCCCCTAAAGCAATGAGTTCCTCGACCCGTCGCGGGCCCTCGTCCACCAACACCCGCACTGCGTCTACATCGCAGAGTCCCGCTCCTGCAGCCAAGGTATCTGCAAGGTGTAGATCAATTTCCTCTGCGTTACCCGATAGCGCAGCCGCTACCCCACCCTGCGCCCAACGGGTAGTGGCTAAATCAAGTCCGCCTTTGGTAATCACACCGGTACGCAATCCGTGCGTGCCCGCTGCGCGCACTGCTGCAGAAAGCCCAGCTACACCCGAACCAAGCACCAGCAAGTCAAGCGGCGGTGGAATCACGCGCTGATCGCAGGCGCAGAAACAGTTTGATCAAGCTCACTTAGATCAAGATTGTCGATGAGCCGCACCGATCCAAACCGAACTGCCACAAAAAACCTACTGCGCGCGTCGGCACTCTGAACAGATCCCAGCGTGTCAGGATCAACAATTTCTAGGTACTCCACCTGCCCGAGTGTCTGCGTGTTAATCACATCCAACATCGTTCCACGAAGACTCCTCACAGAAGTCTCACCACTGCTCAACGCTTGCGCAGCGGCGCGCAACGCCTGGGTAAGTACTGGCGCCGCTGCTCGTTGCTCGGGGCTCAAATACACATTGCGGCTAGACATCGCTAAACCATCAGACTCTCGGCAAATCTCACAACCGACCACCTGAACTTCGAATGACAAGTCGCGCACCATGGCCCTCACAATGGCAAGCTGTTGAAAGTCCTTCTTGCCGAAATAAGCGGTACCTGGGCCAACAATATTGAACAGCTTTGCAACCACTGTGCACATGCCCGCAAAGTGAGTTGGCCGAGCCTGTCCCTCCATCACCGATGAAAGCTCGCTCACAGAAACCGAGGTGAGCACGCCATCTTGTCCTAGCGGGTACATCTCTTGTAGCTCCGGCAAAAAGAACAGGTCGGCGCCAGCCGTTGCTGCAGTGCGGGCATCGCTTACCGCATCCCTCGGGTACGAGGACAAGTCTTCATTGGCTGCGAACTGCAGCGGGTTTACAAACACGGTGATAATCACCAGGTCGCACTCTGCAGTAGCGCGTTCTACCAATGAGGCATGTCCGGCATGCAAGTAGCCCATGGTCGGAACCAGTCCAATGCGTTTGCCTTGGCGGCGGCCGAGCGCTATCTCAGCACGCAGCTCGGCGATGGTTGTCAGAGTTTTCACCTTCTCAGCCTAGGACCCTCACTAGGGATTCTGCCCATTCACAAGCTCTTCGAATTGGGCGAACATATTTGTGTTCCGGCGGGAACCGATCAGAGTCCCGAACTCTCCCCAGGAGTGGTCGGGGCTCTGACGTGTTTTTTTTATGAACTCAGCCATCAGCCAACGCAGCGGCTTGATTCAACTGTGCAAGCTGGGTTGCAGTTGGCAACGAGTCCACAAGCTGGGCTGCACGCAACGCAAGCCCTAAGTAAGGCTGGCGTTCCTGTAGCGGCAACTCCTGCAGATGCTGCAACACTGTTGACCAGTCACCTCGAGCAACGGGCCCAGTGAGCGCAGTTGCAGGGCCAAGCTCAGCTACGTTATCGAGCGTGACTCGGGAAAGATCCAAGAACGCCTCGAGTGGCAGACCTAGCGGGGCAGCAATTGACTCTACTTGGGCAAGCAGTGCCACAAGGTGATTTGAGGCCAGCACCGCGGCAGCGTGATAGCGGACTCGATCTGCCTCTGCGACCTGCATAGTGCGACCACCGAGCGCTGTTGCTACCCGCATAACGTACGGATCGCCAGAAAGTGCAAACCACGCGCCCTGCAAGGCCTCCGCCCCGCGCTCGGCATCGGCAAGAGCAACAAGGGGATGAACAGAACCAGCACGAACTGCCGGTGCGAGCACCTCTAGGCCAAGCGATCCTGCGCAATGGGCCACCACCACTGATTCATCAACCACAAGCGAAGCGGCTACCGAGGCAACAACTGGGTCAGGCACACAGATAAGTACCAGATCAACTTGTTCGGACCTGACCCGAGACACGCCATCAGTAGTTAGGTCGGCGGCAAAATGTTGGTGGGTAACTAGCTCAACATTCCAACCCGCTTGGCCTAATGCAAGGGCGAAAGATCCGCCGGCCTTGCCAGCACCGATTATTCGAACCCGGTCGGCGCTCATTTGACTCAGAGCGGATCAACTAAGAGAACCGTGCCCTCGGCCAGGTTCAGTTCTTGTTCGGTCACTAAATCAGGCGCAAGTTCGCGCAAAGGTGCCAGCACAAACCTGCGCTGCTTCCATCGGGGATGGGGAATCGTCAATCGAGGTCCGTCTAGCACCACACCGTCCATCCACAAGATGTCGATGTCTAGGGTGCGGGCACCCCAGCGAACATCGCGGATTCGGTCTGAAGCTGATTCTATTCGGTGACAAATACCAAGCAATTGCTCGGGGCTCAGGGCAGTGTGAAGTTCTGCTACTAGGTTCAGGTACGCCCCTTGTTCGGGTCCACCTACTGGGTCAGTCTCATATAATGCAGACAGCGCTACCACATCAGGCAGCGAGTCGACGGCAGCCTGTAGATACGCCCGACGGTCTCCTAGGTTTGACCCCAGAGATAAGAACGCCCTGATCGGCGCATTCTGTTTCATCTCAACAGCAGCCGGTTCAGGAGAACTCATGTGGGTCGGCGACGTGTGATCTGCACTCCAGAAGAGGCCAAGTCATGCGGCACTGGTGGGCGAAGTTTTGCAACTGAGAGTTTTAGACTCTCGATGCGGGAATCAACATTAAAAACTGCGGTTGCAAGTTGTGCCGCGAGCCGTTCAAGTAGTTCGGGCTGAGCCGTCTGAACTGTTCGATTTAGCGAATCGCACACTGCGCCATAATCCACCGTGTCTGCCAGAGCGTCACTCAGCCCCGCGGCAGATAGGTCTAGATACAGATCAAGATCAATCTGAAGTGGTTGAGCGCGAACCCGTTCCTCGGGAAGTACTCCCACAATGCCCACTACTCGCAGGCCGTGAATAGAAATCCGATCGGCTGGTGTCAGCGAGTCTTGATCAGTCATCAGCTCAGCGCTGTTCGACTAGACGAGCCGCTTCACCAACTAGCTGTCGACCCTCTGCGCCAATCTGGCGGCCGGTGATGTGCTCAGTCATAGCTATAGCTCGCGGCGGCTCTGGAACCATCTCATTCCACACCAAGTATCCCGCAAGAAAACCGACTAGCCGATCAGAGAGCTCGTCTTGATGGAATAACAGTCTTTTGCGGTCGGCTAGCAGTTGCCGAAGATCTACATACGAACGCTGGAGATACTGCGGCAGATCCTCAGTATGAGGAAATGGCCAATGCCGCCAACGCACTGCGAGCTCGTCATAGCTATGCAGGTTGTTCGGTGCCGATGAGACAGAAATCACTAGGTCAAAACCCTGTTCACGGATCCAAATAATCTCTTCTTGGCGGCGAACTTTGCGGTGATTTTGCCCGAAACCACCCGGACGCTCACAAATCGCTAACTGGTCTTTGATGACCCAGTGAAAGTGACGAGGCTGAATACCCTGCGCCCACTTGCCTTTTGCTGCCATTTCGCCACCTCCTCCATGAGTCGGATCTTTCGAACCGAGGGTTTCTAAACTGCTGGAGAACGGATCGTAGGCGATATCTAGGTGGTCGGGATATTCCCAAAGAGTATTTTTACCCCTTGAACTGCAGATTCAACCTCATGAACTCGTACCATTTTCGCCCCTTGAATCATTGCCCACATGGCAGTGGCCAACGAGGCGTCCGACCTGTCTTCTGTGGTTGCTAGGTGAGTTTCACTCACCAAACCCGAAGATGATTCACCAAAAATCAGGGGCCCAAACCCGTCATCAGATCGGGCAGTAAGTTCGCCAAGAAATCTTTTTCGGCTAGCACCTACGACAACAGGGAACCCCTCTGCTACGAGCAAGTCAAGATGGGCGAGCAAAGCCAGATTGTGCTTGGTGGTCTTGCCAAACCCAATACCTGGATCAACCCAAACTTCTTGCACCCCAGCGGCTACGGCTAAGCCGGCACGCTGCACAAGAAACGCTCGGACTTCATCAACTACATCTTTATAGGTTGGGTTGCTCTGCATACTGAGCGGCTCCCCAAGCATGTGCATTGCAATCCACCCCACGCCAAGCTCTGCAGCAGTTGGCCATAGCGACGCAGTCACATCGTTGATGATTGTTACCCCAGCAGCAACTGCGGCTTGAGCGGTGGACGCATTCCTAGTGTCAATCGAGAGGCGAACTGAAGAGCCAGAAATTAGATCAGCTAGCGCCTCTACGACAGGTAATACACGCCGCTGTTCTTCCGTTGGAGCAATCGAATGTGCTCCTGGTCGTGTTGATTCACCGCCGATGTCGATCACTTGTGCGCCTTGGGCAATCATCATCACGGCGTGAAGGCGCGCATGTTCAACCAACTCATATGCCCCGCCATCAGAGAATGAATCAGGAGTCATGTTGAGCACCCCCATGACCTGCGCTCCTGCGGGGTCTGTTAGGTGTGCGTGGCTCAAGGCTACTGGCCTGTTCCAATGAATCGCATAGCCTCGGAACGGGCAGCGGCGTCGTCTCTAAATAGGCCACGAACTGAAGAAGTAACCGTAGATGCGCCAGTCTTTCTTATCCCCCGCATGGCCATGCACATGTGCTCTGCCTCGATCACAACTAGGACGGCACGCGGTGCCAACGTGGATTCAATCGCGTCGGCAATCTGCGCAGTCAGACGCTCCTGCACTTGTGGCCGGCGCGAGTAACCATCCACAAGCCTAGCCAACTTAGACAAGCCAGTCACACGGCCATCCACATTGGGGATGTAGGCAACATGAGCCTTGCCAAAGAACGGCACTAGGTGGTGTTCGCACATGGAATACATAGAGATGTCTCTCACCATGACCATCTCATCGTGGCCAGCATCGAAAGTAACTTTTAGATGCCGTGAAGGGTCTTCATGCAGGCCCGCACAAGTCTCTGCATACATGCGCGCTACACGCGCTGGAGTATCTAGGACCCCTTCTCGATCGGGGTCCTCGCCAATGGCAATAAGGATCTCTCGAACTGCTCTTTGGATTCGTTCTAGATCTACTGCCGGGGCCATCGTTGGTGCTAACGGCGTTGGATCTGGGATATTCAGATCATTCTCGGGCGCAACAACTCTTGCATAACTAGGCAAGTTCTTGGCGCTCGAACCGCTTGAAGATGACGTGTCAATCTGGCTCATGTGCTTGGGCCTTTCGGAAAAGAAACATGACCCAGGGTGGGTGCAGGTGAAACCTGTGACAGGTTACGACCTTATGGGTAGTTTGCCTTGTCAGGAGACTCTGCGCCCAGGGTTTCTGTGTGACCTAATCGATCAGGATTTGTCTGGTTCGTAAACTGCAAGGTAGCGAAGATTGCGGTATTTTTCGCCAACATCAAGGCCGTAGCCCACCACAAAATCGCCCGGAATAGTAAAGCCCACGTACTTCACGCCAAGACCCTCAAGGTCTGCTGCCTCTCTGGCGAGCAAGGTGCACACTTCAAGGCTGGCAGGGCCTCTCACCTCGAGGCTGCGGCGCAGGTACCTCAGGGTCAGACCAGTGTCGACTATATCTTCTACTAAAATCACATCACGGTCAGTGAGGTCTACATCAAGATCTTTGACTAGTCGCACCACGCCCGAGGTTCTGGTGGAGGATCCATAGGAAGAAACAGCAATAAAATCAATCTCTACGGGTAGGTCAATGGCAAAGGCCAAATCGGTGGTGAATGCATACGCACCTCTTAAAACACAAACCAAGAGTGGTCTGCGGTCGCAGTACTCCTCAGTGATCTGCGCCCCTAGTTCTTGAATCCGCTCAGCTAGTTGCTGCTCGGTGAGCAGCACTTTTCCAATATTTGGGTCCTCGGTCAGACGATGCTGGGCGGCGGCAGAGGGTTCATTCATGTGCTTCGACAGTAGCCGTTTCTTGCTGTGCTGCACACTGAAGCGACAACCGGCCCCCGCTTCGCCGAACACTCCAACCGCTCCCCACCTGACAACTGACCGCATCGCCAGAAGCAACAGCAAGAATGCGTGCAGTAGATGCCGCATTTGGGGGATACCCGATGTCTGTGCTGCTCAACCACCAAAGCCGAATCACCTCTGCAGCTAGTGCAGCTGGAAGTGCGCACAGACGCTGAGCATCCGTTGCGTCCTCAGTCGCTGCTAGAGCAGCAATCAGATCGGCCTGCTCTGCGGACAAGTCAGCTAGGCGACAAAGCAGCGGAGTCACGTCTCGCTGAGACACCTGATTGAGTAGCGGCAATACCTCATGGCGCACGCGGTTGCGCACAAAGCGAGGATCAGTATTGCTGGGATCCAGAAAGGGGCGAATCCCGAGTGTGGTGCACAGCAGTTCGGTCTCTGCACGGCGCAACCCAAGCAGCGGGTGTTGCGGTGAGCGCATGCCCGCAAGACCTGTTGGGCCTGTGCCGCGCATCATTCGAATCATCAGGGTCTCTGCTTGATCATCAGCCGTATGGCCAAAAAGTGTGTCGGGTGGCAGCACCCCATGTCGGGCTGCACGCGCACGAGCTTCTAGGTCTGAGCCTGGGTCGATCACAGCACTCAACGACACAAACGCAGCGCCGTATGTCGCTGCAAGCTCGGCCACCATCTGCGCCTCGTCGCAGGACCCTTCACGCAGGCCGTGATCAATATGCACTGCAGTCACCTTTGCAGAACTCGCCCTTGCAAGCACCAGCAGCGCTGTTGAATCTGGACCGCCAGATACAGCGCAGGTCAGGTGTTGCGGCACTCCCGATTGGGGGGTGGGAAATACACAGCGTTGCAGAAGGTCAGTTACAAGCTGTTCAGCAGCTTGGCTCACGCGGCCGTCACGGCTGGCCTCAACCGTGCAATCCACAGCGAAGGGTCTCGAATCTCGACCAAGGTTGGAAGGTTCAGCGGGTCTTCGAACGCTCGGTTTAATAACTCGGGCCCGCCCACTTTTTCTACTGCCTCGATAAAAAGTTCGCCCTGCTCGTACTGCGCCAATTTGGCCTCAAGGCCAATCAACCGTTGCAAGAACTTTGCGCCCAGATTCATGTTCTTGCGACGCGCTCGCAGCGCCCGAGCAAACCGGTCTGCAGAAGGGACTTGATCAAGAGCAGCTCGGTCCATGGTTACGTCGCCGTGCCCCTCGAGCAGGCTCATAAGCCCACCGACGCGGTCCATGGCTAGTCGCTGTTCTGGGCTTGCGAACAAAGCAACAACACCGCCTTCCTCAAGAGGATTCTTTCCGGTGCGTACACTGTCGGCTACGCGTCCGGCTGCTGCAAACAGACGTTTGGGGTCGGGTTCTGCAGCGCCCATTAACTCGGTTACCAAACCAAGAAAATAGGGTCGCAACCAAGGCACACCTGTGAACTGGGTGCGGTGAGTGACCTCATGTAATGCAACCCATAAACGAAACTCATCGGGGGGAAACCCGTGGCGTTTTTCTAGGCCCAAAATGTTTGGTCCCACGTAGTAGACCAAGTCTTGGTCCTCTGGGTTTTCATCCTCGAGTACCAGCAGATCATATTGACCAAGAACCCGACTAGACATCCAGCCCAAAAGTCCGCCAAGTTCTACTGCAGCTATTTTGCCACCGAGCGAGCCCGCCAACCCGCCGGCTTTGTCATCTAGATGCCCCAGCACGGGCCTTAAGAGTCGCTGATAACTCGCAAGGTTTGCTCGGACCCAATCAGTGCGGTCGACAACCTTGGCGCGTGCTTGGCCCGCAGCCGAAGTCAGGCCTGTTTCAGCCTCGACATACACCTGAGCTCGCTCAGTCATTTCGGCAAAATCACGAGCCATCCCCGCAGCGTGATAGGAGGACGCGAAGGGCTCGGTGCCGCAAACGCGTGTGGCCACTCGTTCGGCTAGAGCCCAGTCCACAGCGTCTCCCATGGGGTGAGGCCTAGCTCAGTTCTCTGATTTTGGATAACGGGTACTCGACACCTTGGTCACATAGAGCCCGATGATTAAGCCGAGCACAGCAACTGCTGATAATGCCAAGACCACTGCTAACCAAAAATGCCAGACCATATTCGCTGCCAACAACATGTGTGCATCTTAGGACTGCAGGGAGTGTCTGCAACAGCCCAGAACAGATCCTGCTGATTATCTGGAGCGTTGGGGCAAAGAACCGGCCTGATCTTGTGCGTCACGTGTGGGATAGAAATCCTGTTTGCGGATCCACTTCCCACACTGGTTACACCGACTCGCAGCGCCTGCGCACAGACCGCTGCAGTGACTACACCCCGTTGTGCTTGTCATGGTTTGCCTCCGTTGTTCGCCGAGTTTGGCCCGGCTGACTTTCTGTCTCCTCTAAGTAAACTTAAAAAATCCTCCAGACACAACGCGTAAAAACTGGTGAGGTGTCACACCTGTGAGTGCTCTTCGATAGATTCTTGGACTGCAGCAGCGCAGGAGAGTGCAGTCACCAGTTGTGATGGCCATCTTGGGGGTCTACGGGTGCTTGCACACCAAATGAGGCGCGCACGTCTGCGAGTTGTTCACCTGCCAAGGCAAAGTGGTCGGCCAAGGAGAAATCAGCTAGGCATTTCGCGCCGCGATCCATCTCTTGTCCGAGCAACTCGGCTGCTCCCGAAACACCAAGCTGCCCAGTCTCTGTAGCTAGAGTCCCCGCTCGACCAAACCCAGCTTCGTGCACTACGAGCGATGCCAACAATGCTCCGCTGTTCACTGCATTGTCATTCATGGCCCACTGAAAAGCACTGAGCGCAACCTCGCCTGGGCCAGTTGGCTCGATTCCAGCAATCACGTGAGTCATATCGTGACCCACATAGAAATGATTCATCGAATTTGCTTGCTGACCCGGCAGAGCAATGCGATGCCGACCGTAAAAGTCTAGAAACGCGCGGCCAAGAGAACCTGCGGGCAGTCCCTGAAAAGCCTCAAGCAGCTGCACCAATTCGGGTTCGGGTTCGACTGATACTTCCGCAGTTTCTGCAACTTCAGCCTGCAGGGAATGCTCTCGGCGTTCCTCCAAGTTGGCAGCAAGAAACCAACCGAAGTCTTGAGCGGCGATTCCCACACCTTTACTCAGTAAATCGCGAAAGATCTGTAGATCGGGCCCATCAATATCTAGTGCCATAGAAAATAACTCCATGGCATCTACCTGAGCCTGAGTGAGCGGATGCCTTCACACTTCAACCCACCGACCAGTGCCTCAACTAAGTCAGCACTCACAGCAACTGCCATGAAGTAATTCTAACGCTGCTGAGTCGTGGCTGATCTTGCGCGTCAACAGTTCGGCGAAGCCTTTGGCTCTGCAGCAAACCCGAGATAATTATTCGGTCGATTATTTCTGCCTGTCACTGACGAACTAGTTAGCAAAGTCTCCAACTGTTTAGACTTGTTCTTATGGTCACAGAGGATCATCCACTCTTATCGGGGCCCACCTCCAAGCAGGATTCGATGCTCAAACTCCAGAGGAATTCCTTGACTTCATCAGCGAACAACTGCGCCGTATAGCCACCGATCCGCTCACCGTAAAGCTGCGTCAGTCAAGACTTCAGCTGATGGCGGCGGCCTCGGCAGATGGCGACATCGCTGAGCGTACTTCGCTCATTCAGACCAACTTTTTTGAGACAATCAGTCAAGTTTTCGAGGTTGGCAAGCAACGTGGCTTGATTAACCCGGAGCTGGACTCATTCGCATACTGCGCATGGTTCCATGGCATGACCCTTGGACGCTCTACGACCGAACTCTCGCTCAGTGACGCCCAGCTGTGGCTCGACGTGGCCATCCCCGCAGCCTTGGCACCATTGCGACTTCCATCAGCCTGAGCGCTGCAATGCGCTGGGGTCAAGGGCGATAATCGGGCAATGTGCCTTAGGCCTCCGTGACCGACCAAGTTGAGGCGTCTACGACTCTTCCCATGTCAATACGCAGCGCCAGCGTGTTGCCTCTGTTGATCTCGCGGTCAAGGCGGTACATGCGGTTTCCCCAACTGGTGTTGGGCTCGAGCGGCGAGGTGCTCAGCACGGTGCCGTCGTCGAAGGTCGCCTCGAACCAGACACACACGCCGTCTACGATCGCGTCGACGGTCGAGACTCGCTCCACAAGGTGCTGCTGGGCCAGCGCGGTCGATGACTCGAGCGTGGCTAGGTCGAACTCAAGCACCGGACTCGGCTCACCGATCACAGCCTGCACCGAGCCAGGCCTTGCCCAGAACTGCTCGAATCGTTCAGTGCTGTAGCCCTCCATCAGACCCGAGGTGCCCACCTCGCTCAGGTCGATCCCGTCTGGCAGGGCAATGTTGCGGAACCGTCGCACCCGCATCTCGGGACGGACGGTGACCGGCTCCATAAAGAGCCGGAACCTAGCCGGAAGAATGCGACCCCCAGGTACCAGCACCCGGTTACGAAGGTCAAGCACGTTGTCGAGCATGTTCTCGTTGAACAGTTCGTCGCCCATCTGCTCGTGCAGCAGCACGTCTATTGGCTCGGGCGGGGTGAACTCTCGACTGTTGGCCTGCACGAACTCAACGTTGGTGATGCCGTTGCGCCGGCCGATTTCGCGGGCCAACTCAATGACGTCAGAGTGCTCGACTGCGTACACCTTGGCCGCACCCGCCCGGGCCGCCATGAACGCCAGCAATCCCGTGCCCGAACCAAGATCGAGCACCACGTCGCCCGGCTCCACGCAGCGGTGGATGGCCTGGTAGTACGCACCCACGCGCACCGTGTCGCTCAGCATCTCCTCATGGTGCGACAGTTCCCCAAAGCTGGTCTCGTTTATATCGTCGTAGATCAGGCTCATCAGCCGGTCACTCGACGCTATGCGATTAGCTCCGAACGCTATGGCCGACCGGAGGGCACTGTTGGCGGTCTGCTTCATCCGTTGAACAATCATGGGGCAAGTCTGGCAGGCCGAGGGGGTGGGTGTTCCAAGCGGGGAAAGAGGCGGTTGGGGTGTCTTCGCTGTGTGGTCCAGTGCAACATAGCCCGGAATTGCAGGGTTTTGCGTCCACGACGTCCGCCGAGAACCACCCCGTATCACGTCGCGGATTAGCAAGGGATTAGCAGAGCGACCGTCGCAGATTCGACGGCCGACCCCGTCGGGGACAACGTCAGAGGCAGTCGCTACGGTCGCCGATGTGATCGCCGAATCCGAGCTGGAACAGCACAGGGGCATGTGGGTCGCCGTCCACGAACCGACGGGCCATGTCGTGCTCTTGCCGAGTTGGCCGGACCGGAGGGCGTCACCGAGCAGCAGTCCACGTTCGATCGTCGCGACGTCATCCGCCACCTCACCGGCGTCCTGCCCGGTGCGGTCGGCGCAGCGCAGCTCGAGGAGCTAGCCGACGCGTTCCTCGCCCACTCGGATGTGCGAGAGGTCCGCTCGGACCATGCCGAGCCGACGTTCACGACCGTCGAGCTGCTGAACACCGAAGCGCGGCTGCTCGCCTCGGCCGTGCGGCGGACGGACGACGAGTGCGGCCTGGTCGAGGCCGACCTGGTCGATCGAGCCCTGCAGGAACGGCCTTCGATGGCGGACGAGCAGGCCGCCCTGGTGCGTCAGCTCTGTTTCGGCGGCGCCGGTCTGGACGTCGTCGTTGCTCCCCCGGGCACCGGAAAGACGTTCAGTCTCGACGCTGCCCGCCAGGCGTGGGAGCAGGCTGGCTACCGGGTGCTCGGATGCGCTCTGTCGGCCAGCGCCGCTGCGGAGCTGAACGACGGCGCCGGCATCCCGTCGATCACGCTCACCCGAGTCCACGACAAGCTGAACCGTGGACTCCGTATCGACGCACAGCATGTGCTGGTGGTCGACGAGGCCGGAATGGCTGGCACACGGCAGCTCGCGCCGATCCTGGACAACGCAGCCGAGCACGGCGGCAAGGTCGTGCTCGTCGGCGACCCGAAGCAGCTTCCCGAGATCCACGCGGGTGGCCTGCTCGCCGAGCTCGACCGACGGCTGCCCACGATCCGGCTCGCAGAGAATCGACGCCAGCAGGATCCGGCAGAGGTCGAGGCCCTCGATCATCTCCGTCATGGACGGGTGGAGCACGCCCTGTCGACCTTCGTCGATCACGACCGCACCGTCGGCACGAACTCCGACGCAGTTCGCCAGGCGATGGTCGACGACTGGTGGCGCCACGTCGGCAACGATGCCGACGCGCTGATGATGGCGCCGAGGTGGGCTGATGCCGACGACCTGAACCGTCGAGCCCGCCACCACCTTCGAGGTGCGGGACGACTCGGGGGTGATCCGATCATCGTCGGCGAACGTCCCTACGAAGTCGGCGACCGGGTGATCTGCCTTCGCAACGACTACCACCGTGGCCTGCGCAACGGCATGGTCGGCACCGTCACGTCGATCAACCACGAGCACCGGCACATTGCGCTGGAGACCGACGACGGCCGCCGGATCCTGACTACCGACTACCTCGACGCCGGCCACATCCGCCACGGCTACGCCATCACCGTCCACAAGTCACAGGGCTCGACGTGTGGCCACGCCCTGTTGCTCGGCTCGGACGAGCTGTACCGCGAGATGGGCTACGTCGGCCTGTCCCGTGGACGACTCTCGAACCGCATGTACCTCGTCGATGGCGCCGAGCAGCGGGCCGACCGCGAGGTCCACGCGACGCCGAGCCAGCCGGAGGGGGCCGACGTCGTGTCGGGCGTCCGGGAGGCGCTAACGACGTCACGCGCCAAGGAGCTCGCCACCAGCCGCGCCGACCAACTGGATGCCGACCTCGGGATCGACATCGGTCCGTAGGCCGCCGAGCATCTCCGACGCTCCTGCTCAGGCCGTCACCTAACGGCACTTTGATGACGGTCGGAGTTGCCCTGCGCAACTCCGGCGACGTGAACTACGTTGAGTCCATGTCGAACCGGAGCTGGGTCCAATGGGTGGTTCCCACTCTCACGTGTGTGGCCGTTCTCGCCGCCACCGGGTGTAGCAAGGACTCCGAACAGGTCACTGCTGGCACTGGCTCATCATCGAGGGACGCCGTGTCCGCTTCGACTGCGGACGACCCCGACGAGTTCTGCCTCGCAGTCACGGCCCTGGACCAGACTGATGGCACCACCGACCCCTCCGTCGTCCTACCGATTATCGAGGATCTCCGTGAGGCTGCACCATCGGAGATCCAAGCGGACGTGACCCTGGTCTCGGACACACTGATCGTCAACAACTACCCAAGCGGCACGGAGCCGTCGATGGAAGCGGCACCGTTCGACGAGTTGGACCCAGCGCGGGCCCGCCTCGCCGCCTACGTGGAGACGAACTGCCAGCCTGGTCGCTGAGCCACTGCCCGGATCCGCCAACACGATCACCTGACCTGCCACCTATCGCCGGCGGTGAGATCAGTTGAGGCCGAGGACTGTCGACATGGCCTCGTCCACGCCCCACAGTTCCTCGGGGCTCAGGTGCCCCGACAGCTCGCCCAGACGCGATGTGTCCACGGCGCCGAGCTGCTCGACGAGAACGCGAGTCCGCTCGCCGTCCACGTCGATCTCCGGTCGGAACGACGCCTGCTTCGCGCTCACTGACGTCGGAGCAACGATCACGACCGAGCGCGGGAGGAATTCGTCGGCTTGGACAACGACCCCGTATCGGTCGCCGTGCTGTTTGTGTCCGGTGCCTCTGGGGACCTTGAGACGGTAGATGTCACCGCGCAGCACGAAGCGACTCCATGAGCCCCGCCACTGAGAGCATCTCGGCGCGTCGGATGCCGGAGTCGATGAACAGCCGCACGATTGCGGTGTCACGGCGCTGGTCGAACCCGGTGCCCTTGCAGACGTCGAGGAGTGCTCGGAGTTCGTCGTCGGTGAGCACTGGCACCGGCCGTTCCTCGACGGTGGGGGGCGACATGTTGTGCATCGGGGAGATGTCGAGTTCGGTGGGACGTCCGGTCTACCCGAGGAATCCGGCGAAGTTCTCGGCCGTCGCGACGTACGCGGAGATCGTCTTGGGCGACCGGTTCTTTGCTCGGAGTGACCGGGCGAACGAGGCGACGAGACCGCCGAAGGGGGGCTGTTCTGGGGCCATCACCGCTCAAAGTTATATGCTGATCGAGCGCTGTGCATAACGACATTCGCCTGAACCCGCAGAGAGCGAGGGCCGGAACCCCTTTGTTCACAAGGGATCCCAGCCAAGTGAGCCCGGGAGGAGAATTGAACTCCTGACCTGCTCATTACGAGTGAGCTGCTCTACCGACTGAGCTACCCGGGCGGTCACGCACCAAAGCACGCAGCTGAACAGCATACTGCCGAGGGTTGTGAGTCCAACAACGTAAAAATAAAATCCGCAAAATCTTGCCGGGGCTCCCCCAGCACCTTCTGTTCCACCGTCCTTGCTGTGCACCGGAGCCAAAGGTTCTGAGTATTTTGGCTAGAGCGCCTCTGCTGAGCGCTGCAACCGCGGCAGCGACACAAACAACGCCTGCAAAGACAAGGCCTCTCTAGGGTTAAAGACCAGGCTGTTACAGAGCGATTGGACCTCATCGGCGGCAACAACAAAATCCGCAGCGCTAGACGGCTTGCTTGCAGCAACATCGCGATAGTGCGACAGCAATACGCCAAGTCCAGCTCGCAATTCATCGGTCCGCACGCGTCGCTGCTCACGCTTATGGCGATCCTCCATTTTCTTCATATCGCCCTTTAAAAGCTTGCCGCCAACGACCTCAAACCTGGCCCGATAGGCATCAAGTTCCTCGGCTTGTTGAGCTTGCAATGGCTCCATCACCCCGTCAACCATGGCCAACAACTCGTCGGCCAAAGCACAGGCGGTTGCGCCCGTGCCATCTAGTTGCGCGGGCGCTCGATACCAAGCATTGCGACGCGCCCCAACAGCGGGATCACGTGCCAAAAGCCGGCCGCGAGACAAACTGCCGCCCGCGGCACGCGCTGCGTCCTCGGCAATCTCTGGCGAGACCCCCTCAACAATCAAGCGATCAAGTAGCACCTGCATAGGTACTGCCGAAAACTCAATCTTGACGCATCTAGATGCAACGGTGGCCAAGTGTGGCGGAAGTTCCTCAGCCAAGATCACAAACACTGTTGACTCTGGTGGCTCCTCGATGCTCTTCAGCAAAATGGCTGCAGCATCGCCTACTAGATGAAAGTCCACTAACACAATGACTTGTAGCCGGCCCTCTGCCGGCGAAAGCGAAGACTTTCGAACTACTTCACGCGATTGTTTAGCGTCGATAGCTGCACCGTCTCGCTCAACCACAATCATTGCCGGGTGCGCCTCGGCACCGGCAAGGTGCCGCGCCCTCTCAGACTCAACCTCGTCGAGTCCGTGGCTCAACAAATCGGCTGAAAATGCCCTAGCTGCCTCTCGGGTTCCCGACCCGTCGGGCCCGAGCAGCAAGTACGCATGTACGGGTGAGCCCACTGCAGTCTGTAGACGTTGCACGGCATCTTGTTGCCCAACAACCTGCTCCCACAAATCAGTCCGAATGGCCTCGGTCATAACGAATCACCGAGCATCTCAGAAACGGCTGCACGCACTCGGCTCTCAACTTCTTCACTTGTACCTACTCCATCAACACGAATCCAGTACTCGGGTTCTTCTTCTGCCTGCGCCTTGAACCCGGCCGCAACTCTTCGGTGGAACTCCACACCAGCGGCCTCGATCCGATCTCTGGCGCCGCCGGTTCGTTCAAATGCAACCTGCTCGGAGACAGTCAGCAAGATGGTGAGGTCGGGCCACAACCCGCCCGCTGCCCAACCAGAAATTGCCCGCACCATATCGGTATCAAGACCACGCCCATACCCCTGATAGGCAACGGAAGAACCAATAAAGCGATCACACACCACGTCACGACCCGCAACCAACTCGGGCTCAATGAACTGCTCCACATGCTGCGCACGATCAGCGGCCATCAGCAATGCCTCGGCTCGATCAGCCAGCCCATTTTCTGATGCAGCCAAAAGGATCGACCGAATCTGCACACCAAGCTCGGTTCCGCCAGGCTCACGCGTCAGCACTGCTCCTAAGCGAGTAGCAAGCAGCGCGGCCTGAGTGGATTTTCCCGAGCCTTCGCCGCCTTCGAACACAATGAACCGGCCGCGAGCACCCGCAGAAGATGGCACCGTCTTAGAAGTCCTCAGCAGGATCGGACGGTTTTTTGGCTGCTGCAGCGAGTTTGGCAGGGGTGATTGCTGCTCCGGCTGTCTTCTTTGCCGCAGTCTTCTTTGCTGAAGGCTTCTTCTTGGCCGGGGCTTTCTTTGCTGCCGCCTTCTTCTTCGCAGCGGCTTTCTTCTTTGCCGGGGCTTTCTTCTTAGCGGGCCCACGAGCACGCCTATCGGCCATCAGTTCAAGTGCACGCTCCATTGTTAGGTCCTCAACTGAGTCACCTTTGCGCAGGCTCGCATTGGTTTCGCCATCGGTTACATACGGACCGAAACGCCCGTCTTTGATCACAATCGGCTTGTCTGAGTCTGGGTCGTTGCCCATGTCTCGTAAAGGCGGCTTGGCCACACCTTGGCCCCGGCGACGCTTTGGTTCTGCAAATACTTTGAGCGATTCTTCCAGCGTGATTGTCAGAATCTGCGACTCGGACTCAATCGAACGGCTATCGGTTCCCTTTTTCAGATACGGCCCAAACTTGCCGTTGAGTGAGTAAATCATCTCGCCGTCTGCCGGGTCAACGCCCACCTCTCTTGGCAACGAGAGCAACGGCAGAACCTCTTCAAGCGTGACCGTGGATGGGTCCATACTGCTAAACAAACTTGCTGTGCGCGGCTTAAACCCGGTGTCATCATCGTGAACACCCTCTTGCACATACGGCCCAAACCGCCCGGCTTTGAGCTGAACGTCTAAGCCCGTTTCTGGATGTTGACCAAGCACTCGATCACCAGAAGGTGCCTCGAGTAATTCAATCGCATGCTCCACAGTGAGCTCATCTGGCGGAACGTCATCAGGAATACTCGCCCGCTGATTATTTTCTCCCTCACCACGTTCTAGATACGGGCCAAACCGCCCAACTCGGGCAACAATCATTACCCCGTCTGGGCCAACGCCTAGGGGGATCGAGTTAATGTCGCGTGCGTCGATATCTCCCAGATTGTTCTCTACAAGTTGCTTCAGGCCAGGCGACCCGACCTCGCCGGTGCTGCTATCTACACCGAAATAAAACTTGGCCAGCCATGGCTCCATATCGGCAGAGCCAGAAGCAATATCATCGAGTTCTTCTTCCATGCGTGCCGTAAAAGCAAAGTCAACCAAGGTTGGGAAGTGCTGCTCCATGAGCGTGACCACTGCAAAAGCAGTAAAGCTCGGCACCAACGCTGAGGCTTTTTTCCACACATAGCCGCGGTCTTGAATAGTAGAAATAATCGAGGCATAGGTGGAGGGGCGACCCACTCCTAGCTCTTCGAGGCGCTTCACTAACGAGGCCTCTGTAAAGCGCGCAGGTGGCTGAGTCTGGTGGCCATTTGCTTCAAGTTCATCTGTGGCAATTGCATTACCCACAGTCATCTCTGGAAGCACCTTCTCTTGGTCTTCGAGGGCCTCATCAGGGTCATCCGACCCCTCAACATAGGCCCGCAAGAAACCGGGGAATTGAATCGTCCGTCCAGAGGCAGCGAACACAGCTTCTCTCTGATCCGCTGTGGTACTCACTAAACGAACCTGTACCGATTCTCCTCGTGCATCATTCATCTGCGAAGCAATCGTGCGCTGCCAGATCAGTTCATACAGTCTCAACTCGGACCCGTTGAGTTGCTGAGCTACTTGCTCAGGGGTTCTAAAGCTGTCTCCTGCTGGACGGATCGCCTCGTGTGCCTCTTGAGCGTTCTTCACCTTGTTTGCATAGCGGCGTGGCGCCTCGGGCAGGTACGGCTTGCCAAACTTTTCGAGAATCTGAGTGCGAGCGGCGTTGACTGCTGTTTCAGACAACGAAGAGGAGTCGGTTCGCATATATGTAATAAAGCCGTTTTCATACAAGCGCTGTGCTGTAGACATCGTCTGAGCAGAGGACATACGTAGCTTGCGACCCGCTTCTTGCTGCAGGGTTGAGGTCATAAACGGAGCAGAAGGCTTGCGGGTATAAGGCTTACGCTCCACTGAGCGCACCTGCACCGGCTGCGCCGACAAAGCAGCACGTACTGCTAGCGCAGTGGCCTCATCAAGCAACACAGAATTCTTATCTGTTTTCTCAGAGAGTTGGCCGTTTTGATCAAAGTCCTTGCCGGTAGCAAGGCGATCGCCGGCAAACTCAATCAGGGTGCCGGGAAATCGGGTTTGATCTTGTGACGGGTCATTGTGACGGAAGGTTGCTTGCAGGTCCCACCAGCTCGCTGAACGGAACGCCATGCGTTCACGTTCACGTTGGACAACTACTCGAGTGGCGACCGATTGCACCCGGCCGGCGGACAGGCGAGGCATGATCTTTTTCCATAACACAGGAGAAACTTCATAGCCATAGAGGCGGTCCAGAATTCGACGGCATTCCTGAGCGTCTACTAGACGCCGGTCAAGCTCGCGAGGATTCTCTAGGGCGTGACGGATTGCCTGCGGCGTGATCTCGTGAAACACCATCCGCTTTACAGGCACCTGAGGGTTCAGTACCTCAAGAAGGTGCCATGCAATTGCCTCACCCTCACGATCCTCATCAGTGGCTAAATACAGTTCGTCAGCATCTTTCAGCATGGCTTTCAGATGGCGGACGTGATCCTTCTTCTCTGAGTTGACGATATAAAGCGGTTTGAAGTGATTCTCGGTGTCTACACCAAGGCGCGCCCAAGATTCCCCCTTGTATTCCTTGGGGACATCGGCCGCGTTTCTAGGCAGATCTCTAATGTGGCCGATTGATGATTCGACCTGATATTCGTCACCTAGGAAGCTGGCAATAGTGCGTGCTTTGGCTGGTGACTCGACGATGACTAAGGCGTTTCCCACGATGCACAGCTAAGAGAGTGCAGGCTCAGATGTCAAACAACTCGGCAAAATAACTTTCTGAGGAAGGCAAGCTAGGTTTGTAACTATGAGTTTTGAACCAAGCCCGCGTGGCCAAGAGTTACTCGCAAAACTACAGGAATTTATTGACTCCGAGGTCACCCCTGCCGAGTCAATCTATGAGTCTCAGATGCAGGCTTTAGGAGACCCGCATGGTCACCCACAGATCATCGAGGACCTTAAGTCCTCGGCACGCTCTCGCGGCCTCTGGAACTTGTTTATGCCTCATCAAACTGACTGGACGCCAGACCCTGTCAGTAATCTGGACTACGCCCATATTGCAGAACTGTCGGGCCGCTCTATGCATCTGGCCCCAGAGGCAATGAACTGCGCAGCCCCAGACACCGGCAACATGGAAGTGCTCACACTGTTTGGCACACAGGAACAAAAAGATGAGTGGCTAGTACCGCTACTTAATGGTGAAATCAGATCTTCCTTCGCCATGACCGAGCCAGAGGTTGCTTCCTCTGATGCCACCAACATCCAACTCAGTATTGACAGAGACGGTGACGAGTACGTACTCAATGGCCGCAAGTGGTGGATCTCGGGAGCCGCGTCAGGTCGCTGCAAAGTCATGATCGTGATGGGCAAGACCGACCCCACTGCGCCTCGGCACTTACAGCAGTCAATGATTCTTGTTCCTATGGATACCCCCGGGGTATCTAAGGTGCGTGATCTTCCCGTCTTTGGCTATCAAGACCGAGAGGGCCATTCTGAGCTCAACTTTGACAATGCTCGGGTTCCGGTCAGCAACCTAATTGGCCAAGAGGGCGGGGGATTTGCTATTGCTCAGGCCCGCCTCGGCCCAGGCCGAATTCATCACTGCATGCGGTGCGTAGGCGTTGCCGAACGGGCATTGGAACTGATGTGTGAGCGGGTTACCCAGCGGGTTGCCTTTGGCGGTCCGATCTCTGATCAGGGAGTGGTTCGCGAGTGGATTGCGGACTCTCGGATAGAGATTGAGCAGGTCCGGTTGCTCACTCTGAAAGCCGCATGGCTGATGGATACCGTTGGGGCCAAGGGTGCAGCGATAGAGATTTCGGCTATCAAGGTGGCTGCACCCAACATGGCGCTTCGTGTTGTTGACCGTGCGATTCAGGCTCACGGTGGTGGCGGTGTGTCAGATGACTTCCCGTTAGCCCGAATGTACGCCGGGCTGCGCACCCTTCGCTTTGCCGATGGCCCAGATGAAGTCCACCGCCGCCAAGTTGCGCGAACTGAACTTGCTAAGTACCGCAAGTAGTTCTGCGGTGGCGTAGCTGATGAGCAACCCGGCAGACAAGATTTCGGGCGTACTCGCCACTCTGGCTGAAGATGCTCGACTCGTTCATGTCGAGCAGATTCCATCGCGTACCGCCCGCACTACCAAACTCGAACAGCCGCTTCGGAAAGAACTCCTAGCTCACTTACCGCACGCTCAGTTCTGGTCGCATCAGACCGAGGCAATCGCTCTGGCCCGTTCGGGCGAATCCTTGGTGGTGGCCACAGGAACGGCCTCTGGTAAGTCGTTGTGTTATCAAGTTCCAATTGCGGAGTCGGTACTGAGCGGCTCGACGGCACTCATGATTTACCCCACTAAAGCCCTAGCTCGTGATCAGTTGTTATCGCTGAGCTCTTGGGGGGTTCCCGGCTTGACCGCTGCGGCCTACGACGGGGATTGCTCCCCCGAGGAGCGTTCTTGGGTAAGGGATCACGCAAATGTGTTGCTCACAAATCCAGAGATGGTGCATCAGACAATTCTTTCGAACCACCGCAGGTGGGCCAAGTTTTTGCAGTCGCTCAAGTTTGTGGTGGTCGATGAACTTCACACGCTCCGGGGGGTATTTGGCACTCATGTTGCCCAGATTCTGCGCAGGCTCCGCCGCCTCATTCGCTTCTATGGCGGCGAGGAACCGACCTTTATCTTTAGCTCCGCCACCATCGGCGAACCCGCGCACCTAGCCTCTTCGCTTTGCGGGCAGAAAGTATCGGCGGTGCACCGTGATGCTTCGCCCGCAGGCCGACGATCAATAGCACTGTGGAACCCAGCAGAAGTTGCCAACGGAGATCGATGGTCTATCAACACAGAGGCTGCATTCTTAGCATCAGAATTGATTGCTGCAGGACTCCGCACGCTGGTGTTTTGCGGATCCCGGCGAGGGACCGAAGTAGTAGCAACCGGACTTCGCGAGCTACTGCCAGACTCTCTCGCAGAACGGGTGCGGTCTTACCGGGCGGGCTATTTGCCACATGAGCGCCGAGAGATTGAGGCTGAGTTGCTCAGCGGTCAACTCCTTGGCGTAGTTGCTACGAATGCTCTGGAGCTTGGCGTAAACATTGGCGGTCTTGATGCAGTGGTCATGTGCGGCTATCCGGGGACAATTGCATCGTTTCGTCAGCAACTCGGCCGAAGCGGCCGAGAGCAACTGGGATCGCTTGCGGTGCTCATTGCGGCCGAGAACCAGCTTGATCAGTGGATGATGCGCTTCCCCGAAGAACTGTTCGGACGTGTTGCCGAACCTGCAGTGATCAACCTTGATAACCCCTACGTCTTTGTTCCACATTTGGGTTGCGCTGCATTCGAGCTGCCGCTCTCTCGTAGCGATGCCGAGTACTGGCCCACACAACTCGATGAGGGGATTCGCCAACTCGTGATCGAGGATCGCGCTGTAGTCAGCTCACAGGGCGCAGAGCAAAAGGTTCTGTGGGCGGGCAGGGGTTCTCCAGCACCAACTATTGGGTTGCGGTCAGCCTCTCGCGGCGAGTTCCGAATCATGACGCAGGCGGGGCAGATGATTGGCACAGTCGACTCGGCACGCGCCTATGAGGTGATCCACGAGGGTGCGGTGTACCTACATCAGGGTTCAGCTTGGAGGGTGGCGCAACTTGACCTTGCCACTCGGTCGGCTTTAGTCGTTCCCTCTGATGGAGACATCTATACCCAAGCGCGATCGAGCATCAGTATTTCTCTACTCGAGGTAGACAACCAGCGCAGTGTTGGAGCGTCCACGCTGCACCTAGGTTCGGTAGAAGTCACCTCTCAGGTGACGGGGTTTCAGACTCAACGCGTATCAACTCACCAGGTGGTCTCTCGAGAGGTACTGGAGCTGCCAGCAGTGCATCTTCACACCAGGGCCGTCTGGTACACCTTCCCTGATTCTGTGATTGCCTCAGCTCAACTCGACCCCGCTCAACTACCCGGGGCGCTTCATGCCGCCGAACACGCCGCCATTGGTATCCTTCCGCTATTCACCATCTGCGATCGCTGGGATGTGGGAGGTGTCTCTACCGAGTGGCTAGCAGAAACAAACTTGCCAACTGTGGTGATTCACGATGCCTATCCGGGCGGTGCTGGGGTAGCCGAACTGGCCTTTGGGGTGGCTGATTCTCACTTAGGGGCCACGCTCGAGGTACTACGAAGCTGCCCATGCCTTGATGGGTGCCCAAGCTGTGTTCAGTCGCCCAAATGTGGCAACGGAAACGAACCGCTCAACAAAGATGCAGCGCGGCGACTTCTAGAAGTAGTGCTGGCCTAGCTAGTGCCGGCTTAGCTAGTGCTGGCTCAACTTGCCCCCTCTACCATCACCACCAGACGCTCTTGAAGAACCGTAGAAGCCACTACTCTGCCAACGATGGGAACCTGTGTTGCGCGCAGCCGAACCGTCACGGTTGCTAGCGAACCGCCACTCGTGCCCCCGCTAACGGTCACTGTGGCCGAAGAAATTGGTGCGCCCTGCCTGAGCAAAACAGCCTCTGCTGCTCTTTGGTTTGGCTCAACAATTACTGCTCTGGCAGCAGCACGCGCCGCATGAACAACGAGTAGGCGATCACGCAATACCAACGCAGTTTGAACACACAGCAGAATAAGCAGGACTACCACAGGAATAATCATCGCAAGTTCTACGGTTGACTGGCCACGTTCGGCAGTTCTCATTGAGCCTGGTTGAGAATACGTCCAACTACTGAGTCAAACAGCCGACCGATCAGGTCTGTCTTGGTAACCCATGCAACGAGCACTAGAGCAATAGCTGCTGCGCCTAACAATAGAAGTGCGTACTCAACAGTGCTTTGGCCGCCTTCCGATTGGTGTTCTGTTTTCTGAGGAGTGTTTCTGCTGACGTTGATCATGGTGGTCCCAACTGATTGGCATTTGGCGGGGGAAAGCTGTGTTGCTCAGGACTGTGTTGCTCAGGACTGTGTTGCTCAGGACTGTGTTGCTCAGGACTGTTGAGCGGCGTCAACCCAGTTCTTGCAGTGGTAATTGCAACGGGCACCACGGTGAGAAGAACAAATGCAGGAAGCACCAGAGTGATCAGCGGCAACAGAAGTAGCACGGGCAGTTTTCGAACTCGCTCTTCAGTGCGTCGGCGCAGTCTTCGACGCTCGGCATCGGCTAAGCGCTGCAAACTTGGCCCCAAGGGCGCACCCGAAGATGCTGCAACTATCAGCGTGGTGCTGAGGGGTTGAAGTGCTGGGCCAAGCAGCGTGGGTAGCTTGGCGAGTTCCTCGGCCAGGCGACCGCCACGCTCAAAGCGCTGTTGCACCTTTACAAGACCACCGATCACTAAACCTGTGCCTGATCCTGCAACTCCTGTAATTCCGGCAACTGCTGCAACTGCTGTGTGTAGCGAATGTCCGGCGCTGACCGCTAGATGCAAAAGGTCTACGACAGCGGGAACCTCGGCCTGGATCTGGCGCTGAGATTTTCGGCTTCGAATACTTTCCCGCTCGGGGGCGCCGCGAGTAATAGGGGGTGAAGCTGGCGGTTGAATTTGTGTGCTTTGAAGATCGGCAACGCGCCACGGCCACGGGCGCGTATGGCCAAAAAGATGAAGCACGGCCCAAGTGCTGAGCAGCCCATACAGCCCGGCCATTAGAACTGTCCTGTCATTACAACTGTCCGGTCATTAGAACTGTCCTGTCATTACAACAGCGCCGACCGCACCATGCGAGCCAGCACCCAAGCGCCTAGCGCATCAAGGCTGAGCCCCAAAATCAAACATACCCAACCGGCAGCAGTTGAAAAGAGGGTGACAGCGACTGCAGGGTCGAGCGCAGAAAATCCTGCTGCTCCGAGCAAGGGCAGAACAACAAGCACCGCAGCAGAGGATCGCGCCTGACTAGATAAAGCTCGAGCCTCATCTGCCACCTCGATGCGATCAAGTAATGAGACTGCTGCACCGTCTAGGGCCGCAGCCAAGTTACCTCCTTCTGTATGGCCAAATCTGCAGGCGGCTATCAGCAGATCTACAGATGTACCCCGCCTAGATTGCTGCCATTGAGCAAGCGCTGCATCAAGAGAGCTTCCTCTTCTTGCCGAAGATGCCACCGTTGCCAAATCTTTGCCGCTAGGTGCAACTGCAAGCTCGGCAAGTTCTTCTATGGCAACTAACAACGTGGCACCCGAATGGACGCTTCGAGCAAGCCCAGCAGCAACCCCAGGCAGTTGCTGATCAAGGAGCCGATCAGTGCGCTTTGATGCCCTCACTCTTGCCGACCCCGACGCGACCGAGTGAGCCGATGCACTGACCCGTCAGGTGCGAGTAGCGACAGAAGCTCGCCGTTGGAAGCAACTAGGTGAACAGCATCCACCCTGCGACTCCCAGAACTGCTGCGAGTTACGCCGACGAAGCAGTCAATGGCCGCGCAGACCTGTGTATGAATGGCCTCGAGTGGCAGCCGCTCGGCACCGAGCAAAGCCATGGTCTCGATCCGACGCATGGCATCGGCAGCGCTAGATGCATGACACGTAGAGAAGCATCCATCGTGGCCGGTAGAGAGCGCCCAGATCATGTCGAGTGCTTCGGCCCCGCGCACCTCGCCCACAATGATGCGGTCTGGTCGTAGCCGTAGGGCCGCTCGCACTAGATCACGAATATCAGTTCCGCCGATTCCCTCGGCACTACCGGGGCGAGCTTCAAGGCGCACCACGTGTTCACCAGGCAAACGAAGTTCGGCAACATCTTCAATAGTTACCACGCGCTCGCTCGGCGCTAGGCCGGCAACTAGTGCGTTCAGCAACGAGGTTTTGCCAGCTCCAGTTGGGCCGTAGACCACAAGATTGAGCTGTTCTTTGACTAGAGACTCCAGTAGCTCAACTACTGCCGCGGTGGCGAACGCGCTCAACGGCAAGTGAGCTGCACGGTGCCTGCGAATAGCCAAGATGGGACCATCCACTGCTAGCGGCGGAAGAATCACTGCTACGCGAGTGCCATCTGGAAGGCGCGCATCAACTATGGGATTACTGCGATCAGCCCGTAACCCCAGTGGCCCCACTAAGCGTTCGATGCTTCTCGCTATGAGCGCCTCGTCGGCATACACCCCCGATCGTTCAAGTTGACCATCTCGCTCAACCCACACTTCTCCGGGTCCGTTAACTAGAACGTCAGTAATGGCTGGGTCATCGATCAGCATCTGGATTGGGCCAAGGCCCACGAGTTCTACTGCAAGGCAATGAGCGCGGAGCTGTACTTCTTGTGCGCCGAGCAGTGGTGCTTCCTCGGCAAAGAGTTCGGCTAGGCGTTGCGCCGCGTCCACTGATCCAATCTCTGAAGCAAATCGAAGCCGAACGCTTTGATCTAATGCATCGGGTTGTTGAAGCGAGTTCACGCTACGCCCCGCAGCGAGTGCTCAAGAGCCCTATGGCTTCGGCGAATCAGCAGGCCGGCGTCTACTGATCTTGCAATTGCAGGATCAACATCAATTGAGGCCACGACTTGAAGACCCAATACGGCAGAAACGTCGGCTCCACTCAGGGCTCTACCAACCTCGGCAACTACGACTACACCATCGGCTCGAACTGCTGCCGAAGTTGCGCGGCGTAGCGATAAATAGCAAGGACGAGTAACCAGAAGTGACCTGCCAGCCGAGGCCAGACACTGGCCCAAATCAGATATCAGGCCAGCATCGATTACTACCTCGCAGGCCATCTCTTTGAGGAGTTCAGCTAGCTGGTCTGGGCGCTGCGCTGGCCAGGTCTGTGCATTTCCTCGTGGCAACAGCCATAACCCTGGTTCCACCTCAATCAGCAGCCGATCAAGGGCATCAGCGGAACCATCGGCGCTTTGTAACCAATCGAACACGCCGGGGCTATCGGGTTCTGCCATACCCAGCACAGCGGGTTGATCCCCGCACAGATCCACTAGAACTGCTCGCCCTGATCTTCGAGCAAATATCGCTGCTGCGACGGCCGATACCAGCGTTACACCAGAACCGCCTTTGACGGACCACAACGTATGAAGCACTACACCCCCTTTCGAGCGCGTTGCACTCGCGACATACCATGGGGGAAGGGTTGGGGGGAAGCGTGATCGAACGATGATGACACTAGATTCTCCGGCAGGACTTGTCAGCGGGGAGCGCTCCCCTGATTCAGACTCCTAGACCTGATGCAGACTCCTAGCCCCCGTTTAAACTGCTAATAGGGCAGAGGCTCCAATATCCCAAGATGGGTGACGCAGTTTTGACATCGCCCGCGCCTCAATCTGACGAATGCGTTCCCGAGTCAGGTTGAACTGTCGTCCAACCTCATCACGGTTAAGTGGTTCGCTGCAATCAAGTCCGTACCTCATCGTAAGGATTGCGCGCTCGCGATCGTCTAACGGAGTCAACAAGCGCTGCACCTCTTCTGGTAATAAAGAAAGCAGAGCAACATCAAGTGGGGAACGAGCCTCGCGATCCTCGACTACGTCGCCGAGGTCGCCATCGCCTTCATCGTGAAGTGGTTCAGACAAAGAGAGCGTATCTGCTGCAAAACACAGCACCTCGACCAACTTGTCCTCACTGAGATCTACATCAATAGAGAGTTCCTCAATGGTTGCCGGTCGACCGAGCTCGGCCTCTAGCCGCGAGCGCGCCTTATTTACCCTTGACAACGTATCTGCTGCGTGAATCGGAAGTCGCACTGTTCTTCCTGTGTTAGCTATGCCTCGCGTGATTGCTTGGCGGATCCACCAAGTTGCATAGGTCGAGAACTTAAAGCCCTTACGCCAATCAAACTTCTCTACTGCATGCATCAACCCAAGGTTGCCCTCTTGAATCAGATCAAGAAGTGGCAAGCCAGAGGCTTGGTACCTTTTCGCAATAGAGACAACGAGGCGAAGGTTCGAGAGCACAAATGATCGCTCGGCCTTTTCGCCGTTTCTGACTGCTCGCTGCAGCAACCGCTGCTCCGGTGCAGTCAAGGCACAAGCTCGCTCAGACAATTCATGTGCAGCAGTGACCCCCTCTTCTATGGTCATAGAGAGTCTCACTTCTTCGTCTTTGGTGAGTAATGGGTGCTGACCAATATCTGACAGATATAAACGAACCAGATCTTCCTGGTCACGATCAACTCGTTCCTTTGCCATGGCACTCACCAGTCCTTCAGCTTGGGCAACTTTGTGCTAACTCAAGAAGAGTTATCTACAGATCTGTTGCTTACAGAAGAACACTGCATACCGCTGAGTCATTCAGGTGTCATCTGTCACTTAGTGAGCCCAGCAGCAATCCGGGCGAGGAGTGCAGCGCTTGTTCGAGTCTGGCCTGCAGGGCAGACTCCGACTCAACGGGCAAGTCCACACTCGAAAAGGCTAACTCGGTTTCGGTATTGGCTATCACCACAGTCAGCGTTCTGAGTGCTGAAGCATCTGCAACCTCGCTCAAACTAAGCATCTCTTGCTGATAAACCCCAAGAAGGTAGGGCAGCAACACCAAGCGCATGGCTATCAACTGATCTTGAACCGAGGCCGAAGAAGCTACAAGACCAAGAAATGATTGAAACTCAGAATTCGGGGGTCGAACCAAATCTTCGGGATTGACCACTGCAAGGACTGGCAGGCGCTCAAAGAACAGTTCGCTATGCCAACGGTGCCGAGCTGAGCTTGCATTCAATTCAACCTTTCTGCTCGGATCAGTCTGCGTTGCAACCCAACTACCCAAGATTGAACTCACCTCGGCTTCTACCCAAACAAAGGCACCAAGCTGTGTAGCTGTTGCTAAAAGCCCTGTCCATGGGTATGTGATTTGGGTCATGTTTGTTAGCTCCATTCAGAAAACTTGAGCCGCCGAAAATCCGTTTTATGTTGAGTAATAAACAAACTTCATTTGAGTTAACTTAAGTCAATGAAGTCGTATTCTGCACTCTCGCATGCTTATCAAACTACTTGGGACGACTTCCTCTCGGCCACACACAAGCTGCTTATTCATCTCGAATCCAAGCTCGAGCTGAAATGCAATATGTGCATCGCTGAGTACGAAATCCTTAAGCACCTAGCTGAGTCGCCAACCAAAACATTACATATGGCCAAACTCGCCGGATACGCACGGCTCTCGCCGAGCAGCCTGACTCGAAGATTTGACTTGATGGTTACTCGAGGCTGGGTTGAGCGTCATCATTCCAATGAGGACCGCCGCGTAGTGCTCGGAATAGCAACCAAAGCGGGCATCGCACAGGCTCGCAAAGCCGCTCCCACATACCGCCGAGTTCAAGATGAGGTGTTTTTCAATCAACTCTCGCAGATCCAGCTAACAACCCTGCAGGCAATTTCTAAGTCCATTGCTCTGGCTAGCTTTCCGCCAGGCTCGGCGCATAGGCATTCGTAATCGGAATCCGCCTGTCTCGGCCGAAAGCCTTTTGTGAGATCCTGATTCCTGGCGGGGACTGCCGACGCTTGTACTCTGCCCGATCTATCAGGCCAACTATTTTGGCCACTACTGCAGGGTCATGACCAAGCAATGTGAGTTCTGCCGTGCCTAGGTCACCATCTACGTAGCCTTGAATTATGAGATCTAACACCTCATACGGGGGAAGGCTCTGATCGTCACGCTGATCAGGGCGTAGCTCGGCTGAGGGTGCTTTAACTAACACCGACTGAGGGATCAGATCGAGTGGTTGTTGAGCGTTTCTCCAATGACAGAGCTCGTATACCAAGAGCTTTGGGACATCTTTGATCACTGCAAGGCCACCCGCAGTATCTCCATACAACGTGGAATACCCAACTGCTGTCTCGCTCTTATTACCGGTAGTGAGAACCATCCAACCAAACTTGTTGGAGAGTGCCATGAGTAGCAGTCCGCGGATTCTTGATTGAAGATTCTCTTCAGTCAGGTCTGGGGCTTGGTCTTGGAACGAGGGCTCAAGAAGATCTAACAGCGCCAGATGGGCAGCCTCAATGGGAATAGTCCGGTGATCAATCCCCAAGTTCTGAGCAAGTTCTTTAGCATCGCTCAGGGAATGAGCACTTGAATACCGCGAAGGCATCAGTACCCCATGTACTGACTCGGCCCCTAGTGCATCAGTAGCCACTGCGGCAACGATCGATGAGTCAACCCCACCAGAAAGTCCGATCACTACTTCAGAAAACCCATTCTTTGATACGTAGTCGTGCACCCCAAGAACTAGTGCCTTCCAGACTTCGGCCGCAGCGTTGTCGATCTCTGCGATACCGGCACAATGATCAGTAAGCACAACTAGCTTACGAGCCTGTTGAGACGAGCCAAGCTGTTGAGAAGAGCTCACATGGGTAACCGGCAAACTTGTAACCGGTTTGCCGGTTGTAACTGCCAGCTCAGCAATCTGCACATCAACAATTGAGCAGGCTGATTCAAACCGCGGCAGGCGGGCTGCAATCCGACCGTCAGCCCCGATCACCACCGAGCCGCCATCAAAGACCAACTCGTCTTGGCCGCCCAACAAGTTTAAATACGCAATCGGAATTCCGACCTCTAGGACGCGTCGGGCAAGCATTTCTTCTCGGACCTGCTGCTTGCCAATGTGGAAAGGAGATGCATTGATATTCACCGCAAGCTGAGCGCCACCACTCGAGGCTTCCAAAATAGGGCCGTTGTCAACCCAAACGTCTTCGCAGACCGTGACAGAAACTGCCACACCACCAATCTCATACAGGCTTTGTGCAGGGGGGCCAGAAGCGAAGTAGCGCTTCTCGTCAAACACCCCGTAGTTAGGCAGTGCCTGCTTTCGGTAATTGCCCACAACCTTGCTGGCATGCACCACGGCGGCAGAGTTGAACAGTTGCCGGCCGTCACTCTCGACCCAACCAACAATCGCAGTGCAGTTACCAGTCACTTCCGCAGCGAACAGTTTCAGGGCTTGGTCGACAGCGTCAATAAACCCGGGCTTGAGAAGAAGATCTTCGGGTGGATACCCGCAGACTGCCAGTTCTGGGAACAGCGCAATATCGGCCCCTGCAGCTTCTGCAGCTGCATAGAACTGGCTGAGCGCAGCCATGTTTCCTGCCAAGTCTCCAACCCGAAGGTTGAGTTGGCACATGGCCACGCGCAGCGTGTTCGGACCGGTCATGCCGGTAGATTAGAGCGGAGTAAGCGCAGAGCAGACCGTATTGGTGATCAACCGTGCAACCACGTAGGGGTCAATGTTGGCGTTGGGGCGACGATCTTCGATGTAGCCCTTCTTATCTTGCGCAACCTGCCAAGGGATGCGAACTGATGCCCCACGGTCAGAGACTCCGTAGCGGAACTGTGAGAAGTGCGCAGTCTCGTGTGACCCCGTCAGGCGGTCCTCAATACCGTGGCCGTAGCCAGCAAGGTGTTCTTCAACCTTGCCTGGAGCGCCGAGTGACTCACACGCAGTAATGATTGCGTCGTACTCTTCGCGCATACGGTTAGTAGAGAAGTTGGTATGACAACCTGCACCGTTCCAGTCGCCCTTGATTGGCTTGGCAGAAATTGATGCATTCACTCCGTAGTCTTCGGCCACCCGGTACAACAAGTACCGAGACATCCAGAGCTGATCCGACACCTCGAGAGGGCCAAGAGGGCCAACTTGGTATTCCCACTGACCCAGCATGACCTCGGCGTTGGTTCCAGCAATTCCTAGTCCCGCCTCTAGGCAGGCATCGGTATGAGCCTCGACAATCTCACGACCCGAAATCTCCACTGCACCAACTCCGCAGTAGTAGGGGCCCTGCGGTGCGGGATAGTAGTAACCCTCAACGGGCCATCCGAGTGGACGTCCCTCTTTGAAGAAGGTGTATTCCTGTTCGATACCAAACCACGGTTCTTGATCCGCAAACTTTTCGGCGATGGGAACCAGCGTTGCACGGTTATTGGTGGAATGCGGTTCGAAGGTCTCGGGGAGTAGGACCTCGGTCAGCACCAACACGTCGCCCGGCCCGCGCATCGGGTCTGGGCATGTAAATACAGGACTGAGAACACAATCTGAACTCGCTCCCTCGGCCTGATTTGTAGATGATCCGTCGAAGCCCCAGATGCCAGGCTCCTTACCATCCTCGATGATCTTGGTCTTGGAACGCATGTTTGGAACTGGTTCAGTTCCATCGATCCAGATGTATTCAGCGCGGTATGGCACGGTGTCACCCTTTTACGTCTCTTGACCAGCATCCACGGTGAATGCTGGCGAGTCAAAGTTCTAACTCAACTAATAAAGCAGAAAAACGGTCCCGCAACGCAATTTCAGCCTCGTTACCCAATTGTGAACTGCGTGTGAACTCCCACTTCTAACTTGATTCTGCCCACGCAAATGACACACTGGAGAAACTATGGATAACCAGCAGGACTTCGTTTTACGCACAGTTGAAGAACGACGAGTCCGCCTAGTGCGACTTTGGTTTACTGATGTGCTGGGTCAAATCAAGTCTGTTGCCATCTCTCCAGTTGAGCTTGATGCTGCGTTTGAAGAGGGCGTGCAGTTCGACGGTTCAGCTATTGACGGCTTTAGTCGGGTGCAAGAAAGCGACGTGTTGGCATTCCCTGACCCCAACTCGTTTCAGCTCATGCCGGGCACCGACGGCGAGGAACTTACTGCAAGGATTTTCTGTGATATCGCCAATCTTGATGGCACTCCATTTGATGGCGATCCCCGACAGGTCCTCAAGCGCAATCTGTCAACTGCAGCCGAACAGGGCTATCAGTTCATGGCAGCACCCGAGGTTGAATTCTTCTACTTCAAAAATGATGACCCCACAGTGCCACCGCAGCCACTCGATAACGCCAGCTACTTCGACCTCACCACTTATGACGAGTGTTCAGATATTCGCCGGCGCACCATTCAGCGACTCGAAGCAACGGGTATTCCTGTGGAGTACTCATTCCATGAGGATGCTCCCTCGCAACATGAGATCGACCTTCGTTATACCGACGGCCTAGCAATGGCCGACAACATCATGGCGCTGCGCATGATTGTTCGAGAGGTGGCTATGGCCTCTGGGGTGCACGCAACATTTATGCCCAAGCCAATGGAGGGTGTTCAAGGCTCGGGAATGCACACCCATCTTTCGCTGTGGCAGGGCGATAACAACGCTTTTTTCGATGCCGAGGACGAGTTCGGGCTGTCAATAACTGCCAAGGGCTTTATTGCCGGCCTGCTTAGGCATGCAGCCGAAATTACCGCAGTCACTAACCAGCTCATCAACTCCTATAAGCGGCTCGTTGCTGGCTACGAGGCCCCGGTGCATATCTCTTGGGCTCGCAATAACCGATCTGCGCTGGTTCGTGTTCCCGTTCCAAAGCGTGGCAAAGAAGATCAGGGAACTCGCCTGGAATACCGTGCGCTCGACCCCGCAGTAAACCCCTACTTGGCTTTCTCGGTACTTCTAGCCGCCGGGCTCAAGGGCGTAAACGAGGGATACGAACTTCCCGAGGAAGCAGCGGTCAACTTATATAAGTCTTCCGAGGCCGAACGAAGGGTGAGCAAGGAAGGGCTGCTTCCTACAAACTTGTCTACCGCACTGGACGTCATGGAAAGCTCAGAACTTGTGCGTGAGGCGCTTGGCGAACACATCTTTGAGTGGTTCTTGCGCAATAAGCGTGCAGAATGGGCAGAGTACAGAACACATGTAAGTAGCTACGAACTCCAGCGCTATTTGAAGTTCTGGTAGGTCACTTATGCAACCACTTCTGGTTTGGCCCGATCCCCCACCCGCGGACTTGGTTCGCGTGCTTGACATGGCAGGGCTCAGTTGGACTGCCGTAGCCGACGAGAACGCTGCGCGGGCGGGAGTCTGGGCTGGCGCAATCGTGGCCGCCGACGAACAAGGCGCTGCAGCATTCACTATGGCTCGATCGTTGCGGCGCGGCGATATTGGTGTCGCACCGCTACTTCTTCTGATTCGAGGTACACAACTCACAGATCTTGATGGCCGTCACGACACCTTCGATGATTTCTGCGTTACCCCGTTCCACCCCGCCGAGGTAGAAGCACGGATTCGTCACCTACTTGCCTCTGAACCGGGCATTGATACTGGCCCCGAGATTGTGCAGTACGAATCCTTGCTACTCAACCTCGAGACCTATCAGGCCTCGATCAATAATCGACCTCTGGACCTGACGTATATGGAATACGAGCTACTCAAGTTCTTATCCTCTAACCCAGGCAGAGTGTTTACCCGTGAAACGCTGCTATCACGAGTATGGGGATATGAGTACTACGGCGGTGCACGCACAGTGGACGTTCACATCCGGCGTCTGCGGGCCAAACTCGGCGAAGAGTTTGCAGGGCTGATTCAAACCGTGCGCTCAGTGGGCTACAAGTTCGGCGAATCCCGCTGGTCAGTCTGACTGGGCCGAGCTGTCTGAGTTATCGATTCAGGTCGATCAGTTCGCTACCCTCGTTCATGTACTCGCCCTCTTTGGTCAGCGAGTGACCAAGCAACAGTGACAGCAACGCGCCAATTACAAAGAACGAGATGGGCAGCGCAAGTACCAGAGTCAACACAATCAGAAGTGGTCCGAACATAAAGTAAGTCTGCCTCAGCTTGGCAACAACTACCAAGCACTTACTCGCCGGTGTACACCCAGGCTTCAATTTCGACGAGAGCTCCAAATGGTAAACCCGCAACCGCTACTGCTGAGCGGGCCGGTCGATGCTGACCAAAGAAAGCGGCATACAACTCATTCAGCTCAGCAAAATCACCCATATCTACGAGGAATACAGTCGTCTTCGCAATTTGATCAATTGATAAGCCATGAGCCTGAACAAGCAAGTCAAGATTAACAAATAGCTGCTGCAACTGAGCGGTAAAGCCCTGGGCGAGGCCATCTGGGGTAACTCCAAGCTGCCCAGAAATACAGCTCCAGTCTCCTGCATGAAACACGGGCGAATACGGTGGTCCTGACATCTCATCACCCTAGTCAGTGAGAGCTGTCTGAGATGCCACCGCGTTTTGATAACAGAACTCTGCAGTTGAACTGTGACAGGTGTTGGCGGAGCAGTACCTTTGCAGTCTGTGCAGGACTTTGTTTCAGATACCCAAAACGGTCGCGAACAGACCGGTCACCAAAAGCCAATTGTCATCGACCGGCGCAAACTCCTGCTCGGCGGTCTCGGAGGAGTCGGCCTAGTTGCTGGGGCAGCTTTCAGCTCAGCCTGCAGTAGCGGCGCAACCGATACCACATCAGAGGGCGTTGACCCCGGGCCAAAAGAAACCCTTACGGCGCTGTTTCCGCGCAACATTGCGTATTTGGCCTCGGGGGTGCCGTCTCGGCTGGTGTACACCCTGACCGATGCCGAGGGTGTTCCCGCATTTGAACTTCCTGGTCCAATGTCTTTTTCAGTAGAACGAGATGGGGTGGCTATAGGAAGCCCCGTCATGGTTGCGCCTAGAAGCAATGGGGTACCTCGACCCTACTTACCGCTGTACTTCACATTTCCGGCACCCGGTTTGTACGACATCTTTGCAACTCGCGGGTCAACCCGACTTAATAGCCAGGTAATTGTGTCTCCTGCAGCGGCAGTCGAAAGCCCTCAAGTCAACAGTTTATTACCACCGGCAAATACGCCTACCACCACCATGTCGTTCGACGTCGATCCAATCTGCACACGCGTGCCACAGTGCCCGTTCCATGAATTCGACCTTCCCAACGCACTCGGAACAGGCCGGCCAATCGTAGTGTTGCTAGCCACGCCGGCCTACTGCCAAACAGCCGCCTGTGGCCCCATCCTTGATCTGCTCGTTGAACAAGCCGCAGCACTACCTGAGAATGTGATTGTGATTCACTCCGAGGTATACCAGAACCCAAAGATGGTTCGTGAGCTCAGTGAGGCCGCTCTGGCACCACTACCACTGGCATACAAGCTGGGCTTTGAACCAAGCTTGTTTGTTACCAACTCTGCAAATGTCATACAAGTTCGCGGAGACATCGCCGTTGATCGCGGCGAGATGGCAGAAATGCTTGCGCTAGCAAAATAACCTCAGCTAAATGACTGCCCACACCCGCAGGTCCGCTCGGCATTCGGGTTAGTGATTGCAAACCCCGACTGATCGAGTCCGTCTTTGTAGTCAAGGGTTGCACCAGTCAGGAGTTGCGCGCTCGACGGGTCAACAATGACTCGCACGCCGCTCTTCTCTACTGTCAGGTCGTCGCTCGCCACGTCGCTGTCAAAGAACATCTCGTATGAGAACCCTGAGCATCCACCGGGTCGAACGGCAACGCGAAGCGCCAGCGCCTCATCACCTTCGGCAGTAATGAGCTGCCTAACTTTGTCTGCTGCAGTATCGGTCAGAGTGATCACGGCGTATTCCTCCACAGTTGCGGGCGCTTTGAGCGCCTACGGATGCTTGTGCAACGGCCATTCTACCGGAGTTTGCCGTATAAAAGATAGCGACCCGACTGTTCGAGCTAGCACTGCCAACGCATCAATGCCTCGAACTGGCCTAGGTTGGGTTCTCGCACACATCCGCGCATCGAAAAATCATGGAGAATCATGTCAGATAACACCACCTACATTGCATATGCAGCCGCCTACGAGGACGCAGATATGGCCGTTGCAGACTTCGCCACACTTAAAGAAGCTGGCCTTCGCCACATCACTGCCGCCCTTGTTCGCAAGGACGAAAAAGGTCGGGTTCATGTGCATGAAAAGACTTACGCAGGTAAGGCCGCCGGCACTGCCGGCATTATTGGCGGCGCCGCACTAGGCGTGATCTTTCCTCCTGCTGGGGCAGCAATTATTGCCGATGCCGTCATAGGCGGAGCAGTGCTTGGCACTATCGGTCACTTCGCTGGAGGACTTTCACGTCACAACCTGAAAGAACTCGGCAACTTGTTAGATGAGGGCCAAGCAGCAGTGGTGGCAATCGCAGAGGATGCCGTGAGCACAGATATCGATAAGGCGCTCTTGCATGCCACGAAGAAGGCAAACCACGCACTCGACAAAGGCGACGTTGAGGGTGCGCTTGAAGAAATCGAGAAGGGCCTCAACAAGGCTGTTGATGCTGTTGCCAAGGACCTGTCCTAGGGCTCAGCTTTGATCCGTCGCTACTTGATGCGGATCCACGCAGCGCAGCAGTTCTTAGCGGACATCACTTGGATTGTGGTGCGCGGGCCAAAATAATTAGCGAACCTGCAGGTACATGTCCCAGAGCAGATCAACAGCCGAGGTTGCAGTGATCTCGCCCTGTTGGACAGCAATTTCAAGACGATCAAGCTCAGTTTGCACCGCAGGAAAAGACCGCAGGTCATCACGCAGGCGGTCATCAAGCATCGCGTCTAACCAGCGAACTTGTTGAGTGCTGCGTCGCAGTTCCAGCTCACCCGAAGCGCCCATTTTGTCTTTATGAGCTGTGATCTGCTGCCAGAGTTCGTCCAAACCTTGATTGGCCAACCCGGAACACAGCAGTACGGGCGGGCTCCAAGTAGGTGATGCTGGGGTCAAAAGGTGCAGGGCGGCTCGATAGTCTGCAGCAGCAAGTTCAGCACGCTGGCGGTTATCCCCATCGGCTTTGTTCACAGCAATCATGTCGGCCATCTCTAAGACGCCCTTCTTGATTCCTTGTAAGTCGTCACCAGCTCCAGAGATCATAAGCACCAAGAAAAAATCCACCATCTCGGCAACCATCGTCTCTGACTGCCCCACGCCAACGGTCTCGACTAAGACGATGTCAAATCCAGCAGCCTCGCAGACCAAGATTGTTTCACGCGTTGCACGGGTCACCCCGCCAAGCGTCACACCGGCAGGAGAAGGGCGAATAAATGCTGCGGAGTCAACCGCTAAGCGCGCCATACGAGTCTTATCTCCCAGAATTGATCCACCAGTTCGAGAACTGCTCGGGTCGACCGCAAGCACTGCCACCCGATGTCCAAGCTCAGTCAGATTTATGCCGAACTGGTCAATAAAGGTGGATTTACCAACCCCGGGGACTCCTGTGATACCTATACGAACTGACCCGCCGCTGTGCGGCAGAATCCCAGCTAATACCTGCTGAGCAAGTGCTCGATGTTGCAGGTTTGTACTCTCGAGAAGGGTAATAGTTTTGGCCAAAATAGCTGTGTCGCTACTCAGGACACCGTCCACATAGTTCGCTTCTTCAAGATTTGCGGCCACGCCCTGCAGGCTAGTAGTTAAGATGAGATAGAGAGATTCTTGCCAGCTAACCTGGTATCTCTCTCTGTACTTCCGCACCTTGGACCGAAAGCTGATGCGCATGGCACGGCGAACGAACGCCCATCGAAAAGAAGACTTTCTAGATATTGGCGTTGCGATAGTGACCGAGTCACTCAATGCCAGTCAGGGTAACGATGGGTTGGCTTTAGCGCATGTAAAGATTACCGAAGTAGCCGAACGCGCTGGGGTGACAAAAGGTGCGATCTATCACATCTGGAAATCTCAAGAGTTGTACTGGCAGGAGCTATTGCAGTATCTGCTTGAGCGGAGTCAGCTATTAGGAGCCGACCTCTTTGATAAAATTGCAGTGCAATTGCTTGAGGAGTTACAGGCGCCGATCACTCTCGGGGCCTATGCAAATGCCATATTTGATTCGGTGTCTCAGGACCCGTCATTTTTTGCCCGAGTCAGCCTGAAGTCGTACTTGCAAGACCCCGAAGTTCGCCAGGCGTTAGCTACCGAATACCATGAAACTGTGCTTCGTTCTGAGCCAGTACTTTCGTTGGCGCTTGCGAGCATGCAGAGAAAACTTCGTGATGACAGCAGCTTGACTGACCTTACGGTGGCAATATCTGCGCTGCTCGAGGGTATTTGTCTGCAGTACAAGGCTGACCCAGCAAGCACTCCTGATGTAGCTATGCAGGAAAACATTCGACTGTCTTTGTTTGCGGCCTCGGCCGAAGCGCTGTTCTTGGCCTTTTCCGAGCCGATAGACGCTGCATCTAATCCCCCAGGACTAGAGCATGCAGTAGGTGATACTGGTCCGATAAAGATTGACCTTTCGGCTGCTACTGCTAGGGCCCGGCGCAATACCGCAGGAAATAGGAGCGCGTAATGGCTCGACCTACTGCCAATGACCGCAAACTTGACTACCTGCAGATCGGTGCCGAAATTGTGACTAACTACTCGGCTGACGAAGCGGCAACTGCTGTTGTGGACGCACTTGCTGATGTCAAGGTCGCCGAGGTGGCAGAACGAGCGGGGGTAACAAAGGCCGCTCTTTACCACTATTGGCCATCTCAAGAGGCGTATCGAAAGGACCTTCTGGGGCAACTTCTACAATTGAGTCGTCAGAGGGGCATTCGTGAGGTGTCCGAGGCCTTAGGCAAGGTAGACCTACTCACCGAAAACCCCCAAGAAGCCATGGCTCTGCAAGCCGACGCAATTTTTCGAGCACTCAAAGATGACCCATCGTTTTTTGCTAGGTTCAGCTTTTATACCTACGCCGATAATCCAGAAATAGGCGAGCTGCTGCGACGCGATGACCAAGCGCTTACCTCGGAGTTTGGTCCCGATATCGAGATGTATCTGGGCCTGATAGGCAGACGACTCAGACCGCCATTTACTGTGGCCTTGTTGCTGACCTCAATTAGCGCCTTCTGTGTAGGGCTCTGCCTGAGTTACCAGACCTCGCCAGAACTGATTGAGTCAGACACGTACAGCGGAGCGGACGCGCATTCAATGTATGCCTTTGGACTTGACGCTCTGGTAACTCATTTCAGTGAGCCAATTCCAGATCCGCAGTGAATCTGCTTAGCCACCCAATTCGTAACCGAGTTGCTGGGCAAGTTGATCGAGTAAGTCACTGGCCGCTTCGTGAATAACCGTTCCTGGGGGAAACACAGCAACTGCTCCAGCGGCTAACAGCTCTTCGTAGTCCTGAGGCGGAATTACTCCTCCAACCACAATCATGATGTCGGGCCGACCGAGCGCTGCAAGTTCTTGCTTCAACTCGGGCACCAAGGTGAGGTGACCCGCTGCAAGTGAAGACGCTCCAACTACATGCACGTCTGCTTCGACAGCCTGTCGTGCTGCCTCGGCTGGAGTCTGAAATAGCGGACCAATATCTACGTCCCAGCCCAAATCTGCAAAGGCCGAAGCAATCACTTTTTGACCACGATCATGGCCATCTTGACCCATCTTGGCCAATAGAATTCTGGGTCGGCGGCCATCGGCTGCTTCGAATACATCGACTTTGGCTCGAACCTTGTCCACAATGCCTCCTCGGGCACCTAGCTCACCACGATAAACACCTGAGATGGAGCGGATCTCTGCACGGTGACGGCCATAGACCTTTTCGAGCGCATCACTCATCTCTCCAACACTTGCCATTGCTCGAGCTGCAACTACCCCGAGCTCTAACAGGTTGCCCTCTCCAGCCGCCGCGGCATGCGTCAGCGCTTGGAGTGCAGCTTGAGTTGCTGGCTCATCTCGTTCTGAGCGAAGGCGCTGCAGTTTGGCAATCTGCCCGGCGCGGACTGCTGAGTTATCAATCTTCAGCACATCAATCTGCTCGTTCATATCTAGGCGGTATTTGTTCACGCCAATCACCGGTTGTTGGCCTGAGTCAATGCGAGCTTGAGTGCGTGCAGCCGCTTCTTCGATTCTTAGCTTGGGGATGCCAGCTTCTATTGCTTTGGCCATACCTCCAGCTTCTTCCACCTCTCGAATATGGCCCAGTGCCCGCGCCGCAATCTGTTGAGTGAGTCTTTCCAAAAAGTAGCTACCGCCCCAAGGGTCGATGACCTTGGTGGTGTTGGATTCTTGTTGTAAGAACAACTGTGTATTGCGAGCAATCCGGGCCGAGAAGTCGGTTGGCAAGGCAAGCGCCTCATCAAGGGCATTGGTATGCAAGCTTTGAGTATGACCTTGGGTCGAAGCCATTGCCTCGATACAGGTTCGAACCACGTTGTTGTAAACATCTTGTGCAGTGAGTGACCACCCCGAAGTTTGGGAGTGAGTCCTTAACGACAGTGACTTATTGTTTTTAGGCTGGAACTTTTCTTGGATCAATTTGGCCCACAGCAATCTTGCTGCCCGCATCTTCGCTATCTCCATATAGAAGTTCATGCCCGTGGCCCAAAAAAAGCTAAGCCGGGGTGCAAAGGCATCCACATCTAGACCCGTATCGCAACCAGCACGAACATACTCAATGCCATCAGCGATGGTGTAGGCCAGTTCAAGATCTAGCGAGGCACCTGCTTCTTGCATATGGTAACCAGAAATCGAAATGGAATTGAAACGAGGCATATTCGTTGAAGTAAAAGCAAATATGTCTGAGATGATCCGCATTGATGGAGCGGGCGGATAAATATATGTATTACGGACCATGAACTCTTTAAGGATGTCATTTTGGATGGTACCAGCGAGTTGATTTTGGGCCACGCCTTGCTCTTCGCCCGCCACGATGTACAACGCCAGGACCGGCAATACGGCACCGTTCATGGTCATGGATACCGACATCTGATCTAAGGGGATTCCCTCGAACAGAACACGCATGTCGTAAATCGAATCAATCGCAACCCCGGCCATTCCGACATCGCCAGATACCCGAGGGTTATCGGAGTCGTAGCCTCGGTGTGTGGCTAGGTCGAATGCCACGGATAGGCCCTTTTGTCCGGCTGCAAGGTTGCGTCGGTAAAAAGCGTTGGAATCCTCGGCTGTAGAGAAGCCCGCGTACTGCCGAATCGTCCAAGGCTGGTTGACATACATAGTTGGGTACGGACCACGTAGGTAGGGGGCCACACCCGGATAGGTCCCCAGAAAATCTAAGCCGTCAAGATCGGCCGCGCTATAAAGCGCCTTAACTCCAATGCCTTCTGGGGTCTGCCAGATCTGCTCACTTGAATCTGGTTGGCTGGCATCAGCCGCCTGCGCCCAGTCTTTTGCCGCGCCAGATGAGGGGGCTGCAAGGGGCCGCAACGCAATACTCGTAAAATCTGGTACCTGGAAACTCATTCGCCTGACTCCGTTCTGGCTGTCTCGATGCTGGCTGTCTCGATGCTGGCTGTCTCGATGCAGCTGAGGGCGCGATTTAGAACCTCAATCAGATTGACCCCGACGTGAATGAACTCAGTGATACCTGCAGCAACCTCGGCTGCTCTTCTGTCTCCGGGGTTGCCAGCTAGGTACACCGTAGAAATGTTTGTTGCACGAAAGGCTTCAGCAAATTCGGTGGCGCGTTCAGCGTATAAAGCATCAGAAGAACAGATGCATACCAACTCACAACCAGTCTGCAGCGCATCGGCAACTGCGTCAGCAACTTGGTCAAAGCCGAGAGTCTCGCCACGCTCACTGCTGGCAGCAGCAATTCCCCCGGCCTCAAAGAAGTTCTTTGCAAAAGATGCTCGGCCAGTATGAACCGAAACTGGGCCTAAGTTGACCAAAAACACTTCAGGGCGCCTTCCTGTTGAGGCTAGAAATGCATCGGACCGGTCTCGGAGTAGCTCAAATGGCTCAGACCAGCGGACCCGAGGCAACGGCGCACAGGTCGTTGCAACTCCCACATCAGCGACTCCCACATCAGCGACTCCCACATCAGCGACTCCCACATCAGCGACTCCCACATCAGCGACTCCCACATCAGCGACTCCCACATCAGCGACTCCAGTATTCTCCGCTGCAGCACTTGCCTCGGCAGCGGCTCGAAGAGCTACTAGGTCAACGATTGCTCGAGTCAACGGGGCCTCGTGAATGTCTGGAAACTCACTCACCCCTGTTATGGGCTCACGGCGGGTGGCAACACGCAACTGCCGCTCGGCGCAAACCTCGGCAATCCAAGAAGGCAGAGTTCCGTCAAGCAGCGCTGCGGGCAATCCACCTGCTGATTCAATCTCGCCGAACTTTCGCCACGCCGTGACGGCTATCTCATCTGTCAGCGATTCCACATACCAAGACCCACCAGTTGGGTCTATCACCCGACCTAGGTTCGACTCCTCTTGAAGAAGCAGTTGGGTATTGCGGGCCATTCGTTGGCCGAGTTCTTCTGGCTCGCCAGCTTCGATATCAAATGGCAGAGTTGTCACCGAGGCCGCTCCGCCAAGACAAGCGGCGAAGGTCGCCGAGGTCACTCGCAGCAGATTCACCCAAGGGTCCCGCTTGGTCATCATCCTCTCAGCGGTGCGAACATGAAGTTGTAGCGCTTGAGCAGATTCCGAGGCTCCGCAGGCCGCAGTCATTTCCGACCACAGCCTTCTTGCGGCGCGAAGCTGTGCAATTCCGGTAAACACATCGGCATCTACGGACAAGGTCACTTCGATCTGTGCGCAGGCTGCGTCTACGGTCATTCCCGCAGCCGACATTGCCCGCAAATAGGCGGCAGCAGTAGACAGCATCGCTGCTAACTCTCCTGTCTCACTGCAACCAGCCTCAACATATGCAGCAGTATCTACGCTGACAGTTCGCAGATTCGGATGTGTCACAGAGAGCTGCGAAGCAAGTGATCCCAGTTCTGCCAAGGCTGCATCGATGCCCTGTGCAAGCCGGCCAGTCGCTGCAAGTTCACCAATCGGGTCGGCGCCAATTCCGCCGGCAGCATTGATTGAATCAACGCCAGTTCGTTCCCATACTTCCAGCATCATCTGGGCTGCCTGCACAAATGCACCGCCAGGTTGCAGGTGCACAGCAGCTAGATCTAGATACACGCCTTGTAGGACTGTGAGTAGATCCTCGGTAGAGGCAATAAGTACCCCGTCTACCCCGCCGAGTTCATCAAATGCAGCCTGGGTAGGGCTCACCCCTTGGCGGAATGCGGCATCGAATCGGATCTGCAGTTCAGTAGATCCTCGAGCGAGTTCTCGCAGCGCCAACTGTTGCGCGGTGACAGGATTGGCAACCCCTATTCTGGCTCGAACAGCCCAAGCGCCATCTGTGCGTGGGCTAGGCGAACTACCTCGAATAAAGGGCGCCTGACCGGGAAACCCAGCCTCATCATTGCTGCCGGTCGAACCTGCGGCCGTATACAACGGTGAAACGGTTACTCCGCCAGGAGTGCGGGACTCCAGTTTTGATAGTGGAGCACCTTTCAGCACCTTGTCTACGAGTGCCAGCCACTGCTCTTCTGTGGCCGGGGGGAACTCGCCGGCGAGAGTAGGTTCGGCCTCAGTGGTCACGGATTACCTCCACGGTGAAATCAGTTAGTGGCCACAGGTTTAGGCGGCCGAAGGAGCACAGGATTCGTAGATCTAAGTGCACAGCAAGCACACCAATCTGCAGGATACCGGAGGGCCCCCACTGACTCCTACTGCTGCATAGTTGGAGGGCTTGTCGGGGTTAAGCCCCCTGAGCCCCGCAACACCGAGTCAGGCAAAATTTGGCGGCGTGCCGGCGGGCGCCGGATACGCAAAATGGTCAATGCACTCAGCAGTGTTATCAACACAAAAGAGGTGAGTTGAAATGCCTTGTTACCTGCATCGGTGCCAGCTTGAGCCGCATGAAGAGCGGTAAGAAGTGCCACCGGGTACGAGAAATAGTGCAACCCACGCTAGGTGCGTCGGGAAAGCTGCCGTTTAATTAACGAGGATCCTTCAACAATTACTAAGCCCCAGAAAGCGCCGATACCCCAAGCAACAGGGCCTCGCTTCCACGTACTCGAAAATGGGATGAACAGCTCAGCCCAAGAGAAGTGAAGGAAATTATCTGCCACCAACGCAAGCAGGTGGACTGCAATAAAGACAACCGTGAGTGCACCGAGGTATTTGTGCAAGTCGGTAAGCCAAGCCGGCAACCCGCGACGTTGAATGAGCTTGGTGGTGATCAGCAATCCCTATATCAGAGTCAGCATCAGCAGCACCGCTGCCACTATGCCGCTAGCTCTCGAGACGAACCACCAAAACTGCGGGTTCATGCAGACCTTCGATCTGTGTTCTGAGAGGATCGTGCGCCTAGAGAGAAGGACTCGCGATAGCGGCCCACACGGAGTTGCTCGCCATCGGCTCGAGTTATTAGGGCTCCGCCGTATTCAAGTAGCTCTAGTAGCTCCTCGGTTCTTGTCTCAGGGTCGCCCCACCCAACCAAGAGTGCAGTTGCTACTGCCTCGGCCCACCAGGCCGCGCCGGCAATAACGCTGCAAGCAACTGCGCTGCCTGTAGAGGGTCGTCCTGTTCTTGGATCCATTACATGATGGGCTATTCCGGTAGTGGTGCTCCAGCGTCGCCGCAGAGTCGAAGAAGTGGCTATCGCACCACTATGCAGGTTGACCCTAGCTAGTGGAGCAATCTGATGGTCGAGCTCTAGCTCCCAACCCTGCACTGGAATAGCTCCTGCAACTCTTAAGTCTCCACCCAGCGAGACACATGCCGACTCGGCACCCAGTTCAACTGCAAGCACTGCCACAAGATCTGCTGCTAAGCCTTTACCAATTCCACCCGGGTCAATTGATACTCCCTTCGGAAGTCGCAGTAACCAAAGTTCGCTATCAAGCTCGATATCTGCGCAACCGGGTGCAGCTAGAGCAGCCCCCATAGTTGGGACTTGATCCTGAAGATGTTCGAAAGAGTCGACGTAACCGGCGGCAATGACTGCATCGCGCACGGTTGGATCGAAGAGTCCGCCGGTGGCTGTCCAGGCCCATATAGCTCGTTCAATTAGCATTGAGGTATCGGGACTGAGGATCCATCGGCGAGGAGCAGAGTTTCCAATCAGCGAGAGTTCGGAATTAGGTAAGAACCGTGACCAGCGCTCTTCTAACTCGCACAGCCGACCTTGGAGTAACTCCACTGGCGGCGCATCGGGACCAGACATGATGAGCTCCGACTCAGTGCCCATCACTTTGAACTCGCTACGGGTGAACTCAGTGGGGACGAGCAGTCCGCCTGTAGGAGATGGCTTAGCTAGCACGTGACTGTGCAACTACTGCGTACTGCCGAGGAGCTGCAGTTACAGGTGGCGCAACTGACTGTGTCTGGGCTGGCTGGGACTGGGCTGACTGTGTCTGGGCTGGCTGGGACTGATAGCCAGAGCTAGAGCTAGAGCCGTAGTTCTGCGTAGGTACCGCCGCCACATACTGACGGGGCACTACAACAACCGGTGGCGGAGCAGTGACTGGAACCGTGCTGGTAGGAGCAGGTGGCGCAGTTACTGCCGGTGCTGCTGCCTGAGTGACGGTGGGCGCAGTTCGCTGAGCGCCTAAGACGGCAACAATGGCGAAGGTAGCGCCCAGCGAGAGACCTGCAGCAACTCTTCGAGAAGCTGCGGCCGGGTGACGTCGCTTACGCTTTTTGTTCGGTGTGGCAGAGCCGCGAGGCGACCGAATCACTGGCTCAGTCGTCATCGTTAATACCTTCCTTATGATCCCGGCTATGGCCAGAGTTACCGTATGCGTCGTCCTGGCTAGAAGATGCAGAACTAGCACCCGAGTCTGAACTCATAGGCGAAGATGGGTCTGGCGTAATGGGAGCATCAACATCTAGATAGCTGGTCGAGGGAGTCAGCTTCTGCGGTGCCGTGGACTCATTCAGGCTGATCGGTTGGGTGGCTGCCAACCTGCCGGTGGGAGAGGTATCGGCAGAATTGGCAGCCCCCAGATTGACCGCTACCGCAGTACCAGCCGAGGCCAAGGTGATGATCACTGCAAACGTTGCAGCGGCGACTGTTTTAGAGTTGCGCGGGGTTGTTTTCATGAGTCCACTCTAAAGAACGCTTTTCTAACGAAGGCCCTAAGAAGAGTAAGGGTTTGGTGAAGATTTCAGCTACGACCCTACGGCTGTGAAACTGTGGTGATATGAAATCTGCATGGCCATGAGGATTTTGGTAGTCGAAGATGATGTTGCGATTGCTGAACCCCCTAGTAGATGGGTTGTTGCGCAATGGCTTTGATCCTGTACATGTTCGAGAAGGTCGCCGGGCACTCGAGTCGATGTCTGGCATCGATCTGGTGTTATTAGATCTGGGGCTTCCCGACCTTGATGCCGCCGAAGTTTGTAGACGTATCAGGGAGAACTATTCGATTCCCATCATCATGCTTAGTGCTAGATCAGAAGAAGTCGACCGAGTCATGTTGCTCGAAACTGGCGCCGATGATTACGTAGTTAAGCCTTTCGGCCTGCGTGAGCTGACAGCGCGGATTCGCGCAGTTGCTCGGCGGTCAGGTGGCACCGAACTCGCTGCTCAGCTTTTGCAAGTTGGCCCGCTAGTTGTAGACCTGCGAGCGCATTCGGTGAGTGTCGATGGCGTCCAAATTGACCTAACCCCAAAAGAGTTTGACCTCTTGGCGTACCTAGCTGCCGACCCCGGTGCAGCCCACACCAGACGAGACATCTTGGAAGAAGTCTGGGACTCTAATTGGTACGGGTCTTCAAAGACTCTTGACGTGCACGTAGCTTCGCTACGTCGCAAGCTCGGCCACCCCGAGTGGATTCTGGCGGTGCGCGGAGTTGGATTCAAACTAGTCACGAGTGAAAATCCGGGTACGTCTGATGCGGGCCTCGGAACCAGTTCGACACCCAAGACTGGGGCTAACGAGGGATGACCCGACGACTCATTATTTCCTATGTACTACTCGCTGCTTTTGTGTTGCTGGTGGTGGAGCTTCCCTTGGGATTGACCTATCAGGGTAGAGCCGAGGAGCAACTCTTAAATGAGGTCGAGCGCGATGCCCGAGTGCTTGCAGGGTCATTGGTAGAACGGGTTGAACAAAATGACCCGGCCGCAATAGAACGTCTCTCTCAGAAGTATGTGCAGCAAACTGGCGGACGAGTTGTTGTGACAAATGCGGACGGTCTCAGCAGGATTGACACATCTCAGCAGGCGGGTTCGGTTCGCAATTTTTCTACCCGACCAGAGTTTATCAAAGCGTTAGCCGGCACCCAAGATTCGGGAATCAGAAGGTCGGATACGCTCAGCCAAGAGTTGGCCTATGTGGCTGTACCGATCGCATCAGACAGCGTGGTCACTGGCGCAGTCCGAGTGAGTTTTCCGACGGAGATCCTGCGAGAGAAAGTCAGAAACTATTGGCTGGCTCTGCTACTGCTCTCTTCCCTAGTTCTGGCAGGCGCGGCCGCAGTGGGGTGGCTAATGGCGGTATGGGCGGTTGGCCCCGTCAAGCTACTCAAAGCAGACGCTAATCGTCTTGCTGCTGGCGACTTGAGTAGTCGGACAGCAGTGCAAAGCGGGCCGCCCGAACTCCGAGATCTAGCCGATACCTTCAACGAAATGGCCGGCCGGCTTGAAGTACTGATCGGTTCGCAGCAGGCCTTCGTGGCAGATGCATCGCATCAACTCCGCACCCCGTTGACTGCTCTGCGGCTGCGGATTGAGTCCTTACAAGATGCGTTGTCAGAACCACTCACCGAGGGTGATTTTCCACAGGCCGGAACGCTAGTTCAATCCCAAAAAGATGTTGCTGCGGTGGCAATAGAAGTAGAACGCCTGAGCTTGCTAGTCGATGGTTTGCTCGCCCTAGCCCGGAGCGAATCTTCAGTACAAGTAGAAGACACCGACATTGCCGAGGTTACTCAATCAGTACTTGAACGGTGGTCAGCATTAGCCGAAGAGCATGGGGTTTCGCTGAGCTATGAGGGCCCGGCACATGCCAGCGCAAGGGTGGTGGTGGGCGGTCTACAGCAAATTCTGGACAATCTTTTGGACAACGCAATTACTGCTTCGCCAGCGGGGTCAAGCATCGACACAAGAATTCGCCATGACTCAGATGAGATGCACCTCATACTGCGCGATCACGGTGCTGGAATAGCACAAGAGGATTTACTGCGGGCTACTGACCGATTCTGGAGAGCAGCAGATGCAGCAGCGGGTGGCAGCGGTTTGGGGTTGGCGATCGTTGCAGAACTTGTTGCTGGGTCTGGCGGGTTTCTCACCTTGAAAGCGCCCAGCGAAGGCACAGGTGTAGTGGTGAACATTTGCTTTGCGCCCGCTAGATGACCAGACGCAATTCTTGGGGCAGTGCTCGGGCACCTACGATGGTGAAGTGAAAGACTACTTAGTCCAGTTTGACCTGATCCTGTTCATGCTCCGCCTAGTGGCCGGACCGACCATTTTTTGGCACGGCTATAACAAAATGTTCCGTGGCGGAAAGATCAAAGGAACTGCTGGATGGTTTGATTCAATGGGAATGAAGCCCAACGGTACCGTGCATGCTTATGCGGCCTCGCTCACCGAAATGGGATGTGGAGTGATGCTGCTGTTGGGACTACTCACGCCTTTTGCGGCGGCCGGAGTCATCAGCGTGATGTTGGTGGCGGGCTGGACGGTGCACCGTCATGCCTTCTTGATCACCAAAGAAGGAGTTGAATACGTGCTTGTGCTGGCAACCTTGTGCTTTGCCATCGGCGCTTTTGGCGCCGGCGAATGGTCGCTTGACAATATGTTTGGGCTCTCGGGCGGGCTCAGCAACTTCCTTGACACACCATGGCTGGGATTCGCTATCACGCTTGGGTTGGGCTTAGGCGCAGGAACGCTGACGTTATTGGCCTGCTACCGGCCGCCCAAAGAAGACACAGCAGCTAGCTAACCGTGAGTTCGTAAACCACCGGATCGGCCGCTGTGTCGCCACCTTCAAGGACCACGGTCACTGTGGCCTTTCCTGCGCTCCGTGCCCATCCTCCGGCATTGGTGGAATAGGTTCCTTGGCTCCCGCCGTCCGACGTGATTTCGACCACTGACGCATCACTACTTGTGGCAACAAACCTGCCGCTGCCGGGGTCGCCAAGCTCAAACACCACAGTGTCGTCAACTTTCAGATCTGCAGTGGTTTGGGTTGCTGTCAACATGATGGGAGGAAGCACCTCCGAACTGCCCGAGTCGCTCGCTTTGGTGGTACTCGTGGTTGACGTCGTTTCAGCTGAATTTTCGCTGTCCTTGCTGCAGGCTGCGGGAGCAAGAAGCAGCACAGAAGTTGCAACAGCTGTTGCGCTAATGCGGGTCAGAGTCTTTAAACTGTTCATGCTCTTCAGTCTATAGGGGACCAAGCCTGCACAGTCGGATCAACTCACCAAGCTCAACTCAGCGGCGGGTTCTGGCTGCGGGCATCCAGTTTGGACCTGCAGTTTGGTCGATTCGAGCAAGTAGACGCTCACCTACTGGCTCGATCAGCGACAGCAACTCCTCTGTCTGATCCTGGCCAAGATGCCGCCAAGCGCGTTGTGTGAGTTGATCGGTAGTTGCTTCGATCTGTGTGCGGAGTTCTAAACCAGCGGCGTTGATTCGACCATCTGTGGCCAGGCCACGAGCCTCGAGCTGGTGGACAGCAGTTGAGAGCGCTGCATCATCAGCTCCTCTACTTCTGGGAATCCACTCTCCGGGATAGTTCAGATGAGCGTCATGAAGTAATCCGGCTTCGGTGCCGCTCAGGTCATGCGAGGCAAGAATTGCAAAGTGGGTGTCACCTCGCCATTCCCTGATGCAGTTCAGAGCGAGCCAGGCCGATACCAGAGGGTCTTCCGGGCGAACTTCCTGACGGTGCGCAGCAAATAACACACGCCCAGAACTTGGTAGCGCATCGGCCGCCTGCCAGAGTCGCTCAGCCCAATCTGCAAGCTGGTTACAAATCTCTGGGACATACTCACGTAGACCTTCGCCTACTGCCTCATTTCGGGCCCGACTAATGGCAGAGAATGAAGTGTGTTCTGCAGCAGTAGCCAGACAGATCTCTATAAACCCGGGATGAATTGAATAGAAGGCTGCCGCAACTGCTTGATGACCGGCCGGAGCAAGCGGTGCCCCACGACTAGAGATGTAATAACCGAGTCCATCGGGAATTCCTAGATCAGTGAACTTCTGTATTGCCACCCGATCCCAGTAGATCCAACCAACAAGCCGGTGAGAGGCAAATGAAGCTCGAGCACTGAGTTTAGACCAATCAGACATACTTTTAACTTAGTGCGCCTAGCGAAAACTGTCACAAACCGTTTTGAGCGAGGCTGCGTTCTGAGGATCAAACATCGAGTGACCAGCGTGGGTGTTCACAATCAGTTCTGACTGTGGCCACGCACGATGCAGATCCCAGGCAGAGCGCATTGGGCACACCACGTCGTACCGGCCCTGCACAATCGCAGCAGGGATGTGTCGAATCAGACCAACGTCATCAAGTAACTGCGTTGGAGACTCAAAAAATCCGCCGTTCACGAAGTAATGATTCTCGATTCGCGCAAATGCCTCGACCTGCTCAGCAGATTCGTTGCAAATCTGATCAGGGTCCAGCATGCACGTGGCTCGTTCCCACTCAGACCAAGCATGTGCGCAACTCAAGAGTTCCACAGAGTCCTCGCCAAAGAGCCGACGGTGATAGGCCGCCATGAGGTCACCTTGCTCATCTTCAGGGATAGGTGTCAAGAAGGCTTCCCATGCATCGGGAAACAAGTGACTTGCTCCGTCCTGATAGAAAAATCGAAGCTCCGAGGGACGAAGCATGAAGATGCCTCGGAGTACCAGTTCGGTCACCCTCTCAGGGTGAGTCTGCGCATAGGCCAATGCCAGAGTCGAGCCCCAGGATCCTCCAAACACCAACCAGTGGTCAATGCCCAAAAAATTGCGAACCTCCTCAAGATCAGAAACTAAATCCCAAGTGGTGTTGTGGTCTACGGATGCAAATGGGGTGCTCTCTCCGCAGCCACGCTGGTCAATGAGGACAACCCGGTAGGCCATGGGATCGAAAAACTGATAGTGCTTGGCAGATGACCCTCCACCCGGGCCTCCATGTAGAACTACTGCTGGTTTGCCTTGGGGATTACCGGATTCGTGTATCCGAATTCGGTGCCCGCCCGAAACCTCAAGGTAATAAGACTGCCGGTGGTCTGCAATTGGATACAAAGAAGTCACCTCAGCATTCTGTAGCAGTCTGCCGAACTCTGCCCAAGAAGTTCTCCAGTTTGAGACTCAATCTTCCGACCAAGTGAGCACGGCACTCCGTCGGGGGTGCGGCGGCAGAAGGACCTATGCGTACTCAACAGATTCAGGCTCAGCAATCACTCAGCACACAATCACTCAGCACCCAGTCACTCAGCACAGCGGTGGCACTCTTTAGCGAACGCGTTCCCAATCTGGCTCCCTCAGCGATCCTTCGGCAGGGACTTGACTTGATCCGCCAGCGGTGCTCGGCAGATCAAGTAATGCTGTACTCCACCTTGCAGCGCAGGGTTACCCCTCTGGGAACTGTTCAGAGCAATAATCTCCCAAGCACTAATCAGAACCCAGACTCATACTCAACAGATTGGTTTCCTTGGGGATTACACATTGCGCCGCCGCTCAGGTTCTTGTTTGTGCAAGATGCTCAGATGCTGCCAGCCGATCCAACTAGCGGCCACACTTTGGGACAGATCGGCCTACGATCCTGCCTACACCTAACAATTCGCGAGCGGCAGCAGCCAATCGGGGCTTTGCATCTGTATTGGTCCGAGTCTCGCCCGAACTGGGATGACAGCAAGGGTCAGATACTGCGAAGTCTTGGAAGGCTTTTGTTGACAGCTTCTAGTGAGGCTGTTTTGGCGCCTCATCTGAATTCTTCGCGACCGGTTCGCCCCGACTGATACCTCTCAGGGCTCGATAAATAGCGTTGGGGCCACCGCTCTGCTCAATCGTTTCAAGCTCAGTGAGTCGAGATTCTATGACCTCATGGCGATCTAGGTATGACGAGATAAATGCTTGGATCACTGCAGCTGCCGGCAGGGCAAGAATTGCACCCATCGGGCCAAAAAGGCTTGCTCCAGCTAGTGCTGCGCCGAAAGCTACAGCGGGATGAAGATCCATTGTGTGCGCAGTAATCCTTGGCGAAAGCAAGTAGTTCTCAATCTGCTGATACACCAGGATCCAGACCAAGACCCACACAGCATCTAACGGGTCATTGAGCAGGGCGAGCAGCAATGGGAGCGCACCGCCAAGGTAGGTGCCAATCACAGGAATGAACTGGCTGACTAGGCCCATCCACAAAGCGAGTGCAACAGGCGAGGGTAGGTTGAGGATTTCAAAGACCACCCAAGAACTAGCGGCACTCATCGATGCAAGAAGCAACCGAGAAAAGACCCAGCCGCCCGTCTTTTCTACCGAGAGTTCCCAAAGGCGAAGCACAACTTGCTGACGCTCTGCCGGAAGAAACGAGCACACGTTCCTCCTCATAAGTGGTGCCTGCGAAATCATGTAATAGCTAAACAAGAAAACCGTGAACAGCTGAAACAACACCCCAAGCGCAGATCCCGTCACAGATAAAACCCTGCCGCCCGTTGAGGTGGCTAGCAAAGTCAGGTCATCTTGATACTTAACTAGGGTCTCGTTGAGCTGATCTGAGGTGAGTTCGGTGTTGAACGTGTCATTCACCCAAGTAGTGCTCTCGTTGATGTAATCGGGCGCATTCTGCACAAGTTCGGCAGTCTGGGTGACCACCAAACCAACCATGATGGTCACGAAGATGCCCCCTATCCCAAAGATCAGAACAAAGCAGGCGAGCGTGGCCCGGCCCCTGCGCCAGCCGCGGTTGGCAAGGAAGTTCACAGCGGGTTCCACTGCGAACGACAAAAACAGTGCGACCGCCAAGATTCGAATCAGCCCCTCGAGCTTGGCCAAGCTGCCAGTTACCACCATAAACGTGGCTACCGAGAAGGCAATCGCTACCACGGCCCGCCAGAACCACTTGGGAAGTTGGCTTCCACCTATGAGGTTCTGAAAGGTTGGCTCATCTGCACCAAGAGGCTGCGAATCCTCTGTCCCTTCGGGTTGGTTCGCTTCGCCAAGAGGTCCGTCAGTCACTCTGTAAGGTTGACAGAGCATTAGTGGCTAGACGCGGATCACGCTGCGCCAAACATCATCATCCACTGCTCGGCGCTCTTTGGTTTAAACACTTGGTTGCGCTCTCGGTTATCTCCCATCCGTTCCGAGGGCTCGCTCGAATAGTTGTGCCCCGGGAACAAATACGCATCTTGTGGAACCTGAGAGAGTCGCTGCGTCAGGCTGTAGTACAACTCCTGAGGGTCACCGCCGGGTAAATCAGTGCGTCCGCAACCATCCAAAAACAATGTGTCCCCCGAGATCAAACAACCATTTACAAAAAAACATTGACTACCAGGAGTATGGCCGGGGGTATGAACCAATTGGATGGGAAGCTCACCCACCATCACAGTGTCACCAGGCTGATGCACCTCAAGATCAGCAGCAGAAAGCTGGCTTGCCTTGAGTACCCATTCGCGCTCAGCGGATTGGATATGAACCGGTATTTGGGTGAGCTCCAACAGTTTGGCAGCCCCTTCAATCTGAATGCCCATGATTTCACCTCCGCAATGATCGGCGTGATAGTGCGTTATTAGCGCTCCCGTTAGATGCATGCCGTCGGCCTGAGCAATGGCATTAAGTTCAGCCACCCCATATGCAGGGTCAACCACCATGCACTCCCCTGTTCCGCGGTCACCAATCAGGTATGCAAAGTTGGCCATGCCAATAGCGAGTTCGTTGCGAACCGCAAAGTCTCGGCCGGCAAGCAACTGCTTAAAATAAAATCGATTCAACGCTGGGTCCGGGGCATTTAGATTTGGTTCATCAGGAGTCAGGGTCACCCGCTCAATGGTAGTGGTGGTGGTACCTCATGGGTCAGCCACTCGCCTAGAGCAGCCCGATAAGTGGCGTCGTATCGGTCATAGTCGGCGCGTAATGCAGCTCCTGGCCAATGGCGGGGCAGTAACTCTTGAGGCAACAGCGGGTCGGCTAGGAACTGTCTGAGCACGGCCGCCGAGAGGACAAATCCGGGGGCCAAGGCAGCGGTGTCACGTTGGTCTAGCTGCGCCATGAGAGCATGCATATTTCGGCGTAGCTCTGTGGCTCTGCTCGCCCAGCGCTCAAGGTTCCATAGCCCTGCAAGGAACTGCTGATCTGAGTGACCGATGGGCAGGTCTAGTTCGGCCAAAAACCATGTGCATTGCCCATCGGCTACTTGCCACGGTTTGTTCTGTGAACGCGAATCAAGATTGTCTGGTCTCAGCCATACGCCTTCTCGTTGCTCAGCAAAGCGCAGTTGCAACAGCGCTCCTCGCAGTGCGGCACGGCTAGCCGCTGATCGAGCTCCGGGGCCAATAATCGCTAGTCGCCACCGGCCAGACCACTGTGTGGAGATGGCGGCTCTTGACTGCCCCTGACGAAGCTGCCGAAGCACTAGATCGCCCTGCAGTTCATACCAACCCTGATCATCCCTGCTGAGTTCGCCAGAAGCAGCCATCCGAGACAATGCCGTGCGCACAGACCCTTCGCTAAAACCGAACATGGCGGCGGCTCGCACTAACACAGCCACTGGCAATCTGGGCGGGGTACTGCCTAGAAGCATCGAGGCAAGCACCGAGCGCGTAGTAAGTGGCGATTCGCCTGCTATCACCGTCTATTTGCAATCAACGTGGTCCTGCAATGATCATAGACTTATATATTACATGTTTGGCATAGCTATTACATATCTGTAATACTTTCAGCGTGGGCCAGACCGTGCAGCGCAAGTCCAACACAATGCTTCCGCCCGCTGAGGTGTTAACGGATGCGCTTCCAGCAAGCGGGCTTGGGCCCACAGGTCGGCCGCTCGGCGAATTGCGCACCGAGCTCTACCGCATCCCGAACTCCGCAAACGCGGCCCATGTTTGTGGCCTGTGGGTGCAGTCGGTTGGCGTATTGGCAATTGCCGCGGCGTGGGGCAATCCCGCTGGGTGGGTTCTGGCCTTCTTTCTTATGGGACGGGCCTTTGCACGGTTTGCGATTCTGGGTCATGAGGCGGCACACCGCTTACTTTTTTCAAACCGAAAAATCAATGACTGGGTTGGGGCTTGGCTAGTGGCCTACCCGGCGTTCGTACCCATTGACGCCTACCGTCGCGGCCACATGGCACATCACAAGCAAGAGTTTGGTCCGAACGAACCAGATGCTGCGCTCTACTCGGGCTATCCAATCTCTTCAGCTTCATGGAATCGCAAGATGCGACGCGATGCCAACGGCGAATCAGGCTGGAAAAACTTGAAAGGTCTCCTCCTTGCTTTGCGATCAGGTAGTTCTCGACGAATCGCTCTGCGGATTATGGCTTGGCAGCTTCTGTTGTTCGTAGGCCTATGGCTGGCACTTGGTCACTGGTGGATTTACCCGGTGTTCTGGTTGTTACCTTGGATGACCGTATGGCGAGTGCTCAACCGACTTCGCTCTGTGGCGGAACACGGCGGCATGATTGCTTCAGCCGATAGACGTCTCACCACACACCATGTGCGGCAGTCCTTGGTAGCGCGTTTTTGGATGGTGCCGTTTAATACCGGCTGGCACCTAGCTCACCACCTAGATATTGGCGTGCCGTTTTCACATCTTCCAGAGTTTCAGCGCAAGCTAGAAAAGGCCGGGTACTCAACCCCCGATTTGCAATGGCGCAGTTACCGAGAACTGTGGCAACACGCACGCAACTAAGCAGTGGCTTCAAGCGCTGCTGCGATGGCTATGAGTGCAGTCTGCATCTCTCCTTTTGACACCACTAGCGGCGGCATAAAGCGAATGATGTTGCCCCAAGTCCCAGCGTTCATGACTAACAATTTGCCGGCGCTACGCGAGTGCTCAATGACTGCCGCAGTACGTTGTGCATCAGGCTCGCCAGTCTTCGGATCGCGGAATTCAAGTGCCACCATTAGGCCAGGCCCTCTCACATCTGCAATCACCTGATGCTGCTTGGCGAGTAAATGCAAGCCTGCGCTCAGCTGACCTCCGCGTGCTCGTACCGAATCAAGAAACCCCGGCTCGGTCAGCACATCTATTGTGGCAAGCGCTGCAGCGCAGCCAATCGGATTGCCGCCATAGGTTCCGCCGTGTGAACCAACAGGCCAGCGGGCCATGAGCTCAGCAGAGGCTCCGATAGCTGCCAACGGAAACCCAGAGGCTATGCCTTTGGCCATCACAACGATGTCGGGCTTCAGGTCGCACTGCTCAACAGCAAACATGGTGCCCGTGCGAGCAAAACCAGACTGCACCTCATCGGCGATAAACAAGATGCCGTGCTCTGCGCAGATTGCAGCCACCTCTTGCATAAACCTTGGCGGTGCCTGCACATAGCCGCCCTCGCCGAGCACTGGTTCAATTATGACTGCAGCTGTTTCGGCGGGTGCAGTCTGGCTAGCTAGCAGGTGCCGAAAGCCTGCCACAGCGATGTCTACTGCTAGATCAGTAGCTTGCTCAGTTCCCATATCGGGGTGCTGCTGTGCCATGTCTAGACACTGCGGAAACGGCGAGACGAACACTCCGGAAGGCAGTGGGGCGTGGCCGGCTCGATACCCAGTCTTAGATGTAGTCATGGCCATGGCCAAGTGAGTGCGCCCATGAAAACTTCCTTGGAACACAATCGTATTGGGCCGACCAGTGGCCTGCTTCGCAAGCTTGATGGCCGCCTCGGTTGCCTCGGCACCTGAGTTAGCAAAGAAAAACGTGTCGATACCAGCAGGTGTGATTTGACTGAGCCGCTCAGCGAGCGGTTCGAGCAAGTCATGGCGGTAACAGTTCACCTGAGCATGAATAAATCTGCCTGCCTGAGAGCGGATTGCTTCAACAACATGCGGGTGACAGTGCCCGGTAGACACCACTGCGATGCCTCCAGTGAAATCCAAATACTCCTCGCCAGTGGTTGTGGTCACCCAACAACCACTGCCCTGCACAACATCGAGACCAGTAACTTGAAACCAAACGGGAGCAAGATGCGTATTCATTAGAATCCTTCTGCTGGGTAAAGGGCATTCTGCCTGGGAAATAGCTCTCTGCTGGGTAAAGGGCGCAGCGAGCAAAGTATGCCAACTAGGTTCTCATGCTATGAGCACTGACTCCCCCGAGAAGAGAAACCGCTCCCTGCGCGTTGGGTTTCTTGGCCCCGCTGGAACATTTTCTGAGCAGGTCATTCTTCAACAGCCCGACCTGAGCCAGGCACAACTCGTCCCTTATCCGCTCCTGACCGATGTTTTGTTTGCCGTGGCCGAGGGTGAGATTGACCAAGGGGTTGTGCCAGTAGAGAACGCAATTGAAGGAACCGTCAACGCCATCGTCGATACCATGGCCTTTGATGTTGAGGTACTGATTCAGCGAGAAATGCTCGAGCCGGTTTCACTCAATCTGCTAGTTCAGCCCGGGGCGGACGCAAGCCAAATCACTTCTCTGATCGCCATTCCCGTTGCCTCATCTCAGTGTCGCAGTTGGCTGCGAGAACACCTACCAGCCGTTGAGTACGTAGCCGCCAATTCCAATGCCCAAGCAGCTGAATTAGCTGCTGCTAGCAACGATCCGACCGTTGCAGCGCTTGCTAACGCTAGGGCTGGCGAACTGTACGGGCTAGAGATTGCCGCTGCAGAAATTGAGGACCACCCCGAGAACTCCACCCGGTTTGTGCTGGTTTCTCGCACTGGGGTGCCAGCCCGAACGGGCCACGACAAAACCTCGATAGTGGTCTACCAGCAAGCCGATACGCCGGGTTCTCTGCTGAGGATTCTGCAAGAGTTTGCCGCTCGATCCATCAACTTGTCACTGCTGCTCTCTCGACCTACCAAAACCTCGCTTGGCGATTACTGCTTTATGTTGGACCTTCACGGTCATATTTCAGACCCGATTGTTGCCGATTGCTTACGAAGCCTGCACGCCCATCAGGCCAATGTGAAGTTCCTCGGCTCGTACCCCGCTGCTGGCGCCGAAGCACCTGCGGCTAGAGAACAACGCAGCTCTGATATTGCCGGGGCCGAAGCATGGTTAGCCACCTACCTCAGGCAAACCGGTTCGTGAACTAAGCCTGGCCCTTTTCGGATTCTTGGTTTTTGGCTGGCTGAGATTCTGCTTCTTCGAGTTGTTCTGCTAGATCTCTCACTCCATACAGCGAGACCATTCTGGCAATCACGGTTGCTAAAAATATTTGTCCGCACATGGCCTCAATCACAGCTAGCCGCCGGACAAGGTCGCCGACTGGGGCAATATCGCCGTACCCCAAAGTGGTCAGGGTAACGAAACTAAAATATGAGTACTCCGACCTGGCAATGGGCTCGCCAAAGACGGATCCTGCCCCGAGCACATCTGCTGCATGAAACACGGCCGAAAATAAAAGGCCCAGCAAAAAATAGATGCACATTGCTCCAAGCAGCGTCTCTAAGTTCACCTCTCGTTCGGAAATCACGCGACGAACCACCAGGTACAAAATCACCCCAAAAATCATCACTGAAAGCAGCGAAGAAGCACCAAGAGCGGTTCGAGAACCGTTTCCCTCAAAAATCAACAAAGAGCCGAACGTCACCGCTGTAAGGATCATGAACGGAAGAACGATTTTTCGGCGCAGGACGCCGTCAACACGCGTTGAGTAATACACCACCACCAAAAGCGCTATCTGGATTCCTCCAATGGCAATACGGGCCCAGCGGTCGGCGATAAATCCATTCAGCAAGAAAGAAGCGAGTAACAGAGCAAGCAGGGTACCGAACCTGTCATGAACGCGAATATTGCGGAAGCGAGAAACTCCGAGTTTGGAAGGGCCAGCCATTGACCCAATCATGGACTGAAATCCGCCTAGCCGACAGCACAAAGTCTGGGCCAAGCAGCTTTGCGGTTTTGACCCTGCCGATTCGGGCCCTATTCTGGAAGGCGGAAGGATGGCAGAGCGGACTAATGCGACGGTCTTGAAAACCGTTGAGGTGCAAGCCTCCGGGGGTTCGAATCCCCCTCCTTCCGCCATCGGGGCCCCTGCAAAGGCAGGGGTCCCTTACATCTGGAACCGGGCGAGCGAACGCCGCTGTATTGAGTGCTGCCAACGCTCGCTGTACCGAACGACCAGATCACAAAAAAGCGACCTCGTAGCGTACGACGTCACTAGCGACCATTCCACGACCCGTTGAGTCACAACCTCCAAGGCGAGTGTCTACTCCATTTGCTTCGTGGCATTGGACTCTTGGGCGATTAGTCGGTGGATGGCAACCTGAGGGAGAAGATAGCTCTCACTGGGCCATGCGCTGAGCCCGAAACCAATGTGAGAGTACCGCCGTGAGCGGCAGCTATTTCGCGGCTAATTGATAGCCCGAGCCCGGCGCCACCAGAGTCCCGGGAGCGGGAATCGTCACCACGAGTGAAGCGTTCGAAGATCTTCTCGCGGAAGTTCTCCGGTATACCTGGTCCGTCGTCGCTAACTCGAAGTTCTGCCTCCCCGGCCGTCGCAGTGAGCGAGACCGTTACTTCGGACTTCGCATATCGCTCCGCGTTGCTCATCAGGTTGTGCACCGCACGGACCAAAGCGTCGGGGTCACCGTGCACTTGCACAGCAGAGACCTCACGAGCGTTGACCTGGCAACGGTCTCGTACGCGGAGTTTGCGAACCTCCGACAGAACGAGGTCATCTAGGTCCAGCACCCGCCACGAGCGCTGCTCCCGGGGGGCATCGACCCGGGCGAGGACGAGAAGGTCATCAACTAGGCGTTGGAGCCGCAGAGTCTCGGCCAGGACCTCGGTCTCCGTCGTCTGCCATTGAGCAGCATCGGGGTGGGCGAGGTCCACTTCGAGTTGCGCACGGATCGCGGTGAGTGGGCTGCGCATTTCATGGGAGGCATCGCCTACAAATCGGCGTTGCCGGTCCGTCGCATTTTGTACGCGAGCGAGCATCGAGTTCATCGTGCGGGCGAGTCGGCCAATCTCGTCGTCGACGTTCGGTTCGGGCACCCTACGGCACAGGTCCGTGCCCGTGATCCGGTCGACCTCGGCTCTAATCTCTTCGACCGGTCGAAGCGCCCGACCGACTACGAACCACGTGGTCGCCGCTACGAGGAGCACCAAGATAGCGACCCCGGCGACGAGGGTCTGGACGAGCCCCCTAAGTGAGTTCTCGACCGGTTCGAGGCTTGCACCGACGTAGACCGAGTAGCTGTGTCCGTCGATGGACGCCGCAGTCGCGACGATACGAAACGGGTTGTCTCCGACCGGAGTGTTGGACACCGTTATCGCCTCGGTCTCACCGAGCTGCGGGACAAGATCTACGACGCGGGGCTCCTCGTTGAGGTTCGGAGATGCACGAACCACCTTGCCAGCGGAGTCGACGATCTGGGCGAAGGCTTCGTCCTCAGTCGGGACTGCAACGTCGTCAGGCAATGACCCATCCTCCAGCTCAGAGACAAGGTCGATCGCACGGAGTCGCGCGCCGGTTTCGACCACACTCGTAAGTGACACCTGTTGACGGTTGACGAGAAAGACCGCTCCGAGCACGAGGGCGACTCCGACAACGAGGGTCGCGGCAACCGTTGTCCGGGTCCGCACGCCGTGCAGGGCCGGCCGTCTTTGCCTGTTACCTTCCATAGTCGACCATCCGGTACCCCGAGCCTCGGATGGTCTCAATCAGCGGGACCTCGTTTAGTCCCAGCTTCACGCGGATGCGTCTCACGTATACTTCGACAATGTTCGGGTCACCCTCGAACTCGTAGTCCCACACCGAGTTTAGGATCTCGGCCTTGGTGACGATCTCGTCCGGTCGGAGCATCAGGAACTGCAGCACGGCAAACTCGCGAGCAGTGAACGTCACCTCGGTATCACTGCGCCACACACGGTGCGCAGCGGGGTCGAGTCGCAGGTCGCCGAGTTCGATAACTGTGGGACGCTCACGTAGCCCGCGCCGCAGCAACGCTCGGAGTCGCGCTACCAGCACGACATAAGAGAACGGCTTAGACAGGAAGTCGTCTGCCCCGCCGTCCAGTGCCTCCGCCTCGTCGAACTCGCCGTGTTTTGCGGTCAACATGAGTATCGGTGTCCAGTTATCGGCTTCTCGCAGACGCTGGCAGACCCGGTAGCCGTTGAGACCAGGGAGCATGATGTCTAGCACGATCACGTCGTAGACCTGTTCGGTCGCCATCCAGAGACCGTCAGTGCCGTTCCCAGCGATGTCGACTGCAAAGCCTTCGTGCTCAAGGCCGCGTCGAAGCGCAGCGGCAACCCTTTGCTCATCCTCGACGACTAACACTCGGGTCACGGCACTCTCTCTTTGGCATTCGAAGTGTACGTCGCAATAACTGAACGCCCGCTGAACAGCGCTCCGTGCGTCCCCCCTATCGAGCGGGCTTGTCACTTCTGGATCTCAGCTGCCATTCAGGCGTTCAGTTTGGGTACAGCATCGGCATGAAATGCTCACGCCGTACCTGAAACCGTCTGGTACCAAACAAGGAGTAATCACATGGCTATATCGAAGACACAAAAGTGGGTCGTCACCGGCGCCGCCTGTCTGGGCTCATTGCTGGGAGCGGCAGGCATCGCTAATGCCGCCACCACGCAGACTCCCACCTCCACCGCCCCGGCGGCAGAGAGTCAGGACGCATCCAACAACGAGACCACCCCGACATACACATCATCAGTCACTGTCCCAAACACCGGAGCAGAAAGCACCGACGATGCAGCAGAGGCTGCGCAGCTGAAGGTAGTCGCAGTGCTCACCCCCGATCAGGCCAAGGCAGCTGCGCTTGCCGCGGCGCCCGGCACGGCGGGTGACGTCGAACTCAGCAACGAGAACGGCAACGTGGTCTACAGCGTCGAGGTCACCACCGCTGCTGGCAAGGTCGACGTGAAGGTCGACGCCGGGAACGGATCGATTCTCGCCCAGGAGACCGATAACAATGACGGCGAGAAGGACTCCGGTAAGGAGTCTCAGGACGGCAGCGCCGACCAAGCCGACGGTGAGACGAACGACGCTACGCCCACCGTCACAGTTCCCTAACACCAACTGACCATAGTAAGAGGCCCCCACCGCAGGCCCCGGTCAGCCGACCGGGGCCTGTTCACCCCAAGGCGACAGCTACCTCGGAACCCCGAAGGTGTCACCGAGCGCTGATTGTTCCCTCGGTATTGCACAACCCGACTACTCAAAGGCTCGACACATGAGCACCACGCTTCGACCCCGGCAACACGCAGAAGGGGGCTCACCCCCCGTCGAGTTGCCGGAACACTCCGATCCGCTCCCACCCACCGCTGGGAGACCCCGCACCCCTCGCCGACGACTCCGCCGAGCGTTCGCCATGCTGTTCGTCTCCCTTACGCTAATCAGTTGCTACTCCTACGGGACGTACCTGACGGCCGCCGGGAACGCCCCGGTCAGCGTGCGCAGCATCGACTGGCTGCGAGACCACGGCTTCGCCACGGCTGTGACTTCCGCAGAACAGTGGTGGTACACGCGCAACGTTCCCACCGGGACCCACGCCGCTAAGTCTGACCTACCCAGCCGGTCATATGCTGCAATCCTCGCTGCAGTTCCGAGCGATACAATCCCCTCGATCCAGCCAACCGCACAGGCGGGAGAAGGGGTCTGGCAAGGAGTCGACGGCCTCGCGATCCAGTCGAGTGTCGTCCAGCAGACATTCGTCCGACCGGACGCGAGCTACCCGTCAGTAGCGGTCAACCTCGTGCGGTTCGACCAGAGCGCCATCACCACCACCTACGTACCGGGTCTGCGGGAGCCGGGCGGTGCAGGCTGGGCATGGAACAGCCAGATCCCTCCCGCACAACGACCGAGCTTGGTAGCGGCATTTAACGCCGGTTTCAAGTTCAAGGATACCGCTGGCGGGGCCTACACCGAGGGTCGGCCGGTCGTTCGTCCGCTTCAGAACGGGTTGGCCTCGATCGTGATCCGCTCGAACGGCAAGGTGGAGATCGACAAGTGGGGCCGCGACGCAACGCTCTCGAACGACGTTGCCTCGGTGCGCCAGAACCTTGAGCTGATCATCGATCACGGCATCATCGACCCCGGCCTGATCAGTGACCGAAACCTGCGCTGGGGCAGCGCTAAATCACAGCTCCAGTACACGTGGCGTTCTGGCATCGGCGTCGATGTAAGCGGCCGGCTGATCTACGCCGCTGGCCCGAAAGCGAGCCTGACCGACCTCGCCTCAGCCCTCAAGGGCGCCGGAGCCGTGCGGGCCATGCAACTTGACATCCACGACCAGGTGGTCACGTTCAACTGGTTCCGCACCACTAGCGGTATCACAACGGGGACGAAGCTCACGCCCTCCATGCAGCGCAAAGCCAACCGATTCCTAGCCTCCGATCAACGTGATTTCCTTGTCATCGAGTCCCGATGAGTGCTCGCCGAGTGGCGCCAGAGACAGCTCCCCTCATCGCAACGTTGCTCGCCGTCACTATGTGTGTCGCTCTCCTAGCTACAGCCTGTAAAGCCGATCGTTCGATCATGTCCTCGGGTTCAGAGGCTGCGTTGAGCGGCCGCTCTGTCAAGGGCCATGACGAGGTGCGCCAGCCGAACGGGCGCCGGGTGATCGTGCACCTGCCGCCGCGCTATGACGATCTGACCAACCAGCGCTATCCAGTACTGATCCTCCTGCACGGAGCAGGCGCGGACCAGACGCAATGGACCGACGTCGGGGCAACGACAGCATCCGACGAACTCCTGCAGAACGGCAAGATCGGCGAGTTCATCCTCGTGCTGCCCAGCGAGCCCGACACCAGATCGCCGCAACAAAGCGAGGACGTCGTAACCAGTCTCCTCCCGTGGATAGACGCGACATACCGAACCCTGCCCGACAGAGCTCATCGAGCCATCGGCGGCATCTCCCGGGGCGGCGGGGCCGCGTTGCTCGCTGCGGCAAACCACCCAGGGATATTCGGCATCGTCGGCGGTCACAGCCCCACGGTTCCCGACGGTTTGCCGGTCGACAGCTTGGCGGCTCAGAGCGGTTCGATCTGGCTCGACGTCGGCTCTGAGGACCGGCTCCGTAGCAAGGTTTTCCAACTTGACGACCAGCTACGCAGAAGAGGGGTCGATGTGCACTACGAGGTCAGCAAGGGCGCACATGACCGCTCCTACTGGCGTCGACACGTCGCCGACTACCTCGAGTTCTACGGAGAGCGGTGGAGACAAACGACCACATCCGACCCGAAGACCACAATCCCAGGAACCGCCGGCAGTACCTCGGCGAGAAATGAGCAACATGTCCACGCCAACTGAGTACTCCGATGCCCTACCAACCATTCTATCTGCCTCCCGGGCGACCCAGATCCGACTGCTAGGGATCGGCGGGATCATCGGCCTTGCCGCTCTGCTCGTCGCTTGCGGAGGATCGGATACATCGAGTCCCGCCTCGGCCACCAACCGCCAAGCGTCGAACCCGCCCACTACGTCGGCCTCTTCGACGACCCCCGGACCCAACCCGAACGCACCGGAGGTAGTGGCACCCGGCGACATCCCGGACAACCAGGTCTTCGTGCCGTACCAAGCGGCAGGCGGCTTCCGAATCGACGTCCCCGAGGGCTGGTCGCGGACCGAGGTCGCCGCCGATCATGTGACGTTCAGCGACAAGTACAACACCATCGACCTAGCCTGGGTACCGCAACCGACCGCTCCGACCGAAGCCTCTATTAAGGCGGCGCTCGAGGCCGCGGCGATACCCGACTTCGCGCTGGGCAAGGTGTCGACAGTGCAACGAAAATCGGGGCCCACCGCGGTTGCCACCTATGGCGCAACCAGTGAACCCAACTCAGTGACCGGGAAGCGGATCCTCCTCGACGTCGAAAAGTACACGTTCTGGCACAACGGCGCCGCGACAACAGTCACTCTGTCCGGTGCAATGGGCTCCGACAACGTCGACCCGTGGAAGATCGTGACCGACAGTCTGTCGTGGTCGACATGATCGACCTTCCGTCGAGCACGCCAATCCCCTCCACACTGACGGCCGATACCTTGTACCGCTTCTTCCACAGTGGCGAGTCGGAGACACTCGCACTCCGCGGTGTGTCGCTCAGCGTCGCCGCAGGCGAAGTCGTAGCAGTCACCGGACCGTCCGGCTCTGGAAAGTCGACGCTCCTCGCGTGCCTCGCCGGACTCGACGACCCCGACGGCGGTATGGTACGTATCAACGGTCGTCCGCTCAGTCGCCGCCCCGAGGAGGAGCGCTCCCGGTTGCGATCCAGCGAGATCGGGATGCTCTTCCAATCGTCCAACCTCTGGAATCACCTCGACATCGCTGGCAACCTCGCCGTCGCCCAGCGTCTCTGCGGACGGGCTAATGCACGTCGCGAACGGGAACTGCTCACGGATCTCGGGCTCGTTCACCGCCGCTCGGCCTACCCGTCAGAGCTCTCCGGCGGAGAAGCCGCTCGTGCAGGACTTGCCGTCGCGCTGGTCAACAACCCTTCGGTCATCCTGGCTGACGAACCAACAGGCGAACTCGACACTCACACCGGGGAGGCAGTCGTTGAGCTCCTTCTGGAGCGTGCCCAGCGGGGCGCCGCAGTTGTTCTCGTCACCCACACCGAAAGCGTTGCCGCGCAGGCACACCGCCGCATCCACCTTCGCGACGGGTCGGTCGAATCATGAGCGACATCGCCGCCCGATGCACCCGAGCGACCGTCACATTTGGGCATGGCCCGACGACGCTGACAGCGCTGCGTGACGCTTCTTGCGAGCTGCATCGCGGTGATCAGGTCGTTATCACGGGTCGATCCGGCTCGGGCAAGTCGACGCTGCTCCACGTACTCGCGGGTCTCGAGCTTCCCACGACGGGCACCGCCGATTGGCCAGCCATCGGACAGCTCAAGTCCCTACGGCCGGGGCCGGTCGGCGTGGTCTTCCAGTCGCCGAGCCTCATCCCCTCGCTCGATGTACTGGAGAACGTCGCACTGCCGCTGATGCTGATGGGTGTCAACCGTGCGACAGCGCTAAAAGGTGCCACAGACGCACTCTGCCAGCTTGGCGTCGACAACCTCGCACTAAAGCTGCCTGAGCAACTGTCCGGGGGGCAATCGCAACGCGTTGCAGTGGCCCGGGCACTGGCCCATCATCCGATCCTCATTGTGGCCGACGAACCCACGGGTCAGCTCGACCACCAGAGCGCGGCGACCGTCATCGATGCGCTTCTCGCAGCCGCTACGGCGTCCGATGCGGCGCTACTCGTCTCTACACACGACACCGAGATCGCCGCCCGATTCACCGAGGTCTGGTCGATCACCGATGGACACCTCAACTTGGGAGAGATCACATGCTCGTAATCACGTGGCTCGCTGCAACATTTCGGCGTACCTCCGGTCGCACTGTGCTCTGTGTGTTCACCGTGGCGATCGCCGTGGCTCTCCTCGGTTCGATCGGGGCGTTCCTCGCCGGCTCGAAGGCCACAATGACCACCAGAGCGATCGATCGCGTGGCGGTCGACTGGCAGGTCCAAGTCGCCGCTAGCGCTGACACCACGAGCGTCACGAAGACAGTCGCCGCATTTCGGAATATCGTGGCCATCGAGTCGATTGAGTTCGGCCAGAGTCCGGGGCTGAGCTCGACCGTCGGAGGAACGACCCAGACCACAGGCACTGCGGTAGTGCTCGGTGTACCCAACAACTACAGCCAAACGTTCCCGGGGCAATTCCGCCAGCTGACCGGCACCAGCGGTGTGGTGCTCGCCCAGCAGACTGCTGCCAACCTCCATGCAGGTGTCGGCGATCAGGTCATGATCCAACGTGGCGGACTCCCACCGGTCACCGTGACAGTCGACGGCGTGGTCGAGCTCCCCGAGGCGGACTCCCTGTTCCAGATGGTCGGCGCTCCAGTCGGCGCACAGGCGCAGGCGGCGCCGGACAACGTGCTGCTGCTGGGAAGCGCCGAATGGCATCAGATGTTTGACCCTGTCGCCGCGATAGACCCGGCACAGGTCCATTCGCAGATCCATGCCCGGATCTCGCACGCTCTACCCGCCGATCCGGCAGCCGCGTTCGATCATGTCTCGGGCGAGGCACGCAATCTAGAGGTGACCCTCGCCGGCGGTGGCCTTGTCGGTAGTAACCTCGGCGCAACGCTCGGCGCCGCTCGGGCGGATGCCCTGTACAGCCAGGTGCTGTTCCTGTTCCTCGGGCTACCGGGCATCATTCTCGCAGCATTCCTTACCTCAACTGTCGCGGACAGCGGAGCTCAGCGGCGGCGCTCGGATCAGGCGCTTCTCCGAGCGCGGGGCGCTACATCACGCCTTGTAACCCGACTGGGTCTATCCGAGGCACTTGCTATCGGCATCACAGGATCAACCCTCGGACTCGGGTCAGCTGCCGCTATCGGGAAGGTCGTGTTCGGTTCGACAGGTTTCGGTGCAGGGACCGCGGCAGCATTATGGATGGGCGCCGCCGTCCTCGTCGGTGTACTGATCGCCACAGGAACGATGGGTTTCCGCGCCGTTCGCGACGCTAAGACTCGAACCGTCGCTGCTTCCCGGCTCCTAGCCACTGAGGTCCGCCCGCCGTGGTGGTACCGGTTCTACCTCGACGTCACGATGATTGCGATAGGCGGTGTGATCTTCTGGCTGACGAGTCGAGCCGGCTATCACCTCGTCCTCGCAGTCGAGGGACTTCCGCAGCTCTCCGTGTCGTACTGGGCGTTCGCCGGACCAGCTCTCATTTGGATTGGCTTTACGCTGCTGACCTGGCGACTCACCTACTTCCTCCTCGGGCGCGGGCAGCGAGCGATTGCCGCTGCGGCTCGGCCACTTGCAGGGAACCTCTCCGCCACGGTAGCCATGAGTCTGCAGCCTCAGCGCCGCATTCTCGCCCGAGGAGCGGCACTCGTCGCGGCAACGATTGCGTTCGCAGCCTCAACCGCTGTCTTCAACAGTACCTACCACCAGCAGGCCGACGTGGACGCTTTGCTGAGCAACGGCGCAGACGTCACAGTCACTGCATCACCGGGGGCGACACCGTCCTCAGGGACCGCCACCAGGATCGCCCAGGTGCCAGGAGTGCGAAGCGTCGAGCACATCCAACACCGCTACGCTTACGTGGGCGCCGATCTGCAGGATCTGTACGGGGTGCAACCGGAGACCATCCTCGCAGCCACGAAGCTCCAGGACCCGTACTTCACCGGCGGCACAGCTGCTGAGCTGATGGCCCGACTTGCCGCTCAGCCCGACTCGATTCTGGTCTCCGCGGAGACCGTGCATGATTTCCAGCTGCACCTAGGTGACCACCTCACGCTGCGCCTTCAGGACGGACGCACGAAGCAGTACAAGAACGTGGGATTCATCTACTCCGGCATCGCACGTGAGTTCCCGACAGCGCCGCGGGACAGTTTTCTGGTCGCCAATGCCTCGTACGTCGCTAGCCAGACCGGCATCGCCGCTACCGGCGCTTACCTAGCCGACACGGGCGGTACGAACGTCTCGAGGGTCGCCGAGTCTCTCCGCAGCAGTCTCGGCACCGAGTTCCAGGTGACCGACATCGCATCGAGCAGGCGAATCATCGGATCCAGCCTCACCGCCGTCGACCTCGCCGGGCTCACCCGAGTCGAACTCGGATTCGCGCTGCTGCTCGCGTCGGCATCGACTGGGCTCGTACTGTGGCTCGGTCTGGCAGAACGACGACGGACCTGGGCAATTACCACCGCTCTCGGCGCCACACCCCGCCAGCTCGCCGCGTTCATTCGGGTCGAAGGTCTGATCGTGATCGGATGCGGTCTGCTAGCCGGTGTGTTCGGTGGGGCCGCGCTGTCGTTGACGCTGGTGAAAGTACTGAGCGGCGTGTTCGATCCGGCTCCGAGCACGCTGGCTATCCCATGGGCGTACCTAGTGGCGGTCGCGATCATCGTCCTCGGAGCCACACTGATTGCAATCGGAGCAGCCGTCCGTTCGGCACGCCGTCCGTCCCCGCAGTTGCTCCGGTCGCTCTGACCGGACCGCTTCCGACACCCGCTCGGTACACCGTCGGTCAGACGGCTCTACAGAATTTTGCCGTCCGCTAACCTTTGGTTAAGGAACCGCTGTCACTCGCACTCCCACACTGCTCTGATGGCGAATGGGATCACCTGGGAATCAAACTGGATTACATCTGCCACACAGCAGGGGCTCCTTCGAGTACCGGCCATCACTGCGACCTTTTGGATCATCAAGGCACTGTCGACGGCACTGGGCGAGTCCACCTCTGACTACCTCGTGCATGCGCTCAATCCGCCCATCGCAGTGCTCCTCGGATTCATCTTGTTCGCCGTCGCACTCGCCATGCAGTTCTGGATGCGCCGCTACTGGGCTCCCACGTACTGGTTCGCCGTTGTCGCAGTCGGGGTGTTCGGCACGATGGCGGCGGACGTCATGCACGTCGGACTCGGAGTGCCCTATGTCGTCTCAGTACTGCTCTGCTCGATTGCCATGGCAGTGATATTCGTGACCTGGCAACGCACAGAGGGGACGCTTTCGATACACAGCATTGACACAACACGGCGGGAACTCTTTTACTGGGCGACCGTCATCGCAACCTTTGCACTCGGCACCGCAGCTGGCGACCTGGTCGCAATCACATTCAACCTCGGTTACCTGGCTGCCGCTGCCCTCTTCGCAGTGGTGCTCGCCGTCCCGACGATCGGGTACTGGAAGTTCCATTGGAACCCTATCCTGGCGTTCTGGATTGCCTACATCGCCACTCGCCCCGTCGGCGCGTCGTTCGCCGACTGGATGGGCAAATCCGCAAGCGATGGCGGACTGGGCTGGGGTGCTGGGCACGTGAGTATCGTTCTGGCCCTGCTCATACTCCTCACCGTCGGGTTCGTCACCGTTACTCGCGCAGACGTCCAAAAGGCCGAAACCCCCTCGACACGTACCGCCGAATCGGCGTGACCCTACGTTTCATCTGGCCGCGGGTCATCAGCGCTTCATAGCCGTCGACGTCTGAGTAGCCGTCTGAGTAGCCGTGGGCGATACCCACACGCGCCAGAGGAACACTCCCAACAGAACGAGCGGCGCCGCTATTGTCACTGCCGCTACGACGACTCCCTCGACACTTGACCCCTTGAGTTGGTAGCTCGCTGCCATCAACGAGCCACGTGCGACCACTACCGATAACACCGCTAAGTCGCCGGAGAGCGCCAACATCGGAACCCCCCAGATCAAGTACCAAGGCAGCGTGTAGCTCGATGCCATTGCGAACACCGACAACGAAGCACCCGCCGACAACTTCGCTGTTCGATCGTTCCTGCGTCGCCATGAGATGCAGATGATCAACGCTCCGACGAACGCCGTGGCGAGCAGCGTTATCTGCGCTCCTGGAATAGCGTTTACGAGACCCACCAGACGCCAGACCGATGCTCTCGAGACAACGCCGCGGCTTGCTGACGACGCGTTCGCGAGCGACCCAGGGGCTATCAACTCACCCAGGAACAGGCCGGCCAGTGGCAAAATCGTCATCCTCGCTGCTTCGCGCCACCTGCGACGGACCAACAACAGGACCACCAGTGGCGCGACAACGAAGATCGCCGACATCTTGACCAGTGCTGCAAGACTGATCAGCACAGCAGCTATACCTGAGCGACTCCGGTCGAACATGATCACCGCTGCCAACAGCAACGCTGCCATGATGGCGTCATTGTGCCCACCGTTCACGACGCTGATCCAGATAAATGGTTGAAGAGCGAGGAGCGTGAGCTCTGCATGGCGGCGAGCACGTGACAGTACCCATAGACACCACGTCACTGCGGCTGCCGCGCTCAATTGGAACCCGAGTCGCATAACCAGCTTTGATTCACCGGCGAGCGCCGTCACCGCTGCGCTGTAGAGCGTAAACAGCGGGCCGTAGCCCGACGACGTATGTCGCCAGCCGACCAGCGGGTAGATGGCGTCGCGGGGAAACATAGCGGGCACCGCACTGTACGGATCGACCCGGTACTCCGAGACCATCCGCCCGTAGAACGAATAGGACCAAAGATCGTGCGAACCAATTGGACTAGTAGTCACGGCAAGCACCCCCAACACGAACACGGCGGGCCATAGGACGCGAGGTATCCGAGCCGTGGCTACAACAGCCTTGGCGGCGAGCAAGGACATACACAGTGCCGCCATGGTTAGCACTGCTGCCACAGGCCCATTCAGTCCCATGAGCAGTACTACCGCAGACGGTGCCGCTGCCCCGACAGTACACAGCTCTGCGCGAGTATCGACTGGCATGCGACCACCGTAACAACCCGGCGAGCAGAGGCCAGTTAAGAACGGGCAAAGTGCGGATTAAAGACGGTTCAGGGCATTCCCGCTCTCACATCAACCTCTCAACGGGCTGACCCCCCGATTTGCCCGCAAATCTCGGATACCCGTTGCCTTTCAGCACAAGTGGAGAGACATGCTGAGGCAATTCCGCGAACAGATCCTGAGAGGAAAGAACACTCATCAGCTACTCATGCCAGAGTTCGTCTGGGAGTCTGCTAACTACTGGGCCGAGGAAGGTTGACTGGCAGTTACTGCTAGCGCAAATCAAATTGGCTCTCTACTCGGAGCTAACCACGTTGTTCGAGTCGAGGAACGCGTAGCAACTATGGGCAGAATAAGATGAAGCCGGTGGACCCAGCCCGCGCACCGTTGCCAATCCTGTTGTCCGGCCTAGCGGGACTACTCACCACAACGTTGAACTACTTGCTTCGCTAGCTACAGAGATGCGGTTGATCGGTGACCTAGCTGTGAGGCGTCGCGACTTGACCTTGATGAGGTAGCCGAGGCTGATGAGCAATCTCGTCCTGCCTCTGACCCAGACTTCACTGTCACAGAAGCGTCAGGCAATGGCCCTAAAGGGTGAGGCAGTCTCTAAATCCAGGGCTAACTGCAACAACAACCGGTCCGCTCCCACAGGAGCTGTAAACATCACACCAACTGGCAAGTTGGTGGCGTCATCGTGGCCAAGTGGCAATGAGATCGAGGGCTCACCGGTTGCGTTAGCTAGCGGCGTAAAGCCCACCCAGGCTTCGACTCTTGGAAACAGTTCCTCAAATGGCAAGTCCATCGACAGTTGACCAATGCGCGGGGCAACCGAATTTGCAACTGGCGACATCACCACATCGAAGGAGCGATACGTCTGGTCTTGAATCTTGGTAGAAGCACGCAGGCGATGAACAGTCCCCCATGTGCCTCTCCAATTCTTCTTAAACATTCGCGCCAAGCCCATCGTCAGGTCAGACAGTTGTGACTTATCGAACGCCTTTCCGTACAACTGTGGCCCAGCAATTGACACAAAGAACGCGAGCGCTGCCCAATAATGCTTAAAGTCGGCCTCAAACTTTTCAAGGCCGGGCAGGGTCACCGGCTCAACCGTGTGGCCCAAACTCTGCAACAGAGCAACTGCATTATTGAGCGCCACAGTTGTCGCTGCGTCAACCGGCTGACCATTTGGCGACTCGGCTACAAGTGCAACCCTCAAGGACCGGTCAATACCGTTTTGCACCAACCCAACCTGGGGCAGCTTGGGGTTGGCGTATCGGCGTTCAGACTCGAATAGGTACAAAGCAGTATCTCGTACCGTGCGGGTAAGCAGTCCTTCGCCAAGGATGTCTACTGGCAAGAACTTTGCATCGGGGCTGGCCACTAGTCGACCCCGAGATGGCTTGAGGCCAACTAAGCCACAGCAGGCAGCGGGCAAGCGAATAGAACCGCCGCCGTCTACCCCATGCGCAACGGGTACGACACCCGAGGCAACCAGAGCGGCTGATCCACTTGAGGATCCACCTGCGGTGTGGTCTGGATTCCAAGGATTACGGGTAGGTGCAGCGCCATCAGGAAACTCCCCCGCCGGGATAAAGCCGAACTCCGGTAGCGAACTCTTACCCAAACAAACCATCCCCATGTCCAAAATCTGCGCCGCTACAGGGGCTGTCCGAGTAGCCGCTCCTGCCGAGGCCAGGGCGGCCGAGCCGTATCTAGTAGGCAATCCCTCAACGTCTTCATTGTCTTTAATAAATGTCGGCACCCCGCCGAACGGGCCAAGCACCCCGCTTTCTGCGCGATGAAGTGCCCGCTCAAAATTTCGCGAAACCACGGCGGCTAGCGCCGGGTCAGCTAGCTCGGCCCGAGCAATAGCTGCGGTCATAACCTCAGTAGCAGACAGTTCTCGATTTCGGATCATCGCTGCAGTAGCTACGCCATCGAGTCTCGATAACTCATCGTGAAAAACGTGAACCGGTTCTTGAGCCATATCCCAAAGGTGACCAGACCCATGACCGCGGCACAAGCGGACTGACAAAAAGTTTACTCAGACCACCTTGGCCCCAGGGAACCCTTCTTCATCACGCCAACGCTCTAGATACCCGACGTAGTCAAGCAAGCTACCGGTGTAGGTCAGGTTGCGACGGGCCTTAGGGTTTTGCCCCTGCTCGCTGTTGTAATAACCAGGGGTGCAACTCATTGAGTACCCAGCAATCTGCATGGCCACGTTGATCAGGGTGCGGTGCCATTCCTCTTCTGCCTCGGGCAAGGCTTCGATGGTTGTAATTCCATCCTCCAGGCAACGAGATATCAACCAAGCAACATGGTTGGCAGACTCAGACAAGAAGTGTAAAAAGTTGGTCCCAAATCCAGCCTGCACAATGCTGATCATGAACATGTTAGGAAACTCAGCGGCCAGTACGCCGTGCAACGTGTGAGCGCCGTCGTGCCAACGCTCGCTCATTGCAATCCCGTTGCGCCCCACGGGGTCAAATCCAAGCCGCTGATTCAGATCAGTAGTCACCTCAAAGCCCGAGGCAAAGACCAAAACATCAACGGGGTACTCCACTCCATCTACAACTAGCCCAGTTGGTGTCACTGACTCCACGCCACGGCCATCGGTGTCGACTAAGTGGACGTTGTCTTTGTTGAACGCTGGCAGGTATTCGTCGTGGAAGCAGACCCGCTTACAATGCTTGCCATACCAAGGCTTGAGTTTCTCGGCAGTCTCGGGATCTTCAACTATTAGACCCACTCGGTTGCGCAGAGCCTCCATGGTGTCAAAGTCTGATTGCTCAAGCGCCTCGGCCTGTTCAGGTGTTGTAGCCAAGACTTGGGTGTCCTCCCACATCACCTCGGTCCAGCCGTCGCCAACCAAGTTTTGCTCTGGCTTCTTACCCGTTACCACTTGAGTGAAATTACGGATGCGCTCTCCTTGCCAGCCTGGCTGCAAGCTTTCATACCACTCTGCATCGGTTGGTCCATTGTTTCTTGCTCCTACCGCAGAAGGAGTGCGCTGAAAGACAAATACCTCTTTGGCCGCTTCGGCTAGACGAGGAACCACCTGCACTGCAGTTGCGCCGGTACCAATGATGCCAACTCTTTTATCTTTGAGCTTGTCCATAGGTTCAGTAGGGCTACCGCCAGTGAACTCGTAGTTCCACCTACTGGTATGAAAGGCGCGACCAGCAAAGGTTTCAATACCTTTAATCCCGGGAAGCTTTGCCTTACTCAGGATGCCACCGGCGGTCACTAAGAACCGTGAGGTGATGTGATCACCTCGAGAGGTCACTACTTGCCACCTAGCAGCGGCCTCATCCCACTCAGTAGTATCTACTTCGGTTTGGAACAATGCTCGTGAGTACAAGTCGAACTGCTTACCGATGCGCTGACAGTGCGCAAAGATTTCGGGTGCACCTGCGTACTTCATCGTTGGCATGTAGCCAGTCTCTTCTAGCAATGGAAGGTAGGTATAGGACTCCACATCGCACATGCACCCGGGGTAACGATTCCAATACCAAGTGCCGCCAAAGTCACCTGCCTTATCAATAATGCGAAAGTCTGTTATTCCTCGCTTGAGCAGATTGACAGCGGTCAAGATGCCAGCAAATCCCGCGCCAACAATTACAACCTCGGTCTGCTCGTTTATTGACTCACGCGAGAAATCTAGGTCTGCATATGGGTCACGGTCGTACTCGGAGTAATCCCCTTTGAGCTCAACGAACTGCTCCATGCCATCGGTGCGAAGCCGCTTCTCTCGCTCTTGTTGATAGCGGTCTCTGGCTTCGGCCATGGGGAGTGACTTGCCGGGATCTTGCTGAGGCATCGTTGAGCTTTCTCAAGTCGAAGGGATTCAATGCGGAGGTAACTAAGATACGACCTCTGAGGAGTCGGACCACAACGCGAAGTCGATACCAGAGTTAATTCGCCGGTTCAGGTCAAGACCTTTTCACTCCAATGACAGGGCGCTGCCTCTACTCTGGCAAACTGCGCACATGAACGTACAACTGCGCAAAATCGGTCCTGTAATCGTAGTGCTACTAGGTATTTCACTACTTGCTGCTTCTTGCAGTTCAGAAGACACCTCTTCTGCAGCACTTGATTCAACTACCACTACTGAAGCTACCGGCGCTTCCACTACAAACGCGGTCATATTTGGCTCATCGGCTCAATCAGTAACTCTCGAAATGCCTTCAGTTGCGAAGACCCTCTACAAAATCGGCAAAGACAACTCTCGAACGTACGGTGCCAATCAGCTCGTAGGCTCGGCAACCGTTCTTGGGCAACCTGCGACTGTTGAAATTCTGGGAAGCGTCGATTACACCAATGGCTCTGGACCCTTCACTGGATTTCTGACCGTCACTTGGGCAGATGCCTCCTCAATCGCTTTCAGCATTTTGGGAACCGCGACTCAGCTAGCTGATGGAAGCAGCACAATCTCTTCTGCAATGGATTACCTCGGCGGTTCAGGCACCTATGTAAGTAGCTTGGTGCAGGGCAAATTCACCGCTAGCCGTTCAGCGCAGGTGGGTGCAACAATCATCACTGAGCTCACTCTCGAAGTACTCAGTTAGGCAATTTAAACCTGAGGACGCTCTAAAACGGAAGATGCGCTGACTGCAAACTCATGAGCTCATCAAAGATCTTCCGACAAGTTGCCTCGTCCGCAGGTGAGTTCGGGTCCTCTCGCAGCGCCTGAAAAGCCATTTCTGGGTCTTTGTTCAGGGCAGCGTCCACAATCAGGTTCTGAAGTTCCACCTGAGTGGCAATCCACCCAGCTAGTGGTTCGCCAACGGCCTCCATATGGTCTGGGTGAACACCGGTTCCGTCTACCACCGCTCCCACCTCCACAATTGCGCCCTCTGCCACATCTGGCAGGTAACCCCTGTTCGGAACGTTCACTGCCAAAATCCGCGTGGTCTCATCGCACCACATGGCCGACACAATCGGAACAACTTCCTCGTGTGAATGCCCCATTGCTTGCAATGGCAGCGGCAGCCGGGTGTTTGCCACCCAGGCCGCAGCTTTTTCGGCATGCCGAATGAGCGGCTCGTGAAAGTCCAAGGGCGTCGGCATCCACTGCGCTGCATCAACAGCAAAGGGAAGGTACTCACCAATATGGCTATCAACCGAGCACGCCACCAGGCCGTATTCGCGAACAAGCTGCGCTACAAGCGGTATGTAATTAAACTCAACCAACAAAGCACCGGGGAGAACGCGATCAAGTTGCTGAGCAATTCGCTGTGTGCGCGGAGTGAAGTCGAAAAACTTTCGAGAGTAGAACTCTCTCAGCACCCCCATCAGGTCCTCGCCAGTTCGCTTATTTCTGAACTCAGTAAAAAACGTGAAGTGGTTTATTCCAGATGCTCTGGCCTCAACATCTGAACGCTTGATGCGCAAGCGGCGCGCTAGGCGGCCGATTCCCATGGGCATCTCATGACACATACCAACGTTGCGAACCTTGGTACCACGATTGATTGCCAAGGTCACTCGACTCATCGGGTTAGAAAGATTTACCAGGAACGCATCGGGGCAGTACTTCTCAATGCTCTCGCAGATACTGAGCGTGTTCGAGATGCTGCGCAACGAATGGAACACCGCTCCGGGGCCGCCGTTCTCGCCATTGATCTGCCGCGCGCCGTACCGATTTGGCACCTCATAGTCCTGCCGCCAGTACTCAAATCTTCCAAACTCGGCGCTGCTCAACACAAAGTCGGCCTCAGCTAGTGCCTGGGCTGGATCAGATGAATAGTCGAGTACCACCGGAGCCCCCGCGGCGGCGTTGAGTTTGCATGCAAACCGGTAAGCCCGTTCAAGGCGCTCCGGATTCACATCGTGCAGCATCAATCGTGCCCCATGCAGGTTTGGCGTGTGCACCACGTCATTCACCATCGCCGGGCCAAACGACATTCCGCCTGCTCCGACCATCGTTATCTTCGGGCCCTGCCGACTGCCGAGACGTAATGAGGAGTCAATCACCCTGACAAGGCTAATCACTCTGAATCAAGAATGAGGAGTAGACGCGTTAAGCCAAACTTCCTGCCGAAGTTCCGCTACTTGCCTGTACCCGGCTGTGGCCTGGTGGTAACCCGTTATGGCCCAACTCCGCACCGCGTAGATAGCCACGCCGCTGAGCAGGTACAGTGTGAGACCGTTGGAGAGGTGCCGGAGTCCGGTCGATCGGGCCTCCCTGCTAAGGAGGTGTGGGGGCAACCTCACCGTGGGTTCGAATCCCACCCTCTCCGCCAAGTAAGTCTGGTGTCTGTTTCGGCCGGCGCCAGACTCACCAACGCGGATGTTTCTGGTCCAATGTCGACCAGAAACATCCGGGTTGCTAGAGTCATAAGCTCAAAGCGTTCGTAGCTCAATTGGATAGAGCATCTGACTACGGATCAGAAGGTTGTGGGTTCAAGTCCCGCCGAGCGCACAAAATGGTTCAAAGCCCTCGCCTTGGCGGGGGCTTTGTTATCCCTGCAGGGGTTTATCCACCCGAG
>Ga0209491_10000179_pt1 | contig 119720 bp, 113 predicted proteins | sample BON02_FD_187213 | JGI IMG/M metagenome (GOLD analysis project Ga0209491, IMG submission 187213) | Freshwater microbial communities from Lake Bonney liftoff mats and glacier meltwater in Antarctica - BON-02 (SPAdes) (version 2) | ecosystem: Environmental > Aquatic > Freshwater > Ice > Glacier... | reverse complement strand
ACAGTCAGGGCGACGATGCGGGCGGCAGCCTGCGGGCTGTTGGTCGGATATCTGCGCATGGTTTATCTCTCCTCAGTTGATGGTGATTACGTTGGTGGGAAGTCCTGGCGCAGCCGGGTCGCTCCGTAGCGCATGTTTTCTGGCTGCGAGATCTGCGACCGGTTGAGCGCCTCCTTGACACCGATTGCGAGCGGGCCCTGCTTCTTCAGGGTGACCATGTCGACAAAAAACGATACCAGTACGATGCCGGGAAAACTGGCCCGGAGCCACGACGAAGCGATTGTCTGCATGCAAGACCACGAATGAGAAATGTCAACGACACTCTCCTGAAGGTCTTGCGGGAGAGCGCCAAGCGGAACCCCTGCATGTTCCGGCCCGAACACCGTTGCAACAACGATAGCATGGCGTATTGACGAACCATGCAAACCCGGCCGGATTGGCCGGGACTGCTACTCCCCTTGAGGAAGCCGCAGTCTGACACGAACGGTGAAAGCCCCACGGGTATTGCAGAATTTGCCGACGATGGGGCTGGTCGCTGAACCGGTGCGCGTTGCCGAAGCACCGGTATCACCATGCGCTGACATCATCAAACCAGCTTGGGATCCACGTCCGCCGCCAACGTACTTTCATGCGGTGTTCGAGGCCTATGTCGGCGTGCGTTGGGTCATGATCGGCCTGACCGGCATGACGCCGATCGAACATGTGGTGCGCATCGCAACCGGAAGCGACGCCAAGAACGGGGCATTCGCCACCACCTTCGGGCCGGCGCGCATGACCTCCATGTTCCACAGCACCCTGTCGCTGGGCGACATAACGACCGCCCGTCCCCTTGACACGACGGTGCGTCAACCCAGGCGGTCGCGCGCCTGACGCTCATTCGAGCGCTCCGCCCCTGAAGGCCTCGCGCCAACAACCGGCACGATCAGCGCCCGTAAACCCAGTCGCGGAATCCCAGAGACAGCCCTGGCACGTAGGTGATCACCATCAGACAGGCCAGGATCACCAGCACGAACGGAATCAGGTGCCCAACGATCCTGTCGAGCGAGACCTTGGCCACCGTACACGCAGCAAACAGGTTCACGCCGAACGGCGGCGTGATCATGCCCAGCGCCAGGTTTACCACCATGATCAGCCCGAAATGGATGGGATCGATACCGAAATGGACTGCCACCGGCACCAGGATCGGCGCCAGCACAAGGATGGCCGCACTGGTCTCGATGAACATGCCGATGAAGAACAAGGCGACGTTGATACCGAGCAGGAACATGGCCGGCGTCTGGAGTACCTGCTCGAGCCAGTGACCGATCGCGTCGGGCACACCGGCCCGGGTGATCAGGAACGCGAACAGGCCGGCGTTGGCGATGATGAACATGATCACCGCGCTCGACAGCACCGACTTCTTCATGATGCGACCCAGGTCGGCCAGACTGATCTCGCGGTAGATCACGCCACCGACCACAAGCGCATAAAAAACCGCCACAGCCGACGCCTCGGTGGGCGTGAAGATGCCGCCGTATATGCCGCCCAGGATGATGACCGGCATGAACAGCGCAAAACCGGCCTGCCAGGTGGCCTTGACGATTCCCTGGCGGCCGTCACCATCGTTCTTGCCCCAGCCCTTGAACTTGGCATGGAGGTAGACGAACAACATCAGCGCGCCGCCAATCAGAATGCCTGGGCCGAAGCCGGCGATGAACAGCTCGCCGATCGAGACCTCGGCGGCGACACCGAACAGGATCAACGGGATCGATGGCGGAATGATCACGCCCAGTTCGGCGCTGGTCGCCTGTAGTGCTGCCGCGTAACCTACCGGATATCCGTGCTTGATCAGCGCCGGGATCAAAATGGCGCCGATGGCAAACGTAGTGGCCACCGAGGACCCCGACACGGCCGCAAATATCATGCAGGTCAGCACGCAGGTCATGGGCAGGCCGCCTTGCACGCCGCCGACCACACTCTTGGCAAACTCGACCAACCGGCGCGATATGCCGCCGGTCTCCATGATGTTGCCGGCCAGAATGAAAAAAGGGATCGCGGCCAACGGAAACTTGTTCAGCGAGTTGAACATCTCCTTGACCGAGATCAGCATGTGGGCGTTGTTCATCTGCATGCCCATGATGGCAGCCAGACCGATCGACACCGCCACCGAAACCGACAGCGCGAAACACAGCGCCATCGTCGAGATCATGACGAAACTCATTTGGAAGCCTCCGCGCAGCGCGCTACGGCATTCGCCTTGGGAGCGGCCCGGCGGCTCATTGGGCCGTCTCCAGTTCCCGGTGCTGCGGATCAAGCAAATTGCCGATCAAGCTCACAATGGAAAATACCCCACCGACAGGTAACGCGAGGTAGGCCCAGAACATCGTGATGCTCTCCAGCCCGATGACGGTCTGCACCTTGCCACGATTGGCATAGTCCCATCCCCACCAGATGATGACCAGCACCAGGGCCTGTGCGGCGAAGAAAACCACCCAGTCAAGCACGCGTTTCATGCCGGCCGGACTCCAGCGGTAGATCACGTCGACGCTGACCATGGCCCCCTGGCGGAAGGCCATTGGAATGCCCATGAACACCATCCAGATAAGACTGAACCGGATCAGCACCTCGGACCACTCGGCAGGCTGCTCGAGGATGAACCGGGTGATGATCTGGTACATGCCCAGGCTGGCGGCGATGGTCATCAGGATGCAGGCGGCCAGCATCGCGAACCCGGTGGTAAACCGCTCGACGCGCAGGAACAGCGACTTCATGCGTCACCACCATCCGCGACGCAGACGCAGCTGAAAATCCAGCCCGCATGCTGGCGGCAGGCAGTGACGGCCATGACGGTGCTTACTTGACGTTGCGGATGGCGTCGATCGCAGGCTTGCCGAATTGCTTCTCGAAATCGGCAAAGACAGGGACCAGCACGGCCACGAATTTGGCCTTGTCGATGTTTTCGGTCACGGTCATGCCCCTGGAGCGCAGTTCGGCCACCCCCTTGGCGTCGTCCGCATCCACGCGGGCACGGTTGGCCTTGGTGCCTTCTTTAGCCGCCTCGAGGAAAGCCTTTTGGTCGGCCGGGCTGAGTTTGTCGAAAGTGGCCTTGTTCATCAGCCAGATTGCCGGCGAATAGACGTGGCCGGTCAGCGTCAGGTATTTCTGCACCTGATCGAACTTGGCTGCCATGATCACCGACAGCGGATTTTCCTGGCCGTCGACCGTGCCCTGCTGCAGCGCGGTGAACACCTCGGGGAATGCCATTGGCGTCGGCACGATGCCGAAACCCTTATAGGCGGCGATGTGGATCGGGTTTTCCATGGTCCGCATCTTCAGGCCCTTGAGGTCATCGGGAACAATGACCGAACGCTTGCTGTTGGTCATGTGGCGCACGCCGTTCTCGGCCCAAGCCAGCGCTTTGAAGCCCTTGGACTCGAATTTCTTGAGCATCTCCTGCCCGATCGGGCCGTCGAGCACGGCACGTGCATGGGCCTTGTCGCGGAACAGGAACGGGATGTCGAAGATCTTGGCCTCGGGCACGAAGTTCGGCACCGGGCCGGTGGAGGAGAGTGTCAGCTCCTGCGTGCCCAATTGCACCGACTCGATCGACTCGCGCTCACCACCGAGCGAGCCAGAATAGAAGTTCTTGATGATGTAGCGCCCGTTCGTGCGCTTTTCGATTTCCTTTGCGAACACGACCAGTCCGACGCCCTGGTGGGAGTCCTCGGTGATCGAGATACTGCTGCGCATGACCACTTGCGCGCTTGACACACTGACAAAACCGGCGACCATGGCCAAGCCGACCACCAATGCTTTCATTTTCATACTAAGTCTCCTCGATAGGGTTGGAAAAACATAGGTGCGCAACACTTCAGCAAGCTGTCTGCGCCCCTGGGGGAAAACTATCTCATCTTATGCAAAGATGAAACCTCCATACGGGAACGGATGGAAAAGATCGCACGCAATTCGGACGGTAGCGTTCAATCACGTCACGCTCGACGTCAAACGCATTCTCGCTGGCGGCCTGAAGACTGCGTGAGTCGATCGGATAAGGCCGCCCCGCATCGACGCGACGTGCATGCAGACCCCTGCGCCATGCAGCAGCCGGTCGCCCGTCGCCAGGCAACTCATCCACACGCCGATGCGCTCCGGCGATCGCCCAGTTTGGCATGCGCGGTCGTGACGATGAGGGTTCGGTGCGTGGACATCGGAAGTTGCCATAATTTGAAACGTGATTCTACGCAACTCCGTCGCATCAATCCAATCGACTTTGCACCGCCCTCCTCTCACTTTTCCTTATGAAAACAGCGCCAACCCTCCACCCGACCCCCAAGGACGCATCATGACCACCCCACCCCCGAAACTGCGCATTGACATCGTGTCCGACGTGGTCTGTCCCTGGTGCATCATCGGATACCGGCAGCTGGTCGCCGCGCTGCAAGCGACTGGCACGGCGCACGAGATCCACTGGCATCCGTTCGAGCTGAACCCCGACATGCCCCCTGAAGGCCAGAACGTGCGCGAGCATGTCGCCGAGAAATACGGCGCGACCCGGGAGCAGTCCGAGGAAAGCCGCAACCAGATGACGCGGCTCGGCGCAGGCCTCGGATTCGCGTTCCGCTTCGCAGACGATACGCGTATGCACAACACCTTCAACCTGCATTAACTGCTGCATTGGGCCGAGTCGCATGGACGCACACACCCATTGAAACTGGCGCTCTTTTCAGCCCATTTCACGGACAACCGCAACCTGTCCGACGACACGGTCCTGGCCGATGTGGCCGCAGAGGTCGGGCTGGATCGGGTCGAAGCGCTGGCGGTGCTTGCAGACCAGCGTTTTGCCGCAGACGTGCGCAGCGCCGAGAAGCACTGGCTGGACCAGGGCATCCGCGGTGTGCCAGCAATGATCTTCAACCGCCGCCAACTCGTCACAGGGGCCCAGGGGGTCGACAACTACACGCAGGTGCTGGGGCAACTGGCCGGCATGCCGGATTGAGCCGGCAACGCGGGGCTGCTCGCCTTTGATGTGCCGATACCGGCGTTCGAATGAATGCGGGCAGCCTGGCAGGCGCAATCGCCTTGCAGACGGAACGTCCCCGGCCGGAAAGACGCAACGACGCCGATACGTGGTGGGTCTATCGCCATCTGTGGCGCGCCGCCGGGGTTCCCGCGCGCGTATCCTAACCCGCATCGGCGTGTCGTGGTCACAACCATTGCGCTCGCGGCGGCCTGTCGCACACTATGATCAATGCCCAACGATTGATGCACAACGGCCGCACCATGAACACGATCACCCAATTAGCGCAGATGCTGCGGCAGCACCACACCATCGCCGTGGTGGGCCTGTCCGCCGAATGGCATCGACCGAGTTTCTTTGCCGCCAAGTACATGCAGGAACACGGCTACCGCGTGATTCCGGTGAATCCCCGCTACGCGAAGTCGGGAACCGACATCCTGGGCGAGCACTGTTATGCGGCATTGGCCGACATACCGTTCCCCGTGGACATGGTCGATGTATTCCGGCGCACCGAAGACGCATTGCCGATCGCACAGCAGGCGATCGCCATCGGCGCCAGATGCCTGTGGCAGCAGATTGGCGTGGTGAACTTGCAGGCCGACACACTGGCCCGCGATGCCGGGCTCGACTCGGTCATGGACCGCTGCGTCAAGATCGAACATGGCCGCCTGTTCGGCGGCCTGAAATGGGCCGGCGTGAACACCGGCATCGTGTCCGCCAAACGCCCGACCCGGTAACACACTGCACCCCACACCATGGCTGACCATCAATTCCAACCCGAGACCCTGGCTATCCACGCCGGGCAGGTGCCCGACCGCGAGACCGGCGCCCGTGCGCTGCCGATCTACCAGACCACGAGCTATGTGTTCGACAGCGCCGAACACGCCGCCAGCCTGTTCAACCTGCAGACCTTCGGCAACGTCTACGCGCGCCTGTCAAACCCGACTGTCGCAGCGTTGGAAGAGCGGGTCGCGGCGCTGGAGGGCGGGCGCGCCGGCATCGCCTCGGCCAGCGGCATGGCCGCCGAGACCATGGCGCTGATGACACTACTGCAACAGGGCGACCATGTGGTGGCGGCTGGCGCGCTGTATGGCGGCAGCGTGACCATGCTGGCGGTCAACCTGCGGCGCTTCGGCATCGAGACCAGCTTTGTCGACGCAACCGACCCGCAGGCATTTACCGCCGCAATGCGGCCGAACACGCGCGCAGTGTTTGCCGAGAGCCTGGGCAATCCGAGCCTGACCGTGCTCGACATTGCCGCGGTGGCCGAGGTCGCGCATGCGCATGGCGTGCCGCTGATCGTCGACAACACCGTGCCCTCGCCGTTCCTGTGCAACCCGCTGCGACTGGGCGCCGACATCGTCGTGCATTCGGCCACCAAGTACCTGGGCGGTCATGGCACGACGCTGGCCGGCGTATTGGTCGAGAGCGGCAAGTTTCCCTGGGACAACGGCAAGTTCCCCGGCATGACCGAGCCGTCACCGGGCTACCACGGCGTCAAGTTCCATGAGACCTTCGGCGATTTCGCCTTCACGATGCGCGCACGCATGGAGGTGCTGCGCGTCTACGGCTCCACGCTGTCGGCCACGGCTGCCTGGCAGATCCTGCAGGGAACCGAGAGCCTGCATGTGCGCATGGAACGCCACTGCACCAACGCGCGCAAGGTGGCGCAGTTCCTGAAAGACGATGCACGTGTGGGCTGGGTGAACTACCCTGGACTGCCGGACCACCCGCAATACGCGCTGGTTCAGCAACAGATGCGCCAGGTCGACGGCGCACCAGGTGCGTCCGGCCTGCTCGCGTTCGGCATCAAGGGCGGTGTCGAGGCTGGCGTGCGTTTCATCGAGGCAGCGCAGTTCATGAGCCATGTGGCCAATATCGGTGACACCCGCACACTGATCATCCATCCGGCGTCCACCACCCACCGGCAACTCGACGCCCAGCAGCAACTGGACGCCGGCGTCTTGCCCGACATGGTGCGTATGTCGGTGGGCATCGAACACATCGACGATATCCTGTGGGACATCGACCAGGCACTCAATGCGCGTGCCTGATGAACCCGTGGCCAGCGCCACGCACACCGGAAGATGAGCACATGACCACACAGACCCCAGCTTGCCTGCTGCGCCATAAAGACGACCGTGGCGTCCTGACGCTGACACTCAACCGTCCGGCCGCGTTCAACGCCTTGTCCGAGGAGTTGCTCGCCGAACTGCAGCAGGAATTCGCGCGCATCACCGAGGACGGCACTGTGCGTGTCGTCGTGCTGGCCGCCGCCGGCAAGGCTTTTTGCGCTGGTCACGATCTCAAGCAGATGCGCGCCAGCCCCTCGCTGCAGTACTACCAGACCCTGTTCCACCAGTGCAGCGACGTGATGCTGGCCCTTCAAAAATTGCCAGTTCCGGTGATTGCGAAAGTGCAGGGCATGGCCACGGCGGCGGGTTGCCAGCTGGTGGCGATGTGCGACATGGCGGCCGCGTCCAGCGATGCACGTTTTGCCGTCAGCGGGGTCAACTTCGGTCTGTTCTGCTCCACGCCCAGCGTGGCGCTGTCGCGCAATGTGGGGCGCAAGGCGGCGTTCGAGATGCTGGTCACCGGCGACTTCATCGACGCCCGCACGGCGCAGGCACGGGGCCTGGTCAACCGGGTCACCGAACCCGGCGACCTCGACGCCGCGGTCGAGCAATGGGTGCAGACCATACTGGCCAAACCCAGGATCGCACTGGCTCTGGGCAAGTCGCTGTTCTACCGGCAGCTCGAGAAAGGCATCGAGGCGGCCTACACCGACGCGGCCCAGACCATGGCCTGCAACATGATGGACGAGGCCGCGCTCGAAGGCGTACAGGCGTTCATCGACAAACGCGCACCCGACTGGAAACCATAGGGTTTCGCCTTCGCGCGCCCAGGTGCAGGCAGATGCGTGATGCCCGCGGCGGTCAGTGCTGTGCGAATCGCGCGATGACCGCACGATCGACGTCAACCCCGATACCCGGCCCTGTCGGAATCGCCACCCGCCCCTCCTGCATGGTGATAGCGCCGTATATCAGATCCTGCCGGAATGGATGCGCCGACTGGTCGTATTCCAGCATCGGCTCGATCGGGTGCAATGCCAGCGGCGCCGGCGCCAGCGTGGCCAGGAACTGCAACGAGGCCGCCAGTCCGATGCCCGACCCCCACACATGCGGGGTGATCGGCATGTGCCAGGCCTGCGCCAGCGCGGCGATCTTGCGGCATTCGGTGAAGCCGCCAGCTGAACACAGATCGGGTTGCAGCATGTCGACAGCGCGGCGCGACACCCACTCCCGGAAACCGACCTTGGTGAACTCGTTCTCGCCCGCGGCCAGGTAGATGTTCGTCAGGTTTTTGAGTTCGCGGTAACCGTCGATGTCTTCCGGCGAGATCGGCTCCTCGAACCAATGGATGTCGTCCTGCTCGATGGCCATGAGGATGCGCCGCGCGGCGCCGACGTTGTAGGCGTGGTTTGCGTCGACCATCAACTTCGGGCCGCGCCCTATCGCCTGGCGCACCGCATGCACATAGGCGATGTCCTCCTCGACCCCGAACCCGATCTTGAGCTTCATCGCGGTAAAACCACTGGCCAGATGGCGCTGTGCCTCAGCGATGGCCTCGGCCGGGTAGGAGCCACCGCGGCGCCGATAGAACCCCGTGGCATAGGGCTGCACGGATGACCGGTGCGCGCCACCGAGCAGTTTGTGCACCGGCTTGCCCAATGCGCGCCCCAGACAGTCCCAGATCGCGATGTCGACACCACTGATCGCATTGGGTACTGCGCCTTTTTGTCCGAACGGTCGCGTCAGGTTGTACATGCGCTCCCACAAAACCTCGACATCGAACGGGTCCTGGCCGATCACGATGGGCTTGAGGGCATGGTTGATGATGGCTGCCGCAATTTCCGGCGGCTGCAGGCCGTGGCACAGGGACTCGCCCCAACCGATCACGCCGTCGTCGGTGATCACTTCCACCAGGACCGCGCTGCGCCTGTGCACCCAGCCCATGGCGAAGGCAAAAGGTTCGTCCAGAGGTGTCACCAAAACATGGGTCTTGACATCAACTATTTTCATGGGAGCGGGTCTTCCGTGGGTACGGGCAGGTTAGTGCGAAATCGCACGCTGCGTATCCGGGACGATGTCGGTGATGCGCAGCGCAGTTGCCATGGTAGTGCGAATCGCGTGTCCATCGGCTCGCGCAACATGCGATTCAGGCCAGCCACAGGACGAACAACGCGCGCAGCACACTGACGGACGCAATCAGCACCAGCAGGTTCAGCACATGGCGCCGGAACTGCTCCGCCGACATGACGGCAAACGCACGGCTGCCCAGCCAGATGCCCAGCAGCATGGCCGGCGTCATCCACAATGCGGTGCGCAGCGTATCGGCGCTGAGCAGGGGCGTGCCGGCGTCGACCCCCGCCGACATGATGCCGGCCCAGGCCAGCGCGTAGAGATCGACCAGCAACAGCAGGATGACCATGGTCGCGCGCATCGCCGCAGCCGGCATCTGTGCCGTGCTCAGCAGCAAGGCAACGACGATGCCGCCGATCGCCGCCACGCCACCGATGAAGCCCGACACCAGCCCAGTGGCCAGACGCACCCTCGCGGTGGGTTGCAGCGCGAACCGAAAACCGCTGCGCAACAGCGCAGCGGCCACCAGCAGCAGGCTGCCGATCAACAGGCGCAACGGGGTTTCCGGCACCACAGCCAGCAGTGCAACGCCAATGGGAATGCAGATGAAATTGCCCAGAACCAGCCAGCTGAGCCAACGCCAGTCGACATGCCGCAGCGCACCGCGCAACATACTGAGGCTCGCAAACACCTCCAGGATAAACACCGGCGGCACCACCTGCGCCGGCGGTACGAACAGCGACAGGCCAGCCACGCACACGGCAGAGAAACCGAAACCGGACAGGCCGCGCACCACGCCCGCTGCGAACACGATCGCGATACCCAGTGCCAGCCAGTACCAGGAAAGAAGCGCCATTGCCGTTCGGCGTGTGCCGGTTGCGCCCAGCGCCTATCGGGGCAGCTCCAGCAACTTGAGCCGCTGAACCTTTCCCGATGGACCGCGTGGCAGGTCTGCCACAAACCGGATTTCACGCGGCGTCTTGTACCGCCCGAGGTGTTGTTCACAAAAAGCGCGCAGATCCGCCTCGGCGCAGGCATGGCCTTCGCGCAGCACGACGCAGGCCAGGATGTCCTGGCCGAAATGGCGATCCGGCATGCCGACCGCAGCCGCGTCGCGCACATCCGGGTGGCGCAACAACACCTCGTCGATCTCGCGGGGCGCAATGTTCTCGCCACCCTTGATGATCAACTCCTTGATGCGGCCGGTGACAAAGAAGAAACCGTCGCTGTCCCGATGACCCAGGTCGCCGGTTCTCAACCAGCCATCGGGGGTGAAACTCGCCTGCGTTGCGGCGGTGTTCTTGTAGTAGCCGAGCATCACGTTCGGGCCCCGGATCACGATCTCGCCGGTGGTACCGTCCGCGACCGGCTGCAGCGACGCATCCACCACGGCCGCCATGCAGCCCGATGCCACGCCGACCGCACCGATCTTGCGGAGGGACGGCTCCATCGGGTTGCTGAAGGCCGGTGCTGCCGTCTCGGTCAGACCCATGGTCTCTACGATGCCAATGCCGAAACGCTGCTCGAAGGCGCGCAGGTGCTCCGTCGGCAGCGCCGCCGACGCCGAGCGGCAAAACCGGATCGCCTGTGCCAGACCGGCTGGCGGATCATCACCTTCGAGTAGGTACGACACCATCGTCGGCACCACATTGAGCCAGCTGCAGGCATGGGCCTGCGCCTGTTCCCAGAAACGGGCTGCAGAGAACTTGGGCGGCATTACAAGGCTGCCACCGTGGGTCAGAGGGGCCAGCATGGTCACGACAAAGGCGTTGATGTGGTAGAGCGGCAGCACCGCCAGCACCCGGTCACCGGATGTGAGTGCATGCTCTGCGCCGATAGCCTGGGCATTGGCGCACAGGTTGGCCTGGCTGAGCATCACGCCCTTGGGAACGCCGGTGGTGCCGGAGGTGTACATCAGCAGCGCCATCGCGTCGGTGGCCGGTGGCCCGGACACATCGGCCTGCGATACCGCGAAGGGAACCGCGTCAGCGTCCGGGTCGACCACGATCAGCGCCACATCGCGTCCGATGGTGGCGAGCAACGCGCGCACCATCGTTTCGCGATCCGGGCTGACGAACACCAGCGTGCAATCCGAATGGCCGAGCACATAGGCCATCTGCTCACGCTGGGCCAGCAGATTAACCGGATTGACACACCAGCCACCGGCCATCGCGCCCAGCAATATGCGCAGCGTCTGCAGCCCGTTGGGCATGACCAGGCTGACGATGTCGCCAGGAACCGATCCGTGCGCGCGCAACCAGGCCGCCACCGACCGGGCGTCACGCGCCAGCTGGCCGAAGCTCAGCGCCGCGCCGCTATCGGCCGCCAGCGCGTAGACCGTGTCCGGACGGGCCTGCGCCTGTGCATCGATCAGCGCCTGCACTGTGGCATGTGACACCGTATCCGCTGGCGCAGGCGATGCGACCGCCTCAAGCCCGGCCATATCGCGCGAAAAATGAGCCGAAGATGTCCGCCTCGGTGGGCACGTTCTCGGCGATGGGTGTCGAGACCCGGGTGATGTTCAGGTAGTGCCGGTAGTTCATGTTGTCGGAAAAATTGTTCTTGCCCCAGGTGCCGCAGCCCATCGACAACGAGAACGGCAGGCCGTTGTCGAAGCTGCCGCCAGTGGCGATGCTATGGGCCTGGTTGTAGATCACGCGCGCCACCGGCAGATGCAGGCCCAGCTCCAGCGCGCGCGCCGCACGCGTGCTGTGCAGGCCAACCGAATGTCCGGCGCCCTGCCACGCATAGACGCGATCGACGATGCGCCGCGCGTCGGCAAAATCACGCGCCGCATAAACCGTCAGCACCGGGCTGAGCTTCTCGCCGGAGAACGGGTGGTCGGGACCAAAACCCTCTTGTGCATCCTCTTCGACCATCAAAATACGCAGCGCGGTGTCCGACAGGTCGGCAAATCCCGCCTTCTCGGCAATACGTTCGGCCGACTGGCCGATTACGGCTGTTGACAACTTGCCATCCGGCCACATCAGCGTCTGCAACACATCCTTCTGCGCAGATGTCAGCAGCACAGCGCCGAGACGCGCCAAGGCCGCCAGCAACGGGCCGCGGACCCCGTCCACGACAACGATGCTGTTTTCCGACGAGCAACTGGTGGCGTTATCGAAGGTCTTGGAGCGCACGATCCGTTCGGCGGCTACATCGACGTCCGCGGTCTCGTCGATGATGCCGGCCACATTGCCCGCGCCCACGCCGAATGCCGGCGTGCCGCAGGTGTAGGCGGCACGCACATTGGCCCCCGACCCGGTGGCCACGACCAGATCGCACTGGCGCATCAGCTCGGCGGTGGACAACTTGGTAATCGGCGCCGGCAGCAGTTGCACCAGATCGCGCGGTGCGCCGATCAGGTCGAACTGCGCATGGATGTAACCCACGAGGCGCTCAGCCGTGCTCCAGCCCTTGGGTGACGGCGCGACGATCACCGCATTGCGCCCCTTGAGTGCATTGATGATCTTGTTCGCCGGCGTTGCCCCGGGGTTGGTCGAGGGAGTTATTGCGCACACTACGCCGACCGGCCGCGCGATCTCGGTGATGCCGGTCTCGGGATGCTCGGCAATCACCCCGACCGACCGGGCGCCCTGCAGATCGCGCAGCAGGCCCAGTGTCTTGCGGTGGTTCTTGCGCACCTTGTCCTCGACACTGCCGATACCGGTGTCTGCCACCGCCAGTTCGGCCAGGTTCCGGTTACGGCCCGGCTCGATGATGGCCCAGCCGGCGGCAGCGACGAGTTCGTCCACGCGCGACTGGTCAAAATCGTCTGCAACACGTTGGGCGGCGCGCGCACGCGCGACCAGCGCGGCGACGGAGAGCCGGGCTTCACCGGCAGCATCATTGTCTCTATGGTTCATGGGTCATTTCCTTGAGATAAGGCGCAGCAACTTGCCCTTCATGTCCGGCACCAATGCCCACAACACGAACAGGCTGGCGAAGCCCAGGATGGAGGCGCTGATCGGACGCGTCACGAAGATCGACAATTCATTGTCGTAATTGGCCAGGGACGTCATGAAATAGCGTTCGGCGAGCGGCCCGAGGATGACGCCAAGCACGAGTGGCGCGGACGGAAAGTCGTAGCGCTTCATCAGGTAGCCGATGACGCCGAATATCAGGCAGATGTAGACGTCGGCAATATTGTTGCGCACGCCGAAGGCCCCCACGACGCTGAGCACGACGATAAAGGCGCCCAACACGGTCGGCGGCACCTTCATCAGCGAGGCGAAACCGCGCGCCACCAGCACTCCGGCACCGATCATGCACAGGTTGGCCAGCAGCAGGCTGGCGAAGATGGTGTAGACCATGTCGGTCTGCGTGGCGAACAGCAGCGGTCCCGGTGTGACGCCGTGCAGCACAAGTGCTGCCAGCATGATGGCAGTGGCGGCGCTGCCGGGGATCCCGAGCGTCAACAGCGGGACCATGGCCGCACCGGTGGTGGCGTTCTTGGCCGCTTCCGGCGCCACCAGGCCCGCTTCGACTCCGGTGCCGAACGCGTCGCCACGCGGCGAAACCTGCTTCTCGACCCCGTAGGCAATCACAGCGCCGACAGTCGCGCCCGCACCGGGAATCATCCCGATCATGCAGCCGATGCCGGTGCCCCGAGCGGCCGCGCCCTTGAGCGCCCACAGTTCCTTGAACGACGGCAATTTGAGCCGCACGCTGCCGGTCACACCCTGGCCATGCGCTTTTTGACCCAGCATCTCAAGCACCTCCCCGAGTGCGAACAGGCCGATCATCACGACGACGAAGTTGATGCCGTTCTGCAGCGCAGGCAATCCGAAGGTCAGGCGCGGCAGGCCATACAACGGATCGACCCCGACACTGCCGATGACAATGCCGGTGAACAGGGAAACCATGCTGATCCATGGTGCCGCCTTCGCAATCGCAATGATGCTGACCAAGCCGAGAAAGGTGGCGGCAAAGAATTCCGGCTGATCGAACGCCAGTGCCAGCTTGGCGAATGGCGGTGCGCCGAATGTCAGCAGCAGTGCACTGGCCAGGCCACCCGTGGCCGACGCTGCAATCGCAAGCGTCAGCGCCCGTGCAGCCTCGCCGCGTCGGGTCATCGGGTATCCATCCCAGCAACTCGGAAGCGAGGCCGGGGTGCCCGGGATATTGATCAGAATTGCCGAGATCGAGCCACCGAACACACCGCCGGCATAAATGCCACCGAGAAAGACCATCGCTGACAGCGGCGTCATCAGGTAGGTGAAAGGAAGCGCCATCGCCATCGCATTGACGAAGGAAATTCCTGGCAGGGCGCCGGCAATCACCCCCACGGCCAGGCCGGTCAACATGATGAGGAAGTTGTACGGCTCGAGCGCCGTCAACAGGCCATGGAAAAGGTTGATGAAGACGTCCATGCTTGCCTTAGTAGATGCCGAGCAGGCGGTACAGCGCCACGCTGAACTCACCAATCGCACCGATGCCACGGTCCAGCGGCATCAGCGCGAACTTGACGAAGAAATACAGGAAAACAACGGTGCCAACCAGACTGGTCAGCGTGACCTGCCGCGGCGAGCGAATGCCGCCGAGCAGCAGCCACAGCGCGATGTAGATTACGGTGGCCAACGCGAATCCGAGCAGCGGCAGGCTGTAGCCGTAGGCCAGCACGAGCACGATGCCAAACCAGACCCGGGGCCCTCCCGCGACGGTCATGGGTGCCACCACCGGCGGCAACCCCTGGCGGTGCCGCAGAACCAGCGCCAACCGCTGCACCGCCCAGGCCAGCGCGAACAGCATCACCCCGTACAGCATGATCGTTGGCCAGGTCGTCGGGCCGGCAATGCCGCGCGCCATCGCCTGCGCATCCTCGGGACGGTCGGTGATGAAACCGAGCATCACCGCCGCAGCGGCTATGAACGCCACCGGTGCCGCCAAAGGACGCCAGGATACCGGGGTCGTGGTCATTTGAAAGTGGCGAGGTAGCCCTTGACCTTGTCCTGGAAGTCCTTCACGTAGACCTGCGCTTCAGTGGGCGTGTACCGCCGCGAGGCACAGGTGTAGTTGTCGGCGCAGAACTTCTTCCACTCGGCACCATCGAGCACCGCATTGACGGCGTCGGCCAGCACCTTGACCTTGTCCGGCGGAGTCTTGGCACTGACGGCAATAGTGCGGAAATTCGGCAGGTCGCTGATCTCGAAGCCGAGCTCCTTCGAGGCCGGCGTGTCCTTGAAGGCGGGATGGCGTTCGTCATCGAACACGACCAGCGGCCGTATTTGCTTGGCGGCAAGGAATGGGGCCACATCGCCCGGTTCCTCGTAGATGCCATCGGTATGGCGGCCGATTGGCGAGGCGTAGCGTTCGGCGGGTTTGGCGAACGGCACGTTTGTCATCTTGTATCCTTTGGCGCCGAAGTACTTGATCGTGATGTCGTCCTGCGTGCCATAACCGGAGGTGGCGATCTTCAGCTTGCCAGGGTTCGCCTTGGCGAAGTCCAGCATGTCCTGGTAGGTCTTGAACGGGCTGTCCGTCGGCACGAACATCATCGACGGCGAATCCTGGGTGACAGCGACGATGGTGAAGTCCTGTGGCTTGGCCGTGCCCAGACCTGAGGCCCACGACGATACGGTCAGCGCGATCAGCGTGCCAACGGTGTAGCCGTCAGGCGCTGCGGTCAACACCTTGGTCAGGCCGGCATTGCCTGAGGCACCACCGACATTGGAGACGGGGAACGGCACACCCAGCTGCTTCTCCAGCAACTGCGACATCTTGCGGCCCATGGTGTCGGCACCTCCGCCTGGACCAAACGTGACGACAACCTCGACCGGTCGACTGGGGTATTTTTCCTGGGCGCCTGCCGTGATGGGCACGGCAGCCAGCGACAGCGTGGCCGCAACCAGCGTCAGACAGGAAATAGATCGGGTGTTCATAGTGTCTCCTTTTTGTGGATGGTGGCGGCCGGGACCCTGCCGCCAAGGGATTGCGTGATCGCCAGCGCGGTAGCCGCAATTGCGACCCCGAGCTCCTTGATGCGCTTGTCATCCATCCGCACTGAAGGGGCGGACAGTCCGGCCGCGGCAATGGCCTGGCCCTGCTGGTTGAATATCGGTGCACCCAGGCCGCTCACGCCCAGGCGCCATTCCTCGCGATTGACGGCATATCCCAGGCGACGTATCTGCACGAATTGCGCCCGCAGGGCGTCCAGATCGGCAACCGTCTTCGGCGTGAGACGAGGCAGTGGGGCGGCGAGACACGCGAGCGCGGCGGCACCAGCATGGGCCATCAAGACCTTGCCTGTGGCAACGCAATGGGCAGGGGCACGGCCACCGACCTCCGAATAGGCGCGCACCGGTTGCGGGCTGTCGATCTTCTCCAGATAGACGATTTCTGCACCGTCAAGAACCGACAGGTGAATCGTTTCCTGCGTGCTGCGTGCCAGTTCCGCCAGGTGTTCACGCGCGACGCGCCGCACATCGAATCCGTCCGCAACCCGGCTTCCCCACTCGAACAGGCGCAAGGTGCAGTGGTACGTTCCGCTGTCGGTATCCTGCGCGACAAAACCCAGATGCGTCCAGGTCTGCAGTGTGCGGTGTGCGTTGCTGCGCGCCAATCCAAGCGCCTGCGCCACCTCGCTCACGCGACAGCTCCGCTGCTGCTGCACCAGCCATTCGAGAACCGCCACACCTTTGACAAGGGTTGAATCCACCTGCGCACCTTAGTTCCATTATTTGGAACATTGTCTGTTTATATGGAACGAATCCTAGGGGCGAAGCAGACTGCCGTCAACCTCTGGTAAACCCTTGGTCCAACACGGGCGCAAAAAAACGGCGCACTCGGGCGCCGTTTTACCGGTTCAGCATCGTCAAAGTCCGCTAGGCACCCGCGATTTTCGGCAGCAAACTGAGCGAGAACCAGGGCACGAAGGCCGTCAGGCCCCAGGCCACCAGCAGCCCACCCAGGTACATCAACGCGAACGGCACCAGTTTGGAATACGGGATCCCGGTTACCCCGCTGGCGACGAACAGGTTCAGGCCAAATGGCGGGGTGATGAAACCGATGGCGGCGCCGACCAGGAAGATGACACTGAAGTGAATCGGGTCCACGCCATGCGCCACCGCGATCGGCGCCAGAATGGGCGCGAAGATCACCGTCACCGGCAGACTCTCGAGAATGCAGCCGGCGGCCATCACAATGCCCATGCACACCAGCAGCACGATGGTCTGGCTGTCGCCGAACCAGGCCACGAACGCGGCAACCGCTTCGGCCGCGCCCAGCAGGCCGAACACCTGCTGCATCACGATGGAAATGGCGATCATCGGCGCCAGCATGCCGGTCAACTGCCCGGAGCGCAGCAGGATGTCAGGCAGTTGGCGCCACTTGATTTCACGGGTCAACAGCAACCCCGCCAGCAGGCAAAACGCCACCGTGATGGCGGCGGCCTCGGTCGGCGAAAAGATACCCGAGTAGATACCGTAAATGACGACGAAGATCGCGAAGAACCCAAGGTAGGCACGGCGTGCGGTGCGCAGCACCCGCGACATGTCCAGCGGCTCGATCGACCCCCATCCATTGCGCCGGGACATGAACCAGCACACGCCCATCATCGAGCTCACCATCAGCAGGCCCGGCAGGATGCCGGCGACAAACAGGTCCGAGATAGACAGGTTCATCATGAATCCATAGACGATGAAGATGATGGACGGCGGAATAATGATGCCGACCGTTCCACCGGCGGCCGCCGTGGCCGCGGCGAACCTGCTGTCGTAACCGTCTTTCTCCAGCAGCGGATGCATGATGCCGCCGATGGTCGCGGTGGTAGCAGAGTTGGAACCGGAAATCGCCGCGAACAGGCCGCAGGACGCTATCGTGGCCAGCCCCAGTCCTCCACGCACCCAGCTCACGCAGGAGTGGGCGAAATCGGCCAGCCGCCGGGCGATACCCGCCGCGGCGATCAGATCGCCGGTCAGGATGAACAGCGGCAGCGACAACAGGCCGAAAAAGTTCAAACCTTCGAACATCGTCACGCCGACGTTGGCCAATGTGAAATCGATGATCAGAGAGGCGCCAACGACCCAATAACCGATGACCAGGAAAATCGGCACGCCGATCAAAAACAGCACCACGATACCTGCCGAGAGCAGGCCAAGCAATAGACCTTGATCCATGATGGTGGGCCTTTCAGCGCTGGCCAATGGCCTGTATATCGACGAGAAAGGGTTCGCGCCTACGGTAACGGCCGATGTCGTCGGCCACGTTCTGCAACACACGAATGATCAGCAGTGTCCATGCCACGGGCGTGGCCAGGTAGAACCACCACTGCATCACGTTGTCTGTCCCTTGCACGATGGCAAAGTTCATCTCGACCAACCGGACCTGCTCGATCGTATAGAACAACACGATGGCGCCGAACACGATCCACAGAAGCGCATCGAACATCAGGCAAGCGAACTGCTTGCCGTACGACATGCGCAGGCGGATGTCGTTGAAGACAAGGTGCGTGCGCTGACGCACATTGTGCGAGCAGCCGATCCAGGTCACCCACAGGAAAAGGTAGATCGGGATCGAGGTGCTCCAGGGCACCATCGACTTGAGAATAAAGCGCTCGAACACGGCGTAAACGATGATCAATGCCATCGCCGAATAGGCGACCAGGATCAGCGAACGCTCGGCATGTTTGTCGAGCCAACGTATTGGGGCAAGTACCAGATTCACGATGGGAACTCCTTGTTGAAAGTCCGGATGTGCAACGGGCGGTCCCGACGAAGCGGCACCGCCCGTTGCATCAGCTGCGCATCACATCCGCATCAGGCTTGCCACCACCTGACCGGCTTGACATCCACCGCCGCCATCGTGGCGGGAATCTCGCGCGCGATGCCGTAGATCTCCTTATAGACGTCCTGGCCGCCCGACATCTTGTTGAGCCGCTCGCGCCACTCTTCCCACGGTTTGGGCTGGAACTCCGGCGAACACATCATTTCAGCCTTCTTCAGCTCGGCGTCCGACAACGTGGCCACTTTTACGCCGGCCTTGCCGAATACGGTATTGGGGCCCGGGTTCGGCACGGCACCGACGATTTCGACCAGCGCACGCTCCTGGTTCTTCTGCGTGTATTGCTGCGCGTCGTACGAGGTCTCCAGCACGATGTCCTGGATCTTGGGCGGCAGCTTCTTGAACGTGGCGTAGTTCATTGCCGTGTGTTCGGTGCCACAAAAGAAGCGAAGGTCGACCGCTTGCGACAACACCGGCGCCATGTTGGCATAGGCGGCAGCGCCCATCCAGGTCTCGGCGCCGTCGATCAGGCCCTGCTTGAGGCCGTCCAGGGTTTCTTCCCAGGCGATCGGGGTCGGGTTCAGGTTCATCAGCGTCATCGCTATGCGGCCAAGCTGCGTGCCGGTGACCCGGTTCTTCGTGCCCGCCAACTGCTCGACGCTGGTGATCAATGGCTTGCCTTCGAACTTCTTGCCCATCATCAGACCGCGCAGCTCGCAATGGCTGTACAGGAACTGGATGTTGTGCAGGCGGCGCATCGGCTCGCGCAGCAACTTCTCACTCTTCTTGCTATACAGGAAGTGGTGTTGCGAGGCGCGGCTCGGGAACATGTAGGCGAAGTCGAGCACGTTGTAATACGGCGCCGAACCGGCCGAGTTCTGGGTGCTGGCAGTAAACAGGTCGACGATGCCCTGCTGGGTCTTCTTGATGCAGTCGCCCTGATTGCAGATCTGGTTGTTGCCGATGAATTCGATCTTCAACGCGCCGTCGGTGCGTTTTTCGAGCTGCTGGGCGAACCAGAGCTGACCCGACTCCTGGATCTTCAGGTTTTCTTCGTTGAAACCGGCGGCGCCGAATTTCAAGGTCATCAGCGGTGTGGCGCTGCGCGACGCGGCCGTCTGTGCGGCGGCCTTGCCGACACCTTCAAGCGTCAGCGGGCCGAGGTAACCGGCAACCGCGAAGGCCGTCGAACTCAGGCCGTAGGTGCCGGCGATACGCATGAAGCCTCGGCGGTCCAAGGGGGTGGTCTTTGCCATGAAATGTCTCCTGAAAAATTGCCGAAGTGGAAAACGACGACGGGTTGCCTGAGGTCGGAGGAAATGTGCACACATGGCACCAGGCCGACTTCATCCCTGGTGCGGCACGAAAACAACTCAACGCTGTCGGGCGTCCTCCCGGATCATGTCGAAGGCCTTCTCGGCCATCATCACCGCCGGCGCATTGGTATTGCCGGACACCAGCGTCGGCATCACCGAACAGTCGATCACGCGCAGGCCCTGGACGCCATGCACACGCAGCCGCGCGTCCACCACCGCACCCTTGGCCGGGTCCGGCCCCATGGCACAGGTGCCACTGGGATGGAAAATGGTGGCGCCGTTGTTGCGGCAAAACTCCAGCAAAGCGGCATCGTCGGCCGCGTCCGGGCCGGGCTTGACCTCGCGCTTGACCAGCGGTCGCATCGCAGCGGACGCAGCAATTGCACGCGCCGCCTTGACCCCGGCAACCGCGGTGCGTCGATCCAGATCGGTCGACAGGTAGTTGGGTTGCATCTCCGGCGCCTGGAACGGATCACGGGAGCGGATGCGGATGTGGCCACGCGACTCGGGCCGCAACTGGCAGATCGACATCGTGAAGCCAGAAAAGGGATGCAACTTGCCGCCAGCCATATCGGCCGACAGCGTGGCGAAATGGAACTGGATGTCCGGGCGTGTCGCCTCGTCGGGCAAGGCGCGCATGAAGCAACCGCCCTGGTTGATGCCCACCGCCAGCGGGCCCGAACGGTGCAGCAGCCATTGCAGACCCAGTTTTGCCTGCCCGAACAGCGAGTTCAGCTGGTCATTGGTGGTCGGGATACTGGCCTCGAATGTCAGCCGGATCTGCAGGTGGTCCTGCAGGTTCTCGCCCACACCCGGCAGTTCGTGCACCAGGGCGATGCCGTGTTTTTTCAGCAGTTCGGCCGGGCCGATGCCCGACAGCTGCAACAGTTGCGGCGACTGAATTGCGCCGGCCGACAACAGCACCTCGCCTTTGCAGGCAGCGGTCTTGTCGATGCCGCCCTGCCGGTACCGGACCCCGACCGCCCGTTTGCCTTGCATCACGACACCGGCCGCCTGCGCGCCGGTCTCGACCTGCAGGTTGGCGCGGCCACGTGCCGGTCGCAGGTAACCCTTGGCCGTGCTCCAGCGCCAGCCCTTCCAGGTGGTGAGCTGGTAATAACCGGCTCCCTCCTGGGCCGCGCCGTTGAAATCCTCGGTGCGTGGCACACCGATCTGGCCAGCGCCACCGATGAACGCCTCGACCAGACGGTCACGTGCGCCGATATCGGACACCGACAAAGGCCCGGAGTCACCGTGGTAGGTGCTCTTGCCCCGCTGATTGCGTTCGGACCGGATGAAATACGGCAGCACGTCTTTCGCTCCCCAGCCCGGATTGCCCTGACGGACCCAGTCATCGTAGTCCTCGTGCTGCCCGCGGATGTAGATCAGGCCATTGATCGAACTCGAGCCGCCCAGCGTCTTGCCACGCGGCCAGTAGATCTTGCGCCCGTTCATATTCGGATCCGGGTCGGTGTGGTAGCACCAGTTGTAGGTCTTGCTCCACATCGTCTTGCCGTAACCGATCGGCAGGTGGATCCAGAACGAGTTGTCAGGCGGCCCGGCCTCGAGCAGTAAAACACGGGTGGCCGCGTCTTCGCTCAACCGGCCCGCGAGCACGGCGCCAGCAGAACCGGCCCCCACGACAATGTAATCAAACTCCTGCACGGTCACAATGTTGAACCCTCAACCCGGAGATTTCCCCGGAGTCATTAAAACGGCACGGAACGTTCCGTTTGCTTGGAAGATGGACTATTATTTACGGAACGAAACGTTCCAGTATTGGAGTTTTCCCTAATGTCGGTCGCTTTATTTCCAAAACCCGAGTCGTCCACCGGTTCCTCGGCCGAACGCAGCCTGCGCCTGCTGGCCGTGCTGGCGGACCATGGTGAACCGATGGCGCTGGCGGAACTGGTGCATGCGCTGGAGCTACCCAAGGCTACCGTGCACCGCATCTGCATGCAGCTGCAGGAATGCGGGTTCGTGGCGCGCGACGTGAACGAGAACGCATTTGTCGTCGGCCCGGCCTTGCGCAAGCTGGCGCTGGACACGCTGAACCACGGCACTGTGCGTGGCCTGCGCCACCAGGTGCTGGAGGCGCTGGTGGCAGAGGTCGGCGAGACCTGCAACTTCACAACGCTCGATGGCGCCAATGTGCTGTACCTCGATCGGGTGGAGGCACCCTGGCCGTGGCGGCTGACGCTCGATGTCGGCGTGCATGTGCCGATCCACTGCACCGCCAGCGGCAAGTTGTTCCTCTCGACGATGGACAGCAAATCCCGCGACATGCTGTTGCACACGGTCACGCTCGAACGCATGACCGAACACACGCTGGTGTCGACCGAGGCACTGCGACTGGAATGCAAAAAGATCGCGCAGCGCGGCCACTCGTTCGACCGCGAGGAGTTCGTCACCGGGCTGATCGCAATAGCCGTGCCCGTGCGCGACGACAAGGGCACGGTGCGCGCAGCGGTCGCGGTGCACGCGCCGACGACGCGGGTCACGATCGAAGACCTGGTGGCGCGGTTGCCGGCGATGCACGCGGCAGCGCAGCGTATGGCTGCGCTGCTGTAGAACCGACCCGAACGGCGCGCTCCCCGACCGTCAGCGCTGCGCCCGGCTCCCGATCAGCATCGCGATCTCGCGCAGCAACTGGTTGGCCGTGGCCATTTCCAGGTCCAGCACATGGCTGCGGCTGTAGTACGGGCTCAGGTCGAGACCAACCCCTAACCCGTAGATACCGATGCGTCTGTCCGATTCGATCGCCTGCACCACGTCGCGCAGGTGGTGGTCGAGGTAGTGCGCGTCGTTGGCCAGGTTGGTGGCGCTGTCCATCGGCGAGCCGTCCGACACCACCACCAGCAACTTGCGCTCCTCGGTGCGTGCATGCAGCCGACCGGCCGCCCACTGCACCGCCTCGCCGTCGATGCCTTCGCGGAACAGGTCCTCCTTGAGCAACGCGGCGATGTCGGGCCGGGCCCGGCGCCAGGCGGTGTCGGCATCCTTGAACACCATGTGGCAGACCTCGTTGAGGCGCCCCGGGTATTCGGGTCGGCCACGCGCCAGCCAGTCCTTCTGCGCCCGCCCACCGGTCCAGGCCCCGGTCGTGAAACCCAGTATCTCGCTGGACACACCGGCGAGTTCCAGCGCCCGCACAAACACATCGAGCAGAACCGCAAGAGTTTCGATGTGCTGCTTCATCGAACCGGAGCAGTCGATCAGGAAAGTCACCACACAATCGGCCTGGGGTTCAATGCGCTGCAGTCGGAACAGACGACGCTCGGTTGGCGACACTACCAGTTGCGCCAGCGCACGGCCATCGATCTGGCCTTCTTCCTGACCGCCGTCCCAGCCCTCGATCGTGGGCAGTGCAAGCAGGGCGCGCAACTCGCGTGACATCCGCGTCAGGTTGATTCCCTGGTCGCGGATGCGCCGGTCCAGCCGTTCCCGGTATTCGAGCCGCAGTTCCTTGCGTACCAGCGATGCCGCACTGCGCTGGCGGTCGTAGGCCGTGGTAAATACCTGGTAGCCGCCGCTGGCAGCCTCCAGCACACGGGAGCGACCGGACACCGCGGTGGCGAAACGATCCGTCACTTCGCCCTGGATGTCCATCAGCAGTACGAACGCCGACAGGGCGTCGTTCTCGCCGCCCGCCTGCGACTGCCCTGCCTGGGCGACCAGATCGTTCAGCCGGCCAGCCACTGCCACAGCGATCGCCAGCGCAGGCACTGCATAGTGCGCCTGGTCATGCCGCGCCCGCCGTAGCGCAGCGAGTTGCGTGCCAATCAAACCGCTCAGTTCACCGCGCGCAGACTCCAGCATGTCCTCGTATGGCGCGTCGATCGGTTCGTTGGTGACGCGCGCGCGGCAGACCTGCGCAACAGCGAACATCAGCATGCCGCTGATGCTGTCGGTCAGACCGCCATCGTGAAATGCACGCGCCCAGGCATCGAAACAATGGCGCAGGTTGCGCCGCACGCCGGGCAAGGTGTCGGGTACCAACGCCTCGGTGCGGAACTGCTCCAGCAGTTCGAACACCAGCCTTGCTACCGGGTCCGCCGGGCACAGACGCTGGTGTACGGCGGTGTCACTGAGCAACAGGCGCAAGGCAAGGCCATCGGCCGCGCCGCGGAACGACGGGAAATCGGCCGAGTCCAGGGCAGGATGCAGGTGCGGCGCGAACAGCGGCAACACGCGTTGCCCACGGTGCAGGCGCTGGCCACGGAAATGCAGGTCGGCCTGACCGCTGAGCGCGCGGATCGACGCCGCACACAACTCCTCGACGCGTTGCTGGTGCCGGGCAAGTGCCTGCGCCTGGCTCATCCTGCACAACCTGACTTGAGCAACGGACGCTTGTCCCCACACCACCCGGCCGACGCCATGACGACCACAGCCCCGGCGACGCACGCAGCGGCGGCGGCATCACCGTGGACAAGCCGTTTCGAACCCGCCGGGTTCGTCATGGTGTCTGTTGGCCCAGCGCATACGACTCACCCAGTTCCAGATCGAAACAGCGCTGGAAATACTCGGCCACGATCGGACGCTCGGCCTCGTCACACTTGTTGACGAAGGACAGGCGGAACGCGCGTGCCGTGTCCTGAAAGATCTCGACGTTCTCGGCCCAGGTGATGACAGTGCGCGGCGACATCAGCGTGGACATGTCGCCGGCGGCGAATCCCTTGCGGGTCAGGTCGGCCACTGCGACCATGGACCGCACCAGCGCCCGGCCCTTGTCGTTGTCCATCGACGGCACGCGGGCCAGCACGATGGCCGCCTCTTCCTCGGCCGGCAGGTAGTTCAACGAGGCGACGATGTTCCAGCGATCGATCTGCGCATGGTTGAGCTTCTGGGCGCCGTGGTACAGCCCGTTGAGGTTGCCCAGGCCGACCGTGTTGGCGGTGGCGAACAGGCGGAAATACGGATGCGGACGCAACACCCGGTTCTGGTCCATCAGCGTGAACTTGCCGTCGCGCTCCAGCACACGCTGGATCACGAACATCACGTCGGGACGTCCCGCGTCGTACTCGTCGAACACCAGCGCCACCGGTCGCTCCAGCGCCCAGGGCACGATGCCGGGCTGGAACTCAGTCACCTGCTGGCCGTCCCTGAGCACCACCGCATCCTTGCCCACCAGATCGAGCCGGCTGATATGGCCGTCCAGATTGACCCGCACACACGGCCAGTTCAGGCGTGCCGCGACCTGCTCGACATGGGTCGACTTGCCGGTGCCGTGCAGGCCCTGCACCATGACACGCCGGTCGCGCGAGAAGCCTGCCAGGATGGCCAGCGTGACGTCCGGGTTGAAGCGGTAGACCGCGTCGATCTCGGGCACATGCTCGTCACGTTCCTTGAATGCGGGCACCATCAGGTCGGAATCGATGCCGAACACCTCCCGTACGGAGAGTTGCAAGGCGGGCTGCAGGTCGGTCAATTGGGTCATGGTGTCTTTCGATCGCGAAGCAAAAAGGAGGCGCCGGCGCCGTCAGGCGTTGTGGTCGGCAGGGGTGTCGGCGTCGATGCGGCTCAGTGCGACGGCCGCCCGCTGCAAGGCCGGTAACATTGATCGCGCCTTGTCGGCCGTCAGGCGGATGATCGGCGCCTGCGCGGCGATACACAGGTTGGAGATGGCATCCTGGCGCGGCACGAGCACCGCAATACACAGCAGGCCGGGAAGAAACTCCTCGTTGTCCAGGGCGTAACCGTCCTTGCGCACCTGGCGGATTTCGCGTTCGAGGTGTGCCAGGTCGGTGATCGTGGTGGCGGTGTAACGCTCCATCGTCGCCTCGCCGAGCAGACGTTTGCGCTGCGCTGGTTGCATCTGCGCCAGCAGCACCTTGCCGCTGGCCGAACAATGCGCCGGCACACGCGAACCGGCATGCAGGTAAAAGCGCAACGGTGCCGCCGTCTCAACCCGGTCCAGGTAGATCACCTCGCTGCCGGACAAGGCGGTGATGTTGCAGCTCTCACCGACCTGCTCGACCAATTGACGCAGTACCGCATGGCGCGCGCCATGCTGGCTGTCGTGGAACAGCAGGTTCTCGGCCAGGCGACGCAGGCGCGAGCCGGTGCCGTAATGCCGGCCGTCGCTGTCGCGTTGCAGCAATCCCGCCGATTCGAGTTGCTGCAGCATCCGGTGCACGGTCGGTTTGGGCAGGCCGGTCTCGTCGACAAGGCTTTGCAGGGAGTGGCTCCGGTCACTGGCGGCGAACAGTTCGAGCAGCGCAAACAGGCGCAGCGTCGGTGTGTCCGCGCCCGAATCGGCGATTGCCGTGGTGTTGTCTCGTACTAGCTTCATGGTGTTCCAAATGTACTCATATTCCGAATATTTGTACACTGCGTATCGTTTTTTAATATTTGTGTTGACCATTGGTGTTGCCGCTGCTACATTTATGGCCAAGCCAGACACCCGTCCGGCCACGTGCCCGACCCCCAACACCGTGCAGGAGACCTCTTTCATGAATTCCAAGACCGCAACCAAGCCCGCCGCTCCGGCAACCCGCACCGCCGTCACCGGCGTGCAGAAAATGACCCCGTCCGAAGCCTTCGTCGAGACGCTGGTGGCCAACAACGTGACCGACATGTTCGGCATCATGGGTTCGGCGTTCATGGACGCAATGGACATCTTCGCGCCAGCCGGCATCCGGCTGATTCCGGTCGTGCATGAGCAAGGCGCCGGCCACATGGCTGATGGTTATGCGCGCGTCAGCGGCCGGCACGGTGTCGTGATCGGCCAGAACGGCCCCGGTATCAGCAATTGCGTGACGGCCATCGCCGCCGCCTACTGGGCACACAGCCCGGTCGTGATGATCACGCCCGAGACCGGTACCACCGGCATCGGCCTGGGCGGCTTCCAGGAAGCCAGCCAGCTGCCCATGTTCCAGGAGTTCACCAAATACCAGGGCCACGTGACCCACCCCAAGCGCATGGCCGAATACACGGCGCGCTGCTTCGACCGCGCCATGAGCGACAACGGCCCGACCCAGCTCAACATACCGCGCGACTATTTCTACGGCGAGATCGAGTGCGAAATTCCGCTACCGATGCGCGTGGATCGCGGTGCCGGTGGTGAAGCCACGCTCGCCGCTGCAGCCGAGCTTCTGGCGACTGCGAAATTCCCGGTCATCCTGGCCGGTGGCGGCGTGGTGATGGGCAATGCGGTGGAAGAATGCAAGGCCCTGGCCGAGCGCCTGGGTGCACCGGTGGTCACCGGTTACCTGCGCAATGACGCCTTCCCCGCCAGCCACCCACTGTGGGCGGGCCCATTGGGCTACCAGGGCTCCAAGGCCGCCATGAAGCTGATCGCCCAGGCCGACGTGGTCATTGCACTGGGTTCGCGCATGGGTCCGTTCGGCACCCTGCCCCAGCACGGCCTGGACTACTGGCCCAAGAATGCCAAGATCATCCAGGTCGAGGCCGACCACACCAACCTGGGCCTGGTGAAGAAGATCACGGTCGGAATCTGTGGCGACGCCAAGGCCACTGCCGCCGAACTGGCGAAACGCCTGAGCGGCAAGACCCTGGCATGTGATGCCTCCAAGGCTGAACGCGCCAACACCATCAAGTCCGAAAAAGACGCCTGGGAAAAAGAGCTGGACGCGTGGGCACACGAGAAAGACGCGTTCAGCCTCGACATGATCGAAGAGAACAAAAAGGAAAAAACCTTCAACGGTGGCGACTACCTGCACCCGCGCCAGGTGCTGCGCGAGCTGGAAAAGGCCATGCCCAAGCGCGTTATGGTCTCGACCGACATCGGCAACATCAACTCGGTGGCCAACAGCTACCTGCGTTTTGAAGAGCCGCGCAGCTTCTTCGCCCCCATGAGCTTCGGTAACTGCGGCTACGCACTGCCGACCATGATCGGCGCCAAGCTGGCGGCACCGGATCGTCCTGCCATTGCCTACGCCGGCGACGGTGCCTGGGCCATGAGCATGGTCGAGATCCTGACCGCCGTGCGCCATGCCATCCCGGTGACGGCCGTGGTGTTCCACAACCGCCAGTGGGGCGCAGAGAAGAAGAACCAGGTCGATTTCTACAACCGCCGCTTCGTTGCCGACGAGCTTGAAAACGAAAGCTGGTCCGAGATGGCCAGAGCCATGGGCGCCGAGGCCATCGTGGTCGACAAGCTCGAAGACGTGGGTCCTGCGCTCAAGAAGGCTGTGGACATGCAGATGAACGAAGGCAAGACCTGCGTCATCGAAATCATGTGCACCCGTGAACTCGGCGACCCGTTCCGACGCGACGCTTTGTCCAAGCCGGTGCGGTTCCTGGAAAAGTACAAGGACTACGTCTGAGCCCGGAGACGCCGGTGAACGCAACGACGACTACAAGCCCGGACACCCACGCGCGGCTCGCCGCGCTGGTGATGCGGGCACGACAGCGGGCGGCAACCGACGGCCTGACACGGATCGGACTGGTTTATCCGTGCGACGCACTTGCACTGGACGCGGCGGTCCAGATCGCCAACGCCGCGATCGCGCAAGTGGTGCTGATCGGCCCGCGTGCACGGATCGAAGCGGTCGCCGATGCGCGTGGCCTCGCATGGCCGCAGTTCGAGATCGTCGACACCGACGACGCGCCTGCAGCCGCCGCGGCGCAGGCCACCGCGCTGGCGCGCAGCGGCGCGGTGCAGGCGCTGATGAAGGGCAGCCTGCATACCGACGAGCTGATGTCGGCCGTGGTGCAGCGCGAAACCGGGCTGCGCACCAGTCGGCGCATCAGCCATGCCTTCGTGTTCGACCTGCCGCGTTACCCCAAGCTGCTGGCACTGGCCGACTGCGTCGTCAACATCGCGCCAGACCTCAGGACCAAACGCGACATTCTGGGCAATGCGGTGGACCTGCTGCACAAGCTGGGCATTGCGCAGCCCAAGGTCGGCATTGTCGCGGCGGTGGAAACCGTCAACCTGGCAATCCCCGCGACGCTCGATGCGCAGGCGCTGGTCGAATTAGCCCGCCAAGGCAGCTGGCCCGGCGCTATCGTCGAAGGCCCATTCGGTTTCGACAACGCGATCTCGCTGGAGGCAGCACGCACCAAGAATATCGCCGGCCAGGTACCGGGCGACGCCGACCTGCTGATCATGCCGGACCTCAACGCCGGCAACATGCTGTACAAGAGTTTCAACTACATCGGTGGTGGCGATTGCGCCGGGTTGGTGCTCGGCGCACAGGTGCCGATCGTGTTGACGTCACGGGCGGATTCGCTCGCGTCCAGGGTCGCGTCTGTGGCCCTGGCGGTGCTGGCGCAAGCGGCCCGGCACGACTGATCGACCGACGGCAGGTTCTCGGCCGAGCAGGTTGCCGAGCTGCGCAGCGATGACCAGTTCCTGATGCTCGATGCCACCGCCGACCTGCCCCACAACAAGAAATCGCTCACCGCCATCCTGATCATGACCGGCGCAATCCTGGTTGCGGCCTTCGGCATCTTGCCCATTGCCGTCAGCGCGGTGGTTGGCGTGTTGTTGATGATCGCGGTGAGCATTGCGCAGCAGATCGGGCGTCCGGTGTATCCGGGCCCGGTCATCGCGTGTCGCAATCGGGCAACACGCGAAAGTCGCCAACTGGCACCATCGACCGGCTGGCTTTGGCACCATGCCATTCCACCCCGCGTGGACTAATATCTTCAAGCACACATGCGGGGTGCGGTGCCACCGCGGGGCGAACCACAAAAACGATGAGGATCAGACATGACAAGCATCCAACGACGTGACATTCTCAAGGCGTCCGGCGCCTTTTCTGCGGCCACCATCTTCGGCATCCCGTTGCATGTGGCCGCCCAGGCGGCAAAGGGCGGGGTGCTGGTGATCGGCACAACGCAACGCGCGCGCCACCTCAACTCCGCCGTGCAAAGTGGCACCGCCACGATGATGCCGGCTGCGCAGCTGTTTGCGTCCCCGCTGCGCATGGACAAGAACTGGAAGCCCCAGCCCTACCTGGCCGAACGCTGGGACCTGTCCCCCGACAACCGCAGCGTCACCTTGCACCTGCGCAAGGACGCCGTGTTCCACGACGGCAAACCGATCACCTCGGAAGACATCAAGTTCTCGATCGAGACCATCCAGGCAAACCACCCGTTCAAGACGATGTACGCGCCGGTCAATGCGGTCACCGTCAGCGACCCGCACACGGCGGTGATCCGCCTGTCCGAACCTCACCCGGCGTTGCTGCTGGCGATGTCGACCTCGCTCACCCCCATCATTCCGAAGCATATTTTTGGCGACGGAACCGACGTCAAAGTGCATCCGCGCAATTCCAATCCGGTCGGCTCAGGCCCATTCAAGCTGGTCGAACACAGGCCGGGTGAACACATCATCATGGAGCGGTTCGACGACTTCTTTCTCAAGGGTCTGCCCAAGCTGGACCGCGTCATCGTGCTCCAGTTCAAGGACCCGACCAGCATGCTGCTGGCGTTTGAAAAAGGCGAGATCGACCTGCACGGCGAGTTGACCGATCCACGCGATCTGGCGCGCGCCCGCAAAGTGCCCGGGGTGCGCATCGTCGACAACGCGGCGCCGGCGATCGGCCCGCTGATATGGCTCGCCTTCAACACCAAGAACCCGAAACTGGCCGACAAGCGGGTGCGCCAGGCGATCAACTACGCGCTCGACAAGAAGTTGCTGGTGGACACCCTGCTCGGTGGTGTGCATACACGGGCCACCGGACCGATCGCCAAGGGGAGCCCGTTTCACATCACCGACGTTGAAAAGTACGACTACAACATCGCCAAGGCCAACCAGTTGCTGGACGCGGCCGGCGTCAAGGCGGGGGCCGACGGCACGCGCTTCGCGATCGAGATCGACTCCATTCCGGGTGTGAACGACATGAAGACGGTGCAGGAATACGCCAAGCCCGCGCTGGCCAAGATCGGCATCGACGTCACTGTGCGGCTGTCGCCCGACTTCCCGACCTGGGCCCGCCGTGTGGCTTCGCTGCAATTCGAGATGACCGTCGACTCGGTCTGGAACTGGGGCGACCCGGTCATCGGCGTGCACCGCAGCTGGCTGAGCTCCAACATCAAGCCGGGTGTGATCTGGTCCAACACGCAGAGCTACAGCAACGCAAAGGTCGACGAACTGCTGGCCGCGGCCGGACAGGAAATGAACGAGGCCAAGCGCAAGGCCCTGTACAAGGATGTGCAGAAGCTGGTGGTCGACGACTGCCCGGTCGCCTTCCTGTACGAGATTACCAACCGCCAGGCATCACTTGGCAAGGTCGCCAGCGCGCCCGACGGCATCTGGGGTCTGGTCGACGGCATCACGGCCACTAGCATCAGCAAGACCTGACATCACCGGCCCAGTCGCTGCGCCAATGGCAAACGTGATCGCGCTGCTGCGACGGCTGACCTGGGCGGTCGGCCTGGTGTTGGCCGTGCTGGCCATCAACTTCACGCTGATCCACGCGGCGCCGGGCGATCCGGCGCAGGTCATCGCCGGCGAAATGGGCGGTGGCGATCTTGCCGTGATCGCCAGTATCAAAAAGGCCTATGGTCTGGATCGCCCGCTGCCGGAACAGTTCGTCACCTATATCGGCAAGAGCCTGCAGGGTGACCTGGGGCAATCGTATCTGTACAACCGGCCGGTGATCGACATGATCGCCGACCGCGTCGGTCCGACAATCCTGCTGGTGCTCACAGCACTGGTCGGGGCCATCGTGTTTGGCACGCTGCTGGGCGTGTTCGCCTCACGCAAACCCGACAGTGTGGCCAGCGGCGCCGTCACAGTGCTGTCGCTGGTCGGTTATGCGATGCCGGTGTTCTGGACCGGCATATTGCTCGTGATCCTGTTCGGCAAGGTCTGGCCGATCATGCCGATCAGCGGCATGCGCAATGTGCGCCTGATGGGTGGCGGATGGGAAAGCGTGCTCGACGTGGCGCACCACCTGGTGCTGCCGGCGTTGACGCTGGGCATCATCTACCTGGCGCAATACAGCCGGCTGGCGCGCGCCAGCATGCTGGAGATCCTCGGTTCGGACTACATCCGCACCGCGCGCGCCAAGGGCCTGAGCGAATGGGTCGTGATTTTCAAACATGCCTTGCGCAATGCGCTGATGCCACTGGTCACCGTGGCCGGCCTGCAGTTCGGCAACCTGATCTCGGGTGCGGTGCTGGTCGAGACCGTGTTCTCGTGGCCCGGCCTGGGTACGCTGGCACTCGACGCGATCCTGGGGCGCGACTACCCGGTACTGCTCGGCGTGTTGACCTTCTCTGCCATTTTGGTGATTGTGGCGAACCTGCTGACCGACCTGAGTTACCGCTGGATCGATCCGCGGCTACGCGTCAAATGAGCATGACCGAACCCGCATCCCCTGCCGGCCCAACAAACCCGGCGGTGACCGCGCTTTCGCCCGGGCGCGAGGGTTGGCGCGTGTTCAGCCGCAACAAGGCAGCGATGCTGGGGCTGGTGCTGCTGAGCCTGATCGTGCTGGTGATGCTGTTCGGCCCCAGTCTGTATGGCGTGCAGCCCTTCGACATGCGGGGCGCGCCGTTCACCGAACCCTTCACCGACAACAGCCTGTGGCTGGGCACCGACTATCTGGGCCGCGACATCCTGGCTGGCATGCTGATCGGCGGGCGCGTCACGCTGATCGTCGGCCTGGCTGCAGCTGTGATCACGATGACCATCGGCATAGCGGTCGGCGCACTGGCAGGTTATTTCGGCGGCTGGGTCGACAGCCTGCTGTCGCGCCTGACCGAATTGTTCCAGGTGCTGCCGGCGCTGCTGTTTGCGATGGTGCTGGTCACGTTGTTCCAGCCCACATTGACCGTGGTCAGCGTGGCCATCGGCCTGGTCAGCTGGACCGGCACCGCGCGCCTGGCGCGGGCCGAGTTCATGCGCCTGCGCGGCCTGGAGTACATCAGCGCTGCACGCGCCATGGGCGCGCGCCACCTGCGCCTGATGCTGCGCGAAATACTGCCCAATGCCTTGCCTCCGCTGATCGTCTCGGCCACGCTGATCATCGGCGTGGCGATCCTGTTCGAGGCCGGCCTGAGTTTCCTCGGCCTGTCGGACCCCAACGTGATGAGCTGGGGACTGATGATCGGCTCGAACCGGCGCAACATCCTGGAGTGCTGGTGGGCGGTGACCTTTCCCGGCGCCGCGATCTTTCTGACCGTGTTGTCGGTCAGCCTGATAGGCGACGGGCTCAACGATGCGCTTAACCCCAAGATGCACCTGCGCTGACGCCAACACGACCATGGCCCCAACCGAAAATTCCGACACCACCGACACTGCAGGCAACCTGCTCGAAGTCCAGCATCTGGGCGTCGAGTTCCAGACCCGCAGCGGTGTGGCAAGGGTGCTTGAAGACGTCGGCTTCGAACTGCGCCGCGGCGAAACCCTGGGGCTGGTCGGTGAGTCGGGCTGCGGCAAGAGCATGACCGCGCTGGCCATGATGCGGCTGATTCCCAGCCCGCCCGGTCGCATCACGTCGGGGCAGGTGACGCTGGACGGGCGCGACCTGCTGGCGATAGACGAGGCCGAGATGCGCCGGTTTCGCGGCAACCGCATCTCGATGATCTTCCAAGAGCCGATGACCTCGCTGAACCCGGCCTACACCGTGGGTGACCAGATCGGCGAGACGGTGCGCCTGCACCAGGGCCTGAACCGCAGGGACGCGACCGCACGCGCGATCGAAATGCTCGACGCCGTCGGCATTCCGGCGGCCAGCAGCCGGGTGCATGAATACCCGCACCAGTTCTCGGGCGGCATGCGCCAGCGCGTGATGATCGCGATGGCACTGGCCTGCAAACCCGATGTGCTGATCGCCGACGAACCCACAACTGCGCTCGACGTGACCGTGCAGGCCCAGATCTTCGACCTGATCTCCGAATTGCGTGAACGCACCGGCACCGCCGTGCTGCTGATCACCCACGACATGGGCGCGATCGCCGAAATGGCGGACCGGGTGGCTGTCATGTATGCCGGGCGCATCGTCGAGGAGGGCACGGTGGCCGACGTGTTGCGCGCGCCCCTGCATCCGTACACCCAGGGTTTGATCGGCTGCGCGCCGGGTCGGCGCACCACCGGTTTCGGCGAACCGCTGCTCGAGATTCCGGGTACCGTGCCCTCGCTGATGGAACGCGGCAGCGGCTGTGCCTTTGCCGACCGCTGCGACCGGGTACAGCCACGGTGCCGCCAGAGCCTGCCAGCGGAAACCCGCCCGGGTGGTGGCCGCCATCGGGTGTTGTGCTGGCTGCACGCCGAGGCGATACCGGCATGAGCAACGCCCCCCCCTTGCTGCGGGTGCGCGACCTGAAGGTGCATTTCCCGCTGGGCGGTGGCCTGTTCGGTCACAAGCGGGTCGTCAAGGCGCTCGACGGCGTCAGTTTCGACATCGCAAGGGGCACCACCTTCGGTATCGTCGGCGAAAGCGGTTCGGGCAAAAGTACGACGGCACTGGCCGTGATGCGACTGGTCAAGCTGACCGGCGGCAGCGTGCAACTGGGCGACGACAACATCGGCGCGCTCGAGGGCGAAGCCTTACGCAAGGTGCGCCGGCGATTCCAGATGGTGTTCCAGGACCCGTTCGCATCGTTGAACCCGCGCAAGCGCGCCGGCGACGCGATCCAGGACGCCCTCGAACTGATGGACGTAGGCGAACCGTCACAACGCCCGCAGCGCGCCCGCGAACTGTTCCTGCAAACCGGCCTGCGCCCGGAGCAGCTGCTGCTGTTTCCGCACCAGTTCTCGGGCGGGCAGCGCCAGCGGATCGTGCTGGCGCGCGCGCTGGCCGCCAATCCCGATCTCGTCGTGTGTGACGAGCCGGTATCGGCGCTGGACGTGGCGATTCAGGCGCAGATATTGAACCTGATGCAGCGTCTGCAGCGTGATCTGGGCCTGACCTACCTGTTCATCTCGCACGACCTGGGCGTGATTCGCCACATGTGCGATGAGATCGCGGTGATGTACCTCGGCCAAATCGTCGAACGCGCCGCACGCACGCCGCTGTTCGAGCGTCCGCTGCATCCCTATACGCTGGCGTTGTGGTCGGCCGCGCCGTCGTTCGACCCCGACGCGCGCGGACGGCGCGACCGCATACGGCTGCAGGGCGACCCTCCGAGTCCAATCGATGTGCCCTCCGGCTGCCGATTCGCCGGACGGTGCCCGTTTGCCGAGGACCGTTGCCTGGCTGAGCCACCGCCATTGCGCGAGGTACTGCCGGGCCATTTCGTGGCCTGCCACCGGGTGTCGGATGCGGGTGAGGCGCTCTACCCGATCAGGAAAGCGGCCGAGCTGAAGGCGACCTGAAGCGGGTCAAGGGCCAGGACAGCCTGGCCCTTGACCTGCCTCGGTGCCAAATGGATGTTCGCGTCACAGGCGCACCTCGACATGCTCAAAGCCGACGCGGGAAAATACGCTCCACCCACAACCACAAAAGGTTTCACGATGTCATGGCTCCAACGCAACGGCCACTGGGTACTGACGCTTTTTGTCGCGTTCGTATTTCTGCAGTCGCTGTTTTTCAAGTTCTCCGGATCTCCCGAGACGGTCTACATCTTCCAGGTCAAGCTCGATCCCTGGGCCGCATCACTCGGCTTCCCCGGCGTGTTTGCACCCGGCGGCATTTTGTCCGCGAAGGTCGTTGGCTCGTTCGAGTTGATCGCCTCGGCGCTGCTGCTGCTGGGCGCGGCGGCGCGCCGGCCCATGGCGCAGGTGCTGGGTGCAGCCCTGGGCCTGGGGGTCATCAGTGGCGCCATCTTTTTCCACCTGTTCACGCCGCTGGGCGTGGCGGTGGTCAACACCGACGGCAGCAGCGACGGCGGTCAACTGTTCATGCTGGCCTGTGGCGTGTGGGTCAGCTGTGCTGCGCTGTTGTGGATTCGGCGTTCCGTGTGGCTGAGCTGGCTGGGGCGGCTGACCGGGCGTTGAAACTGGCAGCGGCAGTTGGCTGTGCCTGTGCCTGTGCCGATGGAAAGTCGCATGAACACGAACGACTATGGCCACACGGGCGCTCACCCCTCGGTTGGTGGCACTGTGCCCCCGATCACCCCACGCTGGACGCGCCAGCGCCAGATTCACTTCTCGCTAGCGACTTGACTGCGCGAACATCGCCGTCAACTCCGTCACAGGCAACTGGCCGCGCAACCCAATCGCCACCACTGCGGGTCCGGACGCAGTCGCACCGGCTGCCCGAACCGCACCGTGGCGTCCCGAGAACTGAATTTCGGACCATGCGCCGTCTGCACTCTGGCCAGTGCGCAACACGCCTTTGAGGCGCAGCACACCGGGCGGCATCTGGCGCAACCAGGCGCGCAGGGCGTCGGCATCGAAACAATGCATTGGGCGGGCCGACCAGGTGACGAAGACCTCCCCGTGATGGGGGTCGTCGTGGTCATCGGAGCCATGGTGGGCATGCACAGCGGCAACATCGTTGTTCTGGTCGTGGTCGTGGTCGTGGTCGTGGTCGTGGTCGTGCAGGTTTGCGCCGCCAGGCACACGCCCATCATGGTCATGGCCGCGTGCCCCGGCATGTGTATCGTGCCCCGAAGGCATGGCCAGGGCGCTCAGCATCGCCATGGGCACGTCGGCCTGACTGGTCTCGAACCGCGGCACCGTCCCTGCCACCGACGTGACCCATTGCCGCAGCGCGGCGCGATCCGCCTCGGTCACCAGTTCGACCTTGTTGAGCACCACCAGGTCGGCAGCCAGCAGCTGACGCTGCACGGTGTCGGCCAGTAGCGGGTCGCGCGATTGCGCCAGCGCCATGCTGGCATCGACCAGCACGATCACGCCATCGAGGAACAGACCCGGGTCGGCACGCCCCATCTGCGCAATGCGCCACGGATCCGAGACACCGCTGGCCTCCACCACCACCGCGTCGAAGTCGTCCGCGCGCGCAAGCACCTGCATCAGCGCGCGCGACAGGTCGTCGCCGATCTGGCAGCAAACACAGCCATTGGTCAGCGCAATGGTGTCGCCGGCATTTGACGCAATCAGCGCCGCGTCGATGTTGAGCGCGCCGAAATCGTTCACCAGCACAGCCACCCGTTGCCCATCGGCATGGCGCAACCAGTGGTTGAGCAGCGTGGTCTTGCCCGCGCCGAGGAATCCACCGATCACCGTCAGGGGCAGGCGTCGACGCACCATGGGCATGGGGCCTGTCAACCGCGGCGCGCCGGGAACACGCGCCCGGACAACACCGTGCCCCAGACCCGCACATCCTTGAGTGCAGCCGGATCCATCGCCAGCGGGTCGTCCTCCATGACGCAGAAATCGGCGCGCTTGCCGCATTCGATGCTGCCGATCTCATGGTCAAGCCGGAGCGTGTAGGCTGGACCCAGCGTGATCGCATGCAAGGCCTGCGCCACGCTGATGCGCTCGCCCTCGCCCAATACGCGGCCCTTCGGCGTGATCCGGTTCACCGCGCACCAGGCGGTGAACAGCGGGCCCAGAGGGGTGACCGGCGCGTCGGAATGGATCGCCAGCGGCACACCGGCGGCCAGCGCACTGGCGCAGGCATCGAGCCGATTCGCACGGTCCGGGCCCATCGTCATCTCGTAATGCTGGTCGCCCCAGTACCAGAGATGGTTGCTGAACAGATTGGCGCACAGGCCCAGGCTGGCCATGCGCCGGAACATCGGCGCATCGATCATCTGGCCGTGCTGCAAGGTGTGGCGGTGGTCCGGGTTCGGCGCCCGGGTCAGCACCCGGCCGATCGCGTCGATCGCCACCGCACTGGCTTCATCGCCATTGGTATGGGTGTGGATGACGAGTCCGGCCCGGTGATAGGTTTCGAAATCGGCCTCGTACTGGGCCGGTGCCGTGACCCAGATACCATTGGGCGCGCCGTTGAAATGTCCGGGCCAGCGCAGACGCGCTGAAAAACCCTGAATGGAGCCGTCAAGCATCATCTTGACCAGGCCATAACGCAGCTGGTCGGTGTTGCGCGCCATCAGGGCTTTCACATGCTCGGCGCCTTGCGCCGCGCCATGGGCTCCGTGAAAGGCCTTGAACGCCGGCAATATCCGCACGCCGCATACCGGGTCTGCCAGCGCCCGTTCGAGCACCGCGCAATCTTCCGGCGCGAGCGGGTTCACCAGATCGGTCGCGGTGGTCACGCCCTGCAGGCAGGCCAGCGCGGAGAAGGAAAGAATGCCCGCCTCCGTCATCGGCGTCATCAGCCCGGCGTCGCCGAACTTGCGCAGCACCAGGAACATCGCCGCAGGCTCCTGCAACTCGCCGGTGGGTTCGCCTGCGGCCGCGCCTTCGCCGAACTTGACAACACCTTCGACCTCGTTGTCGCGCGTGATGCTGCAGGTCTGCAAAGTCACCTGGTTGACGTTCATCAGATGCCCGTTGGCGTGCGCGACGATGATCGGGCGCACAGTGCTGGCATGTTCCAGATGCGCGACCGTCATGCGTTCGCCGCCGAAATAGATCGGATCGAAGCCCCAGGACAGCAGCGGCGCATCGTCACCCACGCCGCTGGCGCGCATGTCGGCGTCGACCTGTGCGAGCCGCTGCACCACCGCGTCCATGGTGCGCAGCCCTGGCCAGACCCGTCCGGTCGGATCGCGCCGGTCGAACCAGCCCAGGTAATGCATGTCCCACATGCTGCCTTCCTTGAGGTGGCAGTGCCCTTCGACCAGACCGGGCATCAGCACCTTGTCGGCAAAGCGCGCGTCCAGCGTGTAGTCCCGCCCCCAGGCGGTGGCCTGCTCCAGCGAGCCCACCGCCAGCACCCGGCCATCGCGCACCGCCACATGGGTTGCGTCGGGTTGCATCGGGTTCATCGTGATGATGCGGCGGGCGGTGTAGACGGTGGTGGTCATGGTGCTTGATGTAGTTAGGTGATGAACGAGGACGGTTAAGCCCGGTGACAGCGCGCACCGCCCAGGGCCGGAGCGCGGACCACGGACCGTGATTTGGTACCTGTACAGCCTAGCGTGCATATGCATGGGTGCATGGAGCCAGATGGTTGATTTTTGCCGGTCCAGCGCCGGCATGCAACCGCTGGGCCCACCCGATGCGGTCGCATTGATACGGGTTGCGCGATCGAGCCTTCGTGGCCGTCTGGGCGTTGCCGTTTGTGCCGCAAGACGCTCCGAGATGCCATAGGCCTGGCAGCGTGTTTCCGCACGGGCATAACATCTCGTGTAGATCGACTATGAGGAAGTACATGCGCAAAATTGTCGCCATCACAGCCACGCTCTCCTTTCTGGCGGGTGCCTCCCAGGCCCAGACCACGGATTCCCCAGTGGTCGGCCACTCGAAAATGGACCACGCAGCGCACATGGCGACGATGGCCGATACGCAGCGCCAGGCGGAGGTTTCCCGCCGTGGCAAGGACGTGATGCCATTCGATCTGGCTGCCACAACACACGTTTTCACCAAGACGCCCGAGGGCGGTGTTCAGCAGGTGGTCGCCAAGCATTCGCGCGACCACACGCAAGTGCAATCGGTGCGACGGCATTTGCGGGAGATTCGCGCACAGTTTCTGCTGGGTGACTTTTCAGGGCCAAGCCACATTCACGGCCAGGACATGCCCGGCCTGGCTGAACTGAAAGCCGCCGGGCCGGGGCAATTCAGAATCGACTACAAGGACATCGATGGTGGCGCCGCATTGACCTACACAACGGCTGATGCCGGTCTTGTGGCAGCCTTGTACCATTGGTTCGACGCCCAGCTGTCCGACCATGGAAAGGATGCCATGCAAGGTCATGCTGGTCACTGAGTACCTTCGGGCTGCGGTGGGAGCGGCCCGGCGCGGGCGCATCGGCCCTTGATCTGCCGGAGCTGTGCTTCGCGCATGCGGCGCGACGCGTCGTCCGGGTCTACCGTGGCCTGCGCTGCCAATCCATCATGTCGCACATCCGTGGTTCGGCACAATTCGACCAAGCGGTGATCGGCCACAAGGTCAAACATGTCGATCTCGTGGATTACCTGGCCCCACGCGATCCCGCGAGTTATCCGCACGGCACCTGGCGCACGCTGTACCGCGGTCTGGCACTCGACCTTTGATGCGTCTGTGGGTCCCGGTGCGAACAGATGACCCACTACCCCATCGGGCGCGCTCAAGAAGGACAGCGCACATGGCCTCATCCAAAAATATCCGCTGGAACGCCGGCGAAGCACGCGGTGTTCTGTGGACTCAGCCCCAAGCGGAATGGCCGCCTTCTCTTTGCGTCGCAACCGAACGGGGCACAGCAGATCAAAGCCGAAACGAGTGGCACTTCGAAACAAACTATCAACAAAATACTTTTAATTGTATTTGTCTATTTTCCTCAGAGGTATAGACTGGCTTTTCAGGTCTGGGCGCTCTCGCGAGGCTCCTGATACTGCCGCAAGCCCCACTCATTCATTGAAAAGGAACCAACATGTCTGAACAACAAATGCAAAGCGAGGCCAAGTGCCCATTCCATCATGCTGCAGGCGGTGGCACGACCAGCAAGGACTGGTGGCCGAACCAGTTGCGCGTCGATCTGCTGAACCAGCATTCGAACAAGTCCAATCCGCTGGGCGACAACTTCAACTATGCGGAAGAATTCAAAAAGCTGGATTACCAGGCTCTCAAGGCCGACCTGGTCAAGCTTATGACGGACAGCCAAGCCTGGTGGCCAGCCGATTTTGGCCACTACGGCCCGCAGTTCATTCGCATGGCCTGGCATTCGACCGGCACCTACCGTATCCACGATGGCCGTGGCGGCGGCGGTCGTGGTCAACAGCGCTTTGCACCGCTCAACTCCTGGCCCGACAACGTCAACATTGACAAGTCGCGCCGCCTGCTGTGGCCCATCAAGCAAAAATACGGTCAACAGATTTCATGGGCCGACCTGTTCGTCCTGACCGGCAATGTGGCGCTGGAATCCATGGGCTTTCGCACCTTCGGCTTTGCCGGCGGCCGTGAAGATGTCTGGGAACCCGACATGGATATCAACTTTGGCGCAGAAACCCAGTGGCTTGACTCAGACAAGCGCTTCCATGGTGACCGCGAGTTGGACCGCAACCTCGCAGCAAGCAATATGGGCCTGATCTATGTGAACCCGGAAGGCCCGAACGGCAGTGGCGACTACCTGGCCGCAGCCAAGGACATTCGCGCCACTTTCAACAATATGGCAATGGACGACGAGGAAATTGTTGCCCTGATCGCTGGTGGTCACACCTTTGGAAAAACGCACGGTGCAGCGCCGGAATCCCACAAGGGTCCGGAACCCGAAGCGGCGGGTATTGAGGCGCAGGGCCTGGGCTGGAACAGCAACTACGGGCAAGGTCACGGCAAGGACACCGTCTCCAGCGGGCTTGAGGTCACTTGGACCACGACCCCGGCGCAGTGGGGCAACAACTACTTCGAAAACCTGTTCCGGTACGAGTGGGAACTCACCCAGTCGCCGGCCGGCGCCAAGCAGTGGGTGGCCAAGAACGCTGAAGACATCATTCCGGATGCGCATGTGAAGGGTGCGTTCCACAAGCCCACGATGCTCACCACCGACCTGACGATGCGGTTTGATCCGGAATTCGGCAAGATTTCCAAGCGCTTCCTCGACAACCCGCAAGCCTTTGCTGAAGCCTTTGCGCGCGCCTGGTACAAGCTGACCCACCGCGACATGGGCCCGAAGGCGCGTTACCTTGGCCCTGAAGTACCAACGGAAGAGCTGATCTGGCAAGACCCCTTGCCAGCGGCTACCCACAAGCCGAGCGCAGCCGATATCGCGGACCTCAAGGGCAAAATTGCTGCATCCGGCCTCTCGGTGAGCGCGCTGGTATCCGTGGCCTGGGCGTCTGCCGCCACCTTCCGCGGTGGTGACAAGCGTGGCGGCGCCAACGGTGCGCGCCTGGCCCTGGCCCCACAGAAGGACTGGCCGGTCAACAAGATCGCTGTCCAGGCACTGTCCAAGCTGGTGGAGATCCAGAAGGCGTCCGGCAAGGCTTCGCTGGCCGATGTGATCGTGCTGGCCGGCAGCGTCGGCGTCGAGCAGGCCGCTGAAGTGGCCGGTGTCGCGGTGCAAGTGCCGTTCGCGCCGGGCCGCGTCGATGCCACGCAGGCGCAGACCGATGTCGCGTCTTTCGCGCTGCTCGAACCTCTGGTCGACGGTTTCCGTAACTACAGCAACGGCAAGATCGGTGCATCCACCGAAGCCCTGCTGGTCGATCGGGCGCAGTTGCTGACCCTGACCGCGCCGGAATTGACCGCATTGGTCGGCGGCCTGCGTATGCTGGGCGCCAACTTTGATGGCAGCAAGCACGGCGTGTTCACCGACAAGACCGGCGCACTCAGCAACGACTTCTTCATCAACCTGCTCGACATGAGCACGGAGTGGAAGGCGGTGAGTACCGAGGCGGAAGTCTTCGAAGGCACGGATCGCGCGAGTGGCAAGGTGAAATACACCGGCACCCGCAACGACCTGATCTTCGGCTCCAACTCGGTGCTGCGCGCCTATGCGGAGGTCTATGCCAGCGCCGATGGGCAGGAGAGGTTCGTTCAGGACTTCGTGGCAGCCTGGACCAAGGTGATGAATCTGGATCGTTTCGACCTGGTCTGATCCTCGTTTAAAGCTACGAATCCAAAGCCCGCCCTGGTGAAAGCCCGGGCGGGCTTTTTTGTTGTGGGCAAAAGTGGCATGGAGCGCCTGAAAACGCTCTTCCAAACCCGTTTTACAGGGCTTGGCCTGGGGTCTGGCGGGGAACCATGCACTGCCGGTTGGCAACGCCTATTTCTCGTCGCGAAACCAATACCACTTGTACAGGATGCGTTGCCCGATGCGCCGGAACGGCGCCAGCGCCTGCGAGCGCACGATGCCGAACGCATTCGGGTATTCGAGCGCGCCGCGGTAGATCGGAAGGTCGAACACAGCACGGCCCGCGTCCTTGCCGACGACCCGTTCAGCCAGCCGCTTGCCGGCCCAGGTCGAGAACGACACTCCGTTGCCGCCATAACCCACCGCGTACCAGACCGACTGTGTCGGGTCGGGTCGGGAGATACGCGGCATCATGTCGTGGCTGACGTCGACCCAGCCCCACCAGGAGTAGTCGATCTCGATACCCGCCAATGGCAGAAATTTGCGCGCGATCGCGTCGGTGAGCAATTTCAGGTGTACCGGGTCTTCTGCATCGGCGCCCGTCACCGAACTGCGGCTGCCCAGTTGCAGGCGGTTGTCCGCCAGCAACCGGTAGTAGAAACGCAATGTGCGCGTATCGGTCAGAAAGGTACGCGAGAGGAAGTTGCAGGCCTTGAGTTCGGTCTGCGTCAAAGGACGCGTGACAACCGAGTTCGACAAGATCGGCAGGATTTTGTTCTTGAGCAACGGGCTGAGCTTCTGTCCGGTATAGCCCCCGGTGCATACCGCAACCCGTTTGGCACGCACCACGCCGCCCGGCGTCTGCAGATGGTGGACACCGCCAATGGTCTGCCAGCCCCGCACCGGGCTGCCTGGATGCACCTTGACACCGAGTGCACGTGCCTTGCGCAGCAGGCCAAAGGTGAATTTCAGCGGATGGATGCCCACACCTTCGGGCTCGAACATAGCGCCGACCTGTTCGCGTTCGTCGCAATAGTCGCGCCGCACTTCTTCGGCGCTGAGCATCCGGGTGTCATACCCGAAGGTCGCGCGCAGAAACTCCGTGGTCTTGCGCAGGTAGGCTATCTTTTCAGGCCGGTGCGCCAAGTACAGATGGCCGCCATCGAAGGCGTCGCAGTCGATCTCGGTGGTCAACTGTCTGAAGTTCTCGAAGCCGGTGCGGATTTCGGTGTCGAGTTTTCGAGCCACGTCCAGACCCCAGCGCTCGACCCATTGGGCACGGGTGAGCCGGCCGCTGGCGTTTTGGCCCTGGCCACCACTGCGGCTGGAGCAACCCCACGCGCTCTGGTTGGCCTCCAGCACCACGGCCTGTATGCCGTGCTCCTGCGCCAGGTACAGGGCGGTCGAGATGCCGGTCGCGCCGGAGCCGATCACCGCCACGTCCACATCGATATCGCCGGTAATCGGACCGTCGTCGGGTGGCGGCGCGCCGGCGCTGGCAACCCAGTAGGTTGGTGCATAGGCACGGCCCGCACCAGGATCGGCCGCCACCAGCGGGTCGTAGCGCGGATCGTAGGGATTCGCGCCGGGAGGGTCGGATGCCGCGAAAGGCATGGTCTGCGAAATGGACACCCCGTCGCCCCCCTATTTGGCGGCCGGCAAGTTGGGGCGGACCTTGCGGAACGCGTTCTTCAGCGTGATCTTGCCGTCGCGAAACGCGAACAGATCGACCCCGTCAGTCTCGATGCGCGAGCCGTCGAGTGCAGTGCCGGTAAACGTCCACTGCGAGACGCCGAAGTCACCTTGCGCGAAATATTGCCCGTTCTCCCACTGCGCGTCCTTGATGGTTTCCCAGGCGGCCTCGAAAGCCTTGCGCACCGCCGCAGAGCCGACATGGCGGGTACCGCAGGCGTCCGGGCCGGCCGCGGCCTGAAAGACACAGTCGTCACTCATGAACGACATCAGACCATCGATGTCATGTCGATTCCACGCATCACCAAAGGCTTCCAGCGTCGCCGCGGTCACGGCTTGTTTCGTTTCACTCATAAAATCTCCAGGGACAGGTTTGCGGGCAGGATGCCCCGTCTGTCGAAGGGTACGCATCAGGCGTTGCCGACGGTAGAGCCAGATCGCAGGATTCGGCCGTACCAGTCAACCGGTCTACTCAATTCACTGGCAATATGGGCACATCACATAACGTTCAATGGGCACAATTGCTCGCACTCCCGGATCAACCCGCCTTGCCATTGCAGGCGCGTGTTCGCCAGGCTGTGGTGCAGGCCATCCTGGCCGGGCGCCTGGGGCCTGGCGACGGCTTGCCGTCGTCGCGTGAACTGGCCCACGTACTGGGGCTGAGCCGCAATACCGTCACGTCGGCCTACCAGCAACTGGTGGATGAGGCGTTTTTGGAGGCGCGACCGCGCAGCGGCGTTTTTGTGTCGGCCCATGTCCGGCCGCGTCCGGTGGCCGTGGCCGAGGCGGCTCCCGGCAGCGGCGGCAATGCGCCCGACTGGTCGGCCCGCGTTTTACGTTCGCAGCTGGGTCGTCCGACCCTGAGCAAACCCGTGCGCTGGGCCGACTATCCTTATCCGTTCGTTTACGGCACCCACGACCCGTTGCTGTTCCCGACCGAGGATTTCCGCGAATGCTGCGTGCGCAGCCTGGCACGCTCCCAGTTGCCCCAATGGACGCCCGACTTCGGAACCGACGACGTTCCTGAGCTGATCGAACAGATCCGAACCCATCTGTTGCCGCGCCGTGGCGTGTTCGCACTGGACGACGAGATCATGGTGACCATCGGGGCGCAACACGCGTATTACCTGCTGTCCGACACGCTGTTGTCCAAGCGCACGCGTATCGGACTGGAGGAGCCGGGGCATCCGCATGCGCGCAACAGTTTTGCGATGCGCGAACCGCAGTTCGTCGAAGTTCCAGTCGACGACGACGGCCTGATCGTGGACGGATTGCCGCCACTGGACTATCTGTTCGTGACGCCGTCGCACCAGAGTCCAACTACGGCCACGCTCAACCTGGAGCGGCGTCGCGGGCTTTTGCAGCTGGCTCGGCAGGAGAATTTCGTGATCATCGAGGACGACTACGAGGCCGAAAACCTGTATGCCGGCGAGCCCATGCCAGCGCTCAAGAGCCTGGACCGCGCCGGTCGGGTGATCTATGTCGGTTCGATCTCCAAGAGCCTTTCGCCCGCATTGCGACTGGGTTTCATCGTGGCGCCCAGCGCCGTGATCAAGGAATTGCGCGGCGTACGCCAGACCATGCTGCGCCATCCCAGCGCGTTCCTGCAACAGGCCTATGCGCTGTTCCTGTCATTGGGGCACCACGAATCCCATACACGGCGGGTCAACCTCGCGATGCGCGAGCGGCTCGACCTTGCCGCGCTGGCGCTGCGCAGATACTTGCCCGACTTCGGCTTTCGCATGCCGCAAGGCGGCGCGTCCATCTGGGTCTCGGCACCCGCCTGGGTCGACGCCGGCGAACTGGCGCAACACGCTGACAGACACGGTGTGCTGATCGAGGCAGGCGCCGCCTTCTTCGGCAAGCCGCCGTTCCCCTGCCCGTTCTTTCGCCTGCGCCTGTCGTCCATCGCTGCAGACAGGATCACGGAGGGCATCAGCGCGCTGGCGCTGGCCGTGGACGAACTGGCACTGGCACGGGGCGAGCAGCGCTGTCGGGATATGCCCGCGGACTGATCCGCGGCGCTGGGCCGGCGTTCGATCTGGACCTGTCGAAACTGGTGCGCTGGACCACCCGGCTTGCCGCCTATGGCGCTACGCTTGACGCGGCAATCAGCACGGCAGGGCACCACCTCGCCCGCATCAACGGGGCCACCATGGAATACCTCAAAAAAGCGAACCCGCCGACGCAATCGATCGACCGCGCCACCGGCGCGACGGTGCAGCAGATGCTGGCCGAGATCGAATCCCATCGCGAGGAAGCTGCGCGCAAGTACGCGCACGAACTGGACGGCTTTAGCGGCGAGATCGTCGTCGATGCGGCGCAGATGGTCGCGGCTGGACGTGCGCTCAGCCAGGGCGTGCGGGACGACATCGCATTCGCGCACAACCGCGTGCGCGAATTCGCACTTCGCCAACGTGCATCGATGCAGGAGTTCGAGGCCGAACTGATACCCGGCCTGGTCACCGGGCAGAAGCTGATCGCCTGCACCACCGCAGGTTGCTACGTGCCCGGCGGGCGTTATGCGCATGCGGCGAGCGCCATCATGAGCGTGGCCACGGCCAAGGTGGCCGGTGTGCGCAACATCGTCGCGGCAACCCCGTCCCATGGCCAGCACGGCATTAACCCGGCCATACTCCACGCGATGGCGCTCAGCGGCGCCGACCGTGTGCTTGCGCTCGGCGGCGTGCAGGCGATTGCGGCGCTGGCCTTCGGGCTGTTTGGCGCGCCACCGGCCGACATCATCGTCGGGCCCGGCAACCGTTTCGTGGCCGAGGCCAAGCGCATGTTGTTCGGTCGCGTCGGCATCGACGTCGTTGCCGGTCCGACCGAGTCGGCAATCATTGCCGACGACAGTGCCGACCCGCACATCGTGGCCACCGATCTGGTCGGACAGGCCGAGCATGGACCGGACTCTCCGGTATGGCTGATCACCCTGTCGCGCGAACTCGGCGAGAAGGTCATTGCCATGGTTCCGGGTGTCATCGCCACGCTGCCGGAGCCGGCGCGCTCCGCTGCGGGTGCGGCCTGGGCCGACTATGCCGAGGTGGTCCATGCAGCGACGCGCGAAGAGGCGGCCGAGATCAGCGACAACTATGCCTGCGAACACCTGCAGGTGATGGCCTGCGACCTCGACTGGTGGCTGGCCACGTTGCGCAACTACGGCTCGCTGTTTCTGGGCGAAGAGACCACCGTCGCCTACGGGGACAAATGCAGTGGCCCCAACCACATCCTGCCCACCCGCGGGGCGGCCCGGTATTCGGGCGGGCTCAGCGTGGGCAAGTTCATCAAGACCGTGACCTGGCAACGACTCGACCGCGGCGCGTCCCGCGTGGTCGGGCAGGTGGCGGCGCGCATATCGCGCCTCGAGGGCATGGAGGGCCATGCCCGCACCGGCGATGTCCGGCTGCACAAGTATTTTCCGGATGAGGCGTTCGATCTGGGAACCCTGGGTGGCCACCCCAGCGCATAGACCATGAACGACGATGCCGCCAGGGTGTTTGATCTAAGCCGGCAGGAGCCTATTCCCGTTGCCGGTGTCGACGCGGCACTGGCGTTGCTCCACAGCGGCAAGCTCCATCGTTACGGCGAGACCGACGGGCAACCGACCGCGGCGTCACGGCTCGAGGCCGCCTTCGCAGCCGAGTTGGGCGCGCGGTATTGTGTCGCCGTCAACTCCTGCGGCTCGGCGATGTTTGTCGCGCTCAAGGCGGCAGGGGTCCAACCCGGTGACCCGGTGCTGTCGAACTGTTTCACGCTGGCGCCGGTACCGGGCGCGATCGCCCATGCCGGCGCCCGCCCGGTGCTGGTGGACGTCACCGACGACTACACGATCGACCTGGATGACCTCGCGCGCAAGGCCGCAACCAGTGGCGCCAGGACCCTGCTGCTGTCACACATGCGTGGCCACATCTGCGACATGGACCGCCTCATCGGCATCTGCGAGGCACACGGCATCGCACTCATCGAGGACTGTGCCCACACCATGGGCGCCCGATGGAATGGCAAGGCAACCGGCCGCTGGGGCCGTGCCGGCTGTTTCAGCCTGCAGAGCTACAAACACGCCAATGCCGGCGAAGGCGGCCTGCTGGTCACCGACGACGACGATTTGGCCGCGCAGGCGATCCTGATGTCCGGCAGCTACATGTTGTATGGCGCGCATCTGTCGCGGCCGCTTGACGCCGTGATAGAGCGCTGGAAATACACGACACCCAATTTCAGCTTGCGTATGGGTAACCTGCCGGCCGCCATTGCGCTGCCCCAGCTCGGCGCAACCCTGGCGGATCGCTGTGTGCGATGGAACCAGCGTTATGCCTGGCTTGCCGCATCGCTGGCGGGTACTCACGGCATCCACGTGCCGCAACGCGACCCGCGCGAACAGTTCGTCGCCAGTTCGCTTCAATTTTCGGTCAAGGACCTGGATCACACACAGATGCAGGACTTCATCGGGGCCTGTGCCGACCGCGGTGTGTTCATCAAGTGGTTTGGTGCCGATGCGCCGGCCGGATACACCAGTGCGTGGCGCCACTGGCGTTTCTTCGGCGAGCCGCAGCAACTGGCCAATGCCGATCGCATCCTCGGTGGTTTATGCGACCTGCGCCTGCCACTGCACCTGACGCAGCACGCCTGCGCAGCTATCGGTGCGCGTATCCGGGCCGCGAAAATGGTTGTCAGCGAGCAAGCCACGCCATGAGCCGGATCGGGCGTAACGCCCGTTTTTCAGCGCTCAGCCCTTGCGTTTTTATCTCACCGCGCAAGCAATCGGCGCGGCGACTCGCCAGGGGTTGGCGTAACGTGTTGTTCACGCCACCGATGGCGCCACCGTATTTCTGCATGGCAAGCAAGCCCGCGCAAAGGGATGCCGCCCAGTCTGGATATTGCTTGTGCGCCGACGCGGCATTGGCAAACAAGATGGCGAATCAAACGCCGCTGGATCCCCCCATTTGTCTGCTTTTGAGGTCGCTCAGCACCGCAAACAGTTCATCACCTTTGGCGAAGGGCAAACTGTCCAGCTGTGCGTTGACCGTGCGCGCCGCTGCGGCGAAAGTAAAGCCCGTGTCCGACAAGCCCCGCACGCGCACGGAACCTTTCAGAAGGTCGGTATGCAGGCGTCTATGCAAACCGGGCAGGTGCTAAAAATCGTCGCACAATTCCGGGATGCTTGCCGATCAGCCTTTCCCTTTCCATGGCACCAAAACGCTCTCCGCCTTGCGCATCAGAATGTCGATCGAATAACCAATGGCACCGATCAGAATGATGCCCATGACCACGATGTCGGTCAGCTGGAAACGCGAGGCCACCATGATCATCATGCCGGCGCCTTTTTCAGCGGCCACCAGCTCAGCGGCTACCACCGTACCCCAGCACACCCCCATGGCCACGCGGGCGCCCGTGAATATTTCGGGCAGCGAATTCGGCACAATGATGCGCGTGAGGATGCGCCACTTCGACGCACCCAGTGAGTACCCGGCATGCACTTTGGAGAGCTGTACGCCCGACACCCCGGCCCGCGCCGCGATCGTCATGATCCACAAAGAGGCCAGGAACAGCAGAATGATCTTGCCCGCCTCACCAATACCGGCCCAGATGATGACCAGCGGGATCAGCGCCAATGGAGGCACAGGGCGCATGAACTCGACGATCGGATCGAACCAGCCGCGGAACCAGTTGGACAAGCCCATGGCATAGCCCAATGGAATACCGACAATGGCGCCCAGCAGAAAACCGAAAACCACACGTTGCAATGAAGCGCCCAGATGCTCCATCAGTGTGAAGTTCTGGTAACCGTTTTTGTAGACATCGATCAGTCGATAGAACACGGCTTCGGGTGCGGGCAGCCAGACAGGCTCCATCTGCCAACCTGACCACGGCTTGAAGTTGGGCGTGCCTCTGGAGCTCAAGGTGACCACGCCATTGTCCACGTTGACGCTGTCCCCAGGCTTCACGCCCTGGCCATTGATGGCAATGATTCTCGCCCCTGCGTCTCGGGTGACTTCGTCATTTTCATCCACCGGAATCAGCACCGATCGCCATGCGCGAACCTTCGCCGCGATGTTTTTGGCGATTCCGTCACCCGGTTTGATTTCTGGCAATTCTCCTGGCTGGTCAACAGGAAACACGCGAATCAAGACCTTCGCGTCATCCTTGGCGCCATCCGGCGCCTGCAAGGTGTAGGTGAAACTGGTGTCGCCAACGAACGGCCCGGGCACATGCAGCGGAGTCAATTTGGAGCCGGTGAAGGCCCCCCAGATCAGAAGAACGGCAATGATCGACACGATGGAGGCCACGCGATCAGCCGTCACAGCGCTTTCATCACCGAACGTGACGGTTTTGAGCGACGTGAAATCGGACGCCTTGCTTTGGCGGTTGCGGATCAGGTGCACCACGAAGAAGGCGCCCACAAACAGGGCGATGTAAATAAGTAGGACCGTCATGTTGTCTCCGTGCGGCCCATGATTTCTTCTTCCATGTCCCAGATCATCGTCAGGATTTCTTCGCGCGTCTTGCCAAACTCCGGTTGCAGTTTGACCTTGCGCAGGTCAGCGCCCACCGACGCCTCGGCGAACGGAAGTCGGTATTCCTTGTGGATGCGACCCGGGCGCGGCGCCATCACCACGAGGCGCTGGCCCAGCAGCAGCGCTTCCTCGACCGAGTGGGTGATCAGAATGATGGTTTTGCCGGTCTCTTTCCAGAGCTTCAACACCAGGCTCTGCATTTTTTCCCGCGTCAGTGCGTCCAGCGCGCCCAGGGGTTCGTCCATCAAAATGACGTCCGGGTCATTGGCCAGACAACGGGCCAGTGCAACGCGTTGTTGCATGCCGCCCGACAATTCGTAGATGGCTTTTTCCTTGAAGTCTTGCAGCCCCACCACGTCCAGCAGATGGTCCACAATTTTATTGGACTCCGCCTTGGGCATGCCCTTGGAGTCGGGGCCAAACGACACGTTCTTGCGCACGTTCATCCACTCGAACAGTGCACCATGCTGAAATACCATGCCGCGCTCGGGGCCAGGACCCTTGACCTGCTTGTCGGCCAGAACCACTTTACCGGAGGTCGGGGCCAGGAAGCCGGCGATGATCTTGAGCATCGTCGTCTTGCCGCAGCCGGACGGGCCCAGGATCGACACCAATTCGCCCGATTTTATTTCGAGCGACACATTTTTCAAGGCTTGTACCGCTTTGCCATCTGGCAGGCTGAAGCGCATGGATACGTCCTGGACATGCAAATCTCTCACCATTCATTCCTTCCTGCAAGGGGTCAAATAGAGTTAGTTGGCTGCGTGCTTTAGCGGGCTGGTATTGACAGAACTCTCATAGGACGGCAACACTTTCTTGATGTTGCCGGCAGTCATGAAAACGTCGGCCACACCTTTCATGAAGGTCTGCGCGTTGCCACCCAGCCATTGCTTGGACAGTTGATCCTTGATAGATGGGAACTCCATGGTCGCAATGGCCTTGGCAGCAGCAGCCTCGTCCATGCCCGATTCTTTGGCGATGGCCTTCAACATGGCGGGGTCCTTCTTGGTGTTCCACTGCATGTTGGCGTCCCCGGTCACCTTGAGGAATTTGGACAGCAGCGCCTGGTTCTCAGCGGCAAAATTTGCCGTCGACGATGTCACGTCAAACACCAGGATGCCCAGCGCCTCCTTTTCTTTGCCGGTCAGCAACACATTGCCGTATTCCTTCATGCGTGTCAGTCCACCGCCATAGCCGCAGGCAAAGTCCACCGAACCCTGGGCCAAGGCCGCAGCGCCTTCAGGCGGAGCCATGTTGATCACCTTTAAACGGCTGATGGGCACGCCAAAGTGCTCCATCTGGCGCAAGAAGCCATAATGCGCGGCGGTGCCCAGCGGGACTGCCACTGTCTTGCCAGCCAGTTCCTTGGCCCGCGACTTGTTGATTTCCAGCTTCTTGCTGACCACGCAATTGTCGTTGTCCGAGTAGCTCACGGCGATGTCCACGACCTGGATGCTCTGCCCGCTGGAGGCGGCCACCACAAAGGGCGGCACGCCCTGGCTCACCGCGATCTGGACATCGCCAGAGGCCATGGCCGCCGACATCGCGGTGCCGGTTTCGAACGAGCGCCAGTTGACCTTGACGCCCAATGCCTTGTCGTAGGCCCCGGACGCCTTGGCAGCCAGGAAAGGCATGGGCCATTCCAGGAAATACGCGACTGTGATTTCCTTAGGCGTTGCGGCCATTGCAAATGTGGCGGGCATGCCAACGGCTGCCGTGAAGGCGGCTACTGCCAGCGCCGAGGTGATGAAACGTTTCATGATTGCTCTCCATTCACTAAGTGGTCCGCAGCCTGGCACGGATATGTCCGGCTGCAGTTGGTTACCAACACAAAGAACCTGCGACGGTATGGGGAAATTGTGGAACGATGCGGTTCGATCCGGAAGGGCCAGCAACAAGAAGGTGTAGGGCCAGCAGGGCCGGGATAACCCTCGGCGTTCGCCCCTTGCCAGCCCGTGACGCATGTTGTTTTTGTCGACCGTGCACGCCCAAATGCACAGCCACCAGCTTGGTACGACCGACTTGCGCGCGCCGCTCAGCGGCGCGGCACCGGCCCCGTCGACCCCCGAACCACCAGCTCCACCTCGAACTCGGTAGCCGCGCGCACCGGCGACTTCTCCAGCCAACTGATGATCCGGTCTGCCACCGCATGCCACAACCGGTCGGTGGGCACATGCAGCGTGGTCAGTGCAGGCTGGAAATGGCGCGCCAATTCCAGGTCGTCAAAACCGACGATCGACAGCGCCTGCGGCACGGCAATGCCCATGGCAGCAGCCTCGAGCAAGGCGCCGAACGCGAGCACATCGTTGCCACACAGGATGGCGGTCGGCGCAGGCCGGTTTGCCATCAGGGCGCGAAAACCGTCGCGTGCATCGGCAAGGTCGTATTTGCGCTCCACAAGGTAACCGGGCGCAAGCACGAAACCGGCGTCAACCAATGCACTGTGCACGCCCGCAACGCGCGCAGCCGCGCGGTCGTTGTCAAGGGTAATGCCAGCCAGCATGGCGATGCGACGGTGCCCGAGATCGACAAGGTATCGCACCGCCTTGGCGATCGCCTTGGCATTGTCGAAACCGACACAAACACATCCTTCCGGCGGCGGATAGATCATGGCGTGCACCGTCGGCAGTTCACGCTGGGCCAGGAACTGCAGCAGTTGCGGGCTCTGGCCGGCGCCGCACAGGGCCAATGCGTCGGCACCACGGGTGACGAGGTTCATGGCCTGGCGGCACTCGGTGTCGACGTCGTAACCGCAGGTGGCAATCAGCAGTTGCAGGCCACCATCGGCCAGGCGCTGCTGCAATGCGTCGATGGCCTGGGCGAATATCGCGTTGTCGATGGTCGGGAAAATTGCGCCTACGGTTCCGCTGCGCTGCAGCTTCAGGGCCCGCGCCCCCGCATGCGGCACATAACCCAGCAGCGCGACCGCCTCCAGCACGCGCAGTCGCAGCCCTTCACGTACCGATTCCGGACGGTTCAGCACCCGTGAGACGGTCGCCGTCGACACGCCCGCTTCGTACGCGACGTTTTCAATGGTCGGTTGCCCCGGATCTTTCCTCTGCATGTCCCTGAATGTAAGCGTTTTCCTCGCTATCTTCGGCGCGGCACAGGCTCAATGCATTAGGGAAACTACCAACAATAACGCCTTGACCTCATCAGGTTCGAGTCGAATAATAAAAACAGATGAAATCGATTACAAATTTAATCGCGTTGCAGGCAACAGCACCGATCCGGCATGCAGGCGGGCGCAACCGGCGGCCCGGCACGACGGATGCCTGCGGCAATCAGCACGCGCCATCAACAAGCAAAGGACCAGCCCCATGCCCGTTCAGTACCTGAAGAAAGCCAGCAAGACAGCGGAGACCGAAACCGCAACCGCCCAGAAGGTCGTCACCGACATGCTGGCCGAGATCGAGAAAAACGGCGAGGCGGCCGTGCGGGACTACGCGCACAAGCTCGACAAGTGGGATGGTGAGATCATCATGACGCCGAAGGCCATTGCCGAGGGCATCAAGGATGTTCCGGACAGCGTCAAGCGCGACATCGAGTTCGCATCCAAGCAGGTCTACGACTTTGCACTGGCGCAGAAAAAGAGCGCGCTCAATTTCTCGACTGAACTGCATCCCGGCGTGACCGCCGGCCAGAAGGTGATTCCGGTCAACGTGGTCGGGTGTTACGCACCGGCAGGCCGCTACGCGCATATCGCGTCGGCCTACATGACCGTGGCCACGGCCAAGGCCGCTGGTGTCAAGACCATCATTGCCTGCTCCAGCCCGTTTCGCGGCGGCGGCATGCATCCCTATGTGCTGTACGCGTTCCAGGCCGCGGGCGCCGACGTCATCATGACACTGGGCGGGGTACAGGCGATCGCGACGCTGGCCTACGGATTGTTCACCGGCAAGGCGGCCGACGTGGTGGTGGGGCCGGGCAACAAGTTCGTCGCCGAGGCCAAACGCACACTGTTCGGCAAAGTAGGCATCGACGTGTTCGCGGGGCCGTCGGAGGTAGGCGTCATTGCCGATGCCAGCGCCGACCCGGCCATGGTCGCCAGCGACCTCGTGGGCCAGGCCGAACACGGCCATGAATCGCCAGCCTGGCTGTTCACGACCGACCGCGCGCTGGCACAGGAAGTGATGCGACTGGTGCCGGTGCTGATCGACAAACTGCCGCCCACGGCGCGCGACGCCGCCGGCGCCGCCTGGCGCGACTATGGCGAGGTGATGCTGTGCGACAGTCGCGAAGAGATCGTGCTGATTTCCGACAAATATGCCAGCGAACACCTGGAGGTGCATGCACACGACCTTGACTGGTGGCTCGACAACCTCACCTGCTACGGCTCGCTGTTCCTGGGCGAAGAAACCACTGTCACCTATGGCGACAAGGCCTCGGGCCCCAACCATGTGTTGCCGACCAAGGGCGCGGCCCGCTATTCGGGGGGCCTGTCGGTGCACAAGTTCATGAAGGTGCTGACCTGGCAGCGCATGACGCGCGAGGCCAGCCGTGACATCGGCCTGGTGTCGGCACGCATCAGCCGGCTAGAGGGCATGGAGGCCCATGCGCGCACCGCCGACGACCGACTGGCGAAGTACTTCCCGAACGAAACGTTCGACCTCGGCGACCCCGTGACGGTGTGATCGCACCGAGCCGCCGGAACTGTCGACCATGACCCTGCCGATCGCACTCGAAGCCTTTTCACTGGCCGGCCGGCGCGCCGTCGTCACCGGTGGCAACGCCGGCATCGGCGAGACCATGGCCACGGCACTGGGGCGGGCCGGCGCCGGCCTGCTGCTGGTTGCACGTCGGGCGGCGGAACTCGCCGCGGCAGCAGACCGTCTGCGGTCGCAGGGCATCAACTGCGACACGCTGGTCGCCGATCTCGGCCACACCCGCGATCTGCCGGCGATCGGTGCGGCGATCGCACAACGGGGCGACGCCGACATCCTCGTCAACGCCGCCGGTGTGAATCTGCGCCAGCCTTTTGGCGAGGTATCGCCCGATGCCTGGGAGCTGCAGATCGCGCTGCACCTGGGCGCGCCGTTCTTTCTGACACAGGCGCTAGCGCCCGGCATGGCCCAGCGTGGTTTTGGCCGCATCATCAACATTGCGTCGCTGCAGTCCAGCCGCGCGTTCGCCAACAGTGCACCGTACGGGGCCGGCAAGGGCGGCGTCGTGCAACTGACCCGCGCGATCGCACAGGAATGGTCATCGCGCGGCATCACCTGCAATGCCATCGGTCCCGGCTTCTTTCCGACCGACCTGACCGCACCGGTGTTCGCAGACCCGGCCCTGGCCCAGGCGCATGCCGCGAAAACCGCCATCGGTCGCAACGGGCGTCTCGACGACCTGCACGGCGCCACCATCTTCCTGGCCAGTGCGGCCAGCGGCTACATCACCGGCCAATGCCTGATGGTTGACGGTGGCTATACCGCGCTGTAAATTTCTGAATCGAACCCCCATCATGCAATCACTCGTCTACACCCAACCCAACGAAGTCCAGCTGCAGGAGCGTGCAGAACCGGTATTGGCCGACGGCGAGGTGGTGCTGCGCATCGAGGCTGCCGGCATCTGCGGCTCCGACATGCACGCCTACCATGGGCATGATCCACGCCGCAAGCCCGGCCTGGTTCTCGGCCATGAATTCGCGGCCACGGTGCTGCAGTCGGCCACCCCTTTGTGGCAGGTGGGGCAACGCGTGACCGGCAACCCCCTGATCACCTGCGGGCGTTGTGACTACTGCCTGCAGGGCCGCGACAACCTGTGCGCCAACAGGACCATGGTCGGCATGAGCCGCCCCGGCGCGTTCGCACAGCAGATGAGCATTCCAGGCCAGTGCCTGATTGCACTGCCCGATACGCTGGACACAGTGGCCGGCGCATTGACCGAACCAGCGGCGACTGCGCTCCATGCCATCAACCTGTCGATGCGCGCGCTGGTACGCCCGCTTCCCGAGTGCCGGGTGCTGGTGATCGGCGGCGGAGCGATCGGCATGTTGTCAGCGCTGCTGCTGAAGAACTACGGCGTGGCGCAATTGCAGGTGGCCGAGGTCAACGCCTTGCGCCGCGCATCGCTCGAGCGCCATGCGTCGTGCACCACGTTTGATCCGCGTCAGCACACGGCGCCCGACGGCGGGTTTGAATTCGTCATCGATGCCGTTGGCAGCGTCATCACCCGGCAGTCGGCGCTCGCCGCGGTGGCGCCTGGTGGCGTGGTCATGCATATTGGCCTGCAGGACTGGGCCAGCGAGATCGACATGCGCAAACTGACACTGGCCGAGATCACACTGCTGGGCACCTACACCTACACCATGGCCGACCTGCGCGCCACCGTGGCGGCACTGGCGCGCGGCGCGTTCGGCGACCTGTCGTGGGTGGAGCGGCGCAGCCTGGCCGATGGCGCCCAGGCCTTCGACGACCTGCACCAGGGGCGCACGGCATCGGCCAAGGTCGTGCTCGAACCCACGCATTGACTTCAGGAAACCACCGATGAACAAGCTCGACGCGCCCCCCCGCATGCCATCCGACCGACCGCGCGGCCGACTCTGGCTGGTGCTGGCGGGCATATTCACCGGCCTGTTCATGCTCAACGTCGCGTTGCGCATGTTGTTCATCAAACAGGGCATCACCATCTGGCGTCTTGACGATGTCGGCGAGTTCCTGCTGGTGCTCGCCGCCATGGCGTTTTTTGTCGTCGGCATTCTGGCCGCCGAAGAGTCCCCCTGAACCGCACTGCGGCCTTTCCCACCACACACCAACCACCCTGAAGGAGACACCCATGACAAACCGCGAACAACACGACACACCGCAATCGGCAGAACGCCGCCGTTTCTTCGAAGTCACCAAACGTTATGGCTTCACCACCGCGGTACTGGCGGCCACCGGCGGCTTCCTGTGGTCGAATCCGGAAGTGGCACATGCCGCCGGCGACGAAGCGGCAAAGGCGAAAGCGGCCAAACACACCATGATCTTCGCCACCGAATACAAGGAAGACGCGTTTCTCACCTACCCGATCATGCAGACCCAGTTCAAGGAGAACCTGGAGACCATGAGCAAGGGCGAGGTCTATGTCAAGCTGCATCCATCCGGCCAGCTGGGCGTGGGCGGCGCGCTGGCGCAGAAGGTGCAATCGGGCACCATCCAGGGCGGCTCGGTGTCGCTGTCGAACTTCTCACCGTTCACTCCAGTTGTCGACCTGATCAACATTCCGTTCTGGTGCGGTGAAAACCAGAAGTTTGCAAACCTGGTCACATCGGCGGCGTGGAACAACGAAATCACACCCAAGGTCACCGCCAAGGGTTACAAGCCGATGTTCTATTTCACCGTCGACCCGCGCACAGTCGCGGTGCGCAAGGGTTTCGGCAAGATCGTCAAGACGCCGGACGACATGCGCGGCATGAAGATGCGGGTACCCGGCTCCAAGCTGCTGCAGCAGTTTTACCGACTCGCCGGCGCGAACCCCACCGTGGTCGCCTGGGGCGAGACGCCCAGCGCCTTGAAGCAGGGTGTCGCCGACGGGCTCGATCCGGCAGTGGGCGCGCTGTTTACCTTCGGCTTCATCGACATTCTCGAGGCGATCACCATGGTCGAGTCAGTGCCCGATGCGCAGATGTTCGCCGCGAATTTCAAATGGTTCGAGAGCCTGCCCAAGAACATGCAGACGGTGTTCGACGATGCCAGCGCCAAGACCCAGGCGGAAAGTTTTGCGCAGATCCTGGTGGCGCGCAAGAACTCGATGGACGCGATGACCAAGGCCGGCTGCAAGTTCTACACGCCGACGGCGGCCGAGCACCAGAAATGGGTCGAGGCCTGCGGTGAGCAGCGCGCCGACTGGAACGACATCAAGAAGGAGCTTGCCGGCTCGATCGACATGTTCGACAAGCTCAAGGCAGCGGCCAACACCAAGGGCCCGATCACCGTGGCCGGCTAACGCCAGACGACTCGTACACAGGGGTGGCGCTGTTGCCACCCCTTTTTTTGGAGACCCATCCATGCGCCCCATGCTGCGACACATCGACGCCAACGGTGAACGGTACCTGATGCTGGTGTTTTATTGCTTCATCGTGTTTGTCATCGTGGTCGAGGTGTTTCGCCGCTTCGTGCTCGACTTCTCCTCGTTATGGGGCGAAGAGGCTGCGCGTTTTGCGTTCATCTACCTGGGATGGGTGGGAGCGTCCTACGGCGTCAAGCAGCGCGCGCACATCCGGTTCGACGTGATGCTCCATATTCTGCCCAAGCACCTGCATGGCTACCTGTACCTGTTCGGCGAGTTGTGCACGCTGGTGTTTGCTGGTTTCGCCTTGTATTGGTCGCTCGATACGATCGCTATCCAAATCCAGTTCGACGCGCTGGCACCAGCGCTGCGTATCAGCCAGGTCTGGTTCGAGGCCGCGGTGCCGATCGGATTTTCGATGATGACGGTACGTGTATTGCAGTCGGCTTGGCGCGATATCCAGGACATCCGGGCCGGGCGGGAAGCCTACGCCGGCACTTTGCTGTTCGATTGAACCTGGTCCACTTTTATGCAAGTTACATTGGGTCTGGTTTTCATATTGGCGCTGCTGTTCCTGGCGGTGCCGTTCTGGGTGTCGCTGGGTCTGGGCACCATCGTACTGTTACTGACCACCGGTGCATTGCCACTGTCACTGCTCGGTGAGGCGCTATTCCAGGGCGTGGATTCGTTCGCGCTGATCGCCATTCCGTTGTTCGTGCTAACCGGTGACGTGATGGTGCGCTCCGGCCTGGCCTACAAGCTGCTTGACTTCGCCGAGGCCACCACCGGCAGCCTTCGCTCGGGCTTCGGCACGTCGACGGTGCTCGGCTGCGGGTTCTTCGCCTGTATCTCGGGCTCGGACGCCGCCGATGCAGCCGCCATCGGCCGCATCACGATGGCGCGCCTGGTCGAGCTGGGGTATCCCAAAGCCTACGCCTGCGCGCTGGTGGCCAGCGGCGCCTGCACCGGCGTGCTGATCCCGCCGTCGATCGCCTACATCATCATGGGCCTGGTGCTGGGCATCTCATCGTCCAGCCTGTTTGTCGCGGCGCTGATCCCCGGGTTGCTGGTGCTGTTCGGCGTGGTGATGACGAACGTGGTCATGAACCGTCTGAACGGCTACGAACACTCCACCCAGCGCTTCTCGCTGACGCGCTGGTTACGTGCGCTGAACGATGCCAAATGGGCCTTGTCGATCCCATTGATCATCCTGGGCGGCATCTATTCGGGCATCTTCACACCGACCGAATCGGCTGCGGTCGCGGTGGCAGTGGCGCTGCTGATCGGCATGGTCCAGCGCACCATCGTGCTCAAGGACTTCCCGGCCATGCTGGAAACCTCGGCACGCGTCAACGGCGTCATCCTGCCGATCATCGGCGTGGCGATGCTGTTCGCACAGGCGCTGACGATCCTCGATGTGCCGCAGGATTTTGTGCGCACGCTGACCTCGGTCACCACCGACCCGATCGCGCTGACACTGGTGATGCTGGTGATCTTCATCATCGCCGGCATGTTCATGGAAACCACGCCCAACATCGTGATCCTGGCGCCGCTGCTCTACCCGGTGGCCAAGGAGATCGGCATGGACCAGATCCACTTCTGTGTGTTCATGATCACGTCGCTGGGGCTGGGTTTCATCACGCCCCCAATGGGGCTGAACCTGTTCGTCATGTCGGGGCTTACAGGCACCCCGATCATGTCTATTGCGCGGCGTGCGATTCCGTTCGTCATCACGATGGTCGGCATTTCGATCATCGTGGGCTTCGTGCCGAGCCTGTCGCTGTGGCTGTTGTACTGAGGCGGCTGGCCGGAACCGGCGCTCCCTCGGATTGCTCAAGCGCCACCGGCCATCGCCGGCTTGCGCATCGGCACGAACACGACGCCATGGCTGCGTAACTCGGGCCCGGTCGCGAGGAAGCCGAAATGTTGGTATACCGGCACTGCGTTGACACTCGCATTGACGGTGAAGTTACCCGGATTGCCGGATTGCAGCGCAGCCGCATGCGCGGTGGACCACAGCCGACTTGCCAGACCGGTACGCTGAAACGCCTGCGCGACGAACAAGTGGTAGAGGTGGTTGCAGTCGCGCAACGCGACGACACCGACCGGGTCCAACCCGGTGTCGACAACCCAGAACCGGAACCGCGTACTGGCGATGATGCCGGCGATGGCCGTCATGCTGATCGAGGCCAGAAAGGGTTCGGCGCCGTGCCCATCAGGCGACGCCAGCAGCGGCCCGCTCAGCGCCTGGATCAGCGCGCTGAGCGGGCCTGCATCGTCGGGGGTGGCTTGCCGTATGTGCATGTTTTGGCAGGGTGTGCCCGTCGCCAGCGTCCGTAACATCGCCTGTGGTGTTGCCTGTGGTTGCGCGGACCGTTCGACCCGGTTGCAGCGCCCCTCCAGCCTACCCCAAAGTGACGGTTGCACGCACCGTTCCGGCTTTTTCATGGCGCACGACAACCGCCACCTGTGCGCCAACCGCGCCGCGCACGACCCATTGCAGCTTGGCACGATCGGCCATCGGCGCGGTGTCGGTCCAGAAGCTCACGAGTGAGTGCTTGTAGGCGCGACCTTCCAGTTCCCCGGCATGGCTGCGCAACTGGCCCGAGATCAGGCTGACGCCCTGCGGCAGGGTGATCTCGCCGATCAGTCCGCGCGACTGCTTGCGCTCGAGCGCGCGCTTGGACACATACGACGGCAGATGGCCGGTGTTTTGCACACCCACCTCGATGCGGTAGCTGTCGGACCCCAGGCTTTCACAGCGGGCATGCACCAATTCGAGCTTGGGTGAGGTCAGCGCATTCCACAGCAGCCAGTCGGGAAAACGCGCGATCTCCTTTTCCAGCAGGTGCGGCGGCGGGTTGCGAAACGCATAAATCTTGTCCCAGCCGCCGATCTCGACCGGACCGAGCTCCGGATGGGTGAACGCATACCAGTCGACGTGGCCCTTGCCCTTGAGCGCGTTGTCGGACCAGGCCAGCAACTTGAGGTCGTCTTCCACCGGATGGTCGCGGAACCAGTCGATGTACTTGTAGTCGGTGATGCCGGCCTCGCGCATCGGGCACCAGATTTCGACCGTCCACTTGTACAGGCCCAGATGCTCGTAGATCCATTCGAATCCGCCGCTGGTGATCTCCTTGGGGTGGTAGCGGAACTCATGATACGTACTGATCGCCGGGTAGCCGGTGATGGCCGTGCCCTTGTCGCCCTGGGCCTTGTAGACCCACAGATCCTCGGCCGGCATTTCCTCGTCCGGACGACTCCCGAACGGACGCAGTAACACGCCGCTCCAGGTGTGAAAACACACGCCGCCGGTGATGTTGGGGTGGTGGGCAATGAAATGCACCACGGCGCGCACCTCCGGCTCCGAGGTTGGATAAGGGCCGGCGCCCATCTGCTCGAACTCCTGACGCCAGCCGGCCGGGAAATTGCGGTTCAGGTCCAGCCCTTCGCGGTCGCGGTTGACCTTGAGCATGAATCCGTCGTAGTCGCGCACCCGACCCTCCGGCAGGATGCGGTAGTAGCTGCCGCCGACCTCGGTCGGCTCGCGCGCGACCATCAGGCGCGGCTCGTCGGGATGGCATTTCCAGTTACCGTTCTGGTCCGGTATGCGCATCGACAGGATGCGGCCGTCACCGTCCACGTCTTCGATGTCCAGGCCGTCGACATGCTCTTCGTCGTACGGGTAGGGCCGCGTCGACGAACGGACGATCTTGGGCGTGTCGCGCATCGCCCACTCGGCGCCGTCCGGGTTGATGCGCGGGCAAACATAGAACACACGGCTGTCCAGGCAACGGGTCACGTCCTCGCGCCGTCCGTACTCGCGTGTCAACATGTCGATCAGGTACAGCGCAGCCGCGCCGCTGGCCAGTTCACTGGCATGGATGTTGGCGTCGACCCAGTAGGCCGGTTTGTCCAACGCCGCGCCGGTGTCCTGGTTGCTCACCGTCAACACCCAGATGTCGCGGCCTTCATGGCTCTTGCCGATGCTCTCCATCGCCAGCAGCCGCGGGTAGCTCTGCACCAGTTGCTGCAGGATCGCGGTCAGGGCTTCATAGCGGTAATAACGGTCGTACTGGATCATCATGGTCTCGCAGCGGCGCAAAGGGCGCAAAAAGTGTGCGCGCATGATACGACGCAGATTCCATACTGGTGACGCTCTGGCCTGCCGGCATCGCCTCAAGTACATTGGACCGGCAAACCCGCCGCACTGAGGTACCGATCGGACGGCTCACAAGCGAGGGCAAGCATGCTCTACCAACGGATGTATTCATCCCGCATGCGGGTCAAACTATCGGCGTACGACCTCGAACGGCTGCTGGTGAAGGCGCGCGACAACAATGCGAAACGTCAGGTCACCGGCGTGCTGCTGGAGGTGGACGATGTGTTCATGCAGGCCCTGGAGGGCGACAAACCGGTGGTAACCGCGCTGGTACGCACCATCGCCGGCGACGCACGCCATGACGGCCTGACCGTGATCCTGGAGCAGCCGGTCGATGCCCGATCTTTCACCTCATGGAGCATGGCACACCGCACCGCCAGTGCGCAGGACGTCGCCCGGTGGGCGGCGCTCAAGAGTGGCACCCGCATCGATGCCGTACTGCGCGAACTCAAGATCCGGCCGACCCAGCTGCCAACGCTGGCCTTGAGCATCGTTGCGGCCATGGGCGACGACTGACCTGTCCGACCTGTCCGAGAGCTGCGACAGCAACGCCGTCAGGCGGCCACCACACGACAGGCTCAACCTCCGCGGCGTGCCCGTTCATACAGGCCCTGCACCTTGGATTCGTTGGCCTGCAGATCATGGATGCGTTGCGGACCGGTGGGGTGTGTCGACAGGAAGGCGAGGTTGCCGCTGCCGGAGACCTGCGCCATCTTGCGCCACAGGCTGGCACCGGCTTGCGGCACGTAACCGGCGCGGGCGGCGAGCTCGAGCCCGACCAGATCGGCTTCGCTTTCGTCCGTGCGGCTGAAATTCAATGTGAGCAGCTGGGTGCCGATGTTGGCGGCCACATCGCCCAGGTCGCCGAGCCCGAGCAGGCGTGACATCAGCGACAGGCCCATGCCGGTGGCCTGTGTCTTGCCGATACGTTCGCTGGCGTGTTCGCGCAGCGCATGGGCCATTTCATGCCCCATGATCATCGCTGTCTCGTCGTCGGTGAGCTGCAGCCGCTCCAGGATGCCGCTGAAGAAAGCGATCTTGCCGCCCGGCATGCAGAACGCGTTGACGTCATTGCTGATGATCAGGTTGACCTCCCAGCGCCACTGGCCGGCGCGCTCACTCCACTGGCCCGTGAACGGAATGATGCGCTGCGCAATCGCACGCAGCCGGCGCACCTGGGAATTGCCCGACGATGCCAGCGCCCCTTTTGCCCGCGCCTCGGCCAGTGTCTTGGTGTATTGCTGGGCAGCGGCCGTCTCGATCTCGTCGGCCGACACCAGTTTGCGAAAGCCCGAACGACTACCGACGTCGACCTGGCCCATCGCGGGAGCGGGAGCGGCCGCGACCGCACCGGCCGCCAGCAGGAAACCGCGTCGTGACGCATAGAGCGCGTTATTCGAAATACATCGCATGCACATGCGTGAATAATAGTCCCAAGCTCCCACTTACCGCATGTCAGACAACGCCGCCAGTTCCAGTAGTCCCCGCAGTCCCCGAATCGCCTGGCACGACGCCTTGCGCGTGTATCTGGAGCCCGCGAGCCTGCGCATGTTGCTGCTGGGATTCTCCGCCGGCCTGCCGCTGCTGCTGGTTTTTGGCACGCTGAGTTTCTGGCTGCGCGAGGCAGGTGTCGACCGCTCCACCATCGGCCATCTGAGCTGGGTCGGGCTGGCGTACGGGTTCAAATGGGCCTGGTCGCCACTGGTCGACCGCCTGCCGATACCCCTGTTGACGCGCTGGCTGGGCCGCCGGCGCAGCTGGCTGCTGCTGTCGCAGACGGCAATCATCATGGCGCTGGTCGGCATGGCTTTCACCGACCCACGGCTGGCACTGGCCCCGATCGTCTGGGGCGCACTGGCAGTCGCTTTTGGTTCTGCCACGCAGGACATTGCACTCGACGCCTACCGCATCGAATCGGCGCCCGTCGAACGACAGGGCGCGCTGGCCGCGACCTACCAGACCGGCTACCGGATCGCCATGATCTGGGCTGGCGCCGGCGTGTTGTGGATCGCCGCCCGCGCCGAGCTGGCCGACATGGCGCAGTACCAACCCGGCGCCTGGCAGACGGCCTACCTGGTAATGGCGGCCTCGATGCTGGTCGGTGTGCTGACTGTGCTTTTTTCACCTGAGCCGCAAAGCCGGACATTGACGCCAGCAAAGAACCTGGCCGATTGGTTCCAGGGTGCGCTGGTGGCGCCGTTTTCCGATTTCCTGGGGCGTTACCGCTGGCATGCGGCGCTGATCCTGGCGCTGATCGCCACCTATCGCATCAGCGATGTAGTGATGGGCATCATGGCCAACCCGTTTTACGTCGACATGGGTTACACCAAGGACGAGGTGGCCGCCGTGACCAAGATCTATGGGGTCGTCATGACGCTGGTGGGCGCCTTCATCGGCGGGGTGATGTCGATGCGTTACGGTGTGATGCGGATCCTGATGCTCGGCGCCGTGCTGAGCTCCGCGACCAATCTGATGTTTGCCTGGCTGGCCGGCCATGGGCACGACGTTACGGCGCTGATCGTCGTGGTGTCGGCCGACAACCTGAGCAGCGGCATCGCCTCGGCCGCGTTCATCGCCTATCTGTCCGGGCTGACCAACATCCAGTATTCGGCCACCCAATATGCATTGTTCAGCTCCTTGATGTTGCTGCTGCCCAAGGCCTTGGCGGGGTTCTCGGGTGACTATGTCGACCGTTTCGACTATCCGCAGTTCTTCACCGCCACAGCCTTGCTGGGCCTGCCGGTGGTAGTGCTGATCGCGCTGGCCGCCTGGGCCGGGCACGGGCGCGTAGCATCAACGACGGTGGCCGCCACACCCGACGCTTGATGGCAGCCGGCGCGGGCCGACGGCCGCGGCGGTAGGCCCTGCCGCCCGGTGGTCTGACGGCACATGCGATCCCCGTCTGCCGTTTACCTGTTCTTTACCGCTGCTTCAAGCCCCCCGCATGGCGAGCGCATAGACTGACCCCATGGTTGAACGACTGTTGATGATCGAGGACGACACGCGACTGGCCCAAATGGTGTCCCAGTACCTGGGCCAGTCAGGTTACCAGGTCGCGCATGCGCCGGACGCAAAGGCCGGCCTGACGCGGTTGCAGGGCCAGGGCGCCGAACCGCTGCCTGATCTGGTGATACTGGACCTGATGCTGCCCGACATGGACGGCCTCGACGTATGCAAACGCATCCGCGCCATGCCCGGATCCGTCGCGCGCATGCCGGTGCTGATGCTGACCGCCAAGGGAGACTCGATGGACCGCATCGTCGGCCTGGAGATCGGCGCCGATGACTACCTTCCCAAACCGTTTGAACCGCGCGAATTGCTGGCCCGCATTCGCGCCGTGTTACGGCGCCATACCGCGACGGACACGTCGACGCAGTTGCTGCAGTTCGGTTCGCTGCAGATCGACCGGGATGCGCGCACGGTCACGGTGGCGGACCAGCCCTGCGAACTCACTTCCTACCAGTTCGACCTGCTGGTGGCGCTGGCCGAACGCGCCGGACGGGTGCTTACGCGTGACCAGATCATGGAAGCCGTGCGCGGGCGCGAACTCGATGCCTTCGACCGCTCCATCGACGTGCACATGGGGCGTATCCGGGCCGCGATCGAGCACGACGCGAAAAACCCCAAGCGCATCCTGACGGTGCGGGGTGTGGGTTATGTCTTCGCGCGCCAGCAGGACTGAGAGCGTGAGGGGCAATCGCTCTGACACCCGGCCCGGCGCGCGCACTCGATGACGACGCCCCTGCTCCAGCGCTTGTACCTGCGCATCTGGCTCGCCGTTGTCGGCGCCGTGGTGCTGATGCTGGTACTGGTCGGCTGGTTGTGGCGGGTCGAAGCTGAGCGCGAGTGTGCGATGCGCCCGGGCCGCGAGATCGTGTTGCGCGACAGCACCGGCGCCATCGTCGGCCAGGCACCGGCACGGCCGATCCGCACGCCGGGGCAGGCGCCCGAATTCATGGTCACCACCCGCAACGGAGAGACGCTTTTCATCCAGTTGCCGCGTCCGCGCGAAGAAGGTCATATGCCCGGCGGCATGGGACCGCGTCATGGCCCGCCCTCACAGCGGGTCAATTTTGTCTGGATGCTGGCATTGATCGCCGCCGCCGTCGCACTGGGCAGCTATCCGGTGGTGCGGCGGTTGACGCAACGGCTGGAGAAACTGGAGTCGGGCGTGCGTCTGTGGGGCGACGGTGATCTCGGCATGCGCTTGCCGGAAGACGGGCAGGACGAGGTCGCCAACCTGGCCCGCGGCTTCAATGAAGCCGCGGGTCGGGTGCAGGCGCTGTTGCAGTCGCACAAGGCGCTGCTGGCCAACGCCTCGCATGAGTTGCGCTCACCGCTGACGCGTATCCGCATGGGGCTGGAACTAATGGATGCCAAGACATCGGACCAGGCCAAGGCCGAGATCGCCCGCAATATCCAGGAACTCGACCAGTTGATCGACGAGATCCTGCTGGCCAGCCGGCTCGATGCCAGCCAGAGCGATATCGGCACGCTGGAGCCGCTCGATCTGGTGGGCATTGCCGCAGAGGAATGTGCGCGCCTGGATGCGGAACTACAGGTCGATGCCCCGGCCGACACGCTGGCGGTCATGGGTGTGGCCAAACTGCTGCGCCGCGTAGTGCGCAACCTGCTGGAGAACGCCCGCCGCCATGCAGCCGGAACCGTGATGCTGCGCCTGGCGACACAGGGCACCATGGTCGAGTTGACGGTCTGCGACCAGGGCCCGGGCGTGCCGGCCCAGTACCGCGAACGCATCTTCGAGCCGTTCTACCGTCTGCCCGGAGCCAGTGAGCGCGACGGCGGCGTCGGATTGGGGCTGGCGCTTGTCAAGTCGATCGTGCTGCGCCATGGCGGCAGCGTACATTGCGAGAACCACAGCGGCGGCGGCGCCTGCTTTCGGGTCCTGCTACCTCAAATCGCGACTTCCAGGCAACTGTGACCTGACCGGCAATCGGTAATATTCCCGGTTACGGGAAAAAACAAACCCGCCTCCCCCGAATAGAGGATGGCGTGGCACCGGTCTGTTGGCTAAAGTTGATTCAACTGCTGTCACAGTTCAAGGCTGAGGGGACCACCCCCAACATACAGTCCCGAGGAACACATTCGTCTCCAACGAAGTCCTATCCGTAGGACTCTTTAATGCCACCTTCGGGTGGTATTTTTTTGCCACGCTGCGCACAATCGCCACGCCGCGGGCCGGTCGGTCTCAGTGGTGGGCTTCGAAGTGCTCGCCGGCCTTGAGCATGTATACCGTGCCGCAATAAGGACATTTGGCTTGGCCCGTGTGCCCGACATCGAGGTACACCTTGGGGTGGCTGTTCCAGATCTTCATGTCGGCCTTCGGGTTAGGGCAAAACACGCCTCCCTGTGCAGTGAGGTCCTTGGCCAACAGTTCTACTTGGGTTTTGCTCATGAGGTGTCCGTGTACTTGTTCGACCGCAGCGGGTGGGGTTGCCGGGACCCGGTTCAGACCCGCGCCAGCCAGTTCTCGTATTTCGGATTGCGTCCGTTGACGATGTCGAAAAACGCGCTCTGGATCTTTTCGGTGATAGGACCACGCGAGCCCTGGCCCAGCGGGATTCGGTCGAGTTCGCGAATCGGTGTCACTTCGGCAGCGGTGCCGGTGAAGAAGGCCTCGTCGCAGATGTAGACCTCGTCACGGGTGATGCGTTTTTGCACCACTTCCAGGCCCAGGTCCTTGCAGATGGAAAACACGGTGTTACGGGTGATGCCATTCAGCGCACCGGCCGACAGGTCGGGACTGTAGACCACACCGTCCTTGACGACGAACAGGTTCTCGCCGGCGCCTTCGCTGACAAATCCGCTGGCGTCGAGCAAAATGGCTTCGTCGTAACCGTCGTCCGTGGCTTCCTGGTTCGCCATAATGGAATTGGTGTAGTTGCTGACAGCCTTGGCCTGCGTCATCGTGATGTTCACATGGTGGCGGGTAAAGCTCGAGATCTTGACGCGGATGCCGTTTTTCATGCCTTCTTCACCGAGGTAGGCGCCCCAGGGCCAGGCCGCGATCATCATGTGGATGGTGTTGCCCTTCATGCTGACACCGAGTTTTTGCGAACCAACCCAGATCAGCGGGCGGATATAGCAGCTCTCGAGCTTGTTCTCGCGCACCACCAGCTTCTGGGCTTCCATCACCTCTTCGAAGGTGAACGGTATTTTCATGCGCAAGATCTTGGCGCTGTTGAACAGGCGCTCGGTGTGTTCACGTAGCCGGAAGATAGCGGTACCGCCCGCGGTGTTGTAGGCGCGCACGCCTTCGAACGCACCGCAGCCGTAGTGCAGCGTATGGGTCAACACATGGATCTTGGCATCGCGCCATTCGACCAGTTGGCCGTCCATCCAGATCTTGCCATCACGATCGTCCATTGAGGGTGGTACTGCGCTCATGCTTGTTCCTTGTTGTCGTACGCCCGCGATGGGGCCCGGGTTGGGATTGCATTCAGCGCGTTGCGCACCACGCACGCGGCCACGGCACCGAATGCCTGGATTTTACGGGGCCGGCGGTTGTTCCGGGCGCACCATCTGCCATTGCAGCAGGCGTCCGTCTTGAAAAGTGCAATTGACATATGAATCCGAGTTGTCCGTCCAGCGGTAAACCTCGGGCTGCTGGTCCCGGGCGGTCTGCAACACGCCGAGCGAGCGGGTCATGGCCAGCACATGCAGCAGCGCCATGCGCGGCTTGAGTTTGGCGTTAAGCATGACCGCACTGTCCACATACCCGACAGGGCGGTCGGCAGTGCGCTTGAGCACCTGCATCATGCGGTTGAAATGCATCAGCGCCCACATGATGAGGGCGGTGGCGACTACTGCCACGCCCTGCCATCCAAAGCGGCCCCATGCCAGTGCGATGGCGGCCACACCGGCCAATGGGATCCCGACTCGTAGAAGCAGTTGTTGCATGGGTGGTTGGCACAAGGGGCATGGCGGCAGTGCCGAGACACTCCCGGCAATCGCGCAGAACGGCAGGCAGCCGCCCCACGCACAAGACAAAGAGCGCATTTTAAGGCGGGCCAGCAGCGCGAGCGCGACCTACCGCCCGCACCCGCGCTCGCGGCGCGTCAGGTCAGCCCGCGCACCGTCTCCATGGCCTGCTCGACCCGATCCACAGCGTGGATCTCCAGGCCCTCGATCGGCTTCTTGGGCAGGTTGGCCTTGGGCACCACCGCCACGCTGAAGCCCAGCTTGGCCGCTTCGCGCAGCCGCTCCTGGCCACGCGGGGCCGGCCGTACCTCTCCGGCCAGCCCGACTTCGCCAAATGCGAAAAACCCCTTGGGCAGCGCTTTGCCGCGCAGGCTCGAGGTGATCGCCAGCATCACCGCCAGATCGGCCGCCGGCTCGCTGATGCGCACCCCGCCAACGGCATTGACGAACACGTCCTGATCGGCGCAGGCCACGCCGGCGTGGCGGTGCAGCACCGCCAGCAGCATCGCCAGGCGGTCGCGATCGAGCCCGACCGACAACCGGCGCGGACTGGGCCCACCGCCATCGACCAGTGCCTGAATCTCGACCAGCAGCGGACGGGTGCCCTCCAACGTAACCATCACGCAGCTGCCAGGCACGGCCGTATCGTGCTGACTCAGGAAGATCGCGCTGGGATTGCTGACCCCCTTGAGGCCACGTTCGGTCATCGCGAAGACGCCGATCTCGTTGACCGCGCCAAACCGGTTCTTGATCGCCCGCACCAACCGAAAACTGGAATGGGTATCGCCCTCAAAATACAGCACCGTGTCGACCATATGCTCCAGCACGCGCGGCCCGGCCAGTGCGCCTTCCTTGGTCACATGGCCGACCAGCACGATGCATACGCCGCTGGCCTTGGCCGCGCGGGTCAGGTGGGCGGCGCATTCGCGCACCTGGGCCACCGAACCGGGGGCCGACGTCAACTGGTCGGAATAGACGGTCTGGATCGAGTCGATGACCGCGATGTCGGGCCGCAACGAATCGAGCGTGCCCAGTATTTTTTCGAGGCCGATTTCGGCCAGCACCTGCACCCGGGAGTTGTCGAGCCCCAACCGGCGGGCCCGTAACGCCACCTGGGCGCCGCTTTCTTCGCCGGTGACATACAGCGTACGTTTGCCTGCGACCTGCAGCGAGTGCAAAGCCTGCAGCAACAGGGTCGACTTGCCGATGCCCGGGTCGCCGCCGATCAACACCACACCACCATCGACGATGCCCCCACCCAGCACACGGTCGAGCTCCTCGTGGCCGGTGGGCGTGCGCGCCATGTCGACCGCCTCGATGTCGCCCAGGATGGTGACATCAGCCGTTTTGGCCAGCGAGGCGAACCGGTTGCGCACGCTCGAGGGCGACGGCGCCGCCGACTCGATCAGCGTGTTCCAGGCGCCGCAGGCCGGGCATTTACCCAGCCACTTCGGGCTGCTGCCACCGCAGTCGCTGCACACATAGCTGGTTTTTTCTTTCGCCATGACCGGATAATACTGGATATGTTTACAGGGTTTTGCGGTCATGTCTCGCATGTTTTGCGTAAAATGCATCGTCATTTAACATGTTAAATAAATGGATATCGCCGCTCCATCCTTCGCCCATCGCAACCTGCCGCGCCTGCTGCTGCAGGCGCGCGAAGCGGTCATGGCCCACACCCGGCCGGCGCTACGGGCGCATGCGCTCAGCGACCAGCAGTGGCGGGTGTTGCGGGTGCTCGGCGAAATGGGCGCCGTGGACACCGGCTGCATTGCCCGTCAGGCATTCATCCTGGGGCCGAGCCTGACCGGCGTACTCGGCCGGATGGAGCGAGACGGCCTGATCCAACGCGCGTCCGACCCGAACGACCAGCGTCGCACGGTGGTGCGTGCCACCGCCAAGGGCATGGACCGGGTCACGACCCTGGCCGCGACCATCGAGGCGCACTACCGGCAGCTGGAACTGGCGCTTGGCAAACAGAAACTGGCGCAGCTCTATGCGCTGCTCGACACCTTGATCGAAATGGAACAGACATGAACACTCGCGGCAATTTCTGGCCAAGCGGCACGGTCTATGGCTGTCTGCTGAACTTCCGGCGCGAATGGCTGCAACTGGGCGAGATCATGGCGCAGCCACCCCACAAGGCACTGCCACAGGCTCCGGTGCTGTATGTCAAGACCGCCAACACGTGGAGCAGCAGCGGCGCCGGCATCGACCTGCCAACCGGTTCCGACGCGGTGCTGGTGGGCGCGTCGGTGGCGATGGTGATGGGACCGCGGCAATGGCATGCCGGGGCCACCAATGCCGTGCCGACCGTGGCCGGTTATGTGCTCGTCAACGACCTCGAGTTGCCGGGCGGCAACTACTTTCGCCCGGCGGTCAAGACCAAATGTGTCGACGGTTTCCTCGGCCTGGGTGCGCATTGCGTGGCGCCGCAAGACGCAGCGGACCCGGCAGGTTTTGCGCTGCAGGTACACATCAATGGCGACCTGCGCCAGACCATTCACTTCGACGACCTGGTGCGCGATGCGGCCACGCTGGTGCGCGATGTCGACGCCTTCATGTCATTGCGCGCCGGCGACCTTTTGCTGCTCGGTTGTGATGCCGACCGCCCGATGGCCCATATCGGCGACCATATCGAAATCGCGATGACCGACAGACCCGCATTCGGCGTGTTGTCGAACACCCTGATGCCGGCCGTCGTACAGGAGGCCGCATGAAACACGCACGTATCGCCTGGGCCGGCGCCCTCTGGGACGCCGTGGAACATGGCCCGGACCAGCTGCGCCTGACCGATGGCCGCCTGGTGGCACAGGACGCAGTGGTCTGGTTGCCGCCCCTGACACCAGTGCCACGGCCCCGCACCATCCTGGCACTCGGTTTGAACTACGCAGACCATGCGCGCGAGCTTGCCTTCACGGCGCCCGAAGAACCACTGGTGTTCGTCAAGGGCGAAGGCAGCCTGATCGGCCACAACGCGCAGACGGTGCGCCCCGGCGGGGTCACGAACATGCACTATGAATGCGAACTGACGGTGGTCATTGGCAAGACTGCACGCCATGTGCGCCGCGATGACGCCTACGACTTTGTCGCCGGCTACGCCGTGGCCAACGACTACGCGATCCGCGACTACCTGGAGAACTGGTACCGCCCTAACCTGCGCGTCAAGAACCGCGACGGCTGCACCCCGATCGGCCCCTGGCGTGTCGATGCGGCCGACATCGCCGACCCGATGCAGCTCGATCTGCAAACCCGTGTCGACGGCGTCGTGACTCAGTCAGGCAACACCCGCGACATGATCTTCGGCGTGCCGTTCCTGATCGAATATTTTTCTTCCTTCATGACGCTGCAGCCCGGCGACCTGCTCCTGACCGGCACACCCGATGGGGTTGTCGACTGCCCTGCAGGGGCGCAGGTCATAACCGAGATCGCAGGCATTGGCGCATTGCGCAACACCATCATCCGGGAAACCCCATGAGAGTCGACCACCTGATCAACGGCCGCAGCGTCGCCGGCAAGGACTATTTCGAGACCATCAACCCGGCCACGCAGGAGGTGCTGGCGGAAGTGGCCGCCGGCGGCGCAGCCGATGCGCATGCGGCGGTGGCCGCCGCCAAGGCCGCATTTCCAGCCTGGGCCACCACGCCGGCGCCGCAACGCGCCAGGCTGATTCGCCGGCTCGGCGAGCTGATCGCCGCGCATGTGCCGGAGATATCGGAGACCGAGACCAACGACTGCGGTCAGGTGATCGCCCAGACCCGCAAACAGCTGGTGCCGCGCGCAGCCGACAACTTCAGCTATTTCGCCGAGATGTGCACCCGGGTGGACGGCCACACCTACCCGACTGAAACGCACCTGAACTACACACTGTTCCATCCGGTCGGTGTCTGCGCACTGATATCGCCATGGAACGTTCCCTTCATGACCGCAACCTGGAAAACCGCGCCCTGCCTGGCGTTCGGCAACACCGCCGTGCTCAAGATGAGCGAGCTGTCACCACTGAGCGCGGCGCGCCTGGGTGAACTGGCGCTGGAAGCGGGCATTCCCGCCGGGGTTCTGAACGTGTTGCACGGCACCGGCAAGGACGCAGGAGACCCGCTGTGCCGGCATCCGGACGTGCGGGCGATCTCGTTCACCGGGTCCACCGTCACCGGCAACCGCATCGTGCAGGCCGCCGGGCTGAAGAAGTTCAGCATGGAGCTCGGCGGCAAGTCGCCGTTCGTCATCTTCGACGACGCCGACCTGGACCGGGCGCTTGACGCGGCGGTGTTCATGATCTTTTCCAACAACGGCGAACGGTGCACCGCCGGCTCGCGCATCCTGGTGCAGCAATCGATCTACGCCGACTTCGTACACAAGTTCACCGAGCGCGCCAAGCGCATTGCTGTCGGCGACCCGCTGGACGACAGGACCTTGGTGGGGCCGATGATCAGCCAGGCGCACCTGGCCAAGGTGCGCAGCTACATCGAACTCGGCCCGAAGGAAGGCGCCACGCTGGTGTGCGGCGGCCTCGATACACCCAAGCTGCCGCCGCGCGTGCGTAACGGCAACTATGTCCTGCCCACGGTTTTTGCCGACGTCGACAACCGCATGCGCATCGCACAGGAGGAGATCTTCGGACCGGTGGCGTGCCTGATTCCTTTCAAGGACGAGGCCGACGCCATTCGCCAGGCGAACGACACCCCGTATGGCCTGTCGAGTTATGTCTGGACCGAAAATATCGGCAGGGCGCATCGCGTCGCGGCGGCTGTCGAGGCCGGCATGTGTTTCGTCAACAGCCAGAACGTGCGCGACCTGCGCCAGCCGTTCGGCGGCACCAAGGCCAGCGGCACCGGCCGCGAAGGCGGCAGCTGGAGCCACGAGGTATTCTGCGAGCCGAAAAACGTCGCGGTATCCATGGGGTCGCATCACATCCCGAAGTGGGGAAACGCGTGACGCGACTCCCCACTCCGGATGCCCTATGTGCACACCCCTCCCCGACCCCCCCTTGCAGGGGAGGGCCACGGGACCGAGCGCGACCGGCGCCCAACACACAGCATGACAGGAGACTGACTATGGGTACGCTCGCACTCGCGGCCAAGATCACGCATGTACCGTCGATGCTCCTCAGCGAACGCGACGGGCCGCGCAAGGGCACACGGCAGGACGCCATTGACGGACACCGGGAGATCAGCCGGCGCTGCCGCGAGTTGGGGGTCGACACGCTGGTCGTGTTCGACACCCACTGGCTGGTCAACGCCAGTTACCACATCAACTGCGCAGCGCATTTCGAAGGCAACTACACCAGCAATGAATTGCCGCATTTCATCAGCAACATGCCCTTTGCATGCGACGGCAACCCCGCCCTGGGGCACGCACTGGCGCAATCGTGCAATGCCTGGGGCGTGGAAACGCTGGCGCATGAAGCGACCACGCTCGCACCCGAATACGGCACGCTGGTGCCGCTGCGCTACATGAACCCGGACCGGCATTTCAAAGTGGTGTCAGTGTCGGCCCTGTGCATGGCCCACTACCTCAACGACAGCGCACGGCTGGGCTGGGCCATGCGGCGCGCCGTCGAGGACCACTACGATGGAACGGTGGCGTTTCTGGCCAGTGGATCCTTGTCGCACCGCTTCGCGCAGAACGGACTTGCGCCAGAGTTCGCGTTCAAGATCTGGAGTCCGTTCCTGGAGACCCTCGACCGGCACGTCGTGCAGATGTGGCGGGACGGCCAATGGGACGACTTCTGCGCCATGCTGCCCGAATACGCGGTCAAGGGCCATGGCGAAGGCTTCATGCATGACACGGCGATGCTGCTGGGCGCGCTCGGCTGGTCGGGCTATGATGGCCGCGCTGAAGTCATCACGCCCTATTTCGGCGCATCGGGAACAGGCCAGCTCAACGCGGTTTTTCCGGTCACGCCACAGTCGGGCACACTGACACCAGCAGCCCAGGCCAGCGCCGCGATCGGCTACCAGGCCGTGAGCCGGCTTTGAAAGACACCCCATGCCCCACCTCGTCATTCTCTACACGCCCAACCTCGAACAGGAAACCGACATGACCGGCCTGTGCCGCAGCCTGGCCGACACCATGCTCAGCGTGCAGGACGACGATGGCAAACAGGTTTTCCCGACCGGCGGCACCCGCGTCTTCGCCTACCCGGCAGCGCACTACGCGGTGGCCGACGGCAAGGCCGATTACGCGTTTGCATACCTCAACGTGCGCATGGCCCATGGCCGCAGCGCGCATGTGCACAAGCGTCTTGGCGACGCCTTGCTGATGTCTGCCAAGGCGCACTTCCAGCCGGTTTTCAAACAGCGCCATATCGGCATTACCCTGCAGATTGACGAGGGACGCGAAGTGTTCGACGCCAAACACAGCAACCTGCACCCCCTGTTCCAGTCCGCCTGAGGAAACCTTGCGATGTTTACCGAACAACTGGTTGCCCAACTGGCGGCCGAACTCCAGCTGTCCGAGCAGAGCCGCACCCAGGTGGAGCACTTCTCCAAACGTTTCCCCGACATGACCATTGCCGACGGATACAGCGTCTCGCGTGCCTGGGTGCAGCTCAAGCTGGCCGCGGGCCGCACCGCCCGCGGCCACAAGATCGGACTGACCTCGCGTGCGATGCAGCAGGCCAGCCAGATCACCGAACCCGACTACGGCACGCTGCTCGACGACATGTTCTTCGCTGAAGGTGGCGATATTCCGATGGCGCGCTTCATTGCCCCGCGGGTCGAGGTGGAGCTGGCCTTCGTGCTGGGCCGACGACTGCAGGGCCCGAATGTCACGATCTTCGATGTGCTCGCCGCCACCGACTATGTGGTGCCGGCTGTCGAGATCATCGATGCGCGCATCGAGCAGTTCGACCGCCACACCCGCGTCATGCGCAAGGTGTTCGACACCATCGCCGACAACGCCGCCAATGCCGGCATCATCACCGGCGGACGACCGGTGCGCCCGGACGCTGTCGACCTGCGCTGGGTCAGCGCACTGCTGTTCAAGAACGGCGTGATCGAAGAGTCCGGCGTGGCTGCGGCGGTACTGAACCACCCCGCAACCGGTGTCGCCTGGCTGGCCAACAAACTGGCTGCCTGGGGCGAGTTCCTCGAAAAGGACGAAGTCGTGCTGGGCGGCTCGTTCACCCGCCCGGTCGCCGCGCAGGCCGGCGACACCTTCCACGTCGACTACGGCGCACTGGGCTCGATCGCCTTTCGTTTCACCTGACCCACCGCCGGCTGGCCAGCCATCTCCACCTACCCGACAAGGAACCTTACCGATGCAAACCCCCGTCAACACATTCAAGCAGGCACTGAAGAACCGCGAACCCCAGATCGGTTTCTGGGTCAGCATGATCAGCTCGCTCAACACCGAGATCTGCGCCGGCGCCGGTTTCGACTGGTTGCTGCTCGACGGCGAACACACGCCCAACGACCTGCAGAGTATGCTGGCCCAGTTGCAGACCGTTGCCGGTTACGACAGCCAGCCGGTCTGCCGCATACCGGTCGGCAACACGGCGCTGATCAAACAATACCTGGACCTGGGCGTGCCCAACCTGCTGGTGCCGATGGTGGACACCGCCGAACAGGCGCGCGAACTGGTGCAGGCCTGCCGCTACCCCCCCGACGGCATCCGCGGCATGGCGGGTGCCCGTGCCTCGCGCTGGGGCCGGTATCCACGTTATGCGCATGAGGCCAACGACCAGATCTGCCTGCTGGTGCAGGCTGAGACGCGGCTGGCCCTGTCCAACCTGGACGCCATCCTGGCCGTGGACGGTATCGATGGCGTCTTCATCGGCCCGGCCGACCTGTCGGCGTCGATGGGCCATGTCGGCAACCCGGGACACGCCGAAGTGCAGGCCGCGATCGAGGATGCCATACAGCGCATCTGCAAGGCCGGCAAAGCCCCCGGCATTCTGACGGCCGACGTGGCGCTGTCCAAGCGCTACCTGGAACTCGGGGCGCTGTTCGTTGCTGTCGGCCTGGACACGCAACTGCTGGTGCGCGGCACTACGTCGTTGCTGGCCCAGTTCAAGGATGTGACCGCACCTACGCCCGGTGGCGACAAGACCTATGGATAACACACAGGGCACGCTGACCGGCATGCATGCCGATGAACACCTGGCGCGGGTCCAGCTGGCCGCCTGTTACCGCGTGTTCGCGATGCTCGGCTGGACCGAGATGATCTACAACCACATCACGTTGCGCCTGCCCGACAGCGTGACCGGCGGCGCACCGGAGTTTCTGATCAACCCGTTCGGCCTGCACTACAGCGAGGTCACCGCCAGCAATCTGATCAAGATCGACGCCACTGGCAAGGTGCTCGACGGCTCCACCTATCCGGTCAACCCGGCCGGCTTCATGGTGCACGCGGCGATTCACGACGGCCTCGCCGATGCGCACTGCGTGATGCACACCCACACCACTGCCGGCATGGCGGTGGCATGCCTGCAGGGCGGCCTGCAACAGACCAATTTCTACAGCGCGCAGCTCCATGACAAGGTGGCTTACCACGACTTCGAGGGCATCACGCTGCATGCCGACGAGGCACCACGCCTGCTCGCGAGCATCGGCAACAGGCCCGCCGTGATCCTGCGCAACCATGGCCTGCTGGCCTGGGGCCATACGTTGCCGCAAACGTTCGCCCTGATGTGGACGCTGCAACGCGCCTGCGAAATCCAGCTGGCGACGCTCAGCATGGGTCCGGCGATCCCGGTGCCGGATGCCGTTGCACAGAAATGTGCCCGCGACGCCCTGCAGTTCGACCGCCACCATGGCGGCGGCAAGGATGTGTTCGACGCGCTGGTGCGCCAGGTCGACCGGCTCGATCCGTCCTATCAACATTGAGGAGCTGCACACGATGAAACCAACGATCCATACCGTATGCGTGGTCGGGGCCGGCGCCATCGGCGGCTGGCTGGCCGCAGGCCTGGCACGCGCCGGCTGTCAAGTGTCGCTGCTCGCGCGCGGCGAGACGCTGGCCGCCGTGCAGGCCAACGGGCTGCAACTGCAGACCGGTCCGGCCGACGCGCTGCAGACACAACGATTCGACATGCCCGCCAGCGCCGATGCGGCCACGCTGGGCCGGCACGACCTGGTCATCATCGCAGTCAAGGCGCCGGCGCTCGCGGCAGTGGCGCAGCAGATCGGACCGTTGATCGGGCCCGACACCGTGGTGCTTACCGCAATGAACGGCGTTCCCTGGTGGTTTCTGCATGGCTTCGGCGGCGCGTTGCAGGACCGGACACTGGAATCGGTCGACCCGGGCGGCGCGATCGGCGCGGCCATCGCCTCGCGGCACGTGGTGGGCGGCGTCGTGCACGCGAGTTGCTCGGTGACAAGCCCCGGCGTGATCCGTCACGGTTTTGGCAACAAGATCATCGTCGGCGAACCGTGCGGTGCGCGGAGTGCCCGCATATTGGCGCTCGCCGCCTTGCTCGAGAAAGGCAGCTTCGAGGCCCCGCTGTCGGAGCAGATCCAGCGCGACATCTGGTACAAGTTGTGGGGCAACATGACCATGAACCCGATCAGCGCCCTGACCGGCGCCACGTCGGTCGAGGTGATGGACGACGAACTGGTGCTGGCGTTCTGTACCCGGGTCATGCTGGAGGCACGTGCGATCGGCGCCGGTTTCGGCGTCGCGATCGAGCAGGAACCCACCGACCGGTATGTGGTCACACGCAAACTTGGCGCCTTCAAGACATCGATGCTGCAGGACGTGGAAGCTGGCAAACCGGTTGAGCTCGACGCGCTCGTGGCCTCGGTTCGCGAACTAGGCCAGATGGTCGGGGTACCGACACCGGAAACCGACACCCTGCTGGGTCTGGCGCGGTTGCAGGCGCGGGTCCGCGGCCTGTACTGATCAGCCGGCAGGACCGGCCACGGTTTCCGCGCGGCGCTCCCACTACTCACGGGAACGACCCGTTGTACCTGGCAGACGGTATATTGGGGCATGCGAAGCCATCACCACACCCGCACCGACCTGGCCCGTATCGCCGCTGACGCGATGCGAGAACGGGGCCTGAAGCCCGAGTTTTCATCTGAAGTGCAGCATCAGTTGCAGACCATCACCGGTCCGGCCACGACAGATGGATCCGGCATCCACGACCTGACCGGGCTGCTCTGGTGTTCGATCGACAATGACGACTCGCGCGACCTGGACCAGCTCAGTGCCTGCGAGGTGTTGCCCGGTGGCGCAGTCAAGATCCTGGTGGCAGTGGCAGACGTCGACGCGCTGGTGCACAAGGACAGCCCCGTCGACCGGCATGCGCACCACAACACCACATCGGTCTACACCGGTGCGCGTATTTTCCCGATGCTGCCCGAACGCCTGTCGACCGACCTGAGCTCACTGAACCAGGACGAGGACCGGCTGGCGATAGTCACCACGATGGTGTTCAACCCGGACGCCAGCCTGGCCGGCTCCACCGTGATGCACGCCTGTGTCCGCAACAAGGCGCAACTGGCCTACGACGCAGTGTCAGCCTGGCTCGACGGCACCGGCGCACTGCCGCCGGCTGCGGCCGCCATCGCCGGCATGGACACGCAGTTGCGCACCCAGGACGCCATGGCGCAAAAACTGCGAGTGCGGCGACGTGAGCAAGGTGCGCTGGAGTTCAAGACCTTCCAGCCCCGCGCGGTATTCGACGGCGAAAAGGTGGTCGACATCGTCGAGCAGCCCCATAACCGGGCCCGCCAGCTGATTGAGGAGCTGATGATCGCCACCAACGGGTGCACCGCCCACTACCTGTCCAACGCGGGCGGCGTGGCGTTGCGCCGGGTGGTGCGTTCGCCCCAGCGCTGGCAGCGCATCATCGACGTGGCGCGCGACAAGGGCGAGGAACTGCCCGTGCACCCGGATGCCCTTGCGCTGGAGGGTTTCCTCGCGCGCGAACGCCGACGCGACCCGTTGCGTTTTCCCGACCTTTCGCTGGTGATCGTCAAACTGATGGGCCGGGGTGAATACGTGGTGGAAACACCCGATGGGCCGCCGATCGGTCATTTCGCGTTGGCGGTGCGCGACTACACCCACTCCACCGCGCCGAATCGCCGCTTCCCGGACCTGATCACGACACGCATGATCAAGACGACGCTTGCGCGCCAGCATTCCCCCTATTCGAACGCCGAACTCGGCCAGCTGGCGCAACACTGCACCCAACAGGAGGACGCAGCACAAAAAGTCGAGCGACGGGTACGCAAGTCGGAGGCGGCATTGGTGCTGGAGACGCACATCGGGCAGGCCTTCGACGGCATCGTGACCGGCGCCGACCCGCAATCGACCTGGGTGCGTACCTTCAAGCCGCCGGCCGAGGGCAAGCTGGTGGGCAATCCGCCCCACCTCGACATCGGCCAGCGCGTACGCCTTAAACTGGTGGTAGCCGACGTCGAACACGGATTCATCGACTTCGTGCTGGCAGACCAACGCTAGGAAGATGTCGATCCTGCGTGCGCCGCGTCAGGCGCGGCCTGCCCCCTGCATCAATCCAAAGCGCCGATAGCCCCCAGCCGTACCCGCAGATCGTCCAGCTCGTCCATCAGCTGCAACGCCAGCGCCGCACCCGCCGGGTTCACGCCCAAATCGCGCTCCAACCGGACGGCGACCCGCGCCCGGCGCAGATGCATCCCGGTAAAGCGCCAGCCGGCAGGCTCCCCGCCACTGGGTTCGATGACACCTTCTTCCACCAGCGCGACCAGTTGCGCCTGCTCGGCACTGCACGCGCGGCAGACCTCGTCCAGCGTGAGGTCCACCTGCTCCTCCAGGATCAGGACAGCGCCCATATGCCTGTCTGCGTCCGAACTCATGGCGATCCCTCCAATCTGGCGCGTGGCCTGAAATCTGCGAATTGATTCTGCAGACCGGTGTAGGCGGCCCGGGCGGCCTCCGAATCTGCCGGCGGCAGCGCGATCTGCAATACGAAGTAAAAATCTCCTGGCGTGGCGCCAGGAATGCCCTTGCCGCGCAGCCGCAACTTGCGCCGGTGGCCGGAGGCGGCTGGAACGGTGAGCTCGACCGTACCAGCCGGCGTGGACACCTCGATCTGCGCCCCCAGCGCGGCCTCCCACGGCGCCACCGGCAGGTCCAGATAGACATCGCGCTGGTCGATGCGGTAGCGCGCATGGGGGCGGAACTCCACTTCGAGGTACAGGTCGCCTGCCTTGCCTTTGCCGATGCCCGGTGCCCCTTGTCCGGCAAGCCGGACATGCTGCCCGGCGCGCACACCCTTGGGAACCGTGAACTCGATCGCGTGCTCGCGTTTGGTGACCCGTCCTTCGGCGTCGACCTGTGGCATGCGCAGGTTCAGGGTGCGTTTGGCGCCCTGGTAGGCGTCCTCCAGGTCGATCTGGATACGCGCATGGTGGTCTTCGCCATGCGCGTGAAAACCTCCACCCTGACCATGGGGACCGCGTGCGCCGCCTGCGGAGTCGAAGCCACGCCGGAACAACGTCTCGAAGAAGTCGCTGTGGTCCTCCTGCCCCCGGCCGGTAAAGCCACGCCCCGCGGATTCGAACCCGGCATTCCAGTCCGGTGGCGGCTGAAACTCCTGACCGGAGCGCCAGTTGGCGCCCAAACGGTCGTAGGCGGCGCGTTTCTCGGGATCCTTGAGCACCTCATTGGCTTCTCCGATCTCCTTGAATCGCACTTCCGCCTGCGCCTCCTTGCTCACGTCCGGGTGGTATTTGCGGGCCAACTTGCGATAGGCCTTCTTGATGTCGTCCGCCGTAGCATCGCGCGCCAGGCCCAACACCTGGTAGTAGTCTTTGTATTCCATTGGTTCCTCGTACTCAATCTCAATCTACACCGGATTGCGCCCCTGCGCAGTTTTGCGTCATCGGCATATGACCCAGGTCAAACCGGCCGATCGGTTCCGCGTGCGTCAATCTCTCAATCCTGCGCCACCACCACCGGAACCCGCTGCGTCAGCGCACACATCAGTTCGTAGCCAACCGTGCCCGCCGCCTGCGCGACCGCGTCAATCGACAAAATGGCAGTGCCGGCCTGCCCCCACAAAACGACCTCGGAACCCATGCCAGCACCCGGTGTCGGCCGCAGATCCACGGTCAGCATGTCCATGCTGACGCGGCCGACCGTGCGGCTGCGCACACCATCGACCAGCACCGGCGTACCGGTCGGGCACACGCGCGGGTAACCGTCGGCATATCCGCAGGCCACAACACCGATGCGCATGGCATGCTCAGCCACGAACGACGAGCCGTAGCCGACGCTGTCACCGGGTTGCAGATGCTGCACGGCGATGATGCGTGCCGAGAGTGTCATGGTCGGGCGCAAACCCCAGAATGCCGCGTCATGCTGCGGAAAATCCGGCGCACTACCATAGGTGGCAATTCCCGGACGGATCCAGTCGGAGGCAGCTTCGACGCCGTCGTGCGCCGCCTGCTCTCCCATATGGCGCAGGGTCGCCGCGCTGTTGCCCACGCTGCGCTCTCCAGGCAGATCGCGCGTGGCTTCCATGAAAACCGCCATCTGTTCGGCCACACCGCGCGGCCCATCGGCGTCACTGAAATGCGTCATCAGCGTTATCTCCTCCACCTGCGTCAGCGCGTCGAGCCGGGACCAGGCAGCCCGGTACAGCGCCGGGCGCAGGCCCAGCCGGTTCATGCCCGAGTTCATCTTCAGGAAAACCCGATGCGGCACATGCGTCTTGTGGATCGCCAGCATGTCGATCTGTTCCTCGCAATGCACCGTATGCCACAGGCCGATCCGGGAGCACAACTCCAGGTCCCGCGGCTCGAAAACGCCCTCGAGCAGCAGGATCGGCCCGCGCCAGCCCAGATCGCGCACCCGCTGGGCTTCGTTGAGGTCGAGCAGTGCAATGCCGTCGGCACCACGCAGGGCATCGAACACCCGTTCGATGCCATGGCCATAGGCGTTCGCCTTGACGACGGCCCAGACCTTGGCATCGGGAGCGGATTGCTGGCAACGCGCCAGATTCTGGCGCAAGGCCTGGGGGTGGATGGTGGCTTGAATGGGGCGCGGCATGGCGTGATGGATGTAACAGAATGAGCGGCCATTTTGGCACCCTGTCGGGCCAGTGCGACAGTCGCGGCGCCCGCCCGACGGTAAGCGCCAGCGCCGGGCCGACGCCATGATATAACCGTGCCCACGTTGGAGAGCAGATTCGATAACAACGGCATCAGATTCACTGAATGCCCCGATAACACGGCATGAAGCGCGGGTTCTACACAATCATGTCAGCGCAGTTCATGAGCTCGCTGGCAGACAATGCATTGTTTGTCACTGCAGTCCAGTTGCTGCGCAGCGAAAAAGCTGGCGAGTGGCAACAGGCTGCGCTGGTGCCGATGTTCGCGCTGTTTTACGTGGTGCTGGCGCCGTTTGTCGGCGCATTCGCCGACTCCCGCCCCAAGGGTCAGGTCATGCTGATCAGCAATTTCATCAAGGTGGCAGGCTGCCTGATGATGTTGTTCGGCACCCATCCCATCATGTCCTATGCCATCGTCGGACTGGGCGCAGCGGCATATTCGCCGGCCAAGTACGGCATCCTGACCGAGCTGCTGCCAGCCTCCCAGCTGGTCAAAGCCAATGGCTGGATCGAAGGCCTGACCATCGGCTCCATCATCCTGGGTGTGCTGCTGGGCGGGCAACTGGTCGGCGTCACCGTCTCGCGCGTGCTGTTGCAGATCGACATCCCGTTTATCGATACCGGCATCGACACCGCTCCGGAGGCGGCGATCTCGGTGCTGATCCTGGTCTACCTGCTGGCGGCCTGGTTCAACACCCACATACCGGACACCGGCGTGGAGATGCGGCCGTTGCCCAAGCGGATTGTCACGCTGCTGCCTGATTTCTGGACCTGCAACATGCGCCTGTGGCGCGACAAACTGGGTCAGATTTCACTGGCCGCAACGACGCTGATCTGGGGCGTGGCCGGTAACCTGCGTTTTATCGTGTTGTCCTGGGCCGCCGCCGCGCTCGGCTACTCGGTCACGCAGGCGTCTGCATTGCAGGGCGTGGTGGCCATCGGCATGGCCGTGGGCGCCATCGTGGCCTCTATGCGCATGCGTCTGGAAGACGGCCCACGCGTGATCCGTCTGGGTATCGGCATGGGCGGCCTGATCATCCTGCTGATCTTCATCGACAACGTCTGGATTGCCGCGCCGTTCCTGATCCTGCTGGGCGTCATCGGAGGCTTCCTGGTGGTGCCGATGAACGCGCTGCTGCAGCACCGGGGTCACAACCTGATGGGCGCCGGGCGCTCGATCGCCGTGCAGAACTTCAATGAACAGGCCTGTATCCTGGCCCTGGGGGCCGCCTACAGCCTGTCGGCGGGCCTGGGCGTGCACACGTTCGGGGCGATTACCGGATTTGGCGTCATGGTGGCGCTGGTGATGTGGTTGATCCAGCGCTGGCACACCAGCAACTGCGTCAAGTACCGAACCGAAGTCGAACACCTGCTGGAAATCGCGCGCAACGACAAGTCGCACGGCTGAGCGCGTGGGGGGGGACCGACGCGCCAGACCCGCGTCAGGCGCGCATGCGCTGGAAGTCAGACGGCGTCAGCGATGGATCGGGTTCCGTCCGCTCGACACGGTCACGACCACGGCGTTTGGCCTCATACAGGGCGTTATCGGCGGCGGCATACAGCGATGCCACGGTACCGCCATGGCCGCCTGGCATACATCCCACGCCAAAACTACCGGTCACCGAAATCTGCAACTCCGTATTGATCACGGCCGGGGCATCGTGTAGAGAGCCGCGCAATTTCTCGCTCAAAACGGTGGCCGCGTCGATATCGGTGTTGGGTAGCAGGATTATGAACTCCTCGCCACCAACGCGCGCAACCACGTCAGTGGTACGCACCTCACTGAGCAGGCTATGCGCCACATGTACCAGCACCCGGTCACCGGCCGAGTGTCCATGGCGGTCGTTGATGGCTTTGAAGAAGTCCAGGTCGATGAAGACGGCGCTGGTGAAGCCGCCATGGCGCTGCGTACGCTTCAGCTCGAGTTCGGCGAGCCGAAGAAACTCGCCCCGGTTGTACAAGCCGGTCAGCGTGTCCCGGGTCGCCAGCCAGACCAGATCTCCCTGCTGCTTCTCCAGCGAGGCATTGCGCGCGGTGAGTTCGCGCTGAAGTAACGCGTATCGGATGTTCCGTTGCCACAACACGAGCGACATGATCAGCGCCAGTGCCGTGACGGCAAACCCGTTGCCGCGATTGGTCAACAACAGCGTTGCATCCGACTGCGTCAGGCCCATCCCGACAAAAAGCAGCGCATACCCGATGGAAAAAAGCCATACTGCCGTGGCCGGAGGCAACAGAAACAACAGACTGATCGACATGCAGCCCACCAGGTATGGGCTGATGTTGGGTGTCACCTGCTGGTCCAGTACCGTCAACACAACAGTGAAAAGCAGAAATACCATTGGCGCCACGACCTGCAGCGCCCGTACCCAGATGTCGACCGTGTCGCGGCGCATCACGCTCCAGGCGCCCACCATCAGCACAACCAAGACGACAGCGGTCACGGCGTAAACCTGCATCACGGCTTGTCGCCAGGCCAGTTGCACCTGCGTTCCCGGCGACGCGTCGAGCACAAAAGCCGTCAGTAACAGCGCATTGAACAGCAAAAAGATCGGGACGAGCCAGCGCAGTCGCCGCATATTGCCCAGCGTAGCCGCCTGCGCCACGGCTGCGTCGCTGCCGACAAGGGCGCGCAACCATTTTGCAATGAGGGCCGGCCAATGTTGCATGTAGCACGATTATCGCAGGTCGAAGGCTGGCCTCCAGCGCATCCGTTGCCATTGCCATTGCCGTTGCCGTTGCGCGACAATCCCGGACCGCCCGACACGCGGGGCCCGCGCCCGGACGGACCGCAGCAGGCCGCCGATATGAGGCCATCCACGGCGCCGTCACCAGGAAACCACATGTCCGCGATATACGACTTCTCCGCCCTGCAGTTAAACGGCAAGTCCGTTGCCCTGAAGAAATTCAAGGGCCGACCCATGCTGATCGTCAATACCGCCAGCCATTGCGGCTTCACGCCCCAGTTTACCGGACTGGAAGACCTGCACACACATTACGGCGACAAGGGGCTGGTCGTGCCGGGATTTCCCTGCAGCCAGTTCGGCGCCCAGGACCCTGGCAGCAACGACGAGATCGCCGCGTTCTGCCAGACCCACTATGGCGTCAGTTTTCCGATGATGGCCAAGGTCGACGTCAACGGTCAAGAGGCCGAGCCGCTATGGAAGTGGCTCACGGAACAGGCACCCGGCATGCTGGGCAGCAAGGCGATAAAGTGGAACTTTACCAAGTTCCTGGTGGACAAGGAGGGCACGGTGCTGAAACGCTACGCCCCGACCGATACGCCGCGCGCTCTGGCAATGGACATCGAGGCGGCACTCGACACCATCATACCGGCGCCACAAGGCGGGGTTTGATTTTGACACCCTCGAACTGAACCATGCACGGCACCGACTATTCGACGCTTTTCGAGCTACTGCCCATCGGCGCGTACCGGTCCAACACCCTGGGCCGGCAATTGCGCGCCAATATGGCACTGGTCCGGCTCAACGGGTATGGCACCGAGCGGGAGATGCTCGACGCCATCAACGACATCGGCCTGGAGTGGTATGTCGATGCGGGCCAGCGACAACGCTTCCTGGACATGATGATCCGTGACGGCGGCGTGGTGAATTTCGTCTCGGAAGTTTACCGTCACAAGACGCGCGAGCGCATCTGGGTGCGCGAGAACGCGCACGTCGTGCGCGACAGTGATGGCCTTGTCCTGTTTTTCGAAGGTACGGTCGAGGACATCACCGAATCGCAGCGAATGCTGCAGGTGCTGTCGGCCAGCGAGCAGCGGTTCCGGGCCCTGACGGAAAGAGCCGCCATCATGACCATGGTCTGCGACAGGCAGGGGGTCATCCAGTACGCCAGCCATGCATCGCAGGCGATGATGGGCGTTGCGGCCGCCGACCTGCGGGGCAGCTCCATGTTTGACCGCATGCACGCTGACGACAAACACCAGGCCCGGCTCGAGATGGAGCAGGTGGTCGGGCATCTCGCGCCGCCGCAGGAGTCGATTTACCGTTACCGGCACGCCGACGGCAGCTGGCGGCTGCTGGCCTGCCTGGCCACCAATTTCCTCGAAGACGACGCGGTGCTCGGCATTGTGCTGAACTTTCGCGATGCCTCCGAGCGCAAACGCGCCGAAGCGGCTGAAGCGGCACTGCGCGATGCCGAAGCCCATTGGAAAGTCGCGCTGGAAGTGACCGGCGACGGCGTTTGGGAGTTTGATCTGGCGTCCGGCGTCAACACGTTCTCGCGGCGCTTTCGCGAAATGTACGGGTATGACGACAGCGAACGGATCGATGCCGGTTCATTATTCGACGAATTGGCGCACCCGCAAGACCAGAACCAACGCAAGGGGTCGTTCCAAGCGCTTGTCGACGGGCGTTCGGCCGGCTATCTCAGTGAGCACCGGGTGCGGTGCAAGGACGGCAGCTGGAAGTGGGCACTGTCACGCGGCATGGTCACTCGTCGTGATGCGCAGGGACGTGCTCTGCGGGTGATCGGAGCACATGCCGACATTACGGCGCGCAAGGCCGCCGAAACGCAACTGCTGGAACTCAACCGTCAGCTGACCGAAAAATCCGACTTGCTGCAATCCATGTTGAGTAGCATCAGCCAGGGCATCTTCATGGTGGATATCGACGGTCGGGTCATCACCTACAACTCCCGCGTCAGTGAACTGCTCGACCTGCCGAAAAGCCTGATGCAACGCCAACCAACGTTGCAGGAAATCACCCGCTTCCAATCCGAGCGCGGTGATTTCGGGCCAAGCGCAATACTGGTCGATTCACACGCTCGGCACTACGTCGGCGCAGCGGCAGCCAATATCGATGGGCCGCTACCAGCGCATTATCTGCGTCAGACCCCGGCGGGCCGCTGGCTGGAGGTCAGGACGCAGACGGTAGCGTCCGGCGGCATGGTGCGCACTTTTGCCGACGTCACGGACTATGTGCAGGCGGAACACGCGCTCAAACGCCTGCACCGGCTGCTGGAAGCGACACAGTCCATGGCAGGGGTCGGTGGTTGGGAAGTGGATTTGCGCACGAACGAAGTCTTCTGGACCCAGGAGGTCTACCGGATCCTGGAAGTGTCACCGCAGGACTACACACCGACAATCGACAACGCCATCCAGTTCTTTACGCCCGACTCGAGGCGCAAGGTTCAAAGGGCAATCGCGGTGGATGCGGAACCAGGCGAGCCCCACGACATGGAATTGGAAATGGTCACGGCCCGTGGACGACATATCTGGGTGAACTCGGTCAGCAAGGTGACACGCGAAAATAACCAGACGATCAAGCGCACGTCGGTGATCCAGGACATCACGGAGCGCAAAAACGCCGAGGCTCACCTGCGCGACAGTGAGGCGCGCCTGAAGCTGGCGCTCGACAGCGCTGGCGACGGCGTCTGGGACTGGGACATCGCGAGCGGCGTCGAAATCTTCTCCGATCGTTGCCGCGAGATGTATGGCTACGGCAAGGAAGAGATGTCCGATCGCGCCAAGGACTTCGACCTGCACACCCATCCGGACGACATGGCCCGCATGGTCAAGGATCGACAAGCGCATTTCGACGGGCGCACACCAACCTATGTCAACGAGCACCGCATACAGTGCAAGGACGGCAGCTGGAAGTGGATTCTCTCGCGCGGCATGGTGATCAGCCGCGATGCACAGGGCCAACCGCTGCGCATGATCGGCACCCATACCGACATCACCGACCGCAAGAACACCGAGGCGCTGGTCTGGCAACAGGCCAATTTCGACCTGCTGACGGGGCTACCGAACCGGCGCATGTTGCGCGACCGGCTGGCCCAGGATCTCCGGAAAACGACGCGCGAAGGCAGACAACTGGCGATCCTGTTTGTTGACCTGGACCACTTCAAGGAGGTCAACGACACGCTGGGGCATAACGCGGGCGACCAGTTGCTGATCGAGGCTGCGCGGCGCATCCAACAATGCGTGCGCGACTCGGACACCGTTGCCCGCATGGGTGGCGACGAATTCACACTGGTGCTGTCGGATCTGCACAACAACGACTGGCTCGACCGGATCCTGCGCGACGTGCTCCAGGCCATGGCCACGCGTTTCCAGCTTGGCGACGAACAGGTGTTCATATCGGCCAGTATCGGCATCACGATCTATCCGACCGATGGACAGGAGGTCGAGACACTGTTCAAGAACGCGGACCAGGCGCTGTACGTGGCCAAGGGCGAGGGGCGCAATCGTTTCAGCTATTTCACGCCATCGCTGCAGCGCGCGGCGCAGGCGCGCGTGCGGCTGGCCAGCGACTTGCGCGATGGGATTGCGCAAGGGCAGTTCCACCTGGTCTACCAGCCGATCGTCGCGCTCACGGACGGCCAGGTGTTCAAGGCGGAAGCGCTGCTGCGATGGAGCCACCCGGCACGGGGTGTCGTCAGCCCGGCCGAGTTCATCCCTATCGCCGAATCCACCGGGCTGATCATCGAGATGGGCGAATGGGTGTTCCGGCAGGCCACGGCACAGTCACTGGCGTGGCGTCAACGGCACCACCCGGATTTTCAGGTCAGCATCAACAAGTCACCCGTGCAGTTTCACAATGATGCCGGACGCCAGCAGCGCTGGAGCGCGCACATGCAGGCCATCGGACTGCCGGGCGCGGGTATCGTGGTCGAGATCACCGAGGGGCTGCTGCTGGACACCGGCACCACCGTGACCGACCAGTTGCTGCAACTGAAGAAGGCGGGAATCCAGGTTTCGCTTGACGACTTCGGAACCGGCTATTCATCACTGACCTATCTGCAGCGCTTCGACATCGATGCCATCAAGATCGACCAGTCTTTTGTCCGCAACCTCGCCGCCGGCAGTAAGGATCTAGCCTTGTGCAAGGCGATCATCATGATGGCCCACGAGCTTGGCATGCAGGTCATTGCAGAGGGGGTCGAGACCCGCGAGCAGCTGGCCTTGCTGATAGCGGCCGGTTGTGACTTCGGCCAGGGCTACCTGTTTGCCAGGCCGATGCAGGTGGCGGAGTTCGACAAATTCATGGACGACACCGGCGTCGATTTCCCGGCCCTGCTGCAACCCTGATCAGCCCGCGAGCGCCTGGTCGAGCACCTCGACCCAGTGGCGCACCGGCGTGTCGGTGCCACTTTGCAGATGTGTGATGCAGCCGATATTGGCCGACACGATGGTGTCGGGTGCATTCTGTGCCAGATGCCCGAGTTTGCGATCGCGCAGCTGCACCGCCAGTTGCGGCTGGAGCACCGAGTAGGTACCGGCGGAGCCACAACACAGGTGCGCCTCGTTGCTGGCCACCTGAACGTCGAACCCCAGTGCCCGCAGATGCTGTTCGACCCCGCCACGCAGCTGCTGGCCGTGTTGCAGCGTACAGGGTGGATGGAACACCAGCCGGGGCGTCGCACCGCCCGCAGCGCTGCCCGGTTGCAGTCGCCCGGCCAGCGCCTGCACCAACTCCGGCAGCAGTTCGCTCAGGTCGCGCGTGAGCGCGCTGATCCGCGCTGCCTTGTCGGCGTACAGCGGATCGTCGCGCAGGATATGGCCGTACTCCTTGACCGTCACGCCACACCCCGAGGCATTCATCACGATGGCCTCGACTGCGCCGTGCGGGCGATCGATGAACGGCCACCAGGCATCGATGTTGGCCCGCATCTGCTCCTTACCACCAGATTGGTCATTGAGGTGGAACTTCACCGCGCCGCAACAGCCGGCCTGCGGCGCCAGCAGGCACTGGATCCCGGCCGCGTCCAGCACTCGCGCCGTGGCGCTGTTGATGTTGGGCATCATGGCCGGCTGCACGCAACCGGCCAGTATCAACACTGCGCGCGCATGTGTGCGCGTCGGCCACTCACCGGCGCTCTGGCGCGCCGGTATCTTGGCCTGCAGCTTTGCCGGCAGCAATGGCCGCACCATCTGACCAAGCCGCATGGCCGGGGCGAACAGGGGCGAGGGCAGGCCCTCCTTGAGCGCCCAACGCACCAGTTTCTCGCCCGACGGACGTGGCACCTTGGCGTCGACCAGCTTGCGGCCGATGTCGACCAGGTGCCCGTAGTCGACGCCGCTGGGGCAGGTGGTTTCGCAGTTGCGGCAGGTCAGGCACCGGTCGAGATGCAACTGCGTCTTGCGCGTCGGGGTCTGACCTTCGAGCACCTGCTTCATCAGATAGATGCGTCCGCGCGGGCCGTCGAGTTCGTCGCCCAGCAGCTGGTAGGTGGGGCAGGTCGCGGTGCAGAACCCACAGTGCACGCATTTGCGCAAAATGGCTTCGGCCGCGATGCCGTCCGGCGTGTCCTGGTATTCGGGCGCGAGCTGTGTTTGCATGGAGAAGTCCGTTGGCCTGGGGCGACTGGAGAGACCGGGTAGCGGCCTAGAAAGCGGCAAACATGCGCGCGCGATTGAAGATACCGGCCGGATCGAACTGCCGCTTGAGTTCGTGGTGAATCCGCTGTACCGTCGGCGCCAGCGGATGGAATACCGCTGTTTCCGCAAGCACCTCATGGCGTGCCCGACGAAACAACGTCGCCGTACCCCCCACATCCGCCACCGCGGCACGCAGCGTCGCGGCCTGAGAGGACGGCGCCTTGACCCAGCGCAAGCCGCCACCCCATTCCACCAGGGTGTCACCACCGGCCAGCATCAACACGCCCGTCGTGTCCGGCACACTCAGGCGCCACAGGCAAAGATCGTCCGCACAGGCAAAAAAACTGTCCGTCTGGTCTCGCAGCGACTGCCAGAAGGCGTCGGCCTGAAGGGCGTCCTGCCGCTCGCCGCCCAGTTGTTGGCAGGCGGCTTGCACCGCCGCGGCCGCACCACGCAGCCGCACGAACAACTGTCCCCGGCCGTCCATCTGCAACCAGCAACCGGCATTGATCGGCAATGGCTTGCCGGCCCACTGGTTAAGCTGGCGCAATGCACCGGCCTGGTCGTACGTCATGCAGACCGTGGCCTCGGCCACCGGTTTCGGCAACACCTTGAGCGACACCTCGGTGATCAGCCCCAATGTACCGAGTGAGCCCGCCATCAGCCGCGACACATCGTATCCAGCCACGTTCTTCATGACCTGCCCGCCGAATTGCAAGGTCTGCGCACGCCCATTGAGCATCTGCACACCCAGCACATAGTCGCGCACTCCGCCACTGGCCATGCGCGCCGGTCCGGACAGCCCGGCCGCCACCATGCCGCCAACCGTAGCCCCGGCATCGAAATGCGGTGGCTCGAACGGCAGGTATTGCGCCTTGTCGGCCAGCAGGAGCTCGAGTTCGGCCAACGGAGTTCCTGCCAATGCGGTAACGACCAGCTCGCTGGGCTCGTAGCTGGTGACACCCCGCAGCTCCCGCGTATCGAGTAGATCGCCGACCAGCGACTGGCCGTAAAAGTCCTTGCTGCCGCCGCCGCGGATACGCAGTGGTGCAGCCGCGGCCGCAGCCGCCCGGATTTGATCTGCGAAAGGGGTCAGCGCCGTGTTCATCTACATAATGGTAACGGGGCGGGCGCCGCGGCGTGTGAGGCTTTTGAACGTGCTTCGTTCAAAAATTTCTCAGTCGCGGAACAGATTGACCGGCAATCCGGGCACCTCCACCCGGGTCGAGAAGATACAACCCGACTGGGGCATGCGCGCCAGCTCCGCCGCCGACCGGTTGTGGCGCGCGCTGGTGATGTACAGGGTCTTGAGGTCGTCGCCACCAAAACAAGGCATGGTCGGGCACATCACCGGGGTCTGGATCTCGGACAGGATCTTTCCGTCGGGCGCCAGTTTGAGCAGGCGCTGGCCTTCGAACATGGCCACGTAGTAGTTGCCCTGGGTGTCCACGGCCGCACCGTCGGGCCGCCCGCCATAACCCGGCATGCCGCTTTGCCAGCTAGCGGGCTTTGGGTTGAAGCGGTGGAACTCCCGCTCCGCCTTCATCACATTGGTCTGTGCATCCCAATCCCATACCCGGATGGTGTGCTGCGCCGTGTCTGCCCAGTACACGCGCCGCTGATCCGGCGACCAGGCCAGGCCGTTGGCAATCGTCACGTCACCGGCCATGCGCTGCACATGGGGCGGGCGGCCGTCACGGCAGTCGAGCGCCAACAACTCGGCCACGGCAGCCGTACGGGGTTCGTACATGGTGCCGGCCCAAAAACGCCCCAGGGGGTCGGCCTTGCCATCATTAAAGCGCGTCGTTGCGACATCGTGGTCAATCCGGTGCAACAGACGCAGCCCGACACCCCATTCATGGGCCCGGTAGATGCCGTCGCGCAGCGCCACGATGAGACCACCACTGGCCGCAGGCGCGATGCAGCCTGGCTCCATCGGCATATCCCAGGCCTGTATAGCGCCGGTCACGGGATTGGCGCGCAGGATCTTGCAGCCCGGTATGTCGACCCAATACAGTAGTCGCTGCTGGGGGTGCCAGAAAGGAGACTCACCCAGTTCGCTGGGTTCTTGCGTGACGGCCCGCCATGTCATAGTGCTGGTCCTGTTTCTATTCGCATAGTCGCGTTCAAGGACTCCCCCGGCTGCAATATGCGCACGCCCAGGCGCTGCAATTGCCGCGGATCCGAGCCCGCCATGTTGACCGCATTATTGACGTGACTGACCGGTTCGACGGCGACAAAATCACGGCTGCCGTTGGTAAACACCACCAAATGCTTCAGGCTGGACGTGATGCGCACCGACATGTTCTCGTCGCGCAGCGCCACGTCTCCCTGCCAGCCGTCGAAACAATGGTCGACCGCCAGACCTGCGCATGCGCAGTCCAGCCCCTGGCTTGCGGTGCGGTGGGTTGGAAGATTGTCGGACCCCATCTCCCACCGGCCAGAGGCGCTGAACCGGATATGGCTGCCGGCGCGCTTGACGAAATAAGGATGCCAGCCCAAGCCGAACGGCGCAGGCTGATCCGACTGGTTGGTCCCGCTGAGTGTGATTTCGAGCGCATCCGGACCGAGGCGAAACGCCTGTGAGCAGCCGAAGGCAAACGGCCAGTCGGCATCGGGCCGATGTTCGAGGGACAACAGGGCGAATGTGTCACTGGCCTCCAGCACCTGCCATGGCCGGAGCCAGCCCACGCCGTGAATCGCGTGGGGTTCCGGTGCGAAGTTCTGCACCAGCGGATGGCTGGTACCGTTCCACAACAGCTTGGCATGGCCGACCCGGTTCGAGAAGGGAACCAGCGGATAACAACCGGACAGCCGGACCTCGCCCAGCGCATTCGCGGGTGTCGAACGCAGCACGGCATGTTCGCCGCGCCACAATCCGGCGATCGACGCTCCCAGATGGGGGGCCAACTCGCAACGCATATCACCACAGGCAAGTCGAACGATCGGGTTCATGTTGTCGCAGGTCCAAAGACCGCATTGTGCATGGCCTTTGGCACAAGGCAAAAAAAGGCCCGCACACGCCATCGGCATGTGCGGGCCCTGGGCCACGGTGCGACAGATTTCGCACTGGCGACCGGTTGGAACAGAGTCCCGACCAGCCGCCTGCCCCTGGATCAGCGGCTGTAGGCAGTCTCGCCGTGCGAGCGGATGTCGAGGCCTTCGCGCTCGTCTTCCTCGGTGACCCGCAGGCCGATCACCATGTCGACGATCTTGTAGGCAATGAAGGCAACCACCGTCGACCACACCATCGTGATCAACACGCCTTCGGCCTGGATCAGCAACTGGCTGGAGATCGAGAATTCCGCGCCGCCGGTTCCACCCAGGCTGGGGGCCGTGAAGACACCCGTGAGCAAGGCGCCCAGGATGCCACCTACGCCGTGCACGCCGAACACGTCCAGCGAATCGTCCGCTCCGAGCATGTGCTTGAGCCCGGTGACGCCCCACAGGCACAGGAAACCTGCCAGCAGACCGATGACGATGGCACCCATCGGACCGACGGATCCACAGGCGGGGGTGATGGCCACCAGACCAGCTACAGCGCCGGACGCTGCACCCAGCATGGAAGCCTTGCCTTTGCTCATGGCCTCGCCGGCGGACCAGGCCAACACGGCAGCAGCGGTTGCAAACAGCGTGTTGATGAAGGCCAGCGTGGCGCCACCGTTCGACTCCAGGTTGGAGCCGGCATTGAAGCCGAACCATCCAACCCACAGCAAGGACGCGCCCACCATGGTCAGCGTCAGGCTGTGCGGCGCCATCGCCTCCTTGCCGTAACCGACCCGTTTGCCAACCATATAGGCACCCACCAGACCGGCCATCGCTGCATTGATGTGCACCACGGTGCCCCCGGCAAAGTCGAGTGCGCCCTTGCCCAGCAGGTAACCACCCGAGCCCCACACCATGTGTGCGATCGGCAGGTAGCTGAAGGTGAACCACAGCACCGAGAACAGCAACACGGCGCTGAACTTCATCCGCTCGGCAAACGAGCCGACGATCAGTGCGCAGGTGATACCGGCAAAGGTGGCCTGGAATGCGATGAAGATGAACTCCGGAATCTTGACACCCTCGGTGAAGGTGTCGGCCAGCGAGGCGGTAGTCACGCCCATCAGGAATGCCTTGTCCAGATTCGCGATGATCAACCCCGATCCGCCGAATGCCAGGCTGTAGCCGTAGACGGCCCACAACACCGATATCAGCGAGAACACGACCATCACCTGCATCAGCACCGACAGCATGTTCTTGCTGCGCACCAGGCCGCCATAGAAGAGGGCCAGGCCTGGGACCACCATCAGGATCACCAGGATGGTGGAGACCATCATCCAGGCGACGTCGCCCTTGTCGACCGTGGGCGCTTTTACCGCCGCGGCAGCAGGTGCCGGCGCGTCTGCAGCGGGTGCTTGCATTGCCGCCGCTGCTGGCGCTGCTGGCGCTGCAGATTGTTCAGTGGCGGTCGTGGTGGTTTCCGACTGCGCCAGGGCCAGGCCGGCGCCCATCAACAGACTGAGTCCCAAAGTCAGGGACAGGAGAATTTTCTTCACAATGCTTCCTTTCCGGTTTCGCCGGTGCGGATCCGCACCACTTGTTCGAGGTCAAATACAAAAATCTTGCCGTCGCCGATTTTTCCGGTGCGCGAGGCACCTTCGATGGCTTCGATCACGCGCTCCGACAACTCGTCAGAGACCGCCACTTCGATCTTTACCTTGGGGAGAAAGTCGACGACGTATTCGGCGCCACGGTACAACTCGGTGTGTCCCTTCTGGCGTCCGAATCCCTTGACCTCGGTCACGGTGATGCCTTGCACACCAATGCCGGACAGTGCTTCACGCACCTCGTCGAGCTTGAATGGTTTGATAACCGCTGCGATCATTTTCATATTCGTCTCTCCAGTCAAAAGTTGAACTTCAGGCCAGCGGCCGGGCCTTCCCGGCCCTTACGCGTGCCGGCAGGCGTCGCATCTGCTGACAGCGGCGCACGACGCACGACACACACGGTCTTGTTGATCATCGGGAGCTCCATATCGAAAGTTTGAAATTGCTAACAGAGACTGCAATGCACAGACCGTGCCACGTGTATCTCCCCCCATGGGGATGCGCCTGCCACCCCAATACGGTTCAATTCGCCCAATAAGCACACAAACGGTCATGCAGGATCCCGGCATAGGGGTGGACCGCACCATTGTGGTGCTATGCAGCCCGATGCCTGCCTCCGTCGTGCACCAAACCGAGGAATGTCCCCATGACCCTGTCACTGCTCCAAAGTCGTGCCCTGCTGGGCATGGACGCAGCCCCGGTGACCGTCGAAGTGCATCTTGCCAATGGCCTGCCCAGCTTCACCCTGGTCGGCCTGGCGGACGTCGAAGTCAAGGAGGCACGCGAGCGGGTGCGCTCGGCCATCCAGAACTCCGGGCTTGAATTCCCGCACAACAAACGCATCACGGTGAACCTGGCACCAGCCGACCTGCCGAAGGATTCCGGGCGTTTCGACCTGCCGATCGCGCTGGGCATTCTTGCGGCCAGCGGGCAGATCAACGGCGACCCGCTCGCCGGTTATGTATTTGCCGGTGAGTTGTCACTGTCTGGCGCGCTCAGGCCGGTCAGGGGCGCGCTGGCAATGAGCCTGGCCCTGCACACCGAACGGCAGTCGACGCGCCAGGTGCTGCCGGCGCACAGCGCCGAGGAGGCCGCACTGGTGCCGGACTCCGAGGTCTACCGCGCCTTGCACCTGCTCGATGTCGTGCGCCAGTTCGTACCGCCCGACAGCGCCGTGCCCGGTGCTGGTGCTGGTGCTGGTGCTGGTGCCAATCAGGACGACGCCGCAGGCTGGAGCCGGGTCCACCCGACCCCGGTGGCCGCGGCAGTGGTGTATCCGGACCTCTCCGATGTCAAAGGCCACAGTGGCGTCAAGCGGGCGCTGGAAATCGCGGCGGCAGGCGGGCATAGCGTACTGATGACGGGCCCACCGGGCTCCGGCAAGTCCATGCTGGCACACCGTTTCGCCGGCCTGTTGCCACCGATGACGGTGACGCAGGCCCTGCAGAGCGCCGCACTTGCCAGCCTGGCTGGCCGGTTTTCACTGGAACACTGGGGTCGCCGGCCAACCTGCAGCCCGCACCACAGCGCCAGTGCCGTGGCGCTGGTCGGCGGGGGCTCACCCCCGCGGCCCGGCGAGATATCGCTGGCGCACCACGGGGTTCTTTTCCTCGATGAACTTCCGGAGTTCCCCCGAGCCGCGCTGGAGGCGTTGCGCGAGCCGCTGGAGACCGGCACCATCACCATTGCACGGGCGGCCAGACGGGCCGAGTTTCCAGCACAGTTTCAGCTCATCGCGGCCATGAACCCCTGTCCCTGTGGTTATCGGGGGGCGCGCCACCGGGCCTGTCGATGCTCACCCGATCAGGTCGGGCGTTACCAGGGCAAGCTCAGCGGACCGTTGATGGACCGCATCGACCTGCATGTAGAGGTGGCCGCCATCGACAGCGAGGCGCTGCTACGCGCGCAGGCCGGCGAATCGAGTGCCACGGTACGTGAGCGCGTCACGCAGGCGCGCCAATGCGCGATGGCGCGACAGCACATGGCCAACCACCTGTTGCAGGGCCAGGCGCTCGACGCAAATGTGGCGCTCGATGCCAGTGCCACGCAGTTCCTGCATGCCGCCGCATCCCGGCTGGGCTGGTCCGCGCGGGGCGCGCACCGGGTACTGAAGGTGGCGCGCACCATCGCCGACCTGGCGCAGTCGAGCGATGTGCAGGTCAATCACCTGGCCGAAGCCATGCAGTACCGGCAGGCGGTATCAGGGGGATCCTGAGCCGGTGCGTATGGGCCGAGCCGCTCCGACAAAACGCTTGGCGCCGTTGTACGCGCCGGTGAAGCCGAAGGCCTCGACCAGGCCGCAGTGGGTGCCGGCCTGGACTTCGAAACGGACACCGTCAAGCATGGCGTGACCGCCACGCCCCAGACTAGTCTTGTCTACCCACAAAGCGTTGGTCAACAGGGAAGCGAGGCACTAATGGCTGCGCTCCAGCCACTCTCGCAGCGCGGCATTGACGGCTGCCGGACGCTCCATCGGCGCCATGTGTCCGCAGTCTTCGAGGGTGATCAGCGCAGCACCTGGAATGCTGCCGGCCATCAGCTGCGAGTTTTCCAGTGGCGTAATCAGGTCCTGCCGGCCGCACAGCACGAGGGTGGGACACGCTATCGTCGACAAGTCCGCCAGGCTGTCGACCCGGCCCATGATGGCACGCTGCTGGCGCAGGAAGGCTTCTTTGTCGACGCGCCTGGCCATGGCGTCAAAGGCATCGATCACGGACGGATCGGAGAGCCTGCTTTCATGAAATAGCAAGGAGGGAAAGCCGGCGATGACGTCCTGGAATCCGCCGAGCTGGGCATCTTGAAAAAGGCGCTCTCGACGCGCAGCTTGCTCTGGCGAATCGGCGCGAGGCTGGGTGCTCAGCAAGGCCAGCCGTTGCACCCGTTGCGGCGCCCGGCGCATGACCTCCAACGCGACATACCCGCCCATCGAGTGACCGACGAGGGAGAACGCGCCGTCGCTCAACGCCAGCACGGCGCTGGCCATCGCGTCTATCGCGTCCTGTGTGTCGAGTTGCGCCACTCGACAATCGAAATCTCCGGACAACGCGTCGATCTGTGCTGACCACACGGCATGGTCACACAAAAGACCGGGTACGAAAAGCACGGTATTGCCAGACGCCTCTTCTGCAATGTATTGCGCTGTCATTTGCCGACGACCCAAGCGCCGTTTTGTAACGACTGCAGCTTGAACCCGGCAATCAGCGCTTGCAGCGGTTGGCTGTCGTTCATGTTCAATTTCATAAACTCTCCTGAAACGGATCTCTCCATCGGACCAATGTAGCGATTCCGCGTCACACAGGCATCGTTCGACTGACAGATAGTCATATGCCCACCGCGTTGACCATGTCCAATTGCCTTTCGATAACTGCGATGGCGGCGATGGCGGATGCGGCGGCAGGTGCTGCAGACCAAGGCGCGCGATGCCAACGCCACGCAACTCCTGCGTGTCGCCGCATCCCGGCCGGGCCAATCAGCGGGATCCTGAGCCGGTAAGGCGGATACTCGCGAACATCGCTGGCATGTCCTTGAGTTGGTCGGGCTTGTCCGCACATGCCAGCACGGTCAGGCGTAACGGCCCCATGCCGCTCTGGCGAACCTGCGGCACATGAACACCGATACATGAACGGGACTGCCCGGCTGCGTCCTGCAGTCGAAACTGGACTTGACGGGCGGGCAGGCCATCGACGGTGGCACCACAGGACTGGAAATCCAGCGCGTCTTCGCGTTGCGCCAGCGGGTCCGAATACAGCCCGAAGTCGTAATCGATCCGCAAGCTGTCGGATGTCAGCGTGCCGGCCTGCGAGTCGATGCCGCCGGTACGCAATTGCATGTCGGCTGGCGTGTGCAGCGCGAAACCACCCAGGTCACGCGCGCGCCAGTCAGGCGGTGTGGCCGCCATGGCGCACGCGACCAAAAACACAGGCGCGCACGCCGCCAGACGCAAGCGCAAACTCAGCCAGCGCTTGGCTGCCGGCGCCGGGCCCAGCCCGCAACACCCAGCAGGCCCACGAGCATCATGGCCCAGGTTTCGGGCTCCGGGACCGCAGCAACTACTGCGATTGGGGTGATGGAGATGGTGCGCGAGGCACCCCGGACCAGGTTGCTGCTCAGGATGGTCTCAGCCTGTGCCACGCTCAGGAAAGTAGCGCCGGTGACGGCGGAGTTCATCAGGTTGCTGCTGTCGATCAGATGGTTGAGCCCCAGGTTGTGGCCCAGTTCATGGGCCAGCAACGCGGCGCCGTTAGCGCCGGCCGCCGCAGCCGACTGCAGCGCAATCAGGCCACCGGAGTTGCGACCACAACCGATGATGTTGCCGCCCGGGCCACCACAAAAAGTGATGGCATTCACGAAGAACATGGACACCGTGAAATTGGGCACTCCCAGCTGGTTCGACAGCGTATTGAGCGACAAGCCTGCCCCTCCGAACTCGTCGTCGTCGTCGATCGACAACAGGCTTGTGGCGGTCACCATCTCGGTGGCATTGAAGTGGATATCGATGCCGTTAAATACGGCTTGACCGAGATTCACCGCCGCCGTGGCGAAAGACGGTCCGCTGAATATGGATTCCATTTGCAACTCGTAGGTCGTCACGAATCCGTCCGGTCCCGGCACCGCAGCGAATGCAACGCCGGCGCTACCGACAAGGGCCACTGCCAGCGCGCGACGCACGAGCCTTTTTGCAATTCCCCAACCCGTCTTCATGGTCTTGCGCTCGTGCATGGTGTCTCCTCGTCTTGTTACAGGGTGCGGTGGCAAAAGAGCCAAAGGAACCGAATTTTAACCAGCATCACGCGGCATCTGGCGTGAACTAGTGCACATCAAGGCGCATTGACGCCCCATGGCAGCGCATCCAGCGGCACGGCGCCGGCCCCGCGGAAGGTGCAGGCCGCGCCGGAAGCCTAGGCGGCGGCGTCTGCCACGGATTGCTGCATCGCTGCCAGCAAATCGGCTGGATCCTGCGCGCCCGACACTGCCACCTTCTGGTTGAAGATGAAAAACGGAACACCGCCAATGCCCATCTCGCGGACACGCGCGTCAGCGGCGGCAACCTGCTGCAGTTGCTGGGGATCACTGATGAAGGCGAGGGCGGCACCTGTATCGAGCCCGGCCTCGGCAGCAATCGCGACCAGCACTTCGACATCACCGATGAAACGGTTCTCGATGAAGTAGGCCTTGAGCAGGCGTTCTTTCACATCATTGCCAACCGCCAGGCCCTGAAGCTGGGCAAATGCGAGCAGCGCGTGGGCCGCCAGCGTATTGGGCTGCAGCGTGATGCCGTCGATGTTCAGATCCAGCCCGGCAGCCTGCCCGGCGGCCTTGACCCGGGCGTAAATTTCGCTCGCGCGCTGCGCGCCACCGAACTTGTCTTCCAGATACTGTTTGCGGGAGATGCCCTCGGTCGGTATGTCCGGGTTCAACTGAAACGGGTGCCAGCGAATCTCGGGCTCGCCCATGCCGGCCTGGCGCGACAGCTCCAGCGCTTTCTCGAGCTTGCGTTTGCCGATATAGCACCAGGGGCAGACAATGTCGGAAACAACATCGATGGTCCAGGAAGGCATGGTCATGGCGGTCTACTTCGCGAACAGTTGGGAGCGATCGGCAAACGCCTTGAACTCCAGCGCGTTGCCGCACGGATCACAGAAGAACATGGTCGCCTGCTCTCCGGCCTCACCCTTGAAACGCACATAGGGCTCGATCACAAAAGTGGTGCCTGCGGCGCGCAACTTGTCGGCCAGAATGTCCCACTCGGGCATGGTGAGCACCACACCGAAATGCCGCACCGGCACGTTGTGGCCGTCCACGGCACTGGTGGTCGTGTGTCCGGCCTCCTGCGGCGCCAGATGGGCCACGATCTGGTGGCCGAAGAAGTCGAAATCGATCCACTCGTTCGATGAACGTCCTTCGGGACAGCCCAGTAAGTCGCCATAGAACCGCCGCGCCTGCGACAACGAGGTAACCGGGAATGCGAGGTGAAACGGGTTGAGGGCGGCCATGGATATACCAGTCAAAAACAAACCGAAATGGTAACCCATCGCCCTTTTTCGGGGTGCCCGCAGTCCCATATGGGGGCCTCGCCTGGACAGCGGGTCACCGACGCGCCGCCGATGCAGCACCCCGATATGGGTTCGGGTCGACAATCGGGCTCTGACGCTGGCGCATGGCGCGCCGCATCGAGCCATCTGCGCGCTCGCGCGTCTTCACACGACAGGACACAACACGCATGAAAGTACTGATCCTGGGCAGCGGTGTCATTGGCACCACCTGTGCCTACTATCTGGCCAAGGCCGGACATGAAGTCACGGTCGTCGACCGCCAGAGCGGGCCCGCGTTAGAGACCAGCTTCGCCAACGCCGGCGAAGTTTCACCGGGTTATTCGGCCCCATGGGCCGGCCCCGGGGTACCGCTCAAGGCCATCAAGTGGATGCTGATGCACCACAGTCCTTTGGTGATCTGGCCCATGCTCGACCCGTCGATGTGGAGCTGGGGCCTGTCGATGTTGCGCAATTGCACCGAGGCCCGTTACGCGTTGAACAAGGGCCGCATGGTGCGCCTGGCCGAGTACAGCCGGGACTGCCTGCGCGAACTGCGCACCGACACCGGCATCCGCTACGACGAACGCACCCAGGGTACCTTGCAGCTGTTCCGTACCCAGCAACAGCTCGACGGCACAGGCAAGGACATCGAAATCCTCAAGCAGTACGGTGTCGCCTATGAATTACTGGACCGTCCCGGCTACATCGACGTCGAACCGGCGCTGGCCCATGTGCAGCAAAAGTTCGTCGGCGCATTGCGCCTGCCAGGCGACGAGACCGGCGACTGCTTCAAGTTCACCCAGCGGCTGGCCGAGATGGCGCAGGAACTCGGTGCCAAGTTCCGCTTCGGCGTCAACATCAAGGCGATCGAGAACGACGGCAGCCGCATCACCGGCATCGCCACCGATGGCGGCACATTGCAGGCCGACAACTACCTTGTCGCCCTGGGCAGCTATTCGCCCTTGCTGCTCAAGCCCGCAGGCATCCGCATCCCGGTGTACCCGGTCAAGGGTTATTCGATCACGGTGCCAATCATTGACGCCAGCCGCTCGCCCGAGTCAACCATCATGGATGAAACCCACAAAGTGGCCGTCACCCGGCTGGGCGACCGGATCCGGGTGGGTGGTACGGCCGAACTGGCCGGCTACAGCACCGCGTTGCGCGAAACGCGCCGGCGCACTCTCAACCATGTGTTGACCGACATGTTCCCGGGTGCCGGCAACCTGGCCAAGGCCGAATTCTGGGCCGGTCTGCGGCCGATGACGCCGGACGGCACGCCGGTCCTGGGTGGCTCGTCCTACCCGAATCTGTACCTGTCCACCGGCCACGGCACGCTGGGCTGGACCATGGCGGCGGGAACCGGACGCGTCATGGCAGACCTGATGTCGGGCCGCAAGACCGACATCAGCCTCGACGGTCTGACTGTCGACCGATACCGGCAATGAGGTCTGCCCGTGGCGCGACGTACTCCAGTCGCAAGACAGACCATTGAGTCAACTGTAGACAGCTGCGTCCACTCGATAAACTGCAACGGCTAAAATTGCCCTATGCTTACCAGTGTTGCTCCGCGCGTCTCGTTCAAGGCACAAATGCTCAAGGTGCGGGAGGACGCAATCATCCAGGCCGTCAATCGTCTGCTGTCCGAAAAGGGTTTCGATGCGATGACCGTGGACGAGGTGGCCGCGCGGGTCGGCATCGCCAAGGCCAGCCTGTACAAGCACTTCCCGAGCAAGGAGGACCTGGCTGCAGCGGCGATGGTCCGGGTGATGCGCCAGGCACAGACTTTTTGCGCTGCGTTGCCAGAGGCTGCGCCACCGCTGGAAAACATCCGCGCGGTAACCCGCTGGACGATGGGGCTCAAGCTCGCCGGCAACATGCCGTCGTTGCCAAGCCAGAACTCGACCCTACGCGCCACGCTGATGGCAAACCGTGAATACATGGACGGCCTGATCGAGGTCAGTGACCGCCTGGGCGGCTGGATCGAGGCGGCGCAGGCCGACGGCTCGATCAGCAGCCGTCTGCCGGCTATCGCGGTGCTCTACACGCTTTATGCCCGGGCCTGCGATCCGGTGCTGGAATTCCTCAAGATGGGTGGCCAGCACAATGACGACGAGATCATCGAACTGGTGATGAGCACCTGCTTCGACGGTCTCAACGCCCGGCCACCAGAAACCAGCGCGCCCCACAAGGCACACTGAGCATCAGGCGGCACGCCTGACAACAGTCAGCGCACCAGCAGGATCGGAACGTAACAATGCGCCAGCACCTTGGTGGCAACCGAACCCATCACCAGGTTCGCCAATGCGCCATGGCCGTGTGAACCCATCACCAGCAGATCGAACTTGCCGTTGTCGGCAAACTTGGCGATCTGTTCTCCTGCATGGCCGACTTTCCATGCCGTTTTGGCATCGATGTCGTGGCGTACCAGAAACTTGCTGACCGGCGACAGGACGCGTTCGGCCTCGTCAAGTTGGTATTGGTCGATGACCTGCTTGCCCACCGCCGCGCGCGCGCGTGGCGGGATGCCCGCCTGAACTGTGAGCAGTGTGAATGTGTTGTCGCCGGCGAAGGTTTCCTTGTGCGTGACCAGGTATGCCAGCATTTTTTTCGTGTATGCGCTGCCATCGACAGCCAGCAGGATCTTCATGTGGTGCTCCTCATAATGAATATTCAAAGTCTATGCCGCAGCTACCGGCCGATGTTGACACATTTCAAAAAATGCACAGACAGTGGTTTGTCATCGATCGAGCACGATCAAGCTGGCGCTCTTGAAAGCCAGCTGCTCGTCCTTGCGTGCATAACCCAGCGGATTGGCCACGACGCGGCAGCCGTTGTGCACATAGTCGCTGGGCGCATGCAGGTGGCCATGCAGCCACAGGTCGGCCTCAGCCAACAGGTCATCGAGCGCATTGCAAAAGCCGGCGGTGCCCGGCGTCATGCCGTAGCGCGGATCGGCGCTGCGCAGACTGGGTGCGAAATGCGTGACCACCACCGTCGGACCGTCATGGCTTTGTGCCAAGGCGGTGCGCAACCACTGCTGGCACACCAGTCCTTGATCGCGCACCTGTTGCGCCAGCATCGGCACGCCGGCGCGCGTACCGCCGGTCTTGCGCAAATAGAAATTGGCGGCGCGGAAGGCCTTTTCTCGGGCGCGCAACAGTTGCGCCAAGTCGGCCCCCAGGGTGCCAGCGGCGGGCGCGAGCGCGTCGAAATCAGTCCATAACGTGGTTCCGACAAAACGAACGCCGTCCAGCACCGCGACGGCACGCTCCATCCAGACCATGCCCAGTCGCTCGCAGGTCACGCGCAGCCGGTCATGCGCAGCATCGAAGTCCATGCCATCGTATTCGTGGTTGCCGGGCAGGAACAGCACCGGGGTTGGCCAGCCGCGTGCAGGCGCGAACCGCCCAAGACCGAAGTCCGCGTCGGCCAGCAGCGAACCGTCCTGGTAGGAGCCGATGTCGCCGGCCAGCACCAGCACGTCGGCACCAAGCGCGCATTGCGGCGCGAAATGGGGATGCACTTCGAGGTGCAGGTCCGATAACAACTGAATATTCATGGCGCCTGCTCGGTGACCCGGCCCGGTACCGACCGAACCACCGCGTCGCGCAACCAGCGGTGGGCACTGTCCGCCTCCTGCCGGTTGTGCCACAACGCGTCTATGTACACCGGTGGCACGTCCAGGGGCAACGGCCGGGTGACCAGCGCCTGCGGGTCATCGGTGAAGGTCAGAAAATGGTGCGGCAGAACGGTCAACAAGTCCGATTCCGCCACCACGCGTGCGGCCGTGAAGAACTGATTCACCGTCAGCACGATCCTGCGGTCGCGGCCGGATGCCAGCAGGGCCTCGTCGATGAAGCCGAATGGTTTACCGCTGAAACTGACCAGCAGATGGCGTGCCGCGCAAAACCGACTCAAGGTCAGCGGTCCGCTGGCCAACGGATGGCCGGCCCGCATGACACATTCATACGTGCTGGCATAGACACGCCGATGCAGGAACGACACGGCCTTGCCGACCTGCGCGCGCGCGCTGAGGTCGGCCGTGACCGCCGGGAAATAGCCGATTGCCAGATCGATCGCCTCTTCATCGAGCAGTTTGCGCGGATCGCGCGTGGCCAGCGGCACGACCCGCAGCGAGACGCCCGGCGCCTCGGTTTCCATGACACGGATCAGCAGAGGCAACAGTTCGGCGGCGGTGGCGTCGGCCATGGCCAGCACGAAAGCGTTGTCGGCCTGCTCCGGCACAAACCCGTCTGGCGCCAGCGCATGCTGCAGTTGACGCAATGCGTCGCGCACCGCCGGCCAAAGGCTCAAGGCGTGTGGCGTCGGCGATACACCTTGCCCACTGCGCTGCACCAGATCATCTCCCAATGCCACGCGCAGGCGGCTGAGCGCATTGCTGACCGCCGGTTGGGTCAGTGACAGGCTCCGCGCTGCGCGCGTCAGGCTGCGCTCAGTCATGACAGCGTCGAAAACCCGCAACAGGTTGAGGTCCAGCGTACGGAAATTAGGGCTTCCTGCAGGCATCAGGGCAACTCAGTCATTAACAACATGAATATCTTTTATCACAAATATAAAGTTGAATCGTATTGGTGTTAACCCTAGTATTGGGCTATGCAGAAATTTGATCTGCGGCAATGAAAGAGAAATGACCATGACCACTTTTGTCCAACACGATTTCCCGCGCATCCATGAAGGCGCAAACCGTCTCACCCGCGTCCTGGAATGGACGCGTGCATCGTTTTCCCGGCTCGGCAGCCCCAAGGCGCTTGCCAGTATTCTGGTGACAGGCGGCCTGTCGGCCGTGATTGTCGTGGCCGAACAAGTCGTCACCGCCCTGACCGATGGCCACTTGTTGCTGGCCTGGGTCGCAATGTGGCTGATTGTCTTCGGCCTGCTGGCTACGTTCTCCGACGCTATCCGAACCTGGCCGGCTCAGTGGCTGGCCCATCGGACTGCACGCAGGCACACTGCCACCCAGCGCGCAGAGGATGAGCGCACCTGGGCTGCGGCCGTGGCGGACCCTCGCCTGATGGCGGAGCTCGATAGCGCCCTGCTGCGGGCGCAGCGCGAGGCGCTGGCCAACGGACAGGAGATGCCGCACTGGCCGTTCGCCGACAGGTCATCTACCAAATCCATGGCAACTCGCTGGGCCTGAGCGCCGTCAAGCGTGCCCACATCCAATTTCGATTGCACCCAATACCATCATGAGTACCTACACCTTTGCTGCCCTTTCCACCCTTGGACGAGCCCGTCCCGCCGATGCGGCATCGTCGCTGAAGCTGCCTGCGAACGTCAAACGCGGCCTTGGCATGCTGGCGACCCTGTCCCTGACCGCCGGCCCGGCCGCAGCCCAGGCAACGGATGCCGTGTCCGCCCCGATCGATATCGGCCGGATCGCTTTGGCGTTCGGCGTGTTAACAGCCATTGCCCTGCTCAAGGTTTGGTCTTACGCCGATAAACGCGGCAAGCTGATGGATCGCCTGCCGGGCTACCTGACCTCGCGCGCTGTACATCGTGCACGCCATGCATCGACCCGCGCGCAACAGCCGCAGCGTTCGTCCACAGCCACCCGGGCAACAACCGCGCCGTCGCATGTTGTCGCGTCCCGTGGCAAACGGCCGGCAAGCGGCTTCCGCGTCCTGCCGGTGCCCGGCTTGCCGAGCCACCTGCAATATTTGTCTGACTGACTGATGCGCTGGGCGCGATCCGGCGCTCCGTCCCTTGCACGCTGGTGCCCGGCGACCCATCCCTCGCGCCGGGTAACGACGCAGGCCTGTCTCAGGCTAGTCCCTTGGTAATCTGAAAGAAGCCGAACAGCACCAATGCAATGGTCGAGATGCCAAGCATTGCGCGATTGACGCGTGGCCCGAATCTGGCGGCCAACCCGAAAACGAGAATGATGCCCGCCAATCCGCCGGCAATGGTCACGTAGAAACCACCCAGAAATGCAACGCCGTAGGCCGGAGACTCGCGCCAGCCAGCGATCAGGATCGGTCCTGTTATCAGCGTCCAGAAGATGTAGGGGCCTGGACTGAGCGAATTCATCAGCGCCGCTTTCCACACACTCTGCCTGGCTCCGCTGTCGGTGGTCGACCCAGCCCGGTAGTTTTTCCATGACCGGTAGGAGCCAAAAGCCAGATAGAGGATAAAGACGCCGCTCACGGTATACAGGGCGCGCTCCATCGCCGCGGGCACCTGGCTCAGAACCAGCAGGCACAACGCGATGATGGGGCCGTCGCTGATCAGCGGGGCCAGGCTGGCCGGCAATGTGCGGCGCCAGCCATTCGTCAGGGATTGGGTGATCAGGTAGGTTTGGAACGGACCGGGTTGCGAGGCCGCCGCCATGCCGAAACCGATGCCTTGAAGAAGATAGATCCACATGGGTCAACGCATTCTATTGGGCGCGGCTTGGTGGATACGGCGGCGACCGACCGTCCCTCGGCTCAAAGACTGGCCGTGGTGGCTTGTGTGCGCGTTGAAAAAGGCCACCCTCGGGTGGCCTTCGTGGTTCAGGCGGCGAGCCGCGCTTCGATCTTGCTGCGCGTCTCCTGCAGTTCCGGCGGCAGGTGGTAGGCGAGTTGCTGGAACAGGTCGGCATGCAACTTCAACTCGGCCGTCCAGGCTGCCTTGTCGATGCTGGTCACGGTCTCGAACTGCTCCGGCGTGAATGTCAGGCCTGTCCAGTTCAGTTCAGCATAGGCCGGACTGATGCCGAACACATGCTCTGTGCCGGGGCTGTTGCCCTCCAGGCGGTCGATCATCCACTTGAGCACACGCATGTTCTCGCCGTAACCGGGCCAAACGAACTTGCCATCCGCACCCTTGCGGAACCAGTTCGTGGTGTAGATGCGCGGCAGCGGCGCACCCGTGGTGGCCAGTTTCTCGCCCATCTGCAGCCAGTGCTGGAAGTAGTCGCTCATGTTGTAACCCATGAACGGCAACATCGCGAACGGATCGCGCCGCACGACGCCTTGCTGCCCGGCGGCTGCCGCCGTTGTCTCGGAGCCCATGGTCGCGGCCATGTACACACCTTCGACCCAGCTGCGCGCCTCGGTGATCAGGGGCACCGTGGTGGAGCGGCGGCCACCGAAAATGAAGGCATCGATCGCCACCCCGGCTGGGTCGTCCCAGGCCGGATCAAGCGCCGGATTGTTGGTGGCGGCCACCGTGAAACGGGCATTCGGATGTGCGGCGGGCTTGCGCTTGCCGCCCACGCCTTGGTCCAGCGCAATCTGGGGCGTCCAGTCGTTGCCTTGCCAGTCGATCAGGTGCTCGGGAATCTTGCCGGTATCTTCTTCCATGCCCTCCCACCAGACATCGCCGTCGTCGGTCAGGGCGACGTTGGTGAAGATCACGTCACGCTCGAGGCTGGCCATGCAGTTGGGGTTGGTGCGCATGCTGGTGCCCGGAGCGACGCCGAAATAGCCGGCCTCCGGATTGATGGCGTAAAGGCGGCCGTCCTTGCCGGGCTTGATCCAGGCGATGTCATCGCCAATGGTCGTGAGCTTCCAGCCCTCGAACGCCGCGGGCGGCACCATCATCGAGAAGTTGGTCTTGCCGCAAGCGCTGGGGAACGCCGCCGCCACATGGTACTTGCGGCCCTGCGGATTCTGCACACCGAGGATCAGCATGTGCTCAGCCAGCCAGCCTGGCTCGCCGTCGGCGTCCTGCGCGGCCGCGCGACCCATGTTGGAGGCAATGCGCAACGCAAAACACTTCTTGCCCAACAGCGCATTGCCGCCGTAGCCGGAGCCATAGGACCAGATCTCGCGCGTCGTAGGGTAGTGCACGATGTACTTGGTCTTGTTGCAAGGCCAGACAACATCGGCCTGACCCGGCTTGAGCGGCGCCCCGACCGAATGCACGCAAGGGACAAAAGCGCCATCGGTACCCAGAACGTCATAGACCGCGCGGCCCATGCGCGTCATGATCTTCATGTTGACCACGACATAGGGGCTGTCGGAGAGTTCGATGCCGACATGGGCGATATGCGAGCCCAGCGGGCCCATCGAGAACGGCACCACATACATGGTGCGACCGCGCATGCAGCCGGCAAACAGCCCCGGTGTCCCGTCCGCCTGCCCGTGTTGCAACACGGCGCGCATCTTCTCGGGCTCCATCCAGTTGTTGGTCGGGCCAGCCTCCTCCTTGGCGGGCGCACAAATGAAGGTGCGGTCTTCGACCCGCGCGACATCACTGGGGTCGGAGCGGGCGAGATACGAGTGCGGACGCTTGACCGGATCGAGTGTGTGAAAGGTGCCGGCGGCCACCAGTTGCTGGCACAGGCGGTCGTATTCCGCGTCGGATCCGTCACACCAGATGACCTTGTCCGGTTGCGTCAGTGACGCGATCTCGCCAACCCAGGCGATCAACGCCTTATTCTTGACATAGGCTGGTGGATCGAGCACCACCGCCAGTTCGGCACGTGTATTCATTGAAGACTCCAGAGACAGAAAACCTGTTTTTCAAAGAGGACACGATGCTTCGCGCATGCCAATGGGCATCCACTTTGAAAAAACGGTTCGTTCCATGTTGGCGATGGCGGCGTGAATTGCCTCGTGGGCGTGTAGCGTGTGCGGGTAGCACGCCATGGCGCCATCGCGCGGCAGCCAAAAGCCGTCCAGGCAGGACGCCCCTCCGCCCCAATTCTATGAAGCCATCCCGCACAAAGCACCACCAAAGCGACAAACTTCATGCGAAAAATGCATGTAGTTATGCGGAATGTTGTGGCGACGGACGGGAAATTTGCCACAGTCGCTAGCCGTCGGACACGCGCAATGCTGCGCGGTCGGACAGATGCAGGGGCGCTATTGGAAGGTCACCGATGGTGACCGGAGAGTCACAGGCCGGAAGACAAGCCGCACAAGGAGAACGGCAACATAGCACCGAAAACTCCCTGATGGGCCAGCCCTGTCACGAATAGCGCCTGCGCCAGGCGCCATGTGCACGCGGGCCCGCGGTCGCGTCAGGCCATGAATACGGCGATAAATGCCAGCAGGAAAATCAACACGGCGCCAGCAAGCGGAAGCACCACGGGCATCAAGTGCACAATCTTCTCGACCGGGTCATCAGACGCGGTTTCGTGCTCGGCGGGGCTTGCGGACATGGAATTCCTTGTGTTCAGTATCGCGGGATACCCCTGATTTTATCCTTATCGAGGCTCGCGGCTGCCGCGGCCCCGCTCACCCACGGTTGCCGGCGGCGCCACAGCGGCCCGAAACCGGGCTAACGGTATAGCGGCAAGGCCGCGATACGTTGCTCGATCTGCGCCACCATGGCCTGGTAGCGGGGTTGCCCTACACCACCGAAGCGCCGCTGGAACACGGCTTGTGGCATGAATTCAGGCAAATCCTGCAGATCGGGAATCAGGTCGGATTCACGCAGGCCGCTCATCACCAACCGGCGCACCCGGTTGAATGCCACGGCGTCAGCCACGGCCAGTGCTCCAAACCGCGTTCCGGCACGGTCGGCGGCCAGGTCATTGAAGGAAAAGCCGCTGCCCACCCGTGCATCGTCCAGTTCCTTGTACAAGCCCACGGCATCGGACAGGGGACTACCCGCGGTTGCGGCCAGCACGGCCGATATCGTGAAGTGCTTTGGTGTGTCGGTGCGCCCGGCCATCGTCACCAGGTGCCGTTGTGCGGCCGGCCAGTCCCGCGCTGCCGGCACCAGCCCCGACAGCCCATTGCCGTTGACATAAAACGCCAGCACGATCAGCGCAGCCCGGCTTTCGGCGGCCGGATCGCCGCCGGCAGAACGCTCCAGGGCCAGTTGCATCAACGGGCCCAGCAACTGATCGAGCCGCATCACGCGCAGCGCACCCGATTGTCCGGTCAGCGCCACCAGCCGCTGCTGGTAGATGCGCCAACGGGCCTGCTCCTGCGGACCTACCAGCGCCGCCGTGAGCTGGTCGGGCACCGCATCGCTCCACTCGAAACGCACAGTCAGAAACCCGTCGCGTGCATGCACCTGCTTGATCACATCGGCAGTCGCCGAATAACGGGTACTCGCCTGCAGGCGGTGCAGAGCGATGTCCAGCAGCCAGTTGCAGATAAACGCCGGCACCCTTACCCGGCCCACGCGCAACTGCACGAATCGCGGCAATGTGTCCGTTTCCTGCAGTTCCGCCTCGAGATTGATGAAACGGCCCAATGGATTGGCCGGCAGCGCAACACTGGCACGCACTGTAGCGCGTCCTTGCTGCAGCAGAATCCGGCTGGCGCCGCCGAGATACTGGTTGGAAAGGTAGTTGGCGGCCAGATCGAGGTCTTCCTGTGAAATGACGACCGTGCGCAGTACGCCCGCAGGCATGGCGCGCGGGTCATGGCGGGCCAGCAACCAGCGGGCCCGCTCCACGTGGGCGGGTGTCGGCGCCGCCAGCCGATCGACGGCAGCGTCGTCGTCGACCGCCAGGGCCACCAGCGCGATGACCAGCAACGGCAGCACCAGCGCTGCCACCAGCAGCAGGCGCAAGGCCGCGCGAATCATGTCGCGCGCCGTCCGGGCGTGCGCGCACAGGACGTTACAGAACTACAACAACGCATAGGTGGTTGTCGCACGGCACACGCTGCGCGCGTCATTCGCCCCGCGGATGTCGATCTCGCCAAACGCCAGGGTCTTGCCGACCCGGACCAGCCGCGCATGCACCAGCGCGTCCTGCGCGGACAGTGGCTTGAGAAAGCTGGTGTTCATCTGGACCGTGGTGCAGGGCCTGAATTCACCCCAATGCTGCATCAGCGCCAGCACCATGCAGGTGTCGGCAGCTGCCATCATGGCCTGCCCGCAGACCATACCCCCCTCGCGGGCCAACTGTGCCTGTTGCGGCAACCGTGTGATGACGCCGTCGGCGCCGCCCTGTTGCACCGTTAACCCGAGTGCCTGCACCCATGGCGCGAAGTAAGTTGCCAGGGCGTTCTGCAATGTACTTGTATCCATGTGCCGCAGCTTAGCGGAAAGGGGGCCCCGATGCGCCGCGCATTCACAGGGCAGATCGGCGGCGCGCGCCGGGGCACAGCCCCCGCCCATAGCCTTATTGATGGTCGGGTCTTCCCTCCACTGGCGGACTGCGTTATGGTGATTGCCACGGACGACGGCGTTGGAGGCGTTGATGGCAAAGCGTTTGGTGACCGCACAGACAGGCAGGCTGGTGCTGCCGTCACCCGGGCTCGAAGAGGCGCCGGTGCTGGACCTGATGTGCTCGCATTTTGTGCTGACGCTGGCGGCCAGGCGCGGCTCGAATTTCAATGTGCGGCGTGACCTCAACAGCGTCGTCGCGCTGACTGGCCGCCATCTGGTATGGCCGGTCCCGGTGCTGGCGCGGGTGCGTGAATTCCTGGCGCGGCGTTGTTTCGGCAACGACTACTGGAGCGGACACGCAACGCTGGACGACGCTGAATTCCTGACACGTTATGGCGTCTGGCGCGGCCCCTACGAGGAAGGCACGCTGTTCTTCTACCTGGACGAATACGCGAAGGACCAGCCCAAGGACCTGATCGCGCTACTGGCCGTCACCGGCGACTGGCTGACGCAGAGTCTGAAGAAGCAGTCCACGCTGGTCGAAAAGAACATCGATGCACTCGCCGGCCTGCTTCAGCTCAACAAGGCCGAGCGCGCTCTGTTGCTGTACGGCACGTTGGCCCGTTACCAGCGCGACCTGCGCAGCATCCTGGTGGAGTTCAAGGTCAGCAACGCGCCCGAGGCGTATGCCGCCATTGCCGAGCTGGCGCAGGTCAATGCGACCGAAGTCGGCGAAGCGTTGCGCGCCGGCTCACGGCTGGAGCGCATCGGTCTGGTCGAGAACCTGCTCTCCGAACACAACATCACCGACCTGGCCGACTTGATGAAGGTAAGTGAAAAATTGCCGCCGGTGTTGATGCGCGAATACCGCGACCGTGCCGAACTGATGGCGGTATTCACCCGCCCGTCGACCAAGAGCGGCCTGTCCATGGCCGATTTCGAGTTTGTACAGGACGACACCCAGGTGTTGCGCGCGCTGCTGGGCAACGCCGTGGCGCGCAAGGAAAATGGCGTCAACATCCTGTTGTACGGTCCGCCCGGCACCGGCAAGACCGAACTGGCCAAGGTGGTGGCCGAGGCCGCCGGGCTACAACTGTTCGAGGTCGAATACGCCGATCGTGACGGCAACTCGCTGAGCGGGCGCGACCGTTACCGCTCACTGCAGATCGCGCAGGTCTTTCTCAAGGGCAGCGAAAACGCCGCGCTGCTGTTCGACGAGGTCGAAGACGTATTCCCACCCATCTCCAGCGAGGCCGCGCAACGGATGGCACGGGCCGAACAGGTGGCCGCGCCAAGCAACGGAAGTGTCAGCGGCAAGGCCTGGGTGAACCAGATCCTGGAGTCGAACAACGTGCCCACGATCTGGGTCACCAACCGGATCGAACAGATCGACCCGGCCTTTCGGCGCCGCTTCGCTTACCACCTGGAACTCACGTCGCCACCGCCGGGAGCCCGTGAAGGCGTGGTGCGCAAGACACTCGAAGGTGTCACGGTATCCGAAGCCTTCGTGGCCCGACTGGCTTCGCGCAAGGGCCTGACCCCAGCCCAGATCCGCACCGCCGTAAGGTTCGCCGGACTGGCCCACGCATCGAACGACCTGCCAGCCGATGCCACCATGTCCGAAAAGCTGATCGAGCGCCAGTTACGCAACGCCGACCAGGCGCTGGGCCGCAATGCCGAGCCCGATCCTGCACTCCAGATGGTGACCCGATACGAGCTGGGCAATCTGAATGTCGAATGCCGGTTCGAACTCGAGCGGGTGGTACAGGCGCTGAAGGTGCGCGGCCACGGCACTTTGTGTTTCCATGGTCCTGCGGGCACCGGCAAGACGGCGCTGGCGCGGCATATTGCACAAGCCCTGGACAAGCCGCTGATGGTGAGACAGGCCAGCGATCTGATGCGCAAATATGTCGGTGAAACCGAGCAACAGATGGCGGCGATGTTTCGGGAGGCCCAGTCGGAAAAAGCGGTGCTGCTGCTCGACGAGGCCGACAGTTTCCTGCAGGACCGCCGCGGCGCGCAGCGTAGCTACGAAATCAGCGAAGTCAATGAAATGCTGCAGGGCATGGAGCGGTTCCCGGGCGTCTTCATCTGCACCACCAACCTGTTCGAACGATTCGACCAGGCCGCCTTGCGCCGCTTCACGTTCAAGATCCGGTTCAAACCGCTGACCCGGGAACAGCGCTCACACATGTTCGTCACCGAGGCGATGGCAGGCGACAACGCGTCTTTTTCGGAGCCTTTGCAGGCCAGGCTGGCACGGCTCGACCAGCTGTGCCCCGGCGACTTCGCCGCAGTCAAGCGCCAGGCGGCGATCCTGGATACCGAACTCGGCACCATCGAATTCCTCGAGCAACTCGAGGCCGAGCACCGGCTCAAGCCCGAGGTACGCGAGAACCGCGTAATGGGGTTTCTGCAGTAGGCTGCGTTAACATGCGAGCCGGTGCGCGGGTGGTCCGCCGGACGCTGCCCGCATGCCGATCGACGCAGACCATGTCGCTTTTTCGGCAGCTACCCATTCACCGACACGATTGCAGACTGGTTGTCCCTATGGCGGCGAGTCGGCCTGCCCCTGACAATTGTTATTGCCCTTCGATCACCCTTGCAGATCCTGTTCATCATCCTGACCCACTGGCGTGTGCGAATGGGCACAGCTTTCGGCGCGACAAGGATGCTGCTGCTGGCCCTTTGTTGCACCTGCGTCGCTGCGCAACCCCTGCCCGTATCTGAACCGGCAACGACACCCATGCAGAAGCTGCGCATTGTCGGCGGCCTGGCGGGCGTCAACCAGTATGTGCAGCAAGAGGAACCTTTCTGGACCCGCACCCTGGGTACGCTCAGTGGCGGGCGTTTCGCGGCCGAGATCGTTTCCTTTGACCGTGCCGGCATTCCTGCGCAAGACATGTTGCGCTTGGTCCAGATGGGCGTGATCCCTTTTGGCACCGCCCAGATCAGCCGCGTTGCCGCGCAGGACGCCGAGTTCAATGCCGCAGACCTGGCCGTGCTGAACCCGGACATGGCTACCTTGCGCAAAACCGTCGCCGCCTTCCGCCCTTTCCTGGAGCACACACTGCGGCTACGTTATGGCATCGAGTTGCTGGCAGTCTACGTGTATCCGGCACAAATGGTTTTCTGCAACAAACCCATGACCCGCCTGAGCGACCTGGCGGGCCAGCGGGTTCGGGTGGCCGGCTCCACGGTTGCGGATTTCATCCGGGCGTTCGGCGCGATTCCGGTCGTGACGCCACTGGGCGATGTCATGAATCACATGCGCAATGGCAGCGTCAATTGCGCCGTCACTGGCAGCATGACTGGCTATACGCTGGGCCTGTACGAGGTGGCAACCCACATCTACGCCATGCCCATCACCTGGGGCCTGTCGTTGTTTGTCGCCAACCGGGACTCGTGGAACGCACTCGACCCACAACTGCGGATTCTGCTGCGCGACGAACTGCCCAAACTCGAACAGCGCATCTGGGCTGAGAGCGAGCGCGAAACCCAGGAGGGATTGGCCTGCAACACAGGCTCGGCACAATGCAGCGCCACGCGCAAGGGCCACATGACCGAAGTCACCATGACGGCCAAAGACGATGTCCATCGCCAGGAAGTCCTGACCAACCGCATATTGCCCAACTGGCTGCGCCGATGCGGCCCGGCCTGCGCCCAGACCTGGAACCAGACCATCGGCCCGATACACGGCATCACCGTTCAGGCTGAGCCATGAACCCGCCGGGCCGCCCCAAGGATGAATCCCGCAGTGCGCAGCACGAAGGGGTCCCGGTTCGCCCGCCGGGCCGCCCCAAGGATGAATCCCGCAGTGCGCAGCACGATGGGGTCGCGGCACGTCCCGTGTTGTCGCGCCGGGTCCGACTGACGATCCTGGCCGGTGCCGCGCTGTTTCTGATTGTGCTCGCACTGGTCGCCAGCTCGCTGATCGCGCAAGGTCGACAGGCCGCTCTGGACAATGCGGAGCGGGATGCAAACCGGATCGTGGCCGGCGCCGAATCGGCGCTGAACCGCAACTTGCTGAGCATCGACATACTGCTCGCTGGCATGGCCGAGGTGCTGCAGACGTCGAAACTGGTGCTGCAATGGATCGATCTCGACCAGGCTGCGCGGCTGATGCGCGCAGCTGACTACCAGAATCTGCTGGTCAGCCACCTTGCCCTGATGATGCCCGACGGCGAGGTCGTGGCGTCGTCCGAACGCATCGGCACACATGTCGAGCTCGATCTGCCAGACGGTTTTCTGGCCGAAGTCCTGGCGCAGCGTGTTCCGACGTTGATCATCAGTGCGCCGGTCATCAGCTTCTCCAGCTCCGAACCGGTGCTGTACATGGCACGCACCCTCAAGCTGGCCGACAGCCGCGTGCTGGTGGTGCTGGCCGAAGTGCGGGTGCCGCTACTGAACGTCATCATGTCGCAGGGCGTGACGATTCCGGGCCTGGAGATCACGCTCGAGCGCAGCAACGGACAGTTGCTGTGCAGCGTACCGCCGGCTGAGGCATTGACCGGGATACGGCTCTCGCCGGTGCTCCCGGCGCTGCTGGCGCAGGCGGGCAACAATTACGTGCCGGCCCGGCTGAGCCGCCAACCGGCCATCCTGGTTGTCCGGCCCACGTTGTACAGCGACATTTCGATTACCGCGGGCGTGCCGATCGCAGCCGCCCTGGCTGACTGGCGCGATGACCGTGCACTGGTCCTGACCGTGGCCACGCCGATCGCATTGCTGATCCTGGCAGTGACAGCGCTGTCTCTAAGCTACCTTGGGCGGCTGGGGCAGGCGCGCATGCAGATTCTCGAGGGCAAGGCGCAGCTCGAAGCCACGTTGGACGCCATGCCCGACTCCTTGCTGGAACTCGGACTCGACGGCCAGTACTACAGCTCACATGCACCACACCCGACCTTGCTGGGTGCGGCCCCCGGCCTGTTCGCCAACGGCCGGATCAGCGACCATCTGCCGACGCCCGTGGTGCAGACCATCATGCAGGCACTGCGCCAGGCCAACGAGACGGGTTCCTCGTCGGGCACCCAGTTTGTGCTGCGCCATGGCGACACGCAAACCTGGTTTGAACTGTCGGTGTCGCGCAGGGCCGGCGGCGACACCACCTCGCCCCGCTTCATCGTCATTTCCCGCGACATCACGGCCGGCAAGTCCGCGGCCCAGGAAATCGAACAACTGGCCTTCTTCGATCCACTGACCCGACTGCCCAATCGCCGGTTGCTGATGGACCGGTTGCAGCATGCGCTGGCATCGAGTGCACGCAGCGGCCGCCTGGGCGCGCTGATGTTCATGGACCTGGACCATTTCAAGACCATCAACGACACGCTGGGGCACGACGTTGGCGACGTTCTCTTGCAACAGGTGGCCGAACGATTGCGTGAATGTGTGCGTGAGACCGACACTGTGGCCCGCCTGGGGGGCGACGAGTTCGTCATGATGCTCGAAAATCTCGATATGCCGGCGGCGAACGCGGCGGCCCAGATAGAGCACATCGGGGGGAAAATCCTGGCCTCGTTGAATCGTCCCTATCTGATGGACCAGCAAGCGCTGATCAGCACTCCCAGTATCGGCGTTACGCTGTTCAGCGGCCACGAACAGGCGCTCGACGACCTTCTCAAACAGGCCGACATCGCGATGTACCAGGCTAACCCATCTTTGTCACTTTTCAGCGCCTTTTCGCCAAAACCGCCCGTAAGTCCGCGTCAACATTGGGCTGGTCTGGAAAGGTGAAATGTAGTGCCATACTATTTTTGAATAAATGATCAAAAACCCAGA